>Ga0256830_1001467_pt1 | contig 16701 bp, 8 predicted proteins | sample 128326metaG_FD_190537 | JGI IMG/M metagenome (GOLD analysis project Ga0256830, IMG submission 190537) | Hydrothermal vent microbial communities from Lau Basin, Pacific Ocean - 128-326 | ecosystem: Environmental > Aquatic > Marine > Hydrothermal vents | place: Pacific Ocean: Lau Basin | collected... | reverse complement strand
GCCCTCTCCGGCGGCGTCGATTCCACCGTCCTCCTCGCCGCCGCGGCCGCCGAGCTCGGGCGGGATCGCGTCGTCGCCGTCACCGCGGTGTCCCCCTCGCTCGCCGCCGCCGAGCGCGACGCGGCCCGCAGGCTCGCCGCGCAGGTCGGAGTCGAGCACCACGAACTCGCCACCGCCGAGTTCGACGACCCGCGCTACCGCGCCAACGCCGGCGACCGCTGCTACTGGTGCAAGGACGCTCTGTTCCGCGCCGCCGCCCCGTTGGCCGACGCCCGCGGCTTCGCACTCGCCTACGGCGAGAACGCCGACGACCTCCCCGACGACCGTCCCGGGGCCCGCGCCGCCGTACGGCACGGCGTCGTCGCGCCGCTCCGCGAGGCGGGGTGGGGCAAGGACCTCGTCCGCGCCCATGCCCGCGCCCTCGGCCTGCCGGTGGCCGACAAGCCGGCGATGCCGTGCCTCGCGTCGCGGATCCCAGTCGGGCAGCCGGTCGAGCTCGACGCGCTCGAGCGCGTCGAGCGGCTGGAGGTCGCCGCCCGCGCCCTGGGCCTCGTCGTCGTCCGAGCCCGCCACCTGCCCGGCCCTCGGGCACGGCTCGAAGTGGGCGCGGGCGACTGGGCCGCCGCCCACCGCCACGAGGACGCTCTCCGCGCCGCCGCCCGCACCGCCGGTTTCCTCGACCTCGAACTCGGCCGCTATCGCTCGGGTTCGGTCGCGGCCCCGCCGCTGCGGCGGTGGTAGCGCTCGAGCCAACGCCGGTAGCGCAGCGGCAGGTCCTGGCCCATCGCATTCTGCAGCGCCTGCTGCAGTCGGGGCGGCAGGAGCCCCCATTGGCCGAAGCGCAGGTCCGGCGGCTGGGTCAGGGGCGGCGCCTGCGGCGGTGCAGCCTCGCTCGGCCGCTGCTGGGGAGGGCTCGGCCGTTCCTCCGCGCCCTGCGGCTGCCGGTCGGGGCGTTGCCCACCGTCCTCGGGCCGCCGTCGGCCCCCCTGGTCCTGGGGGCGGGACTGGGAGCTCGACGACGACCCCGACGACGACGACGAACTCTGCGGCGGCGCCGGCAGGAGCTCGAGCAGGTCTTCCATCTCGGCGACCAAGGCGTCGAGCGCGGCCTCGGCTTCCTCCAGCAGGGGCGCGGCTTCGGCGGCCGGGCGCTCCGGGAAGGTTTCCGCCGCCGTCTCCAGGTCGGCGTCCGCCTCGTCGTAGCGTTCGCGCACCCGCTCGATGGCCGCCAGCACCTGTTCCATCGAGACGGGGCCGTCCCCGTCCGACTCGGCCTCGGGGGCCACCTCTCCGTCGGGTTCCTGGACGGGCCGCACCGAGGGTTCCTGGGCGGGTTCCCGCTCCGGCTCCCGGACGGGCGCCGCTTCCGCGCGCTGCTCCGGAGCCGGTTCCTGCGCCATCGGCCCCAACGGGCTCCCGGCCGCGGCCACGAGGAAGGAGAGGACCAGCACGCTCATCACGCGTCCTCCCCGGTCAGGTCCTCGTCACTGGCGCCCTGGAGACGCTGCAGCATGTCCTCGAACTGGGCGCGGAGTTCGAGCTGACGCTCCGACAGCTGTCGCAGCGTGGTCGCATCCTCGGGGTCCGGCTCCAGGCCGGCCGCAGCGTAGGCCTCTGCGCGCTCACGGAACCAGGCCAGCTCGCGGGCGAGGCCCTCCTGCATCCGCTTCAACAGTTGCAGTTCCATGGCGAAGTCCACCAGTGGTTGCTGGCGCTCCTCCTCCTCCTGCTCCTGCCCCTGTTGCCCGCCCTGCTCCTCCATGCGACGGCGCAACCGTTCCTCCTCGGTGCGGATCGCATCCACCAGGTCCTCCCAGCCGCGGGTCAGCTCGGAGGCCAGGAGCAGGGTGTGTTCGCCGAGCCGGAAGCGCGGCGGTCCGATCTCGTGGGCCAGGCGGACGTGGTCCTCCTCCAGCGACTTCATGTAGAAGGGGAAGGTGCTGGCGCCGAGCTCCTCGATGCGCAACAGCAGGGCGTGGGTGGACTCGGCGAGTTCGTCCTCCGCCCGCGCGACGGCCCGTAGGCGCGCCCGCTGACTGCGCCCGAGGCGGCCGCTCCCGGCTTCCTCGTGGAGCCCCCGCAGCGCTTCCTCCTGGGCGCGATGCCGTTCGAGGATGCCCTCGGCCAGCTCGCGCACGTCCTCCAGCTCCTGCTTCTGGCGACGGTCCTCCAACTCCTGCTGCTGTCGTTCCGCCTCCTGGAGCGCGTCGTCCAGGGCCTCCTCGGCCTCGCGCTGCTGGCGCCGAGCCTCCTCCATCGCCTCCCCGGGCGAGCCGGGGCGCGGGCGGCCGGCGGACGAGCCGGAGCGCGGCGAAGGCGAGGACGGCGGGGGAGGAGCCGCCTCGGCGGCGCCGGTCTCGCCTCCCGGCTCTCCGGCTTCGCTCCGCAGTGGCGGAGGCTCGGCCCGAGGCTCCTCGAGCCGGTCCCGATCCTCTGCGGCGCCACCCGGCGCCTCCCCGGCCTCCGCTTGCGCCTCCCCGGCTTCGCCTCCGGGCGGTGGCGGTGCGGCCTGGCGCTCCCCGGTCTCGCTGCGCGGTTCCGCGCCTTCGCCTCGGGGCTCTTCTCCGGTCTCGCCCCGACGCGCGTCGGCCCCCGTTGCCGTCTCCTCGGTCTCGCCGCGTTCGCCGTCGGCTTCGCTCCGCGATTCGCCGCTCTCGGCTTCGCTCCCGGCTCCGGATTCGGCCTCGCCCCCGGCTCGGGCCCGTTCCGCCGACTCCTCCAACGCCTCGGCGGCGCGACGGGCGTGTTCGGCGGCCCGTCGCTCCGCAGGCGAATCCCCGCCGCGGGCGGCGATCTCCTCGGCGAGTTCGGCCTGCCGGCGACGCAGATCCTGCAGCCGCTCGAGCAGGTCACGGACCCGCGGGTCGTCCGCGGCCGCCCCCTCGGCGAGCAACTCCTCCAGGGCGCGGCGTAGGGCTTCGGTCTCAGCGCGCAACTCGCCCTGGCGCCGCCGGAGGTCGCGCAACGCCTCGGCCCGCCGCTCCAACTGCGTCTGCCAGTGCTGTTCCTCGGCACGCACCCGCGAGCGCGACAACGACTCGAGCAGCGCTTCGAGCAACGCGAGGGCCCGGGCCTGCGCTTCGAGCGCCGAACCGGTCCGCATCCCGGCGAGGTCCGAGGCGATGGCCTCGAGCAGCGAGGCGACGTCCTGCCCGGTCTCGGTCCGCGCCGCCTCCAACCGGGCGACGGCGTCGTCCAGCAGCCCGGCCTGGACCTCGTCGCCCTCCGCCGCCGCCCGCTCGCGCAGGGTCCGCAGCAGGTCCTCGAGCCGGCGCAACTGGTCGGCCACCTGACGCTCTTCGGCCGCGAGTCGCTCCAACTCCTTCCGAGATGGTTCCTGGGCCTGGGCCGGGGCCGTCGAGGCGGCACAGGCGAGCACGAGGAGGAGGAGGCAGGCAGGCAAGGGGAACGCGTCTCCTACCCTATCTTTCGGCCGACTCCTGGGTACGCAAGTAGATTTCTCGCTGTCGCTGGATCAGGTCGCGCAGGAGGTTCAGAGCGCTCTCGAAGTCCTCCCATTCGACCAGCGCCGCCAAGACCGCGTCCAGGGCCTCCCGGAGGTCCTCCGCGGCCGGCAACGGGTCCTCGCCGGCCGTCAGGGCCCGGACCAGTGCAGGGACGACGTCGCGTCGGGCGTGGACCAGCTCCTCCAGGATGGCCTCCAGGAGCCCGCTGCGCTCGAACAGCGGAGCGGCTCCCGTGGCCCGCAGCGCATCCACCGAGAACCCGACCGGCGGGCGCGATTCCAGCAGCCAGGGGCGGATCGCCGCCCGGTGCGGCCCGGTGCCCTCGTCGAGGCCGGACCACAGGCGCTGCAGGAACTCGAACTCGGCGTCGGCGGCCAGGTTCTCGAGCTCACGCCGCACCGAGCGCGCCAGGCTCGGCGACCAGCCGTCACCGACCTCGTTCGCCGTGGCCACCCGATGGCGCAACCGCTCGACCCGGGTCCGCAGCCGCACCATGCGTTCGGCCTGGCGTCGATCGAACACCTCGGGCGCCAGCGTCTGCACCCACGGCGAGCGCGCTTCGGTCAGGTGCGGCTCGGGCTCGGCGCGGTCGCGGGCGCGGACCACGACCTGGCGCCGACCCACGGCGGCGCCGTCGCCATCGCCCTCCTCCGGCGCAGCGAGCTCCAGGACCTCCTCGAAGCGCAACGGATCGCCGGGCGTCAGTTCGCGTTCCGTGCCGTCCAGCCCGACCACCACCAGCCCGGCGAGCCCGAAGTCGTCCTCGGCGCGCACGGCGAGCGGCACCGTCCCGCCGAACACCGTGGACCAGGACTCGCGCGGGAAGGGGATGCGCACCCGTGGCGCCCGATCGGCCTCCGCCTGCCAGCGCAGGACGGCGGCGCGGCGGCGTAGGAAGCCCTCCGGACCGACCAGGTCCACTGCGACTTCGCCGGAGCGGTCCGCCGTCCACGTGGCGACGAAGGTCTCGGGGTCGTCCGCGGCGCGCTGCACGGGGACCTCGCTGCCGTCCAACCGAGTGATCCGTGCCGACGCCACCGGGCGGTCGGCGCGGAAGCGGACCGTGAGGGTGGATCCGCGTACCACCCGCAGTTCGCGGGCGTCGCTCTCCTCGGAGCGCAGGCCGGTGTACGGCGGCGGCGTCACCCGCACCCGCCAACGCTCCACCGCCGGCGCATCGCCGACCTCGATCCGCAGCTCGGGGCGCCCGTCCTGGTCGTCGCCGCCGCGGAAGCGCACCACCAGGTCGTCCTCCAACGGGGGCAGACGCAGCACGAACTCGCCGCCGCCGACCGGCTGCAGGCTGCGCCGCCCGTCGGGGAGGACCGCCTCCACGCGTTCCGGCGTCTCACCCTCGGCGCGGATCCGCAAGGTCGCCAGCGAGCCGCGCGCCAGCCGCAGACGGTAGCGCTCACGACCGAGGTCCTCCGGAGCGACGGGCTCGTCGGCGCCCTCCACCAGCACCGGCTGCAGCACCAGGTGGGTGGCGGACGGCCACGGAGCGTCGGCGCCGGCGAGCCGCTCCAGGAAGGTGTCCCGTTCCGCGGGGTGGGTCCAGGCGAAGGCGGCCACCACCGCGGTCGCCGCCGCGCCGAGCAGGAAGTGTCGCCAGGCGACGCGCGAGGGCACCGCGCCCGCCGGGCGCAGGCCTCGGACTTCGGCCTCGGCCTGACGCACCACCTCGGCCAGCAGCTCTTCCGAACCGGTGCGCTCCGGTCCGGCGCCGGAGAGCTCGACCGCGGTCGCCAGGCGGTCGGCGAGTTCGGGGTGGCTGCGTTCCCACCACGCCGCCAGGTCGCGCGGCCGCGGTCGCCGCCGCAACGGAACGACGAGGTCACGGCGCAGCTGCCAGGCCCAGGCGGCGAACACCAAGAGCGCGAAGGTGAGGCGGGCGACCGGCGGCGGGTCGAGGCTGCGGTCGGCCAGGTAGAGCAAGGCGACGGCGAGCGACCCCTTCCACAACGCCTTGCCCACGCCATGGGTGAGCAGCACCCGGAACATGCGCGCCTCCAGCCCGCGCAGGGCGCGGCGGATGGCGGGCGGCAGGCGGCGATCGCTCAACGCTGGAAGATGGGAAGGTACTCCTTCGGAATCTGGAGCACGAGACAGGCCGTCGCGGTGCCGTAGGCGCGGCCGGGCCCGATCTCGTTCGGGAACGATCCGTCCGCGCGTTGCATCGCGAGCAATTCACGCTGCACCACCTCGAGGTAGTTGCGGTAGCGCTCGCCGCCGGCGATGTGGAAGGCCTGCACCGCGTAGTAGTGCCCGTAGTAGAAGTAGTAGTGCCCGCCGCCGCGCCTTCCGTAGCTGCGGGTGAAGGCGGTCAGGTCCTCCTCGAGCCGTTGGAAGCCGCGTTCGATGTCCTCGTCGGCATAGACCCCGGCCCCGTGGAGCACGGTGATGCCGGCGGCGGTCAGCGCGAACGAGGCCCGCGAGTTCAACTGCGGCTGGTAGCGGAACGAACCGGGCCGGCTGCCCCACTGGAACGACCACGGCGGGTCGTCGGGGCGCACCGCCGAGTTGCGCACGTAGGCCACGGCGCGGTCGATGGTGCTCACCGGTACGCGGATGCCGATGTTGCGCGCCGAGCGCAGCGCCATCACCTGGCACGCCGTCACCGACATGTCGGCGTCGGCGACGTGGGGCTGGTAGCGCCAGCCGCCCTCCTCGTTCTGGCTGGCCACGATCAGGTCCACGGCCCGCTGCAGCGTCGGACGCAGGTCCTCGCGGTCGCTCATCCCGTAGACCTCGGCGAGGAACAGCGTGGCGAACGCGTGCGAGTACATCCTCGTCTCGTTGGACGAGATGTAGCCGTCGGGCCGCGCCTGCGCCAGCACCCAGTCCAGGGCGTGCGAGACCACTTCCCCATAGGGGCCACGGTCGGGGACGTGGCCGCCGGCGAGGAAGGCCATGGCAGCCAGTGCGGTGACGCCGACGTGTCCGGCGTTCGGGTTCCAGGTGCGGTAGCCCTCCTCCAGCTTGTAGCCGACGTCGCCGCTCCAGGAGCCATCGGGGCTCTGGCGGTCGGCGAGCCAGGCCAGGCCGCGGTCGGCCGCCGCCAGCGCTTCGCGCGACAGCGGCGGCAGGTCGGCGACTCCCTCCTGGAGGGGGACCAGGGCCAGGGCGAGGGCGGCGAGGATCATGGGTTCTCGGTGAACAGGATCAAGGTGTCGCCGTCCTGGGCCAGCAGTGCGCCGTCCAGGAGGTGGAGGCCGAAGTCGAGCGCGCCGCCGCCGTGGATCGGCAGCACCTCCCGGTCCACGAGACGGCCCGCGTCGTCGAACAGCAGGAGGACGAAGTCCCCTTCGTCGCCGAGGCCGCCGCGCACCAGGAGCGGCACCGCCCACCCCTCGGCCCCGCGCACCGGCAGCGGCAGGATCTCGCGCAGGGCGTGGTAGGGGACGCCGACCAGCACCGCCCACGACGGGGCGTCACGGCCGAGACGCCAGGACTCGATGCGCAGCGCCTCGTCGCCGGCGGGGAGGTAGACCAGGGCGTCTTCGTGCGGAAGGGGACGGTTCAGTCCGAGCTCCACCGCGGGGATGCGCACCGTCGGCGAGTCGAGCTCGCGGGTCCACGGCCGCCCGGCGCCGGGGGGCAGCCACGCCAGGCTGCGCGGAGTGCTCGCCGTCAGGCGCGGCGAGAGCGGCACCGGCATCCAGGCCAGGCTGCGGGCGGGGCGCCACACGGCGAGTTCCTGCGGGCCCTGTGGCAGGACCAGCGGCTCTTCGTCGGGGCCGGCTCGGACCACCCAGGCGCCCTCGCTGCCCCGGTGGTAGGCGAGGACGACGCGCTCCTCGTCGGCGGCGGCGGTGCGGATGTCGGCCCACTGCGCGAGGAAGGGCAGACCATAGACCGTCGGCGCAGCAGCGAAGGCGAGGTCGATGCGGACCACGCGCGAGCTGCTCTCGGCGAGGACGTGCAGGTGACGCGCGCCCGCGACGAGCTGGTGCATCCGCCCGGCGACGCCCGGGATCACCTCCTCGAGGTAGTCCACGCCGGTCTCGGGGTCGAGGACCACCAGGCGCAGCCGGTCGTTGCCGGCGCGCAGCAGCAGGGCCACCAGTCCGTCGCCGACGCGGATGGGGGCGTGGCTCTGCAGCAGCGGCCCGGGGAGGAGGATCTCGCGCCGGGCGCCGTCCACGCCGAGGTGGAGGAGGCGTCCGGCCTGCAGTCCCTGACGCGGCGCCAGCACCAGGGCGACGCCGCTCCGCGTCGGGAACACCGAGTGCTCCACGTTCTGGGGCAGGCCGAAGCCGGAGTCGGGCAGGCGGAAGGACTGGACCTCGCGCAGCCGGCCGGGTTCGGCCGCGAGGACGGTGATGCGGTCGCGGCGGTCGCGCAGGAACACGTAACGCCGCCCGGCGACTTCGACGAAGGCGAGGACGTCCCGCCCCTGGAGCCGGGTCTCGGCGACGGCCCGCAATCGGCTCGGCAGCCGCGGCAGCGTCGGCAGGCGCGGGAACCAGTCGTCGAGGTCCGGCCACGGGCGCGCCGGGTCGCCGTACTGACGCCGCCAGCGGGCCAGCTGCAGGCGCCGGGCGCGGTCGGAGCCGTCGCGCCGGGCCCGGGTGATCGCCTCGGCCAGTGCGTCCTGGGCCGCCTCGGTGGCGGCGTAGGCCCGCAGCGTGGCCTCGGTCAGCCCTGCGTCGGCGAAGGCCCGCCCCGCTTCGGCCTCGAACTCGGCGCGTTGGCCACGCCGCACGAGCACCTCCTCGAGGCGCTCGCGCGCCCACTCGTCGAGCGGCGCGTCGCCCATCCGCAGCCCGTCCAGGTCGGGCAGGAGCAGGAGCGCGGCCAGCGCATGGCGCGCCGCGGTGGTGTCGCCGCGGGCCAGCGCGGCGGCGGCGCGGGCCCGAGCCAGGACCGCGTCGGCGCGGTGGCGCCGCCCGTCGCGCAGCACGAGGGTGCCGGCGCCGAGTTCGCGGACCGTCGCCGCGGCGTGCCCGAGCAGCGGCGAGGCAGGGTCGGTCTCGGGCAGGAGGTCGAGCAGCAGCGCGGCGGCGGCGAGTCGGGTCTCCGGGTCGTCGGCCTGGAGGAGGTCGGCCAGGACCGATGCGGCCTGCGCCGTCCGCGCGCTCGCAGCCAGGCTGCGCGCTGCGAGCAGGCGCAGCGCATCCTCTTCGCTCGGAAAGCGCTCCGAGTCGGCCAGCGCCAGAGCGGCCTCGGCGAGTCGGCGCGCGAACAGCGGGTCCTGCGCCAGGCCGAAGCTGGTGGCGATCGGGAGGAGCTCGCGCAGCCCCTCCGGCGTCAGCGCGGCGTCTCCCAGAGCGGCGAGCAGCGAACTCGGACTGGCGTAGGCGCTGATGCCGTCGGGGCGCAGCACGAACAGGAGGCCGGGGGCGACCTGCAGGGCGCCGGAGCGCAGGTGCTGGCGTCCGAAGTCGAGTGCGGTGCCGAGGTGGCGCAGGGTGCGGGCGTCGAAGCGCTCCACCGAGAAGGTGCCGTTGGTGGCGAGCACCTCGCCGCGCACCATCGCGCCGCCGCGGCCCGGCGTCACCGAGTTCTCCTCGTAGAGGGGCGCCGAGGTGGCGACTCGTCCGGCAGGGTCGAGCGGCACCCGGAAGACCCGCGAGCCCACCGCCCACAGTTCGTCGTCGCCGAGCGCCACCAAGTGGCTCATGTGGACCCGATCGTCCCACACCGCGGGCAGGGTGCGGATCAGGGCGCCGGTCGTGTCGTCCAGGAGGAGTCCCTCCGGGGCGTCCACCGGGGCAGCGGCGAGTCGGCCGCCGCCGGCGGCGAGGAGGTTGTGGCCGAACACGGCGCGGCGCATCGCGATGCGGCCGGTCTCGGAAGGTCGGATCTCGATCCGCGGGTAGAGTCGGGTCCAGCGCACGGCTCCGGTGTCCGCGGCCACGGCGTGCAGGCTGCCGAGATGGCTGACGACGAGGACGAGGTCGCCGTCCACCGCCGGCGGCGGTGTGCCGAGCTCGCGCAGCACGTTGCCGAAGAGGTTGGTCTCGAGCTGTCCGCTGGCGAGGAACCGGGTCCACAGGAGGCGGCCGGTGTGGAGGTCGAGCGCGGCCAGCGACAGGTCGATGGTGCCGACCGCGTCGTACACCGGCAGGAACACCCGGCCGCCCGCGACCGTCGGCGGCGCCGCAGCCAGCATGCGCGGCTCGCGGCGCTCGTCCGGACCGTCCCAGGGAACGTCCATCTTCCACAGCAGTTCCCCGGTCTCGGCGTCGAAGGCGTGGAGCCGACGGGCCGGGAGGGCGCGGCGGATGGGGATCCGGCTGTAGGCGTCGGTGCGGCCCAGGACCACGGCTTCCTGGAGCACGGCCAGGACGACGCCCTCGGCGAGCACCGGCGCGGTCCAGGTGTTCTCGGTGACGGCGGCCCGGAGTTCCTCGTAGCGACGGTAGTCCAGGACGTCCCAGCGCGGGTCGCCTCCGTCGCGCCACAGCAGGTCGCCCGTGCCGATCTCCAGGGCCGCGATCTCGAAGCCGTTGCTGGCGTAGACGCGCCCGCCGCCGATGGCGAGACGGTGGCGGACCGCGAAGCCGAGGCGCGCCGAGCGCTGGAAGTCGTAGTCCCAGCTCCAGTCGAGGTCGTCGGCCCGCAGGAGCGGCAGGGTCGGGTCCCCGGCGCCCGTCACCTGGGGGAGCTGTTGCAAGGACAGCGGGAGACGGGTCGGCGGCGGGCCGCCGGCGAGGGCCTCGGGCAGGGGCTCGCCGGGCGCCAGCAGGCGGCGGGCGAGTTCGGTGCGACCGCGGTCGAGGAAGGCCTCGACCAGCGCGCGCCGCGCGCGTTCCCCCGCCGCCGTGCCGCGCCACACCCAGGCCAGCCGCGCCAGCGCGTCGAGATCCGGCGGCAGCAGCGCGGCCTCCACCTCACGGGCGGCGCGGGCGCCGAACAGGCGCTCGCGGGTCGAGCGCGCCGGCGCCGGGAGGGCGGCGAGGAGGTCGGCGGCGGTGACTGCGGCGCCGACCAGGCGCAGGTCGTCGTCGGTGCGCACCAGCTGGGTCGGGTCGCCCTCGGCGATCTCCTGGAGCAGCGAGACCGCCGATTCCCAGCGCTCCTCGGCGAGGAAGCGGCGCGCGGTCGCCAGGCGGTGGGCGAGTTCGCGGTCCTCGGGCACGGTGGTGCCCCGCGCCAGCGGCTCCTGGTCCCGGAGCGGGTCGAGCGCGGCTCCGGGCTCGGGCGGGGGCTCCTGACCGGGCGCCAGGACGGCGAGCCCCAGGGTGACGATGAGGGAGGGGACGGACTTCACGCCAGGTCCAGGGTCTTGCGGACGAGCCACTCGCCGGAGGCGAGCAACAGGAGCAGGGCGAGCAGCCAGCGCGGGTCCAGCGCTTCGCGGCGACTGGCGACCTCGCGGACGTGGCGTTCGCTTCCATCCAGGGTAGCCAACAGGGCGTCGGCGTCGGCCTCGGAGACGAAACGGCCGCCGGTGCGCTCGGCGAGCAAGCGAAGCGCGTCGTGGTCGGGGCTCACGTCGCGGGTCTCGCGGCTCGGCAGCACGACCTCGAAGCGCGCCGATGCCAGGGCGTCCTCGGGGCCGCCTCCTGGAGGGGGCAGGACCAGGAGGAACGATCCGGGGTCGGTGGCGCGCAGCCGTCCCCGGTAGCGTCCCGGCTCGCCGGGCACGGCGTCGAGCCGCACCGCGCGGCCGGGTTCCAGCAGCCAGACCTGCACGCTCTCCTCGACCACCGGTTGGTAGGCGTCGTCGAGCAGGCGCGCCTCGACCTGGAGGTACTCGCCGACCTCGAGCCGGCTGCGGTCCACGTCGAGTCGGGCCCGGCCTTGATCGCCGCGCAGTCGGGTCGCGGCGAGGTGGCGCAGGGCGCCGCGCCAGAAGCGTTCCAGGTAGCGTTCGCCGTCGGGGAACCGCCAGCGCCAGGTCTCGTCGGTGCCGAGCCAGCCGACCCACCCCTCGGGGGCGTAGGTGCTGGCGGCGATCACGTAGGGGCCGAAGGCGTTCTCGAGGGCGTCGTGGACCAGCCAGGCCGTGGCGCCCGGGCGCAGCCGCTCCACCGGGAAGAACCAGTGCAGTTCGGTGGCATGCGTCCACCAGTCGCGGTTGCGCTCGAGGTCGGGTTCGAGTCGGACCACGGGATGGGGCAGGGACGGGTCGGGGGGAACGGCGCGGAACGGACGGTCGGCGCCGAGCGGCGTCTCGCGTCCGATCACCACCGGGAGCAGCGGCTCGATCGGACTGCCGGCGAAGGCGCGTGGGTTGGCCCGCGGCCCGGCGACGAGCAGGAGACCGCCGCCGTGCTCGACGAAGTCGGCGACGGCTTCCAGGAAGCGCGGTCCGTCGAGGGGGTCCGAGGTCATCCGCGACGGCTCCACGTCGCCGAGCACGACCACGTCGTAGGCGGCGAGGAGCTCGTCGGCCGTGGTCGGCAGCCTGGTCAGCGGCGGCACGGACCGCGAGTGCTCCTGGATGAACCCCGGCGTCGCCTCGGCCAGCCAGCACTGCAGGGCGACGTCCTTCTCGGCGCGGATCAGGCGGCGCTGGAGGTAGCTGTACTCCCACCGCGGCCGCCCCTCCACGTAGAGCACACGCACCACGACCCGGCGGACCTCCAGGGGGAGCGCCAGCTCGTTGTTGGCCAGGATGCGTTCGCGCGGCGCCGGCTCGGCGCGGGCGACGAGGCGGCGCTGGCCCTCCTCCTCCAGTCGCGCCGACAGAGTGAAGGTCTGACCGTTCGCGTCCACGCCCTCCACCTCGGTCTCGTCCAACACCACGCCCTCCTCGTCCTCGAGCACGACGCGCACCCGCTCGGGTAGGCCGTCTCCGGAGCCGCGCAGCCGCAGCGTGAACAGGCCGACGTCGCCGGCGATGAGCTGGTCGGGTGCCTGGACCCGCTCCAGCACCAGGTCCGGGGTGTCGTCGGCGCGGCCGAAGCCGACGGCATGGACGGTCACGCCGGCACTGCGATAGGCCTCGGCCGCGACGGCGGCGTCGGCGCCGAGATTGCCGCGGCCGTCGGAGAGCACGACCACGTTCGGCATGCGCCGCCCCCGGTACTCGTCGAGCAGGGCGAGGAGGGAGTCGCCCAGTGCGGTGGCGTCGCCGCGGCCGCGCAGCCCGCTGCCGTCGTGAGCGGTGGCGTCGAGGTCGCCGGCGAACTTCCAGCCGTCCAGCGCGTAGCGCTCGGCCAGGGTCTCCGCCCAGGGCGAGCCGAGCAGGGCGCGCAGCCGTTCGAGTCGCGTGCCCTCGCGCGGCGGGTCGGTCGCGAGCATGGACGCGGAGTCGTCGGCGAGCAGCGCCAGGCCGGCGGGCTCCACCCGGGTCTCCACGTGACGGAGGTAGGGGCCGAAGCCGAGGTAGAGGACGAACAGCAGCAGGAAGAAGCGCAGGCCGGCAGCGAGCAGGATGCGCGGTGAGCGTTCGCGTCGGACTCGATAGGCCCACCCGGCGAGCAGCGCCAGCCCCGGCAACAGCACCAGCCCGAGCGCCCATGCCGGCGGCAGCGATTCGAACTCGAGTGGGAAGGCGTTCACCGGCGACGACGGCGGTCGAGGAAGGCGGCGAGGAGGGTCTCGGCTCCGAACAGGACCAGGACGACCCGCCACAGGAGGAGGGAGAGGTCGGCGCGCAGCTGCGGCGGCGGCGATTCGGCGCCGTCGTCGCCGCCGGAGCCGACCACGCGCACCCCGTCGGGCAGGCGCTCAGCGAGCACCGCGGGGAGGACCGGGCGCAGGTCCGACTCGGCCGGCGGGGTGACGACGGCCCAGCGCAGGGCGCGCTCGAGCTCGGAGCCGTCGGGCTCCAGCAGGCGGGCGTCGGCGCGCCAGACGCCGGGCCGCGAGGCGCGGTCCAACGCCCGCAATCGGATGCGTTCCCCTTCTTCGGTGACCGCGAGCTCGGTGCGCACCGGGAAGGCGGTGCCGTCGGGATCGCGGAGCACCACCTCGGTCGGCGGGCGCGTCAGCCGGGCCTCGAGCGGGGCGCCGACCTCGACCGCGGCCGGCACCGTCGGCGGAGGGGTCAGGGCGAACACCAGGTCGAAGAGGAAGGGGAGGGTGCCGCCGGGGACTTCCTCGAAGCGGTTCCAGCGCGGGTCCGGCGGCGCTCCGTAGAGGACCAGTCGGCCGCCGCCGGGAGGCGTCACCTCGACCAATGCGGCCTCGGCCTCGTCGTCCGGAGCGCCCTCGCGACGGAAGCGCAGGACCACCCGCGCCGAGGCGTCTGCGGGGTCGGGGCGCAGTGGGCGGAAGGTGCGGATCGGCACCTCGGTCAGGAGCGGACGCCACCGGGGGTCGGTGAAGAAGCGCAGCGCGGGATGGTCCGGGTCGGCGATGGCGAGTCGTGCGTGCGGCGCTTCGGTGGCGAGTGGTGAGCCGATCTCGACCGTCACGTCGAGGGCGCGGAGCAGAGGCTCCAACTCCAGTGCGCCGGTCTCGGGGCCGAGCGCGACCAGGACGCCGCCGCCCCGTCCGAGGAAGCGGATCAGGGCCTCCACCGCCGGCGCATCGAGCGGCCCGGGGTCGGCGAGGACGACGACGTCGGCGTCCTCGAGGTCGCGCGCGCTCAACCGCCCCGGTCGGACCTGGGCCACGCCGAGGGGGGCGTCCTCGCCGAGGTCGAGGAAGCCGGCCAGGGAGTCGGCCACGGTGGGGGGGTGGCCGGGCCGGGCCGGTTCGCCGACCAGCACCACGGGCACCGCCTCGACGACCTCGACCACCAGCGCGCGCGCGTCGTCGGCCAGCAGGGCGTCGTGACCGATACGGAGTTCCACCGCGCGCAGCCCGGCGGCCTCGGGCGACACCGAGAAGGTCCACTCGACCGAGGCGTCGGGGGCCAGCGGCTCGCTGCGCCTCGCGAAGCGGTCGCCGTCCAGGTAGGCCTCGCCGACCACCGCGGTCTCGCGGTCACCGAAGTTGCGGACCCGTGCGGTGAGTTCGAGGACGTCGCCGCGGACCAGGCGCCGGCGCGACGCCGACCACTCGACCACGGCGACGTTGTCGCGGACCGGGGCGCCGACGTCCACCAGGTCCACGGCGACGCCCATCGCAGTGAGGCGCTGAAGCGCCGGGAACACCTCGCTCTCGCCGGCCCAGGCGGCGGTCTGGAGGTCGGTGAAGACGGTGACCCGCGGCGGCGGCCCGTCCAGGAAGCCTTCGGCGGTGCGTCGCGCCGCTTCGAGCGCGCCAGCGAGGTCGCCTCGGCCGAAGCCGGCCTCCGACAGCTCGAGCAGGGCGGCGCGCACCTCGCCGGGGTCGCCGGCGGCGCGGCGTTCGGCGACCAGGCCGGCGGTGACCAGGGCGGCGCGTCCGCCCTCGGCCGCCACCGACTCGTCCAGCAGTTCGGCGGCGCGGTCCCGCGCCCGCTCGAAGGCCGAGACGCCCCCGGCGGCGTGGCGCATGGAGAGCGAAGCGTCCAGCACCAGGATCTCGGAGTGCGCCGCCCCAGTCAGCAGCTTCGGGACCTCCTCGGCGCCGGGGCGGGCCAACGCCAGGACCGCGAGCAGCACCGCTGCGGTGCGCAGGGTCAGCAACAGCAGGTCCTCGAGGAGGACGCGGCGCCGGGTGCGCCGGGCAGCGCGGCGCAGGAACTCCATCGCCGCCCAGGGCACGCGGTCGAAGCGTCGCCGCCGCAACAGGTGGATGACCACCGGCAGCGCTGCGGCGGGCAGCGCCCAGAGCATCCACGGGGCGGCGAAGCTCATCGTCCGATGCTGCGCAGGCGGGCGCTGCGACGCGACAGGAACTCGACCAGGCCGACCTCGAGCGCCTCGTCGGTCTCGAGCCGGCGGAACTCGCAGCCGGCCTGGCGCAACCGCCGGCGCAGTTCACGGGCGTGCGCCTCGAACTCGGCGAGGTAGGCGTCGCGGACGGCCCGCGGGTCGAGGCGCAGGCGGTCCTCACCCTCGAGGTCCTCGAACTGGGTGATGCGGCGGTAGGGGAAGTGGACCTCGGCGGGGTCGAGGACGCGCAGTACGATGGGGTCGTGGCCGCGGTGGCGCAGCCGTGCGACCGCGCGGGCGGCGGACTCGGGTGGACCGAGCGCGTCCGACAGCCAGACCACGATGCCACGCCGCTCGAGCAGCCCGGCGGCGCGCTCCAGGCCGAGCCCGGGGTCGCCGACGCCGCCGGGCTCCACCGCTTCGAGGGCCGCCACGGTCTCGGCCCAGTGGCCCTCGCCGGAGCCGGCAGGCAGCAGGGGTTCGGCGTCCTCGCCGCGGGCCAGGAACACGCCGAAGCGGTCCTGCTGGTCGGCGGCGAGCCGGGTCAGCGCCGCCGCGGCCCAGGTCGCGTAGTCGAGCTTGGACCACTCCTGGTCGGCGAAGGTCATCGAGCGCGAGACGTCCAGGACCACCCACAGGGTCAGGCTGGTCTCCTCCTCGTACTCGCGCACGATGGGGCGGTCGGTGCGCGCCAGGAGCTTCCAGTCGAGCCGACGCAGGTCGTCGCCCGGTACGTACTCGCGATGCTGGGCGAAGGTGGCCGAGGACCCCCGCGCGCGCGACTGGTGGCGTCCCCCCTGGAGACCCTCCACCGCGGTGCGGGCGCGCAGCTCGAGCCGCGCCAGCCGCGCCAGCAGCCTAGGATCGGATGCCCGCGGCACGCTCCCCGTCCAGGGCGCTCGGGTGGGGCTCGACGTCCTCGAGGATGCGGGCGATCACGTCGTCGCTGCGCACCCCCTCGGCCTCGGCGGCGAAGTTGGTCAGCACGCGGTGCCGCAGCGCCGACGGCGCCACGGCGGCGACGTCCTCGGCGGCGACGTGGTAGCGGCCGGAGAGCAGCGCCCGGGCCTTGCCGGCGAGGACCAGGTTCTGCGACGCCCGCGGGCCCGCTCCCCAGGTGACCCACTGCCGCACGTACTCGGGCGCCTCGGGGCCGGGACGGGTGGCGCGGACCAGCCGCACCGCGTAGTCCACCACCGAGTCGGCCGCCGGCACCCGGCGCACCAGGCGTTGCAGCTCGAGCAGGTCGTCGGCGCCGAGGACGGGCTCGACCTCGGCCTCCTCGGCTCCGGTGGTGCGGCGGATGATCTCGGCCTCCTCCTCGGCGGTCGGGTAGTCCACCCGGATCAGGAACAGGAAGCGGTCGAGCGCCGCCTCGGGCAGGGGGTAGGTCCCCTCCTGTTCGATGGGGTTCTGGGTCGCCAGCACGAAGAACGGTTCGGGCAGCGGGTGGGTCTGGCCGCCGCTCGTCACCTGCCGCTCCTGCATGGCCTCGAGCAGCGCCGCCTGGGTCTTCGGCGGCGTGCGGTTGATCTCGTCGGCGAGGAGCACGTTGGTGAAGATGGGCCCCCGCGAGAAGCGGAAGGTCCGCT
>Ga0256830_1001466_pt1 | contig 16724 bp, 13 predicted proteins | sample 128326metaG_FD_190537 | JGI IMG/M metagenome (GOLD analysis project Ga0256830, IMG submission 190537) | Hydrothermal vent microbial communities from Lau Basin, Pacific Ocean - 128-326 | ecosystem: Environmental > Aquatic > Marine > Hydrothermal vents | place: Pacific Ocean: Lau Basin | collected... | reverse complement strand
TGGTGCCGCCGTCAGGCGTATATTTGATGGCGTTGTTGATCAGGTGGTAGAAAACCTTTTGCAACGCATCGCGATCCGCTTCGATGGGTCGTAGGTGTTTCAGGTTTTCCACCTCCAGCTTTAAGTTGCGTTCTTCCATCACTTTGGTGAGATTCCGGCACACGCTTCGAATGATGGATTGCACCGGAATGGGCACGGGAGATAGTTCCAACTGTCGCACGTCGATCTTAGCCACATCCAGCATATTTTCGATGATCCGGTGCAACCGTTCCGTGCCGTTTGTGATGCCGGTGATCAAATTCTTGAAGTAAGGATCGTTCATCAACTTCGGATCCTCATGGAGCATCTGGGTGTATCCCTGGATCACGGTCAGGGGTGTGCGCAGCTCATGGGAAGCGATACTGATGAAGTGCGACTTGGCCTGATCAAGACGCTCCAGTTCCACCTGGGTTTTCTTCAAGTCTTGATAGGCTTGTTCCAACTCAGCGTTGATGCGGTACAACCCCTCCACCAGACGGGCGTTTTCGAGGGCCACCGAGGTTTGATCGGCAAGGGTGCTCATCAGATTGAGTTCTTGCTCGGAGTATGGCACGCCGGTCTCCTTCGGCCCGATAGCCAGCAGCCCGATCCATTCCCCCTTGGAATAAATGGGCAAATAGACGTCCATTCCCAATTGGGAGAACCAGAGCTTCTCCTCCAGGGGAGTGGACAAAAAGCGGTCCATGAAATCGATGTCGTATTGAATCAGCGGGCGGTGTTCCTGGCTCAGATATTCCGCAATCGGGCTGTCAACGGCCAGCGCGCGAGAGGTTGGGATGGGAATCGTCCCCATTCCGCCGGGCACGCTGACCAGTTTGTATTGATATTCGTCTTGGTCGAGCGGGATACGGTTGACGAGAAACAGCAGCCCGCGGCGGTTGTCCAGGGCTTCGCTGATCAGCCCCATGGCGACGGTCGCCAGTTGCTCGATGTTCAGAATGTTGCTGATCGACAGGCTGTACTCACGGATGATCCGGTTGGTGTCTGTATCATCCTGGCCCAGCACCAGATCGATGTTCTTCTGAATGTGCCCGAACAAGGGCCGCACCAGAATCGCCAGCACCAGGGCCATGATCACCCCGGCGACCAACGGGCTAGACCCAAGCTGCACCTGCACGATGAACTGGGTGGTCATGTATGCCAGCGCGTAAATGATCACGATCAGGCTGGTGGTGATCAGGTAGCTCAGCACCTTCAAACTGCCGAGGCGGATGTCCGGGTGCCGATGGGTGGACACCACATAGGCCGCGTTCAGCGTGCCCAACAGAAACAACACGTTCCCCGCAGCCGCGTTCGACAGGTAATAGGCCACCTCTCCCAGTGTGAACAACAGCAGCGTGATCCCCCAATACGAAAGCCGGTTACGGTGCAGCGGATTGTTGCGTGCCCGGTAGCTTTTGATCGTCAATTGGATTGTCCGCCAGCTCAACACAGCCCACACAACTGCTGAGGTGCTCACCAGCAGGGAGGGCAGCGGCATCTCCACGCTGGTGGGGGCAGGCAGTTGCAAGGCATCCGCCACGATTTGCGCGCCCACCAACGCAATGCCTCCCAGCCAGGCGACCGGATGCACCTCCCGCAAACGGATGAAGCGGCGTGTCAGATCGAGCGTAAACATGCTGAGCAGTGCAATCACATAGATGAGCACACGAGAAAACGTTAGCCCCCCAGCCAGCACATACCACCCCCCGGTGATAAGCCCCTGAAACAACCCCCACACCGCAAACAGACCGGCAAATATGCTCAACTGTGGGGCGACGGGGTCTTTGTCTCCCCGCTTCCTCCCAACGAACAGGCCGATCAGGGCGAAGATAGCGGCGGTTGAAAATGCAATAATGGCGGGTAATATCATCGAATGCCTTGCAGCGTGCAACAACTTTGCAATGTAACGACAATTTTACCCGTTTTTTCGCGAATCGATGAGCGAGAATCGGTTGCAGGTTGAAGATGGTTGCCCGTTTACCCGCTTACCTTTTCCTTCCGCTGACGATACAAACTGGGGTCAACCACTTGTGCCATCTTTTGCGTATCCAACCGGTTTCCCAGAAAGGCGTTGATCTGAGACACATATGGCGCCGGATTTTGGAGTATCTTGTTGTAGTGGATGTAGAGCACCCGGAAGTTTTCCTGCGCTCGCAGCCAGCTTTCGATTTTTGCCAGGTGTTTTTCGTACAGACGGGTCATCTCCTCGTCGCTGACCTTATCCGGGTCCTCTCCGCGGTTGACCAGCATACGTTTTTGGGAGGCCAGAATTTCGGGCATGGCTCGGCGCATGAAGATCACACGGTATTCGTACGCTGCGGGCAGGTGCTCCAACAGCGCGGAGATCACCTTGACCGCCTTGCCCTGCGCTTCCGGCACCCATGACACGTCCCCGTCTTTCAACTTCTTGACGCGCTCGAATTCGTAGTAGCCTTTGGGGTTGTCGTCGTCCGCGGTGCGGATGTTGTCGGTGATGGGCGGGATGCCGCCGGCTTCCAGCATCTTCATCATCATGGAGGTGCCCGAGCGCGGCAGCCCGGAAACCACTACGATGGGCTGTTTTTTGGGTTTGAGAATACCGAATAATTTTTTCATAGCCTTCCGTTTTCTTTGCCTGCGTAGAAACACAAACAGTAGAGTTCGCCTTGTGAGATGATCTCCAGCCGGACTTGCTCGCTTGTGGGGGGCAAAACGCGGCGGAACGCGGCCTGCCACTCCGGACGGGCCGGCGGGGCAGCCCGCAGAGCGCGCTTCAGCGTGCGGGGCAGCGCGTCGGTTTCGTCGATCACCCAGACCGCCGCGCCCGGCTTTGCCACCCGCGCCATTTCGCGCAGCGCGCGGGCCGGGTCGCTGATGAACTGCATGGCGCCCATCTGGAACACCACGTCGAACGCGGCGTCCACGAAGGGCAGCGCGTGCGCGTCCCCCTGCACCAGCAACGCCTGCCGGTCTTGTTGGCGCAACCGGGCCGCGGCGCGGCGCAGCATGTTGAACGCCATGTCCAGCCCGGCGTAGTGCGCGTGATCGGACAGCTGCAAAATGTTGGCCGCAGTGCCCACCGCGGTTTCCAGCACCCGCTCCCCGGGCCGGGGGCGGATTTTTTCAAGGTACGAGGCCCGGTCGATGGCCGCGCCCCCCAGCGGCAGACGCCAGCCGATCTCGACGCCGAGATCATAGCCGATTGCCACCCGGTTGTAAACCCACTCCCAGTACCGGTGGCGCAGCGGGCGTTCCCCAGGCGGCAGCAGCCGGGGGATGCCCTCCCGGACCGGAAAACAGTCCCCCGACCGGGCCGCGTGCAACGCTCCATCTGCCAGCACCAGCGGCTCACGCGTCACCGGATGGCATAGCAAGCGCAGGTTTTCGATGTTGGTTTTTTGCTCTTCGATCATCTCGGCCGTTTCGAGCGTGCTATCGCGTTGCACGCAGATGCACAAATATCCCTCGATTATACACCTATACACCATCGCGTGATTCGAGTTGAGCTATAATCGTGAAACTGACCACCGAACATGCACTGAAAGCACTGGAAGCACTGAAGGCACTGAAAGCACTGAACACTGAACACTGAACACTGAACACTGAACACCGCCCATGCTCCCCCCAACCGGCCTCCTCGAGCTCCTCCGCTGGCTCTTGCGCCGTCGCAAGCGTTACCGCGTGACCGGCAACTCCATGCGCCCGCTGCTCGTGCCCGGCGACGAAGTGCTGGCCGACCCCAACGCATACCGCGGCCGCGCCCCCCTTGTGGGCGAGATCGTGGTCGCGCCGCACCCCCACACCCCCGGACTCAAGATCATCAAACGCGTGGCCGCAGTTCACCCCGACGGCTACGTCCACCTGCGCGGGGACAACCCCGACGAGAGCACGGACTACACCCTGCCCGTACAGGCCCTCCTTGCCCGCGTCACCAGCCGCTTTCCGTGACGCGGGCAGATGGCAGGCCGAAAGCGCCAGGCGGAAGATATTCGTGTGTTAAAATTGCGGGTAGTGGTCACGGAGTAGGTGATGGCGGGGCGGGTTCGCCAACATTCGTCACTTGCTTACTTACGCAGTTGGTGAACTCAAAGACGGGTTTTGTGTCATGCGAGCACCTGCGTAAGTGCTGCCAGAATGACATACAACCCCCGTCATTCTGAGGGCACGAAGTGCCCGAAGAAGCTCCCTTCACCATCGCCGAGATTCTTCGCTCCCCGTCCCCGGCATCCGTCTCCATCTTGAGACGACCGTCGGGGCGACCGGCCGGTCGCCCCGACTTCCTTCAATAACCACGCCCCGAACAACCGTCTCCGGTCGTCCGGTGATTGGATAGCGGATACTTCAGCCGCCAGTTCCTGGAAGTGTTCTAAGATGCCCATCCACATCCTGCCCCCCGAGATCGCCTCCCAGATCGCGGCCGGAGAGGTGGTCGAACGACCGGCCTCGGTGGTCAAAGAGCTGGTCGAAAACGCGCTGGACGCCGGCGCCACCCACATCCGCATCACGGTCCAGGCCGCGGGCAAACGGCTGATCGAAGTCACCGACAACGGCAGCGGCATCCCGGCGCACGAGCTGCCCCTGGCCGTGGAGCGGCACGCCACCAGCAAGATCGCGGCCTCGCAAGACCTGTTCCAAATCGCCACGCTCGGCTTTCGCGGGGAAGCGCTGGCCTCGATTGGCTCGGTCTCGCGGCTGACCATCACCTCCGCGGTGGCGGGCGCGGCGTCCGGAGCGCGGCTGCGCGTCGAAGGCGGCCACCCCGCGCGGGTCGAGCCGGTGGGCGCGCCCCAGGGCACGGTGGTGCGCGTCGAAGACCTGTTCTACAACGTACCGGCGCGCCTCAAATTCCTCAAAAAAGACACCACCGAACGCCGCCGCATCGACGCCCTCGTCACCCGTTACGCGCTGGCCTACCCCCACGTGCGCTTCCACCTCGTGCAAGAAGGCAAAACCGCCCTGCAAACCAGCGGCAACCGCGACCGCCGCGAAGTGCTCGCCAGCCTGTACAGCGCAGACATCGCCCGCCAGATGCTGGCCGTTGACGCGGACTACGAAGGCTTCCGCATGACCGGCTTCATCAGCCCCACCAGCCTGACGCGCGCCAACCGCCGCGAGATCACCTTCTTCGTCAACGGGCGTTGGGTGCAGGACGCGGCCCTCACCGCCGCGGTCGTCCAGGCCTACCACACCCTGCTCATGGTCGGGCGCTACCCCATGGCCGCGCTGTTCATCGAAATCCCCCCCGAAAGCGTGGACGTGAACGTACACCCCGCCAAGTCCGAAGTGCGCTTCCGCCAGCGCGACCGCGTGTTTGCAGACGTGCAACGCGCGGTGCGCCGCGCCCTGCTGGCACACACCCCGGTGCCGGAGATGAACACCCAACTACGCTGGACACCCCCGCGCGGGGGCGAGACCGCCCCGACACCCGACCCGGCCTGGGACATGCCGCGCCAACCGGACGGGACCCGGCCAGGGCACGCCTTCCCCGAACATCCTCCCGGCCCGGACGACCTGCCGGCCCAGCCGCGGCTCGACACCGGCCGCGTGCCCCTGCTGCGCCTGATCGGCCAGGTCGCCGCCGCCTACCTGATCGCCGAAGGCCCCGACGGCCTGTACCTGATCGACCAGCACGCCGCACACGAGCGTGTGCTGTTCGAGAAATTCATGGCACAGCGCCAGGACCACATCCCCTCCCAACAACTGCTCGAACCCGCCGCGGTCGAATTGCCCGCCCACCAGGCGCGCCTGATCGAAGAACAGCTTTCGCTCCTGGAAGGGCTGGGCTTCCAGGTGGAGGCCTTCGGACGAAACACCTTTCTCGTGCGCGCCATCCCCGCCATCCTCAGCGGGCTGAACCCCCACGCAGCCCTGCGCGTGCTGGTAGAAGATTTCGAGGAAGACGAAACCCCTCTGCAAAACCAACTGGAAACCCGCATCATCGCCCGGGTGTGCAAACGCGCCGCGGTCAAAGCCGGGCAGCCCCTCTCTCCCGAAGAACAAAGCGCGCTGCTGCGCGACCTGGAAAACTGCGCCTCCCCGCGCACCTGCCCCCACGGGCGCCCCACCATGATCCACCTCTCCGTGGACTTGCTGGAGCGGCAGTTTGGCCGCCGCGGCGCGCGGTGAGTTTCTGGAGAGCCGTATGCGCGAGAATGTCGCCTTGATGCAGGCTGTCTGGCTGGAAGACCGGCAGCTTTCGGTCCGGCAGATAGCCAAACCCGTACCACCACCGGCTGAAGCGCTGGTGCGCGTCCGCCTGGCCGGGATTTGCGCCACGGATTTGGAGCTGGTGCGCGGCTATTACCCCTACAGCGGCGTTTTGGGCCACGAATTCGTGGGCGAAATCGTGCAGGCCGCGGGCGCGGCGCGGCGGGTGGGCCAGCGGGTGGTGGGGGAGATCAACGCGGCGTGCGGCCAGTGCGATACCTGCCGCCGCGGAGACCGCACCCATTGCCAAAACCGCACCGTGTTGGGAATTGTACAGCGCGATGGCGCGTTCGCCGAATTCCTGACCCTGCCGCTGGAAAACCTGATCCCGGTGCCGGACTCCGTGCCCGACGAGATGGCCGTCTTCACCGAGCCGCTGGCCGCCGCGTTGGAGATTCAGCAGCAGGTACACGTCCGGCCTACGGACCGGGTGCTGGTGGTCGGTGCGGGGCGGCTGGGGCAGCTGATCGCCTGGACGCTGAAGCTGACCGGCTGTGACCTGCGGGTGGTAGCCCGCCATCCAAGCCAGCGGTCCTTGTTGGAGAGGGTGGGTGTGCGCTGGCTGGAGGAAGGGGAGGTTCCGGCGGGGAAAATGGACATCGTGGTGGAAGCAACGGGTTCACCGGGCGGGTTCGCGCTGGCGCGGCGGGCGGTTCGCCCGCGGGGGAGGCTGGTGTTGAAGAGCACGTATGCGGGGAGTTTGAAGCTGGATATGTCCGCGGTGGTGGTGGACGAGATCACATTGGTGGGATCGCGCTGCGGCCCGTTTGCGCCTGCGCTGCGCCTGCTGGAACAGGGGCTGGTCGACCCGCGGCCGCTGATCCATGCGCGCTTCGATTTGCAGGATGGGCTGGCGGCTTTCGAGCGGGCCGCGCAGCCGGGCGTGTTCAAAGTGTTGCTGTGCCCGTGAGATCGCGGTTGCGATATTGCAGAGGGATGTAGAGCGTGAAGGTGCTGCCCTCTCCGGGCACGCTGTCCACTTTTATTTCCCCCCGATGGGCTTCGATGATTTTCTTGACGATGGATAGCCCCAGCCCCGTCCCCTGGGCGAGCTTTTCCGTGCCCGGAACCCGGTAAAACTTCTTGAACAGATGGGGTAAACTTTCTTCGGGAATGCCCGGGCCGGTGTCGTTGACCGAGATGGCCAGGTGCCTGTCCTCCACCCAGGCGGAGAGCGTGATAGTACCGTTTTCGCTATTGTATTTGACTGCGTTACTCAACAGGTTGAGGATCGCCTGTTTGAGCTTGTCGCGGTCCCCTACGATGGTGGGTAGCGTTTCGGGTACGTCCCAAACGAATTGCAGGCCGCGTTCCACCATGCTGCTACGGGTGATCCCGACACATTCCCCCAACAGGATGACAGGTTCGATCTCCTGTGCCTGGAATTGCACCCGCGCGGATTCGAGCCGCGAAAGGTCCAGGAAACGCGAGGCCATTTCGGAGAGACGTTTGGTCTCGCTCTGGATGATCAGGATCATCTTTTTGCGCTGCTCGTCGGTGATTTCGGGGCGCAGCAGCAGGTGCGTGGCCGCGTTGAGGGAGCCGAGCGGGGTGCGCAGTTCGTGTACCATTTCGGAGATCAGATCGGATTGCAGAAAGAGACGGGCGTTTTCGATGGCGATGGCGGCCTGGCTGCCCAGGGTCATCAAAACTTCTTCGTCTTGTTGATCGAACTCGCCGTCTTTTTTGTTGATCGCCTCCAGCACGCCGACCACTTTTTCTTTTGCGATCAGGGGGACGCCCAGGATCGACCGCGAGGGGAAGTTGGTGACTTTGGCGATCCGGCTGTAAAAGCGGGGGTCGCGGCTGACGTCCGCTACGATCAGCGGTTTGCGATGGGTAACGATCCATCCGGCGATGCTGCTGTCTACCGGCACTTTCAGACCGCGCATTAGAGGTTGTGCCATGTTGGTGGAAGCCTGAAAGAAGAGCTGGCGTTTGTTTTCCTCGAAGAGCAGGATGGAGGCCGCCTCTGCGTTGCACAGATCGACGGCTGCCTGTACGATCCGGTTGAGCAGCTCGTCCAGATCGAGGGTGGAGGCCAGATGCCGCGAAAGCTCCACCAGACGGCGATACAATTCGAGTTTGTTTTCGAGAGACGAGTCACACACCGGTGACCTCCCGCACGATTTGGGGCAAGATTTCGGCCACGTCCCCCCGCAGGACCACATCGGCGTGTTCGTCGATGTAGGTAGGGGTTTTGTTGATCACGATCAAGGGAATGCCTTTCTCCGCGGCGGTGGCGGGCAGGCGGGCGGCAGGCATGACTTGTAGGGATGAACCCGCCACCAGCATGAGGTCCGCTTCTCTCACCGCGTTTTCGGCACGTTGCCAGGTGTGGTAAGGCAATTGTTCTTCGAAGAGCACCACGTCGGGTTTCAGAATGTGTTCGCAAGCCGGGCAGGTCGGAATCGTGCCGTGCGAAACGTAGGCCTCGATGTGTGTGTCTGCGGGGTAGGGGGTGTGGCATTGGGTGCACACCATGCGGGCCAACGTGCCGTGAATTTCGTAAACCTGTTTCGATCCGGCGCGGTGGTGTAAGCCGTCGATGTTTTGGGTGATCACAGCGGCAAAATGCCCGGCTTTTTCCAGTTCTGCCAGCGCGTAATGTGCCGGGTTGGGTTGGGCCGAAAAAATGTCCTTTGCCAGCGGGCGAAACCAGGCGAAGAATTTCTGCGGCTGGAAACGAAAGGTGCTCAGGGAGGCCACCTCCATGGGGTTTACCCGCTCCCAAATCCCGCTGTTGGCCGAGCGGAAGTCCGGGATGCCGGAAGGGGTCGAGTAGCCGGCTCCGGTCAGGCAAATTGCCCGGCTGGCGTTGCGAATCAGCACGGCTGCTTTTCGAATATCGTCATTTCTGCTTGTCATGCTAGTGCGTTTTTCACGAAAATGTTTGCCAGCTTTTCGTATTGCTGGTAGATCAGGCCTTCTTTTTGCAAGGCGATCATGGGTATCTGTTGCATACCTGCGTTGAAGGCCAGTTCTGGGTCTGGGGAGATGACCGCAGCAACCGGATGCCCCAGACGGTCCTGTACCGCGCGCGAGGAAAGTTGCGCATCCAGGCGTATTCGTGTGAGCAGCACGATGCTGATGCGGCCCAGGCCAAGAATTTGCAGGCTTAGCTCGTCGAGCAAGGCTTTGGTGTGGATGACGGTGTTCTCGTCCGGCTCGGTGATAACGAGGAGTTGATCGCACAGTTCGATCATTTTCTGGGTGGTGCCCGGCAGGGCATCGCCCATGTCCAGCACAATGTAGTCTCCCATGTATGCGAGATGCCTGACAATAGTCACAAATTGCTCGGTGGCGGTTATCAGTTGTGCTTCCGAGGGGGTGTAGGAAGAGAGGAGTAAATTGACGCCCTGCTCGAACTTGAGCAATGAAGAGCGCACGTCCGCGGCGCTAATCTGAAGGGCATCCTTTCTCAGCAGGTTGCTGAACGCGCTCTGATTTTTGTAGCCCAGCGAGAGGCTCAAGCTGCCGTTGCCGGGGCGCAAATCGGCCAGGATGATCTCGCTAGCGCCCTGGTTGGCGAGCATGAAGGCCAGGTTGGTGGCCACCGTGGTTACGCCCAGCCCTCCCTTGGCGGCCAGAACGCCAATGATGGCGCCGCGTTGCCCTTTGGCTTTATCCGTTTCCATGACATGACGCCCCGCGGCGCGGGCCAGAATAGCTTTGACTCTGGCGGTCAACTCCGAGGGGTGGGTGGGCTTGGTGAGGTAATCATCCGCACCGGCCTCGAACCCGGTTACCTTGTCGTCCACCTGGGTTTTGGCGGTAAACATGATGACCGGAATGTCGGCGGTTTTCTCGTTGTTCCGAATCTGGCGTAGCACCTCGAAACCATCCATATCCGGCATCATCACGTCCAACAAGATGAGGTCGGGCAATTCGCTGATGGCCTTCTCCAGACCCTGGTTGCCACGATCCGCGGCGATGATCTCGTATCCTTTACGTTGCAGCAACAACCCCACCAGCCGCAGGGTGTCCAGATCGTCGTCCACGATGAGAATTTTCTCGGCCATATGCTCTCCTTGTAAAAGATTTCAGTGCCAGTCTAGCACAAAGATTATCTCAGAATAAGTATATACCATTATTCCCGTATTGGGATACAATTTGGTTGGTCGGTTGGTCGGTTGGTCGGTCGGGGGGTGGTTCCTGGCTGGTGCGTTGTCCTTACTTCTTACTTCTTACTCCTTACTCCTTACTCCTTACTCCTTACTTCCTACCCCATTCTCGGTGATGGAACATTGGAACGTTACTCCTCATGTTGCTTACTCGAATCGAGCGAATTCTGCAAGACGAATGTCTTCTGAAGAAAGACGTGCCTACGCTGGTGGGCGTTTCGGGCGGGCCGGACAGCCTGTGTTTGCTGGACGTGTTGCACCGCCTGGGATACGCGCTGATCGTGGCGCATTTCGACCATCGTTTGCGGGAGGAGGCTGCTTCCGAGCAGGCGTTCGTCGTCCGTATGGCGCGGCAGCGCGGCTTGCCGGTGGTGACCGGCCAGGGTGATGTGGAGGCGTTCCGCCGCGAGACCGGGCAGTCGTTGGAGGAGGCGGCGCGCAGCTTGCGTTACCGTTTCCTGTTCGAGCAGGCCGCGCGGCACAATGCCCAGGCCGTGGCGGTCGGGCATACCGCGGACGATCAGGTGGAAACGGTGTTGATGCACCTGTTGCGCGGCGCGGGGCTGGACGGCCTGAAAGGCATGACGCCGCGCGGCACCCTGCCCACCTGGAGCCGGGAAATCCCGCTGGTGCGCCCGCTGCTGCACACCTGGCGGGACGAAGTGCTGGCCTGGTGCCGGGAGAACGAGCTGCAGCCGCTCTTCGACCGCAGCAATCTGGACACCACGCTGTTCCGCAACCGGCTGCGCCACGAGCTGATCCCGCTGCTGGAGGGCTACAACCCGCGTTTCCGGGAGCGGGTGTTGCGCACCGCGCAGACGCTGGCCGCGGACCACGCGATCATCGAGGGGGTGGTCTCCGCGGCCTGGCAGGGGAGCGTGCTACGCGAGGGGAAAGCCTACGTCTGTATGTCGCGGCGCGATTTTCTGGCGCAGCTTGCCGGTGTGCAGGCACGGCTGTTGCGCCGGGCGATCCGGCATCTGCGCCCGGATTTGCGCGATGTGGACTTCGACGCGCTGGCGCGGGCCGCTGCCTTCCTGCGTAGTGGACGCCGCCACGGGCAGTGCGACCTGGTGGGCGGCCTGAGCGTGTTTTTGGAGGGGGAGCGTTTTTGGATTGCACGTCACGAGGCGGATTTGCCCACCGGCGAGTGGCCGCAAATGCCGGAAGCCGCGAGCCTCCGCCTGGATGTGCCGGGAGGGGTGCAGCTTGCCGGGGGGTGGCGGCTGATCGCGCAACCGTCCCCCGCTCCGGGCCCGCAGGGGGAGGCCTCCGAGGCATGGCTGGACGCGGACCGGCTGGTGTTCCCTTTGACGGTGCGGCCACGGCAGCCCGGAGATCGCTTTCAGCCGTTGGGCATGGCGGGGCAGCCGGTCAAATTGTCTGAGTTCATGATCAATGTCAAGGTGCCGCGGCGAGCGCGGGCGCGCTGGCCATTGGTGTGTTCGGGGGAGAGGATTGCCTGGGTGCCGGGATACCGGCCCGGGCACCCTTTCCGGATCACGTCTCGGACGAGGCGGTTTGTCCGGCTGGCGTTGGAGCGGGGGTAGCCTTGTCCCTGGGGGTTTGGACATCCAGTTTTTCGAGCTTCATCTTGATTTCCCGCCACTGAATTTTGGAGATGCCCAGTTTCTGGCGAATCTTGTCGGCCTCCATGCCGCTGCGCAGATCGTTGAGCGCGCACGTCCAACGGCACATGGCGAAGGAGATGTGTTTGTCCAGCCCGGCGTCTTTGCTGATGTCTTCGAGCAGGTATTCCAGGCGGCGCTGTGACCAGGGGAACAGCCGGTCGGTGGGCTGGTATTGCGCGTTGTACTGGCGGTAGGTCTCTGCCCAGGAGGCGGGCAGCGCGATCTTGCGCTCTTTGTAGCGGTGTTGGGGGTTGGCGTAGCGCACGAACAGGATCGGCCCGCCGGGGGCTTCCAAATCGATGTGGTTGGGGCTGATGTTGAGGCACTCGCTTTTTTTGATGCCGGTGTGCAGCAGCAGGGTGAAGAGGGTGTAGTGCCGGGTGTCGGGCTTTTTGGCTGTGCGCCGCCGGTCTGCGGCCTGGAGCGCGGCCTGGACTTCGGCGGGGGTGAGCACCACCGGCAGGGGGCTGATCACCGAGCGTTGCACCACTTTTTCTGCCGGGTCCACCAGCAGCACGCCGTTTTTGTGCAGCCAGCGGAAGAAGGATTTGATGGAGGTGATGCGCCGCGCCAGGGTTTTGGGGCTGCACGGCACGCCGCGGCCTTTTTGCAGCCAGTCGAGGAAGTTGTTGAGTTCGGTGGTGGTGATCTGGCCGAGGGTGCGGTCGGGCGGCAGGTATTTTGCCAGCAGGCGCAGGTCGCCCAAAAAGGCTTTGATGGTGTGCGGGGAACGTCCCTGGTCGTCGAGGTAGATTTCCCAGGCGTTGATGGCGGGGGTGAGGGTGGTGTCGGGGGTGATCATGGCGTTTGCGTTTTGAGTTTGGGGTGAGCGGGTAATTGGAGAGTAGAGGGGAGGGATTCGAGCGCGTGTTGTGATGCGCGTTGCTTGATTCACGATTCGCGGTTTGTTAGCCTGCGCATAGCCACTTGCCCGGCCAGTTTAGTGCATTTCTCTCAAGTTGTCAAACGATTTTAGGGGTGGTAAACTTGCCCCCATGCCGGAATTTCTCGAACTTGTCTCCCCGCCGGAAGCGTTGCACACACTGCTGGGCCACCTGCCCGCGCAACCGCAGCCGGAGGAGGTCGAAAGCGTACACGCGGCGGGCCGCGTCACGTACGCGGCTGTCACCGCGCCCCACGCCCTGCCCGCGTTTCCGCGCTCCACCGTGGACGGCTACGCGGTGCGCGCCGCGGACACGCACGGGGCCAGCGAGAGCCTGCCCGCGTACCTGTCCCTGATCGGGGAGGTGCCCATGGGGGCGCAACCGGATGTGCGGCTGGGGAGGGGGGAGTGCGCGCTGATCCATACCGGTGGGATGCTGCCGGAGGGTGCGGACGCGGTGGTGATGATCGAGCATACCCAGCAGGCGCGGCCCGAGGAGATCGAAATCCTGCGCGCGGTGGGGGTGGGTGAAAACGTGCTCAAAACTGGTGAGGACGTGCAGCGCGGGGAGGAGGTGATCCCGGCGGGCACCCGGTTACGCGCTGCGGAGATCGGCGGGTTGATGGCCCTGGGGATAACGCGGGTGCGTGTGGCACGCCGCCCGCGGGTGGCTATTCTCTCGTCGGGGGACGAAGTGGTGCCGCCCGATCAGCAGCCCGGCCCCGGCCAGGTGCGGGACGTGAACACCTATACGCTCCAGACCCTGGTAACCCAGGCTGGGGGCGAGCCGCTGTCCTACGGCATCATCCCGGACAGGGCCGAGGCCTTCCGCACCGCGGCCGAGCGCGCGCTTGCGGCCTGCGACGTGGTGGTGTTCACTGCCGGGTCATCGGTCAGCGTGCGCGATCTGACCGCGCGGACTATCGATTCGCTCGGCGAGCCGGGTACGCTGGTGCATGGCGTCAACGTGCGCCCCGGCAAACCCACCATCCTGGCGGTGTGTGCAGGCAAGCCGGTCATCGGTCTGCCGGGCAATCCGGTCAGTGCGCTGGTGATTGGGGGGATTTTTGTGACGCGGGTGATCGAGAGGCTGCTCGGCCTGCAACGAGAGCTGCCGCGGCCCGCGGTGCCGGCGCGGCTGAGCGTCAATCTGGCCTCGGTCTCGGGGCGGGAGGACTGGGTCGGGGTACGGCTGCGTCGCGGCCCGGAGGGGTATCTGGCCGAGCCGGTGTTTGGCAAGAGCAACCTGATCTTCACCCTGGCACGCGCGGACGGCCTGATTCGCATCCCGGCGGAGGCTAACGGCCTGCCCGCGGGGGCGCGGGTGGAGGTGGTGTTGTTGTGATCGGCGGCCCTGTCAGCCCGGACAGGCTCAACAAACCGGATGAAATTACGTCTGAAAGATGTTTTTTCGCCGCGCGTGTGGGGGGAAGGGAAACGTTCAACTTTCAACCGGATATTCATCCACGAACACCTGGTTGGTGATGCGCGGGCCGAGGACGACAGGTTCGCTCTGGCCTTCGACCTGGAGCGTGAGGTTGCCGTCCAGGGGTGAGTAGGCAATCACCTGTACGTGTATTTGCGGCATTACCCCCCGCTCCTGGAGAAAACAGAGCAGCTCGGGGTCGGAATCCCGCACGCGTTGGATGATAGCCCGGTCCCCGGTGCGCAGATCGCTGAGCGGGTGGGAGGAGGAAGGCGGGAGGGTCAGGTCGCTGGTGGGGATGGGGTCCCCGTGGGGGTCGTGCAAGGGGTCGCCCAGAGCCTCGGCGATGCGGGCCTCGAATTCCTCGGAGATGACGTGTTCCAGGCGCTCGGCTTCGTCGTGGACTTTGTCCCAGGGATAGCCGAGGATCTGGTGGAGGAAGAGTTCCAACAGGCGGTGGTGGCGCACGATTTCGAGAGCCACTTTTTCGCCTTCGGGCGTGAGGGTGACGCCGCGGTGTTTTTCGTATTCGACCAGGGGTGGGGAGGTGGCGGCCAGTTTCTTGATCATGCCCGAAACCGAAGCCGGAGTGACCTCCAGCCGTTCGGCCAGGTGGTTGGTGGTGGCGCGGCCGTGGATGGTGCAGAGTTCGAAGATCGCCTTGAGGTAATCTTCGATGGCATGGGTCAGATTTTCGCGCATAGAAGGTTGTCCTGAATGGATATTTAGGGGAGACTAAATTTCGTCCATTGTAGCCGCTCAACAGGCAGGTGTCAAGCGTTGGTGAGGTATAATGGTGTGCGGGGTGCGGGGTGCGGGGTGCGGTGTTCAGTTTTCAGTAATCAGTTTTCAGTGCGGTGTGCGGGGTTCAGTGTTTTCAGTGCCCTCAGTGCCTTCAGTGATCCAAATGGTGTGTGATGTGTGATGTGCGATGTGCGGGGTGCGGTGTGCGGTGTTCAGTGTTCAGTGGTCAGCGTCCTCAGCACGCTCAGCGTTTCAGCGTTCCGAATGTCCAGTGCCTTCAGTAGTCTTATTGGTCTGAGTGGTCGTAGCTGTCTTAGTGGTCTGGTAGTCCCGGTGCTCCCAGTGTTCCTAGTGGTCTCAGTGCCTTCAGTGATCAGTTTTCTTCGTGTCATCCGCGTGCTATTCAGACCATCCGACGAGTAAAACATGCGTATCAAAGAACTGGAACGACGAACTGGCCTTGCAGCCAAAACCATTCGCTACTACGAGGAGGTGGGCGTGCTGCCCCCGCCCCGGCGGCTGCCCAACGGCTACCGGGATTACGATGAAGCGGACGTAGAACGGGTGAAATTCGTGATCGGTGCGCGTCGGCTGGGTTTTACGTTAGACGACATCGCGGAGATTCTGGCGATGCGCGACCGCCGCGAGGCCCCCTGCCGCACGGTGCTGGATATGATGCAACACAAGGCGGATGAAATCGCCCAGCGGATTCAGGAGTTGCAGCGCCTGGAGCAGGATTTACGCCATCTTCATGCGCTGGGGCTGACCTTCCCTACCGACGACGTGGACGGCAAGAATTGCGTCTGCCATCTGGTCTCGGAAAAGGCCGCGGGGTAGGGGCGTAAAAAAAATCACACCCAGACCTCACAGGTCTCAAAGCGCATGCAGATGCCCGGATGCAATCCATTTTGGGTAAAATCTTCCGTGGGATGGTAGGAGACCTGCAAGGCCTCAAAACGGGGCGGGAGCATTTTCCCGCCCCGTCGTGATTTTACGGTATGGCCTCCAGCGTAACCGGCAGACGGGTTTCTTCCCCCTCCCGCAGGATGGTGAGTGTGATCTCGTCTCCGGGCTGGTAATCTGCCAGGGCGCGGCGCAGGTCTGCACCACTGGCGAGCGGCGTGCCCTCCAGCGCGGTGATCACGTCGCCGCCGATCAGCACCTGCTGGCCGTTGATGTCCATCGCTTTGTAACTGCCGCGCAGGCCGGCCTTGTCCGCCGGGCTGCCCTGGATGACCTGCTCGACCAGCAATCCTTCCTGATCCTCAGGCAGATTCATGGCCGCGGCGATCTGCGGGTTGAGGGGGATCACATGCACCCCCAGCCAGGCACGGCCTACCGCGCCGATTTCGTCCTGTCCGGGCTGGGTGGGGCGCACGCCCAGGGTCAGTTCCACCGTGCGGCGCTCGCCGTCCCGCAGCAGGGTGAGGGCGACGGTTTGCCCGGCGCGGGTGTAGCGCGCCAGGTAGGCGGTCAGGTCTTCGAAGTCGTTGAGCGGCTGGTCGTCGATCTGGATGATCACATCCCCGCCGAGGCGCACTTCCTGCCCGTCGATCTCGGCCACCCGGTCGCTGCCCTGCAAACCGGCTTTTTCTGCCGGGCTGCCAGGCAGCACGTCGATCACCAGCACGCCGTGCTGGGAGGCATCCAGCTTCATGGCCTCGGCCAGTTCGGAGGACAGGGTGCGCCCGCTGATGCCGATCCAGGGG
>Ga0256830_1001465_pt1 | contig 16725 bp, 11 predicted proteins | sample 128326metaG_FD_190537 | JGI IMG/M metagenome (GOLD analysis project Ga0256830, IMG submission 190537) | Hydrothermal vent microbial communities from Lau Basin, Pacific Ocean - 128-326 | ecosystem: Environmental > Aquatic > Marine > Hydrothermal vents | place: Pacific Ocean: Lau Basin | collected... | reverse complement strand
GAACCCCGATCTCCTCACGCCAGGTCCCTCCATGAGGCGCCGACTTCGCATGCGGTTTCGCCCCGCGAACCTCGACGCTCTGCGACCCACTCCCGCTCGCAAGCATTCCTTCAGCACCCTCCCGGGGAAGCTCCTCCGGAGGTGCGAACGCCCCCGGAAGAATCCCGGCTGACGACCCTCCTCCGCGGCCTGATGGCGGAGATCCTGGGCCTCGAAGACGTGGGGCGGGAGGAGGATTTCTTCCTCCTCGGGGGCGATTCCCTCTCGGCTCTGCGCTTCCTGGGTGCGATCGGCGCGGCCACGGGCGTCCACCTCCCCTTCTCCGCACTCATGGCGGAACCGACGCCGGAAGGGCTGGCCCGGCGCGTGACGGATTCCCGGAACGGAGCCGAGTCCAGCCGGCGGCCCATCGACCTGGAGGACGAGGCGCGACTGCCTGGCGACATCGCGCCCGTCGCGGCTTCTCCGGCCCGCCCGGCGGCCGAGCGCTCCATCCTGCTCACCGGCGCCACGGGCTTCCTCGGCGCCCATCTCTTGCGGGAACTCCTGGACACCGGCCGGGAGACGATCGTCTGCCTCGTCCGCGCCGAGAGTCCAGCGGGGGGCATGGAGCGCATCCAGGCCGCCCTGGCCGACCTGGCTCTGCCGGCCAACGACCTGGAGGGACGCGTGCGGGCGATCCCCGCCGACCTCGGCGCGCCCCTCCTGGGCCTCGAGGCGGGGGAGTTTCAGGCCCTCGCGCGGGAGGTGGGCGTCATCCTTCACGCGGCGGCCAGCACGCGCTTCTTCCGTTCGTACGCCGCCCTGGCTCCCGTGAACGTGGGAGGCACCCGCGAAATGCTGCGGCTGGCGTGCGCGGGGAGGGCCGTCGCCTTCCACCTGATCTCCACCATCGGCGTCATCGGCGCCGGGACCACCGGGCGGTGCGTGGACGAAGAGACTCCACTCGCCACCTTCCGAGACGTCCGCGGGGCCTATCCCATGACGAAGTGGATCGCCGAGAGCATGGTGCGCGAGGCCGGCGCGCGGGGACTCTCCGTGACGATCCATCGACCGGGCAGGCTCGTGGCATCCTCGCGGACGGGGAAATGGAAGGAGGATGATCTGGCCTTCCGTTTCTTCGCGGGCTGCCTGCAGCTCGGAAGCATGCCGGACCTGGACGTCCCTCTGGACGCCACCCCGGTGGACCGGGTGGCCGCCGCCGTCGTGGCTCTGAGCCGGCGGCCGGACCACGCCGGGTGCACCTTCCACCTGCATCAGCCGCGCCCCCGACGCACGCTGGAGGTGGCGGAGGCCCTGGGCCGGCTGGGACACCCCCTCGAAAGGTTGCCGCTCGCCGAGTGGCGGGAAAAGGCCGTCGCCGCCGCGGCACGCAAGCGCGACCATCCCCTGCATCCGCTGCTGCCCCTGCTGATGGACGAGGAAGCGCTCCCGCTTCAGGCCGGCGACGGCTGCGGAAACGACCTGCCGCCTCCCATCGGAAACGAGCGCACCCTCGCGGCGCTCGGGGAAGTCGGCGTCTCCCTCGCCCCCATCGACGAAGCCGCCCTGGCCCGGCTCCTCCTCCACCTCCACGAATCTTGACCGGGGTCGCTCGAGCCTCGCTCCCGTCAGCAGCTCGGCAGGGGCGCCGATTCGAGCATGAAGCGCACCTGCTGATAGCGCACGAGAGCCTCCATGAGCGGCACGGCCACGCCGGGTTTCCGCGGCAGGACGGCCATGACGCGCTCCCACATGAGGCGCGCCTCTCGATCCAGGTTCTTGACCGCTCCGATGAGGGCCAGCGTGTCGGCGTCCACGCTGCGCAGGCGCTTCCTCTGAGCAGCCGTCCCCGCCAGGGGATGCGGCGCGAGGTGCTCCACCATGTCCAGCATCCGCTCGCCGAAGGCCCGCGGATGGTAGAGGCGTTCGATCAGGGCCAGGATGTCCCGCTCCAGTTCCTCGCGACTCATCTGCGCGGGGACGATGTTGGTGTTCCACGGATGCCCCGGCACCTCCGAGCCGTCCACCAGGCGGCCGGCGGAGCGCAGCCGTTCATGGAGCGGGGTCCCTGCCGGCGCCACGAGCGCGCCCACGGTGAGGATGGGAACCGCCGAGGTCATGGCGAAGGCATACTGGCGCTCGAAGATCTCCGGACCATCATGGTCGAATCCGCAGATGATCCCCGCCGTCACCCCGATGCCGTGCCGGTAGAAGCGGTGGATCTGGTCCACCATGGAGGGCTCGCTCTGCTCTGGATTCCGGAGATTGCGCCGGAGGTTCTGGTGCTTCTTGATCTCCACGAGGCTCTCCTCGTTCGGAGTCTCCACGCCGATGAAGACGTGGGTCATGCCGGCCCGCGCGCAGAGTTCCAGCACTTCGTCGTCCCGGGCGGCATCGATGGAAAGCTGCGTGCTGAACGAGATGTGGCCGTCCACCCGCTCCCGGTTCCAGGCGGCGATGCGCTCCAGCAACTCCTTCACGAAGGCGCGCGAAGCCGTCGTGTTGTCGTCGGCCAGCAGAACGCTGCGGTAGCCGTGCGCGTAGACCGCGTCGAGTTCGGCGATGATCCGTTCCACCGGTTTCTTGCGCTGGCGGCGGCCCAGGTACTGGATCACGTCGCAGAATTCGCACTCGAAGGGACAACCGCGGGCCGTCTGGACGGTGGCGGTGAGCACCCGATCGTTGTAGTGGGAATAGAGATCCCAGCGCGGCATGGGTGTGAGGGAGAGATCGGGCCTCCCGCCCACGTACTCCTCCCGCCACCTTCCGCTCCTCAGATCGGCGAAGAACTCGGCGCTGATCTCCTCGATCTCGCCCCTGACGAGGATGTCGCAGTGGGGGCGCACCACTTCCGGCGAAAGCGAGGCGTGCGGCCCGCCGATGATCACCACCCTTCCCCGCTCGCGGAAGGCGGCCGCCAGAGCCTTCATCCTGCCCCACTGGCTGATCTTCCCGGTGATGCCCACGAAGTCGCAATCCTGGTCCGGGTCCACGGCTTCCAGGTGCTCATCGCAGAGCTTCACGTGGAAATCCTCCGGCACCATGGCGGCCAGGGTGGGAAGAACCAGGTCGGCCAGGAAGGCCGCCGGCCGGAATCCGCGCCCCTCGTAGACCTCGGCTCCGTAGTAGGTGGGAAAGTCGGCCCGAGGATTGATCAGGAGAATGGAAGGACTCATGAAAACGATGCTCTCCGGCGCGCGGCGGGAGCCGTCGATGGTAACCGATCGTCACGCCGAGACCTCCGCGCAGGTTGTTGAAGAAGGGCTTTCGAGCGAGAGTGGCAGGTGGGGCGCCGGGCTCCTGGCAGCGAAACCGGGGGCGAGGCTCCGGCTCCACGGAGGATTCCCGGACGCGGAGATCGGGATCTCGCTCGCCGCCCGCGTGGAAACGGCTGCATCACCCATGAGTCAAACGGCCTGCCGACGACGTGTATCATGAGCCCTTCATGAGCCCCGAAGGATGGATCGCCCTCTCGACCCTGGTCGGGGCCACGCTGCTCTTTCTTTCCGGAAGGGTCTCCATCACCCTCACCGCTCTGGCCATTCCTGTGGTGCTCTACATCACCGGGACCCTCCCGGAAGCCGTGGAGGCCTTCTCGGGCTTCTCTTCCAACGCCGCCATCGCCATCGGCGCCGTCTTCGTGCTGGGGGCCGGCCTCAAGGAAGCCAGCGTCGCCACGCTGATGGCCCGCGGCCTCCAGCGCCTCGGCGCTCAGGGGGAACGCTCGGCCATGGCCCTGCTCATGCTCTGCGCCGCCGGCCTATCGGCCTTCATGAGCAACGCGGCCGTCGTGGCCATGCTCCTGCCCGTGGCCATGGCCCTCTCCCGGGCGGCTCTCATCCCTCCCTCCCGCCTCCTGATGCCCATGGCCTTCGCCGCGGTCCTGGGTGGGACCATCACCCTCATGGGCACCGCCCCCAACATCCTGGTGGGCGAGGAATCGGCCCGTTTCGGAGAGGCGTTCCACGTCTTCGAGTTCTCCCCCGTCGGCATCCCGGTCACGCTCGCCGGCATCGCCCTGATGGTCCTCCTCGGCCCTCGCATCCTGCCGGCGGTCTTGACCGAGAACCGCATCAGGGAAGCCCGCCTGCCCGAGGAGGTGGCCGTCAACTATGGACTGCCGGAGCAACTCTTCAAGATGCGGGTGGCGGAGGTTTCGCGTCTCGCGGGCAAGACCATCCGGGAAGCCGAACTGAGGAACCGCTACGACCTGGAAATCGTGATGGTGAAGCGACCCACGCCCCTGGGCGTGCGCTGGATCCACCCCGCCCCGGACGTGCGCCTCCAGCCCGGGGACCTGGTCCTGGTGCAGGGGGACGCCGTGCGCGCCTGGGACCTGGCCGAAACCGAGTTGCTGCAATTCGGCCTTCCCGGACCCCGCGTCATCGAGAAGGTGCTGGGTCGCGGGGTCGCCCTGGCGGAGGTGACCGTACCGCCCCACAGTCGGGCCATCGGCCAGTCGTTCCGCGAGCTCGACTTCCGGCGACGCTTCGGGCTCAGCGTGCTGGCCATCTGGCGCGGCGATCGCACCATTCTCGAGGACGTTCCGGAAACGCCCCTCGCCATGGGAGACGCCTTCCTCGTCTCGGGCCCGGCCGAGAAGGTCCACAAGCTCGAGCACGATCCGGATTTCATTCTCTTGACGGACCTCACCACCTGCGAGGACGTGGGTCGCGCCCCTCTGGCCATCCTGATCCTGCTCCTGGCGGTGATCCCGGCGGTGGCCCTCGGCACCCCCTTCTCCGTGTCGGCCCTCGGCGCGGCTATCCTCATGGTCGCCACCGGCTGCGTTTCGGCGCCCGCCGTGCGACGCGCCATCGATTGGAAGGTCCTGGCCCTCATCGCCGGCACGCTCCCGCTGGGTCTGGCCCTCGAACACCACGGCGTCGCCGATCTCGCCGCCCAAGGCATCCAGGCCGCCGGAGCCCCCCTGGGGGCCGCCGGCATGCTGGCCCTGCTCTTCCTCTCCTCCGCCCTCCTGGCGGTGCTCGCCAGCAACGCCGCCGCCGCGGTCATCATGGTCCCCGTGGCGGGCGCCCTCGCCCAGGCGCTCCCGGACCTCGCCACGGAGCCGGCGCTCCTTTCCGTGGCCTTCGGTTGTTCCTGCGCCTTCGTGCTGCCCTTCGCCCAGTGCAACGTCCTGGTCATGGGGCCGGGCGGCTACCGTTCCCGGGACTACCTGCGTCTCGGCATCTGGGTGAGCCTGATCATGTTCCTGCTCACGCTCGCCCTGCTCTCCCCCATCGCCCATCCCTGAGCGGAATCGAAAGCCCTACGAAGGGGTTCCAAGCGCTCCTCCCGGCGGCACCATGGAGATCGCCGTCGAGAACCCGCTCGGAGACGCCCACCGGAAACAACGATGAGTGAACCGCACCCCACCCGGCGAAGGGCCGGGCCATGCGTCCGCGGATCGCCGTCCGAGTCCCCCTGTCTCCGCGCATGACTTCTCGAACGGCCCATCCAGGGGCCGGAAAGGAATCGACCTCGATGGCCATCACCCCTTCGTCTTCCGGCGGCATGAACCGCCTGCTCCGCATCCTGGGTCTCCTGGCCCTCCTCGCCTGGACGGGAGCGGGGCTCTTCTTCTGGCTGAACGTCAGGGAGAAGATCGTCATCGAACTCCGCCCGGCTGGCGAGGAGAGTGCTGACGACACCATCCTTCTCCTCCAGGACGACGTCCAACAAGTGCGCCGGGATCTGAACACGTTGACCCGCGCACTCGAGGAGAACATGAGCAAACTGGTCGCGGCACTGGAGGAGGAGATGACCTCCAGCTCCGACGCGCTGCAGCAGCGGATCACATCGCTGGAGACGAAGCTGGTTCAAGCCCGAAACCGACCGTCTCCACATCCGGAAACGGAACGCCTGCTGGCCGCGGCAGAGGCGCTCAGGGTGGAACTCGGCGCCCTGCGCGAGGCAGTGGCGCATGGTGGATGGTCCTCGCGACCCGCCGGCGCCGCAGGAGTCGATGCGGGCCCCCGCCACGTGCGGCAGGCCGTGAAGAGTCATGACGCCGCCGTGGGGACGAGCGGCCGGCATCCCGCCGCCCGCCCCGTGGCGGTGAAACCCGTCGAGCCCGCTCCGGATTCCAGGGCGACCCCTCCCCCTTCCGACGAGAGGGCCGTTACGAAAAGGGAGTCTCCCGAGCCTTCCGTGGACGAGCCCCTGAAGGCCCCCGTCGCGACCGCCGGCAGGAAACGCGGCTTCCTCTCCTTCAAGCTGCCGGGACGGGCCCTCGGATTCGACGCTCTCCAACGCTTCGAGATCATTCCTCGCCTCTCGCGCGTGGGCTACGACGCCCAGAGCACGCTGCATGACTTCACGGGAGCCACACAGGCGGTCTCGGGCCGCTTCGTGCTGAATCCTGCGTACCCCGAAAGCGAAGCAAGCGGAAACGTCCGGGTGCATGCAGGGAAGATCAAGACCGGCAACGAGGATCGGGACGCCGGCATGTACGACCTCCTGCACACCAGGGAACACCCGGACATCGTCTTCACGATCGAAGGCGCCGAGGACGTGCGCACGGACGCGGCGGCACGCCGTTCCGAAGGGATCGTCCGGGGGACGCTTTCCATCGGTGGCGTCGGCAAGCCCTTCAGCATACCCGTCACCCTCTCCATGGATGAGGGGCACAGGCTTCTCATCAAGGGGGAAGCGCCCCTGAAGCTGAGCACCTTCGGCATCGAGGCTCCCTCCAAGATGGGATTCATCTCCATGGAAGACGAGGTCAAGGTCTGGGTGGCCATCCGGGCCCGAGCCATGGGGAAACCCTGATGGACTGGAAGCGAATCACGATTCTGCTCTTCCTTCCGGCTGTTCTCTTCCAGTCCTGCGGGGGCTCGGAACTGGCGCCGGAAGAACGCGACGTGACCCTCGACCGCCCCCTCCTGGAGTGGCGGCCGGCCCTGCGGGCGGACATTCCGGGATTCTACGTCTCGCGCGGAATCGAAGGCGAAGCGGCCGCCAGCGTGCTCTCGATGGAATACATCTTCCAGGAGGACGGCAGCTACACGGGCGCGGCGCTGGTGCTGGACGAGAACGGTCGCCCCTCCTTCCAGACCCTCTCGGGGACCTGGCGTCTCGAGGAGGGCAGGCTCGTTCTCGACGATTCCGAACCGGCCGAGGTCTCGGTTGCGGGCGACCATCTGCGCCTGACGGCTCCCACCGGGACGGTGATCCTCGTGCGCGGTCCTCTGACCTGAGAGGGCTTTCAACTTCGCTCAGCCTGGAGTGTCGGAGGGGCTCCTTCTCGTGGCTTCACGAAAGGAGATGGGGCATGAGCATTCGTGGTGACCGCTCGCTTCCGAGAGGCGACGGGATTCCTTCCGGGCTGCTTGTTTTTCGCATGCGCTTCGCGACCCGGCGCAACGGCCTGGCCATGCTCCGCCGCTGGCGCTACCCGGAGGGCTTGCGCTGCCCCCGCTGCGGCGGCGACCTGGCCTGGTGGATCGAGAGCCGGGGATTGCATCGGTGTCGCCGCTGCCGGCGGCAGACTTCCTTGACCGCAGGCACCCCCTTCCATCGATGTCATGGGGCAGCGGCTTCGACACAGATCGGGCACTTCGGGGGACGCTGTGCGGGCCGGCATCCGTGATAGATTCACGACGCTTCGCGAATGGGGAGTCTCCACGCTTGAAGAGCCATCGTTGGATCGTCTCTTTCTTCGTCCTCGCGATGGCGGCCTTTCCCGTCTACGAAGGACCGCTCTACGAACCCGACGAGGGTCGCTATGCCGAAATCGGTCGTGAGATGCTGGTCTCCGGGGACTGGATCGTTCCCCGTCTCAACGGTGAACCCCACCTGACGAAACCGCCCTTCGCGTACTGGATGGCGGCCGTCGGCACTCTGCTCTGCGGCAACAACGAACGCGGGGCCCGCATCATGGTGAGCGTGGCCTTCGTCGGTCTCTGTCTCCTGGCGGCCATGCTCGGAACGATGCTCCATGACCGCCGCACGGGTCTGCTGGCCGCCCTGATCCACGCCACTTCCCTCCAGCCCTTCCTCCTGGGGCACTTCCTCTCGGCGGATGTCTTCGTCTCCTTCTGGCAGGCGGCGGCGGTCACGGCCGCCGTCGCGGCCTGGAAATCGCCCCTCCGCCGCGGCCGCCGGCTGGCCTGGCTGGTGTGGTTTTCCTTCGGCATGGCCTTCATGACCAAGGGGCCGCCGGGACTCCTGGCCGTGATCCCCCTGCTGCTCGTCGGGCTCCAGCGCCGCATGGCCGGACAGCCACGGGTGATCTTCAACATCCCCGGACTGCTGCTCTTCCTGGTCGTCTCGCACTGGTGGTACGTCCTGTTGGTTCTCAAGGACCCCGACCTGCTGCGCTACTTCGTCGTGGACGAGGTCTGGAATCGAGTCTTCACGGATGCGCACCACCGTGACAACACGCCCCTGATCTACCTGGGCGGTCTGACCATCGGCATGCTGCCCTGGACGGGGACCTGGCGCCTGGTGTTTCGTTCGATCGGGACCTGGTTCCAGAAGGGATCGAGGAACATCCCCTATCCCTACCTCCTCATGGGTGGATGGATCCTTCCTGCGCTGCTCGTCTTCGTCTTCGCCAGGTCGCGGCTCATCATGTACATCGGCCCCCTCTTCGTGCCTCTCTCGGTCCTCTTCGCCCGCGCCCGGCTCTACCGGGGGGCGCCTTCCCCCCTGGCCACGTCACCCTGGAAGCTCGCCGCATGGTGCCTGCTGCTCCTGGGAGGCGTGCACGCCTTCCGTTCCGTCCAATGGGGGCGGGAGCTCGCGGACGTGGCGGAGGCCATGGTCCAGGACGCCGGAGCGCGGCCCTTCGCCGTCATCAACGGCAGCGGAGACGCCTGCGGATCCCTGCCCTTTCTTTCCAGGAGCCCCACGCCGGCAATCGTTCTGAAACGACACCAGGCACGAGCATCCCTGGCCGAGGGGACTCTGTCCCTCGTCGTTCCCCGAGTCAGCGACTCACTCATCTACATGCTGGTGCGGACCAAGGACATGGCCCGAATCCACTGGCGCCGTCCTCCACCCCTCGTCGTCCACCAGGGGCGGAGACTGACGCTGCTCCGTCTCGATGCTCCCTGAGACGAGCGCTCGTGGCGGGACGTGGACCGTCGGAGCCACGACTTCCCACCCACTCGTTCGGCGGGCGGAGCCTTCCTCGGCGGGGCGGCGCAAGAGAAGAGGAGAGTGGACCCTGCAGGACTCGAACCTGCGACCTGGCGATTATGAGTCGCTTGCTCTGACCGACTGAGCTAAGGGTCCCGGAAGTCCATCCAATCTCCCCCGCCGCCGCCGGGGCGTCAAGCCATCCCGGCGGCCGGGGAACGACACCCGGCTCTGGGTGCGGACTCCCCTCCCTGACGAAGAGAAGCCTCCGCGGCGGGCGCGACCGCGGAGGCTCCGGGCGGGAACGATGGGAGAGTCGGAAGGCTCTTGACGGAAAACTCTCGGGAGAGGGTGCTCGGCGGGGCACCGGGCTTCTCAGGACGAAACCGGATGTGAAGCCGTCGTCTGGAAGAGACCTCCGGCGTGCGGAGATCGGTGTTCCGATCCCCGCTCTCGCCGCAGGGACTCCTTCGACGGCCGCTCAGGCGGGAACCCCCATGCCGAGGCGTTGCCAGGCCTGCTTGAAGAGTTCCCTGGCCTTGTGCAGGCGCCAGCGGGCGGTGGCCTTGGTGCACTGAACGATGCGGACGATTTCATCCGTGGACAGTCCCTGCATGTCCCTCAGCACGATCATGGTTCTGTACTTCGGAGGCATGCATCCCAGGACCTCCAGGATGCGCTCGCCGATTTCCTTGTTCTCCATGTCGCGGACCGGTCCGCCTTCCGCGGCGGGCTCCAGGGGAGCGTCCTCCATGCTGATGTCCTGCTGCTTGCCGCGCTTCCGCAGGAAATCGATGGAGAGGTTCACGACGATGCGGTAGAGCCAGGTGTAGAAGTTGTACTGGGGCTTGAAGCGACCCAGGGCCTTGTAGACGCGCAGGAAGCTCTCCTGTGCGATGTCCTCGGCGTCCTCGGCGTTTCCGACGAGATTGAAGGCGATCCAGTAGACGCGCTTCTGATAACGCTTGACCAGGTCGCCGAAGGCCTCCAGATCGCCCCCCTGGGCGGCGAGGATCAGGCGGCGCTCCAACTCGCGGGAGCGCCTGCGCTCGTCGCCGCTCCGCCGGTTGCGTTCGTCCTGCCGGGTCTCGGGGTTGCTCATCGCTCGTCTCCTCTGCGCTCTCGGGCCCGAGGGCCCGGGGTCCGCCAGGAGAGGAGCAAGGGGAGGGCCAGAAGGGGGAAAAGGAGGCAAGTTTCGTCGTTTGCCCTTGCTGCACAAGGACTTACGTCATCGAAGCGACGCCGGCCGTTCCCGAAGGAGTGTTTCATCCTGTTCCACCACGGGGCCCGGGTGTCCACATCCGCGCACTCCCCTCCCCCCTTTCCTGAACGCCGGAAGGCGCTCTGGGATTCCGTTTTTCCGGATTCCCTCTTCCCCATGCGCCCACGGCCGCGCGAGGCTGCGCCCCCGCGCGCTCTCAAGAAGGCGCGCGATCCTTGTCCGGGAGGGGGGTCGGCACCTCCTTCCAGGGCGTCTCGGGAAGAGCCTTCCGGAACCTGCGACCGTAGGAGCGCTGGAGGATCCGGCGGTCCAGGCAGACCACGAGGCCTTCGTCCTCCTCCGTCCGCAGAAGGCGCCCGAATCCCTGGCGGAAACGGATCACGGCTTCCGGGAGGAAGTACGCCGTGAAGGGCGAACGCCCCGCGGCCTTCAGGAGTTCCGCCCGGGCGGCGTGGAGGGGTAGCGTGGGCACGGGAAAGGGAAGACGGGTGATGATCACCAGGCGGAGAGCCGGACCGGGAACATCCACCCCCTCCCAGAAACTCTCTGCTCCCAGCAGGACCGCGTTGCCGTCCTCCCGGAACACTTCCAGCATGCGGCGGCGATCCATGCTCCCACCCTGTCGCATCACCGTGAACCCCTCCCGCTGCAGGGGTCCCGCCACGACCTCGTGGCAGGCTTCGAGCGCTCGGTAACTGGTGAAGAGCACGAAGGCTCCCCCGCCCGTGCGACGCACCCAGGCCATGATCTCCCGCGCGCATGCCCGGTCGTACCCGGGATCTTCCGGCAGGGGCATCTCCGCCGGAACCACCACCTCCACCCTGGAGGCGTGGTCGAAGGGGGAATCCAGCACGAGGCGGTCCGCATCCGGGCATCCCAAGCGCTCCGCCGCATAGGCCAGGCCGTCGGCGCTGCTTCCCACGGCCAGGGTGGCGGAGGTCATCACGACGCTGTCGACCCGATCGAAGAGTTGCTCCCTGAGGATGCGGGAGACCTCCAGGGGCCTGGCCACCAGAGCGATGTCCCGCGAGCGGGCGTCGCCTTCGATGAAGTAGACCAGCTCCGGATCGTCCACTTCCAGGAGGCGCCGCACGGCCTGCGCGTAGGCGCCGGCGCGCAGGCGGATGGAACTCGTCTCCACTTCCTCGCTCTCGTTCCGGCATTCGGGCAGATGGGCCTCCAGCAGACCCGCCAGACGCGCGAGCGGTTCACTGAGCACGTCCTCCACGATGCGGCTCTCCCGCACACGCCCGTTTTCCAGGTCGTGTTCCTCTCTCCAGGCGGCCACGCCGTCGAAGAAGTCCTCGCAGAGGGAACGCAGATGGGGAATCAGAGCCAGGGCCTCGTCCACGCGGCCGCCGCTGAGACGATGCAGCACGCCCTGGCCGCGACCGCTGGAGAGCCTGCGCAGGAAATGCCGCAACATGCGTCGTGAAACCTCGAGGCCGAAGTGCTCCGCGACCACATGCTCCACATGGTGCGCCTCGTCCAGGACGAGGGCATGGTGCTCGGGGAGGATGCCCTGATCCTCGATGCGCAGCATGAGATCCGTGAAGTAGAGCGCGTGGTTCGTGACGATCAGGTCCGCGTTCTCGAGTCGCCGGCGGGCCTTCTGGTGGAAGCATTCCCCGAAGGTCGGGCAGCGGCGCCCCAGGCAGTTGTCGGCCTCGGAGCGCACCTCCTCCCAGAGGGAACCGGGAGGGACCGGCAACTCACTCCGCGTGCCGTCACGCGCCCGGCCGGCCCAGGCCACGATCTCTCTCAGCCTGCGCATCTGCGCGTCGTCTCCGATCAGCGTCGGGGCCTGGGCCTCCGCCAGGGCCAGTCGTCTGAGACTGACATAGTTGTTGCGGCCGATGGCCTTGACGGCCGCGAACTCGACGGGAATGCAGGACGCCAGGAGGGGAAGGTCCTTTTCCAGGAGTTGCTCCTGCAAGGCGATGGTGTAGGTGGCCACCACCACCTTCCGTCCCTCGGCGATCAGGTCCAGGATGGCCGGCACCAGGTAGGCCAGGCTCTTGCCCACGCCCGTGGGGGCCTCCACCATGAGGTGCCTTCCGGAGCGGAAGGCCTCGGCCACGGCCTCGGCCATGGCGAGCTGCTGGGGCCTCTCCCGGTACCCCGAGAGGCGGCGCTGAAGGATGCCGCTCCTGCCGAAGACATCGGCGCTCGCCAGCCTGCCGCCCATCACCAACCTCCCATTCGCCCCGCGTCGCCTCCGAGTCAGCGCACCCGGTGGTTCGCTGGAAGGGCCCATGGTAGCATCCGCCCGTCCAGGAGAGACCCACGGAACCGACCGGGATGCAAGCCAAGATGCGCAACAGGAAGAATGGAATGCGAGGCGGCCTGGTGCTCCTCGCCGCGGTCGCCCTTTTTCTTCCCGCCTGCCAGGAGGAGTACCAGCCGGTCGAGCCTCCGGTGATCAAGGTTCCCCCGCCCGGCAAGCGAACGCTGGTCGAGACGGCCGAGATCTACAAGGACGGAAGACTCATCGGCCGGCTGCGCACGTTCCGCCTCGATGACCAGGGCGGCGTCCAGGTCACCAGGGTCTACGATCTCCGGAACGAGCACCTGGGCTACATCACCGAGGACCATCGCGCCTTTCGCCGCACGGCCCACGGGGGTCACGACCTGGTGGCCAACAGCAGCGATCAGAGCAAGAACGTTGCCGCCATCCTCGGCCGTCCCCTGGAGCGCCTGACGATCAAGGTGCTCGCCTCGGCCAACTGAGCCCGGGAGGGGAGACCACCCCGCCGCCGACGACTCAGGCGGCGTCTTCGACGCCCCGGCGCACGACGGGCGCGTCCGCCCAGAGGGCTTCCAGGTCGTAGTAGCGCCGGGCGTCCTCCTGCATGAGGTGGACGATCACGTCTCCGAAATCCATCAGGATCCACCACCCGACTTCCTTGCCGTTCACCCCGATGGGGATGCGCCCGACGCTCTTCAGCTCCTTGGCGATGTCCTCGGCCATGGCCTGGACCTGGCGCTTGTTCGCGCCCGTCGCAATGACCATGAAGTCCCCGATGTCCGAGCACTCGCTGATGTCGAGGACCCGAAGTTCGAGTCCCTTCTTCTCCAGGATGATGTCCGCGATCTTGTGGGCCACCTGAGCGGTGGAAAGGGATTGTTCTTGTTCTGGCATGGACGCGCTTCAGCTCTTCATGGCCGCGACGATGACCGGAACGAAGACCACCGACACGATCGCCATGAGCTTGAGCAGGATGTTGAGGCTGGGCCCGGAGGTATCCTTGAAGGGATCGCCCACCGTGTCGCCGATGACGGCGGCCTTGTGGGGCTCGGAGCCCTTGCCCCCGTGGTGACCATCCTCGATGTATTTCTTTGCATTGTCCCAGGCCCCGCCGGCGTTCGCCATCATGATCGCAAGCATGACGCCGGAAACCAGCGATCCCGCCAGCAATCCGGCCAGGCCGGCCGTGCCGAAGATGAAGCCGACGGCCAGCGGCGAGACCACGGCCATCACACCCGGCAGGATCATCTCCCGCAAGGCGGCCCTGGTGGAAATGGCCACGCAGGTCTCGCTGTCCGGCTCCGCTTTCCCCTCCATCAGGCCGGGGATGGTGCGGAACTGGCGGCGCACTTCCTCGATCATCTTGTTGGCGGCCCGCCCCACCGCTCCCATGGTGAGCGCCGAGAAGAGGAAGGGCAGCATGCCGCCGATGAGCAGGCCGATGATCACGTTGACGTTCGTGAGTTCCAGATCGGTGAGGACGGACTTGAAGGAGCCGCCATCGAGGATGACGGCGTCCATGGCTTTCTGGGCCTCCGTCCGGAAGGAGGCGAAGAGCGCCATGGCCGTCAGGGCCGCGGAGCCGATGGCGAAGCCCTTGCCCACGGCGGCGGTGGTGTTGCCGACGGCGTCGAGCGAATCCGTGCGCTGGCGCACCTCGGGCGGACATTCGCTCATCTCCGCGATGCCGCCCGCGTTGTCGGCGACGGGTCCATAGGCGTCCACTCCCAGACTGATGCCCAGCGTGGAGAGCATGCCCACGGCGGCGATGGCGATTCCGTAGAGCCCGCACCACTCGTAGGAGAAGAAGATGGAGGCGCAGATGATCAGGACCGGAACGGCCGTGGAGATCATGCCCGTCCCGAGACCGGCGATGATGTTGGTGGCCGCACCGGTTTCACACTGCTGGGCGATGCGGTGCACCGGTCCGCGGTCCTTGGACGTGTAGTACTCCGTCACCTGACCGATGGCGACGCCCGCGGCGAGACCGGCGATGACGGACCAGAACACCTTGATCGGGATGTCCATCACCGTGGTGAGACCGTAGGCGGCGGCCAGCACGATGACCGAGGCCACCAGCAGGCCCCTGAAGAGGGCCGCGTGGACATGCTTCTCGTCGTTGGTCTTCACGAAGAAGGTCCCGACGATGGAAGCGAAGATCCCCGCCCCGGCCAGGATGATGGGGAAGAGGGAAAGATGCCCCTTGAGGGCGTCCACCGCGTCCGTTTCCAGGGTGAAGCCCCAGAGTTCGGTGATCCGCCCGGCGTTCAGGGCCAGGGCCAGGGCGATGGCGGAGATGATGCAGCCGACGTACGACTCGAAGAGGTCGGCGCCCATGCCGGCCACGTCGCCCACGTTGTCGCCCACGTTGTCGGCGATCACGGCGGGGTTGCGCGGATCGTCCTCCGGAATGCCCGCCTCCACCTTGCCCACCAGGTCGGCGCCCACGTCAGCGGCCTTGGTGAAGATCCCGCCGCCCACGCGGGCGAAGAGAGCGATGGACGAGGCGCCCAGGGAGAAACCGAAGATGCTCTCGGAAGCCTTCAGGGCGGTCTGACCGTCCAGGCCTCCGAAGAGGAAGAAGAGCAGGGCGATCCCCAGGGTGCCCAGGGCCACGACCGTCAACCCCATCACGGCGCCGCTGGAGAAGGCGATGCGCAGGGCGTCCAGGAGGCTCGTCTTCGCCGCGTTGGTGGTCCTGACGGCGGCCCCCGTGGCCGTGCGCATGCCCACCCAGCCGGCGACCGCGGAAGAGACCGCCCCCACCAGGAAGGCCAGGGCCGTCCGCGATCCGTCCTCCCCCAGTCCGAAGAAGAGCGCACAGAACATGATCGCCACGAAGCCGAGCAGAATGGTGTACTCGGTCTTCAGGAACGCCATCGCACCCTTGCGAATCTGGGCGGCGATCTTCTGCATGCGTTCGTTGCCGGGATCGGCCGCATTGATCTTGCGGGTCAGGATGAAGGCGAAGATCAGGGCCAGAGCCGGGCCACCGAATCCGCAGAGGTAGTAGAGCTGGCTATCCATGAAAGGCCTTCCACTTTCCTTGGATCCCTTCTCCACCGGGAGAAGGGACGAGGGTCCATCGCAGGGGTCACGGGCCCGGTCACGAGCAGGCCGAAAGAGACGCGATTCCTCATCGCGCCCAGGGATCCTGGAGAGGCTGCAAATCGACTTCCGCTCCGGGAAGCCGCCGGGCGAGCACCTCCAATCCCTCCCTCCAGCGGGTCTCGTAATCGTCCCGAGGGCCGGCCACGAGTCCATCCGACCGACCCGCGGTCAGCCGGCGCCGAGCAAGGGCCTGGATACTATGCAGCGCCCTCATCAGGGACAAGGAGCGGAGCGGGTCTCCCTGGCGCGCCTCCCGGAGGGCCAGGTCCAGGAAGGGATCCAGCAGGAGGACCAGGACGGCGGCCTCTTCCTTTCCGTCCCCGCCCCGCTCGGGTTCCGGGACGAGGGCCAGGGCCTCCTCGAGGCCCTTCAGAGCCCGCGCGGCCGCCGGCACATCCCCCTCCAGGGCCTCGACGGCCCGATCCCAGGCCTCGATGAGCGCCGGAAGGAGTCTCCCCACCTGGTCCTCCCAGACCCGTGCCCGCTCCCGCGCCTCCTCGAGGAGTTCCTGGGCCCCGGCCCGATCCCCACGTCCCAGCCGCAGGCGCGCCACGTCCAGGGCCAGGGAAAGCCAGGCTTCCCGGAACCCCGCGGCCCCCGGAGCGAGGTCCGCGGCCCGGGACCAGGCGTCCAGGGCCTCCCGCTCCGGATCCCTCCCCGTGCGCCGGCGGAAGCGATCCGCCAGTTCCGGGTCCAGGGCGATGCGCTGCAGGATCATGGCCCGGTCGCGAGGCAGACGCGGGTCCGCCGGAAGGCGTTTCTCCGCCTCCCCCAGGATCTCGCAGCCCTCCATCAGGCGCTTCAGACGCCGTCCCGGCGTGCGCTCCGCCGCCGCCAGGTCGTAAGCCAGCACCGTGGCCAGGTAGATGGCGGCCCGGGGATTCTGCGGATCGACGCGCAGGAGCAGGCGCGCGTCGGCCACCGCGTCCAGTGTGCGCCCCTCGGAGAAGGCGCGCTCGAAATCCAGGTAGAGGAACTGGACCACCACCGGACGGAAGCCCGAGAGGAGGACCGCCCCCACAGCCGAGGGGAAGCGTACGGCCAGTCCTCCCGTCTCTCCCTTCTGCCCCGCGGG
>Ga0256830_1001464_pt1 | contig 16746 bp, 16 predicted proteins | sample 128326metaG_FD_190537 | JGI IMG/M metagenome (GOLD analysis project Ga0256830, IMG submission 190537) | Hydrothermal vent microbial communities from Lau Basin, Pacific Ocean - 128-326 | ecosystem: Environmental > Aquatic > Marine > Hydrothermal vents | place: Pacific Ocean: Lau Basin | collected... | reverse complement strand
CTCTGCCAAGGTCCAGGAAGGGGGTCTCACCCCCGATGAAAGGAACACCGTGGAGATATACCAGAAGGTGGCCAAGGCTGTGGTCCACATCCAGTGCCTCAAGGCGGGAAACCCCAAGAGCAAGCCCTTCCCCTCTCCCGCCGTGGGTTCGGGTTTCATCTTTGACAAGAGGGGCTACATCCTCACCAACTTCCACGTGATAGACAACGCCCTCTCCATCAAGGTCCTGGACTGCCAGGGCAAGTCCCACAAGGCGGTGGTCGTGGGCACGGACCCGGGCACAGATCTCGCCGTCCTCAAGATAGACCCCGCGGAGTGCCCCTCGGACATACCCCCCCTGGGGGACTCAGACAACCTCCTGGTGGGCCAGAAGGTGCTGGCCATAGGAAACCCCTACGGGCTGGACAACACCCTCACCGTGGGAGTCATCAGTGCCCTCAACAGATCCCTTCCCACCCCCACCCTGGAGCTCTCCAACAATGTGATACAGACAGACGCCGCCATAAACCCCGGCTCCAGCGGAGGTCCTCTGGTGGATTCCCGGGGAAGGGTCATCGGTGTCAACACGGCCATGGTGGGTAAGGGAGCCCAGAACATAGGTTTCGCCATCCCCATCAACGTGGCCAAGCGGGTGATACCCGACCTCATAGCCCTGGGCCACCCTGTGAGGCCCTGGCTGGGCTTTACAGGCATGGAGATCAGCGAATCCCTGGCCGAACTCTTCAACCTCCCTGTGAAGAGGGGTGTGCTGGTGGCAGATGTCTTTCCCAACTCCCCGGCAGCCAAGGCAGGGATAAGGGCGGGAAGCCGTATCATCTCCTACGGAAAGGAACAGCTGGTCCTGGGGGGGGACATCATAGTGGCCATGAACGGCAAACCCGTCAAGAGACTGAGAGACATTGTGGCCAACCTCTACAACATGAGCCCCGGAGAGACGGTCACCTTCACCGTGCTGAGGGACGGCAAGAACCAGGAAGTCCCCATAAAACTGGGAATCATGCCCATGTACATACAGAAGCTCAGGAGGAAGTGAGCCCATGCTGAAAAGGCTCCTGGGTTTAATCCTCCTGATAGCCCTCCTCCCCTGGGGATGTGCCACCACGGGACCGGGGAACCCTGGAGGAGGGTTGGTCTTCATCTCCACCCAGGAGGAGGTGAGGATTGGGGCCCAGGTGGCCCGGAAGGTGGAGAAGAGGTACCCCGTCCTGAGGGACGACCCGGTAGCCCACTACGTGGCAGAAGTGGGCCAGAGACTGGTCCGGGTGTGCGACCGCCGAGACATCACCTACCACTTCAAGGTCCTGGTAGGGGACCAGGTGAACGCCTTCTCCCTGCCGGGAGGATGGGTCTACGTCTTCACCGGGCTCCTGGAGAAGCTGGACAACACCGCCCAGCTGGCAGGGGTCCTGGGCCACGAGATAGGCCACGTGGTGGCCCGCCACGCCGTCAAGAGGCTCCAACTGGCCCTGGGGGTGGGCATCCTCTACTCCCTATTTGTTGGGGAACGGGGAGGCCCCCTCACCCAGGACGCCGTCAAGCTCATCATAAACCTGGCCATGAACGGATACTCCCGGGCCAACGAAAGGGAAGCCGACCGCCTGGGCCTCATCTACGAGTACAGGGCGGGATACAACCCCCAGGGCATCCTCCAGGTGATGGAGATCCTCAGGGGCATCCACCACGGAAGGGTATCCAGCTGGCAGAGGTTCCTCATGGACCATCCTCCCCCCCAGGAGAGGATCAGGCTCCTGGAGTCCTACCTGAGGCGGTTGCCTCCCCAGGCCCTGAAATACCCCTTCTACCGCCGGGAGTACCACCTGGAGGTCCTGGAACCCCTTAAGAGCCTTGGACGCCTGGAGAAGAAGAGGTTCCTTCCCCATCGTTACAGGCGACCTTCACCTGGGCCAGGCGGGTCTCCCTGAGGAGGGTGTCCAGGCAGTCCTGGGCCTTCCTCCACATGTGGTAGACCTCGCAGCGGGTGTTCAGAGGACACTCGCCGGGTCTGGACATGCACACATTGAGGAGGGGCGGACCGTCAATGGCCTCCACCACCTCGTAGATGCTGATCTCCTCCGGCTTCTTGGCCAGCCTTATACCACCGCTCTTGCCCCTCTCGGTGATGATGAGTCCCCTGTTGGTGAGATGGGAGATGATCTTGGGCATGAAAGAGGAGGGTATGTGGGCCCTCCTGGCCACTTCCTTCATGGGCACCACCTGCCCCGGAGAGAGATGGCTCAAACAGATGAGCACCCTTATCCCATAGTCCGCCTGCTTGGTGATGAGCATGGCAACCCCCATTTGTTCCCAAAGTTAGCCCACATAGACTAAATTAGCCTTCCCCCCTTGTCAATCAAGATCCTGCCTTCTGGACCCGGGAACCAGGAGAAACAACAAATTGACCCGGCTCCCCTCTCCATTCTATAAGGGCGGAAGATCCCATAGGAGGGGGAAAATGGAGTACCAAGAGCTAGTGGAGAAGGACTTTAATCATCTGTGGCATCCCTTCACCCAGATGTCCGACTTCACCTCCCGGCCCCCCCTCATCATCGAAGGGGGAAAGGGCATCTACCTCATAGACACCCAGGGGAACCGCTACATTGACGGGGTCTCCTCTCTGTGGGTGAACCTCCATGGCCACAGGAGGCCCGAGATAGACCAGGCCATCATGGCCCAGCTTGGCAGGATCGCCCACTCCACCATGCTGGGCATGGCCAATGTTCCCGCCATTCTCCTGGCGGAAAAACTGGTCCAGGTGACCCCCCCCAACCTCACCAGGGTCTTCTTCTCTGACAACGGCTCAACAGCCATGGAAATCGCCCTCAAAATGGCCTATCAATACTGGACCAACCGGGGCATAGGGGGCAGAACCAGGTTCGTCTCCCTGAAAAACGCCTACCACGGGGACACCCTGGGAGCCGTCAGTGTGGGGGGTATAGATCTCTTCCACTCGGTATACAGGCCCCTCCTCTTCCCTGCCTACCACGCCCCGTCTCCCTACTGCTACCGGTGTTCTCTGGAGAAGAGCTATCCGGCCTGTGCCCTGGCCTGCCTAGAAGAACTGGAAAAGATAGTGGAGAGCCACAGGAACGAGATCATCGCCATCGTCTCCGAATCAGCAGTCCAGGGAGCCGCCGGCATGATAGTCATGCCCCAGGGTTACATGAGAGGCCTGAGGGAGATAGCCGACAGATACGGCGTTCCCCTCATCCTGGACGAGGTGGCCATGGGTTTCGGCAGAACAGGAAAGATGTGGGCCTTTGAGCACGAAAAGGCCTGGCCCGACATCATGGCCATCTCTAAAGGGATCACCAACGGATACCTGCCCCTGGCCGCCACCATCACCACGGAGGAGATATACTCCTCTTTCCTGGGAGACTATACCAAAACCTTTTATCATGGCCATTCCTACACGGGTAACCCCCTGGCCTGCGCCGCCGCCCTGGCCAACCTGGAGATCTTTGAGAAGGACCGGACCCTGGAGAACCTCCCTCCCAAGATCCGGCTCCTCTCCCAGTGGCTGGACAGGTTTGCGGAGCTGGAGCATGTGGGGAATGTGCGCCAGAAGGGTCTGGTGGCAGGCATCGAACTGGTGAAGGACAAAGGGACCAAGGAGCCCTACCCCCGGGAGGAGAGTGTAGGATTCCAGGTGATCTACAAAGCCAGGGAGAAAGGGGTGGCCATCAGGCCCCTGGGAGATGTCATGGTGGTCATGCCCCCCCTGGTCATCTCCCTGGAGGAACTGGACAGGCTTCTGGAAGTGATGTATGAATGTGTGAAGGTTGTCACAGAAGGATGAGACCCCTACCCCTTGAGGTTGAGCCCGGGGCTAAAAGTTGAGGAGGTGGCCATGGAGTTGAAACGCATAGCGGTCTGTGTGGACTTTTCTTCCATCACCCCTAAAGTGGTAGAATGGGCCGGAGAAGAGGCCAAGAGGTTCGGTGCCAGGGTGGAACTCATCCACGTCATAGAGGAGACCATTCCCCGCCTGGCCCAGGAGATGCTGGAGATCCACACCCTATACGACAAGCTGAAGGACGTGACCAAAAGGCGCCTGGAGGACCTGAAAGAGGATATGGTCAAGGACTACGGGGTGGAGGTAGAGACCAGGATCCTGAGGGGAGAACCCTTCGACGCCATCCTGGACTACCTGGAAGAGACCTCGCCGGACCTGGCAGTGGTGGGGGCCCATGGAAAGAAAGGCGTGAAGAGGATCCTTCTGGGCTCCACCTCGGAGAAGGTGGTCCGCAAGTCCCCCGTGAGCGTGACGGTCATAAAATAGGGACGGCTAGTCCCTTATGGAGGCTATGGGATCCACGTCTGCCGCCTTCTTGGCAGGGTAAAGGCCCGAGAAGACTCCGAAGACCACGGTCACCACAATGGCGATCACCGCCGGTTTCACGGGGAGAACGAAGGGATAATGGGCCAGGATGATGGCGAGGAGGCTGATGAGGATTCCCAGGGCGATGCCCAGCACTCCACCCACCAGGGTGATGAAGAGGGACTCCACCAGGAAGTGAAAGAGGATCCTGCCCCTGGTGGCACCGAAGGCCTTCCGGATACCTATCTCCCTCTTCCTCTCCTTCACGGCCAGCATCATGGCCGCCATCACCCCGAAAGACCCCACCAGGAGGGAGATCACCGATATGCTGGCTATAAGGCCGCTGAACATCACGGCGGATTTCTTCTTGTACTTGAGTATCTCCTCGGCCTTGACGATGCTGTAGTCCCGCTCCTTGCCATTGAGAATCAGGTGCCTCTTCTTCATCACGTCGTCTATCATCCTGGCCACGGCGTCTATCAGGCCCTCGCTCTCCACCTGGACGAATATGGACTTTATGTAGTCCACGTTGAACAGCCGGTTCATGGCCGAGGTGATAGGAACGATCACCTGGTCATCCTGGTCCTTACCGCTGGCATCGGTCCCCATCTTCTCCATCACCCCGACCACCTTGAAGGGGAGTTTCCGAATGCGGATGGTCTTTCCCAGGGGGTCTTCCCGGGGGAAGAGCTCCTCTTTCACCTTCCACCCTATCACCACCTTCTTGGCGTTCTTCCATGCCTCCTCCCGGGTGAAAAACCGCCCCTCCCACAGCCTGTAGCGCCTGATCTTGGAGAAGGCAGGCGTGGTGCCCACGGCCACGGTGCTGGCGGCGTTCCTCCCATACTCCACCACCACCGTGTTGTCGTACACCGGGGCCACCCTCTTCACCCCGTAGAGCCTCTTCAACGGCCGGGCATCCTCCAGCTTCAAGGTGGTGGCCAGTTCCATCTGGATGGCCCTCCCCCCCCTCACCACCGCCTTGCCCGCCATGACCACGATGGTGTCGGAACCGAAGGTCTCGAACTCCCTGAGGACCTTCTTCTTCGCCCCCTCCCCCACGGAGACCATGACCACAAGGGAGGCCACGCCGATGATTATGCCCAGGACAGAGAGGAAGAGCCTCACCTTCTTATGGAAAACCGCACCGTAGAGGAGCCTGTATTCCAGCCAGGAACCCTTCATGCCAGCAACTCTGCAGGGGGTAGTTTGGAGGCCCTTCTGGCAGGGGCAAGGCCAAAGAGGAGCCCCGTAACCAGGGCGAAGAGGAGGGAGGGGAAGAGAAACAGGATGTCATAAACCCCCGAAATGGGGGAAAAATGGGAGATGACCAGGACTATGAGCAATCCCAACAGGTAACCCCCCACCCCACCCACCAGGGCGACCCCGCCCGTTATGGCCAGATAGTGGATCATTATATCCCCGGGGGAGGCTCCCAGGGCCATGCGCAGGGCGATGATCCGTTTCTTCTCCTCCACTATGGCGTACATGATGTTCATTATGATGACACCGCTCACCACCAGGGTGATGAAAGAGATGACCAGAAGGAGGGCGGTGAGGGTACGGGAGGCCCTGGTGAGAAAGGCCACTATCTGATCAGGGGTGATGATCCTGAAATCATCCACGTCCCCGGGGCCGATATGATGTCGCCTCCTCAAAATACGGGCCACCACCTCTTTGGCTTCCCTCAGGTCCGTGCCCTTCACCGCAAGGATCTTGGCGGCGTCTATCCACTCCCTGTTGAATATCCTCTTCTGGGAAGTGGTGAGGGGCACGATCACCCTCTCATCCAGCTTGTACCGCCCTATCACCCCCTTCTTCTCCAGTACGCCCACCACCTGGAAGTAGACACCCCTCACCCTGAGCCTCTTCCCCAGAGCCTCTCCCCCAAAGAACCGCCTGGCCGTCTCGTAGCCCAGAACGCACACCTTGGCCCTGTGCTTGAGATCCCAGGGGGTGATGAAGCGGCCCTCCTTCACCTGCCAGTTGTTGATCCTCTGGTAAATAGGGTAGGCCCCGATGACCCTGGTCACCTCGGCGTTGCGGGGAGAGGAGACCTGGAGCATGCCCACCTGAACAGGGGAGATCTGGACCACAAACTCCAGCCTCTTGAGCACATCCATATCCTCCAGGGTGAGGGTGTCCCTCCGGGTGGTGGCGGGGCCGAAGAACTTCCCTCCACCGGCCAGGATGAGAAAGGCGTTGGAACCAAAGTTGAGGTTCTCCAGGATCTGGATGATGGCCACCTGGGTCCCCCTGCCCAGGGAGTGGATGGAAGTCATGGCCGCAACCCCTACCACCAGGCCGAAGGCCATGAAGAAGAGGTTTAGCTTGGAGGAGACGAGCTCCCTCCAGGCCTCTCCCAGGAGCTGGGTTCTCCTACGAGACAAACCTTCCATCTCTCAGGACCTTGATCCTTTTGGCCCTGTCCGCCACCTCTCTGTCGTGGGTGGTGATCACCACAGTGCGCCCCTCCTCGTTTATCTCCTGAAAGATCCTCATCACCTCCTCGCTGGCCCTGAAGTCCAGGTTCCCCGTGGGCTCATCAGCAAGGATTATGGAGGGTTCCCCTATGAGGGCCCGGGCAATGGCCACTCTCTGCTGCTGACCACCGGACAGCTCCCCCGGTCTGAAGTTGAGCCTCTCCCCCAGCCCCAGTCTCTCCAGCAGCGTCCTGGCCCTCTCCACATCATTCCTGGTGATCCCCTCCCGATAAACCAGGGGCAAGAGGACGTTCTCCAGGGCCGTGGCCCAGGGTATGAGATGGAAGGACTGGAAGATGAAGCCGATCTTTCTGTTCCTCACTCTGGACAGCTCCCCGTCGTTCATCCGGGTCACGTCTATCCCGTCCAGGAGATACACCCCCGAAGTGGGTCGATCCAGGCACCCGATGACGTTCATCAGGGTGCTCTTCCCCTCCCCCGAGGGTCCCATGATGGCCAGGAACTCCCCCTCCTGGACATCCAGGTCTATCCCCTTGAGGACCTCCACCGTCTCCTCCCCCATCCTGTAGCTTTTCCTCACCTGACGCATCTCGATGACCTTCCTCACCACAGGGCCACCACCTCTCCTTCCCTGAGCCCCTGGAGGATCTCCACCTTTCCCTCACTCTCCCAGCCCGTCTTCACCTCCCGCTTCACCCACTTCCCCTTCTCCTGGACAAAGCAGTAACTCTTACCATCCATGCCGATCTTCACGGCAGAGGAGGGCACCACCAGGACTCCCCTTTTCTCCCCGGCAATCACCGTCACGTCCGCCGTCATTTCGGGTTTCAGCAAGCCCCGGTAAGGGGTCTTGATCTCGATGGCCGTGTCGTAGAAGACCACGTTGTTACGGATGATGGCCCCGGGATAGACGGTCTTGACCACCCCCCTGAAGACCTTGTCGGGATAAGCGTCTACAGTAAACCGGACCTGCTGGCCGGGCCTTATCTTCCCTATGTCCGTCTCATCCACGTAAGCGTCCACCTGGAGCCTGGAGAGATCCACCACGGTGATGAAGGTGGGGGCGTTGAGCCCCGCCACCACCGTCTCCCCCTCCTGGGTGGTTACAGATGAGACAACCCCTGCAATGGGGGCATAGATATAGGCATACTTTAACCTCACCCTGGCCTCCTTGTAACGCTGCCTGGCAGCCCCCATGTCGGCCCTGGCCTTCTGGAGCTCCCGCCTGTACTCGTCCTCAAGGGACCTCAAAGTGTTGAGGGCCTCCCCCAGCTGGGCCCTCTTGACCTTCAAGTCCCTCTCCGCCCTATCCAGGTCATCCTGGGAGACCAGCTCCTCTCTGAGGAGGGCCTTGATCCTCTTGTACTCCAGTCGGGCAAGGGAGACCTCGGCCCTGTACCTCCTCACAACGGCCCTCTGGGCCTCGATCTTGGCAGGATAGACCTCCTTCACCTTCCCCAGGGTGGCCTCCGCCCCTTCCATGTCCCTTCTGGCGGCCTTCATCCTGGCCTCCAGGTCCTTGTGCTCTATGACGGCAACCAGCTGGCCCCTCTCCACCCTGTCCCCCGCCTGGACAAAGAGTCTCTCCACCTTGCCGGAGATCCTGGAGCCTACCCTAACCTCCGCTCCCACCTGGGGTTTCACCGCTCCAGTGGCTGTAACCTCCAGCCTGATGCTACCCCTGTGGACCCTGGCCTTTCCCCTGGGAACGGGCACTTTCTCCTTGCCCCTGGAACAGCCGAGGAAGGCCAGGAGCGCTAAAGAGAGGATCACCCACCTCTTCATCTCTCCAGCCCCGGGATGTAACCCATGCCCTTCACAAGGGCGTAATAGGTCCTGTAGACCTCAAACTTGGAGGAGACGAACTTCGCCCGGGCATCCGCCAACCTGCTTTGAGAGGTGGTGAGGTCCACCACAGAAGCCAAACCGTGGGTATACTTGCCCCTCATCACCCGCATATCCTCCTGGGCTGATTCAAAGAGCCTCTTGGCCGCCCGAAACTCCCCCCGCGCCTTAAGGGAATCCTGGTAAGCAAACCACACCTCCTTTTGAATGGCCAGTTCCGTGTCCCTCCTGTCCCACTCTTTCCTGTGGAGCAGGGCCCTTTCCCTCCTCAGCTTCCAATGGGTGGAAAGACCCGTGAAGATAGGAAAAGAGACCTGGACCATGATGTTCCACTCCTCCCTGTCATCGGGAAAGAGGGACTCATCGTGCCTCACATACTTGCCACTGATGTCCACGGAAGGTAAGAACTCTCCCTTGACGGCTGCCACCTCCCTCTTCTGGGCTTCAACCTCCTTGGAGGCCGCCAGTATCTCCGGCCTCTTCTCCATGGCCGTCTTCAGGGCCTCCTCAATGCTTATCTCTGGAGGAGCCTTTTTCATCTCCCGGGGAACCACCTCTTTCACCACGCTGAGCCCCATGGCCACAGCCAGGGCCCCCCTGGCCTTCATCACCTGGGATCCCCGGGAGACCACGTTGAACCGGGCATCTTCCACCTTGGCCTGGGCGTTATACAGATCCGCCTTGGGGGATAAACCCACCTCCCACCTCTTCTTCACGAGCCTGAGGTTCGCCCGGGCGTCCCTCAGGTCGGCCTCGGCGGCCTCCAGGAGCGCCCTGGCCTTCAGGTAATCCACATAGGCGTCCACCACTTTCATGGCCACGGCCAGGGAGACCTTCCTGACCTGGAGGTCTGCCGCCTGGGAGAGCCGCTCCTCCTCCAGCAGGCGATTCAGGGTGGAAAACCCGGAAAAGATGTTCCAGGTGAAAGAGGGGCCAAAAGTATAGTCGGTGACAGGCCTCAAGGGCTCGGTTCTGTACCGCTGGTAGGTGAGACCGAGGTAGACCGAGGGGAAAAACTGGGAGAGGACCACCCTCACCTGGGCCTGGGCAGACCTTCTCTGGCTTACATAGGAGCGAACCTGGGGATTCTCCTTCAAGGCCACAAGAACGGCCTCTCTCAAGGTGTATGTCCTGGCCATGGCCCCCGAGGAGAAGAGCAGAACCAGTATGATGGAGACAACCCTCCTCATCAGGCCCCCACCCCATCCATGAAGAGCTCCAGGGCCATGGAGGCCGCCTCGCCCTCCTCCAGATGAGGAAACCTGACGGCAAAGAGGGCGTCGGTGTGGATGAGAAAGCCCAGGATTATCTCAGGGTCCATGGGCCTCACCAGCCCCTTCTCCATGGCCCCTTTGAAGACCTTGATGAGCCTGGTTCCAATCTCTTTCAAAAACCTCTCCCTCAGTTCCCCACCCAAGTCCGAGGATATGACGTACTCCCTGAGCATCAACAGGGCCGCCAGCTTCCCCCTGCGCCTCAGCACCCGGATATGCATCCTGATGAACTCTTCCAGGAACTCCATCTCCTGCTTACCCCCCAGGCCCGCAACGAAGTCCCTCAGCTCATCGAAGTGGAGGAAGAGGATCTCCTTATACAGATTGGCCTTACCCCCGAAATAGTAGCTGATGAGGGAGCTGTTCACCCCTGCTCTGGTGGCTATCTCTCTGATCCCCACCGCCTCGTAACTCTTAGAAGCAAAAAGCTCCATGGCAGCCCTGAGGATCCTCTCTTTGGTGCCCTCGGCCATCCCTGCCTCAATCAATCGTTTGATTGAAGCATACCACAGACAAAGGGAAGCGGTCAATAAGGGAAAATGGTTCCAAGTTCTAGGTTCTAAGCTCAAGGTTCAAAACCGACAGGGAACTTTAGAACCTAGAACGTTGAACGTCGAACCTTGAACATAGAACCTCACTTCACCGGCCGGATGGTGAGCCCCTTCATAGGCTCCCCCTCCCCGGGTCCAGGAAGGGTGTCTGCTGGCCTGGAGAGGAAGAACCTTCCTTCCGTGATCCACTCCTTCAATATGCCGGCAATGCGCCGGGCCATGGGATAACTGGAGAGGGGGGCCGTGGGCACCTCCTTCCCCATGATGCGGATGCTCCCCCTCTTGAGCTCACCGTAGGTCACCTCCCCCAGGATCCTGCCCTCCCCCTGGGGATAGTCTCCACCGTAGTCCACCACCACCGTGGAGATGTCGTCGTCGCTCACCCCCGTGTAGGCCGCCATCTCCTCGTCTACAATGGGTATGGGGATCCCTACGCCTATGGCCAGGCTGGCCCCGTAACCCAGGATACTCACCCCCCTCACCCAGAAGGGGTCCATCTGCTTCATGTCCCCCGTCACGGCCAGGGTGCCCCCGGGGGCCTTCACCTCTCCCCTTTCGTCACGTTCCACGCCCGGGTTGTGCTGGGTACCGGGACCCACCACGTAGCCCACCCCTCCCCCCAGGAAGATACGGGTGCCCACCCCGATGGTTTTATAGTAGGGATCGTTGAGGAGGGGGCTCAGCTGGGCGGCGGAACAGTAGTTGGCGTTGCCCAGGTGGGGTTTCAACACCCCCATGTAGGTGTATATGACCCTGTCTGAGAGGTTCACGGCACAGGCATAGTTCTGGTAGCAGTTCCTGGGGTTGAAGAGAAAGGCCTGGTTTATCTCCCTCAGGCTTATCCAGGTCTCCAGCTCCCTCCTGGGATAACAATCGGTGCCGTAGCCCTGGGCCCTGAGGACCACGTCCTTTCCCGCCACCAGCTCCTCTATCACATGGCCACCGCCATAGCGAAACTCCCCGGGGTAGACCTTGTTCCTGGGATCCTCTTCAGGGAGAGCGGTAGCCCCCAGGTAGATGTCCACCGCCGCCAGCCCTCCCCAGGCCGGCACCCCGTTGAGCCAGGCCCGCTCTATCTTTATCCGGGGCCTGGGGTGTCCCAGGTTCAGAAAGGCCCCACTGGAGCACATAGGGGCGAAGGTACCTGTAGTGACCACGTCCACTTCCCGGGCAGCCCCCTCCACCCCCTTATCCCTCACTATGGATACCATCTCTTCGGCGGTGACTACTACCGCCTCCCCCAGGGCTATCTTCTCGTTGATCTCCTCTATGGTTCTGAGGGCCATTACCTCTCCCTGTCTCCCCGGATGAACTCCTCCACCATCTCCCTGGCCTCGTTATCAGGGTACTGAACAGGAGGGTGCTTCATGGTGTAGGCCGAGATGGAGTAGAGGGGACCTCCAATCCCCCTGTCCAGGGCCAGCTTGGCACACCTGATGGCATCAATGGCACATCCGGCGGAGTTGGGAGAGTCTTCCACGCTGAGCTTCAACTCCAGGTACATGGGCACATCCCCGAAGAGGCGACCCTCCATGCGAATGTAGCAGATCTTGTTGTCGTTGAGCCAGGGGACGTAATCGGAGGGTCCGATATGAATCTTTCTGGGGTCCAGGGGCTCCTTCAAAGAAGACTGGACGGCCTCGGTCTTGGAGACCTTCTTGGTGGTGAGACGCCTGCGCTCAAGCATATTGAGAAAGTCCGTGTTGCCTCCAAAATTCACCTGGTAGGTCTTATCCAGGGCCACTCCCCTGTCGGAGAAGAGCTTGGCCAACACCCTGTGGGTGATGGTGGCCCCCACCTGGGACTTTATGTCGTCCCCCACAACGGGTAGACCCGCCTCCATGAACCTCCTGGCCCAGGCCTCATGGGAGGCTATGAAGACGGGCATACAGTTGACAAAGGCACACCCCGCACCGAGGGCCGCCCGGGCGTAGAACCTGACGGCCTCTTCAGATCCCACGGGCAGGTAGTTGACCACCACGTCGGCCCCTGCATCCCTCAGGGCCCTCTCCACGTCCACAGGTTCCCTGTCGGCCACCACGAAAGATTCGTCGGGCCCGTACTCCGACATGTGGGCGGCCACACCGTCCATGACGGGTCCCATCAACACCTCCACACCCAGCGGAGGGACCTGGGGATAGAAGACGGTGGTGCAATTGGGAGGTGAAAAGATGGCCTGAGCCACGTCCTTACCCACCTTCCTTGCGTCAACGTCGAAAGCAGCCACCACCTCTATGTCCCAGGGTCGGTATCCGCCTACGTCGGGATGCATGAGGCCATTGACGGAACCCTCGCCCTTCTCCTTGTAGTAGAACAGGCCCTGAATGAGGGAAGAAGCGCAGTTTCCCACACCCACAATGGCCAGCCTCACCTTTTTGCTCACCATACCCAACCTCCGTCTTCCCTAGAATCCCCTGAGATTAACAAGCAGAGCGAGTCAGATTATCCCACCCCTGGAGTTTTTTTCAATACCCACCCGGGGGGATAAACTTGCACCTACCAAAGCAATACAATTATAAAACGGAAGGAAGAGATCTTACAAGGAGTGGAAGCCATGGATCCATCCCTGTTGGAAAGGCTGCTGGACCCCTCTTTCTATCCCGTCCCCACCAGGAAGGTGGAACACCTTCAGACCCACATCTCTCACCTCTTCCTCACCCATGAGAGGGCGTACAAGGTCAAGAAAGAAGTGAACTTCGGATTTCTGGACTACTCCACCCTGGAGAAGAGGCGTGCCTTCGCCTTCAAAGAGGTGGAACTCAACTCCCGTCTCTCGCCCCACATCTACCTGGGGGTGTGGGGACTGGGACGAAGGGGCGGGGAGTGGGAGTGGATGCCTCCCAGGGAACCGGAGGTGGAAGAGGTGGCTGTGGAGATGGTCCGCCTCCCCCAGGAGGGCATGCTGAAGGAGATGGTCATGGAAGACAGGGTGCCCCCAAACACCATGGCCAAGATCGCCCGGAAGGTGGCCCGATTCCATGAGGAGGCCCTTGAAGACCCCAACTTCACCTCTCTGGGCACGCCCCAGGGTTTCAAGAAAAACACCGATGAAAATTTCCACCAGACCAAAGAATTCGTGGGAATCACCATATCCCCCTGGGACCTGGAATTCATCAAGGATAAGACAGAGGAGTTCTACAGGAGACGGGGAACCCTCATGGAGGAAAGGGCCATGCAGGGGCTGGTGAAAGACTGCCACGGCGACCTCCACTCCCAGCATATCTGTCTGTGGGAGGGCAGGGTCTACATCTACGACTGCATAGAGTTCAACGAGCGCTTCCGCTACTCGGACGTGGCCTCGGAGGTGGCCTTCCTCACCATGGACCTGGAGTTCCTCTCCGTGCCCCACCTGGCTCAAGAGTTCCTGGAGCACTACCTCAAGGAGAGACCCGATACCACCCTGAGAGAGATCCTCCCCTTCTACCAGTGCTACCGGGCCTTCGTCAGGGGGAAGGTGGAGAGCTTCCTGTTGAAGGATCCCGCCATCCCCAAAAGAAAGAAGCTGGAAGCCCTCCTCAGGGCCCACAGATACTTCTTTCTGGCCAGGAGATACGCCGAGGTGATGGTGTGAGAGCCCTGGTCATGGTCATGGGCATGATCGGCACGGGAAAGACCACCGTTGCCCAGGCCCTGGCCCGGGAGATGGGCATGGTCCTCGTCTCCTCCGATCCTATAAGAAAGGAGCTGGCAGGGCTGGACCCCTATGAGAGACGGGAAGAGGAGTTCGAGACCGGCCTTTACTCCCCCGAGATGACGGAAAGGGTATACACCACCATGAAGGAAAGGGCCCGGGACATCCTGGAGAAGGGTCAAGGTGTGGTCCTGGACGCCACCTTTGCCCAGAAGAGGTGGCGGGACATGGCCCGAAGACTGGCCCGGGAGATGGGTGTACCTCACCTGATGGTGGTCACCACCGCCCCCCAGGAGGTGGTGAGGGAGAGGTTGGAAAGACGGAAAGGAAAGAAGGTTGTCTCCGACGGCAGGTGGGAGATATACCTCAAACACAGGGAAAGGTTCCAAATGCCCCGGGAGGAAGGGCCCCTGGTGATCCTGGACACCCGAGAGAACCTAAAATCCCTGGTAAATAGGGTAAAGGAGGTGTTAGATGGGCTTTAAAAAGATCATGGCCTGTGTGGATTTCTCCCACGACATCACCCCCAGGGTCCTGTCGGTGTCGGGTGAGCTGGCCCAACTCATGAACGCCAAGATCCTCATCACCTACGTAGTGGACAGGGAGGTTCCCCTCCTCATCTCCGAGGGTATTGTCCTTCCCAAGCTCGAGCTGGAGAAGTTCGAAGAGATGTACCGTCTCCTGGAGGAGAAGAGCCGGGAAAAGGTGGAAAGGGCTGCTCGGGATCTGGCAGAGGAGTGGCAGGTGGAAGTGGAACCCCTGGTGCTGGTGGGAGAGCCCTTCGACGAGATCCTGGAGAAATCCAGAGAGGAGGGAGTGGATCTCATTGTGGTGGGCTCCCACGGGAAAAAGGGTATTGAAAGGCTCCTCATGGGAAGTGTATCGGAGAAGGTCGCCAGGAAGGCCCAGTGCTCCGTACTTGTAGTGAGATAAGAAGACCAAGGGGGTAGTATGAGGAGGATAAGAAACCAGATACTGCGAGCCCTCAAGACGGGGGCCAAGACCTTTTGGGAACTGATAAACGAGCAAGACGCCCACATCGCAGGTTTCTACCACACCCTCCAGGCTCTCCTGGAGGAAGGGGTGGTGGGCTATGAAAACCACCGATTCTTCCTCAAGGAGGATCCAGGGGTGATGGAAAAGATAGAGACCCTCTGCTCCACCTGCGGGCTGGGAGTAGAGGTGAAAGGATTCTTCCAGGAGATCTACGAGAGGTTTCTCTACGTCACTGAAGATCGTCCCCTCCCCCTAGAGGACTACGACCAGGGCTTCATCAGACCCATAGACACCATCCGACGGATGGCCTTCATCTACCAGAGGGGAGACCTGGAGGGAGCTGAGATCTTCATCCTGGGCGACGACGACCTCCTCAGCGTTGCCATGGGATTAACCGGCATGCCCCAAAAGATCACCGTGGTGGAGATAGACTCCCGGCTCACCTACTTCATCGAGCACTTCTGCAAGAAATGGGGTGTGAAGAACATCAAGGTGAAGCGTTACAACGTTCTGGAAGACCTGCCCCGGGAGGCCCTGGGGCAGTACGACGTCTTTGTCACCGACCCTGTGGAGACCCACAGGGGGTTCAAGCTATTTGTAGGCAGATGCATCTCGGCCCTCAAAGGACCGGGAAGTTCCGGCTACATAGGCCTCACCCATAGGGAGGCCTCTTTGAAGAAATGGGCGGAGTTCCAGAGGTTCTTCCTGGACTCGGGGTTGGTGGTCACAGACATCCTGAGAAATCTGGCCACATACCCCGAAGAAGAGAACAGGTTCGAGCACTTCTACGAGTCCTACGAGATTATGGAGAAGATGGACCTCCCCATCCCCCAGGTGGACTGGTACAAGTCGTCCTTTGTGAGGGTAGAGGCGGTGGAACCCCCCAAGGCCCAGATACCCCAGGTGAAGGACTTCGAGGAGCTCTACTTCGACGAGGAGTCCTGGGCCACACCGGGACAGCGGAAGGGGAGGAGTGAGTAGGACAGTCTCCTCCCCTATTCCACCTTCTTGAAGATGAGGGTAGCGTTCACTCCACCAAAGCCAAAGGAGTTGGAAAGGGCCACTCTGGGATGGGTCTCCCTAGCCCCCTCTGTCACATAATCCAGGTCGCACTCGGGATCGGGCTCCTGGTAGTTGGCAGTGGGAGGCACCTTGCCCGTATAGAGGGCCATGATGGAAAAGATGGCCTCCACAGCCCCTGCAGCCCCCAAAAGATGGCCCGTAACGGACTTCGTGGAGCTCACAGGGATCCTGTAGGCCTCCTCGCCAAAGACCTCTTTTATGGCCAGGGTCTCCGTCTTGTCGTTGAGGGGGGTAGAGGTTCCATGGGCGTTGATGTAGTCCACTTCCCGGGGATCCACGCCTGCGTCACGTAAAGCCGCCCTCATACAGAGGATGGCCCCCTCGCCTTTGGGATCGGGCATGGTGATGTGGTAGGCGTCGCTACTCATGCCGTACCCCACCACCTCGGCATAAATCCGGGCCCCCCGGGCCAGAGCAAACTCCATGTCTTCCAGAATGAGGATTCCACATCCCTCTCCTATGACAAAACCGTCCCTGTTTTTGTCAAAGGGCCTGCTGGCCTTGGATGGTTGATCGTTATAGCGGGTGGAGAGAGCCCTCATAACACAGAAGCCGCCCACGGCCATGGGGGTAATGACTGCCTCACTGCCCCCGGCCAGCATCA
>Ga0256830_1001463_pt1 | contig 16756 bp, 12 predicted proteins | sample 128326metaG_FD_190537 | JGI IMG/M metagenome (GOLD analysis project Ga0256830, IMG submission 190537) | Hydrothermal vent microbial communities from Lau Basin, Pacific Ocean - 128-326 | ecosystem: Environmental > Aquatic > Marine > Hydrothermal vents | place: Pacific Ocean: Lau Basin | collected... | reverse complement strand
TTTCATAGAATGTCTGGGAATCTTCGGTTTATCCTTAAGGTCTTCAGATGTTACTGCTTTTAGCTCGTCCTTCTTGCTAAGGAATTCGATTTTCCTGAAAGGCTTTATTCCGGAAAAGTACTGAAGTACGGACCTTGCGGCATACTTGCCGCCTGCAATCGCCCTTATTGCTATATCCGGCCCCGTAGCAAGGTCACCTGCGGCAAAAATGCCCTCTACCTCCGTCACACCGGTATCGGGGTCCGCCTTTATGTAGCCCCTCTCATCCAGCAGCTCCTCGAATTCCTCGAGGGGAAGAGTATCAGAATACTGGCCGATTGCTGCAATAACGGTATCTATGGGAACCTCGAACTCGGAACCCTCAATGGGAATCGGCCTCCTCCTTCCCGAAGAGTCCTGTTCACCGAGTTTCATCCTTATAAGCTTAATGGCTTCCAGGCTGTCTCCATTGGCAATAACCTCCGTCGGAGCAACGAGATATTCGATTTTTACCCCTTCCTCTATCGCATCCTCTATTTCCATTTCATGGGCAGGCATCTCATTTCTCGTTCTCCTGTAAAAGATATAAACCTCATCGGCACCTACCCTAAGGCTCGTCCTTGCAGCATCTATTGCAGTGTTCCCTCCGCCAATCACGGCAACACGTTTTCCTATCGTAACATCTTTTCCCTGAGCGATATCCCTTAAAAACCGGATACCTGAGAGAACTTCCCTGTGATTTTCACCGGGAACACGAAGATTCCTTCCCTTCCATGCTCCTATTGCGAGAATTACGGCATCGTAGTCGCGCTTTAGCCGAGAAAGACTGATATCTTTTCCCAGCCTTACTCCCGTCTTCAGTTCAACGCCAAGCCTTAATATCGTGTTTATCTCCAGGTCGAGAACATCCTGCGGCATCCTGTAATCCGGTATTCCGTACCTCAGCATGCCACCGGCTTTCTCCATGGCCTCGAAAACTGTTACCTTCGTCCCGGCCTGTGCAAGGTAATATGCAGCGGAGAGGCCTCCGGGTCCGCCTCCCACTATTGCAACGCTCTTTCCGTTTGGAGGATTCAGAGGCGGGTCGTAACTATCCTCGGAGAACAGGTCAAGGTCTGCCACGTATCTCTTTAACCAGTCGATTGCAACCGGTTCATCCACGAGGTTACGTCTGCAGGCATCCTCGCACGGCCTGGGGCACACCCTTCCGCAAACCGAAGGAAAGGGATTGTCCTTCTTTATCAATTCCAAAGCTTCCCTGTACCTCCTGTTTGCAATAAGGCCAATATAACCCTGAACATCGATATTGGAGGGACATGTAAGCGTGCATGGAGCCTTGCAGTCACCGTAATGGTTGGAAAGTATCAATTCCAGGGCCATCTTCCTTGCACTCTTTACCCTGTCGTTACCTGAATGGATAACCATGCCATCACGAACCTTTGTAGCACAGGAGGGAACAAACCCCTTTGCCCCCTCTACCTCCACGACACAGACCCAACATGAACCGTAGGGCTCCAGTCTCGGGTCATGACAGAGAGTGGGTATTTCAACTCCCCTCTCCTCGGCAACATTGAGAATCGTCTTCCCTGCGGGAACGAGAATCTTCTTGCCATCAAAGGTAATTTCAACCAGTTTCGTGCCGGTACCTGAAGATGCCGGTTTTTCAGCTACTCTTCTCTTCTGCTCGCTCATCTTACTCCTCACCTTCCTTTTGAGAGGCTGGTCGAAGCCACCTCTTCCTTCCCCGTGGTAATCTCGATTGCATCGAAACGACACGCCTCGAAACACAGCCCGCACTTTATACAGGCATCCTGGTTTATGAAGTGCGGTTCTTTCCGCTTACCCGTAACAGCCCCTGTCGGGCAAGCCTTTGCACAGAGGGTACATCCGGTACATGCATCTGCTATGACCCTGTAACGTATAAGGGCCTTGCACTTTTTGGCGGGGCATCTCTTGTTCACTATATGCTCGATGTACTCTTCCCTGAAGTACTTCAGTGTGGTAAGAACGGGATTCGGTGCAGTCTGGCCGAGACCGCAAAGAGAGGTTACCTTTATCTTGGCGGCAAGTTCCTCCAGTTCATCTATATCTTCCATCCTGCCTCTTCCCTCGGTTATCCTTTCGAGGATTTCCAGCATACGCTTCGTACCGATTCTGCAGAAGGTACATTTTCCACAGGATTCACTCTGTGTAAAACTCAAGAAAAACTTGGCAACATCCACCATGCAGGTGGTTTCATCCATAACCACCATTCCCCCGGAGCCCATAATTGCCCCGGTTGCAACGAGAGAATCGTAATCCACCGGCGTATCAAGCAGGCTCTCGGGAAGACATCCACCCGAGGGGCCGCCAAGCTGTACTGCCTTGAACTTCTTATCCTCCTTTATTCCCCCTCCTATATCGAATATAACCTCACGCAGGGTCATGCCCATGGGAACCTCGACCATGCCGCCCCTCTTTATCTTGCCTGCAAGAGCAAAAACCTTGGTGCCTTTGCTCTTCTCCGTTCCTATCCTCGCATACTTCGAACCACCCATCCTGATTATTGCAGGTACATTTGCCAGTGTTTCGACATTGTTTATATTGGTGGGCTTACCCCACAGTCCGCTCTCGGCGGGAAATGGCGGCCTCAATCTCGGCATTCCCCTCTTCCCCTCTATGGAAGCCATTAGAGCCGTCTCTTCCCCGCAGACAAAGGCTCCGGCTCCTTCCTTTATGTGTATGTCGAAGGAAAAGCCACTTCCCATGATGTCACTACCCAGGAGGTTGTGCCTGTGAGCCTGGTCGATCGCTATTTCCAGTCTCTTTATCGCAAGCGGATACTCGGCACGAACATAGATGTAGCCCTCATCGGATCCTATTGCATAGGCTGCTATCAGCATTCCTTCAATTACAGCATGCGGATCTCCCTCCAGAACGGATCTGTCCATGAAAGCCCCGGGATCCCCCTCGTCTGCGTTGCAGACTATGTATTTCTTATCTCCCTCGGACTTTCTTGCAAAACCCCACTTTAGGCCCGTAGGAAAGCCTGCCCCTCCCCTGCCCCTCAACCCGGATATCCTTATCTCCTCGATAACAGCCTCTGGTTCCATCTCAAAGAGTACATGTTTCAGAGCCTCATACCCGCCTATTTCTATGTAATCATCTATCGATTCCGGGTCGATCAATCCCGAGTGGGCAAGTACGATCTTTTTCTGCTTGGAGAAGTAAGGGTAGTCATCCGGCAAAAGCCAATCCTCTATGACCTCACCGCCGAGAACGTGCTTTTCCAGAATCTCTTTTGCTCTCTTCTTGTCCACCTCACTGTAGAGGTAGGTTGTTCCGTCATCTTCCCTGACCTCCACGAGGGGTTCCCTGTGGCATGCCCCGATACAGCCGGTCGGTTCGAGTAAGAATCCTGGGGAAACTCCGGCTTTAGCTTTTAAGGATTCTTCGAAAACAGAGTATGCATCCCTGGCACCTGCCGCTATTCCACAGGAACCAAGACCTACTATAACCTTTCTCGCAGCCATTACTCTTCCTTTTCCGTCTTTTCTATTTTCCGTATTATTTTTTTGAGTTTTTCACCGGTCAGTTTCCCATACACCTCGTTGTCTATCATTACTACCGGTGCAAGGGAACAGCAGCCAAGACAGGCCACCCTCTCCGTGGTAAACATGCCATCCCCCGTTGTCCTTCCCACTTCTGTTTTCAATTCCGACTGGAGTGTCTCATCGAGAAGCTCGGCACCGGAAACATGGCATGCAGTTCCGTGACAGACCTTTACAACATGCTTCCCCATAGGTTCGAATCGAAACTGGGAGTAAAAGGTTGCCACTCCGTATATCTCGGCCGGTGACTTCCCCGTTGCCCTTGCTATTTCGCTCATGGCATCCCTGGGAAGGTAACTGTAGAGGGCCTGGGTCTTCTGAAGAAGCGGGATCACGCTCCCGCTGGTTCCTCTCCATTTTTCAAGCAGTTCTTTAAAACGTTCATCCATGAAATTTCACCCCTTGCAGTTCGCAAACGATACTTCCATAAACCTTTTCTGGAATCAATCAGGATACCGGATTTTATCATACACTCCAGTGCCTCTTCAAGGTCATTTTCAAGCCAATCTTTCATCGATCCGAATTCCGCTATCGTATCTATGAAATTGTCACTGACCTCTATATCTCTCCTTCCCTTTAAAGCCATTATCACTTCAGCCCGGCCGAAGCGGCGGTTGTGGTGCCGCATAAAGGAGATTATCTGCCTGAAACCATCAGGCTCTTTGAGATCACCTCTCCCGGTTCCCTTAAGGATAAACTCAGATGCCTTCCTGCTGCAAACCTGCAGATCTTCGGGTGAAAATAGAATGATGGTCGGTAAGGGTTCGGAATTGCTACGGTTCATCCTGCCAGGGGCTCCTACACCCCGAGGAAACGATGGAAACAAGGAAGGCGATGAAAAACCAGCGGAAAAGCCTACTGGAAAACCAACATGAATCATGCGGACTCCCCCTTTCTTCAGAACCACTCTTCTTACCCGATTATGCAGAGCACTTGCTACCCTTCTCGAAAATAGCAGAATCTTGAAAGGAGTCTTCTCCCCTTCCTTCTTCTCTCCCACGAACCAGCCGATCGCAGCAAGATTTTCAGAATCCGAGAGCCCTTCCGAAACTGAACGGACAACCGGTTTGAATCCCGAATCGGAATTGTTCCTTAAGAGGATGTTCCTGTAGGTACTCTGTAGAAGTTTTTCAGAGCCTGTAAAAACGACAAAGGAACAACCGCTCCCGCCGTATTCCCGGAGAATCCAGTACAACCCGTAACTCTTTGAAATGCAGGGAATTATTTCAATTGATGAGTCTGAAGCTTCGAAACCGGTACCAATGGGAAAAATTGTTCAGCCCTTTTTCTGCATACTCAACCTGAAAAAGTAATCATCGATTATCTCCACCAGTTCCGGTGAAAAATCAATGTCATAGTGTACCTTGTAATAGCCGTTCATTGGACCTTCCATTTTCGAAATGATACCTCCGACTATGAACTGGTAGACCTGGAAGTACAGCTTGGACACGAATTTCATACCATCTGAGAGATCCGGAACGGAGGCTGGCACGGCAAGTATCAACTTGTCCACGGATACTGCAAGCAGCCTCGTTTGGACCTTGTTCTTTCCGAACTGTGATTCCACGAAGTTGTTGAAACGCATGATCTTGGCATTCCGGGGATTCATCGGTATCTCTTTTCCCTTGAAACTCTCGTATTGGGCCTTCAAGGATTCGAAGGAAGTTATGTAATCACCTATTATCTCCACCAGGTCCACGGGGCAATTCTTAAAGGATATGTCCAGCATGCATACGTTCTGCTTTCCCTTTACTGCTCCCAGCCTGTCAAGAATGCCGCGGACAAAAAAATTTATCGGGGTCTTGTTGTTGGGGCGCTGGAAGGTGAAATTTATAGAGCACATCTTTTTCTGAAACTGCTGGAAAAAAGTAGTCTCTTCCCTGCTCAGGATAACAAGCATGATGGCACGTTTCATGGACATCTGAAATGGGGCACATATCAACATGTAGTCTTCTATTTTCACAAGGGTTTGTGACTGGACCAACCCCATTTTTTTTATCGCATAGGGGTTGAAACGTATCATCTGGTCTGCATATTTTGCCTGATATTCAAGTATTCTACTTTTTCCCATGCCTTCATTATTATTTGCCGGTACGTGAAAGTCAAGAGAATGGCCTTTATATATTGACATAAGCGATAAAAAAAGTATTCTCCTATTAACTACCTATGACTGACAAGCTGGAACCAGGGAAGCTTCCCCAGGACATTCTGGAAAGATTTCTATCGTATACCTCGAGGGAAAGGGGTGTCCTAATCGGTGCCCACGCCGGTGAAGACGCAGCTCTTGTAGAGGGAAGCGAAAAATTGATAATTACCGCTGATCCCATTACCTTCACAGAGGAGGACATTGCCGTTTACACCGTTGCCGTGAATTGTAACGACATCGTTGCGATGGGAGGAGAACCCGCCTACCTCACGACAACCATACTACTTCCACCGGGGGTATCCGTTCCCGTGGTAGAGAGGCTCTTTCGCGGGCTCAAAGAGGCTTCGAAAATTGCCGGCATTTCCTGGATCGGCGGTCATACGGAGGTGACAGATTCGGTAAACAGGGTGGTTGTTTCGGGACAGGTAGTCGGTTTTTTAAGGGGAAAGGCCACTCCTTCCTCCGGAGCCCGGCCAGGTGAGGTGATAGTGATGACGAAATGGGCAGGCCTCGAGGGAACTACAATTATTGCAAGGGAAAAGAGGGAACTTGTAGAGAGGCTTATTGACAGCGAAAGAGCAGAAGAGATTAGAGACTGGATATACAGGCCGGGGATATCCATTTTAAAGGAGGGAAGAATCCTCAGAGAAGTGGAGATCTCTGCTGCCCATGATCCCACCGAGGGCGGTATAGCGACGGGAATACATGAAATTGCGACCCGATCGGAATGCGGTGTCATCTTGGAAGAGAAGAGTATAACGGTAAGGGAAGAAACGCGCTTGATATGTAATGAACTGGGAATAGACCCTCTTGGGCTCTTGAGTTCCGGGGTCTTTCTCTTTACCTCGAGAGAAGATGAGGCGGAAAGAGCTGTGAAGCTCTTACAAAGAGAATCGATAGATGCCTCCATTATAGGGAGGATAACGGGAAAAAGAGGCGAAGTCCTCCTTGAGAGGGGCTCTTCGAGGGTGCCCCTTCCCATCTTCAATAGGGATGAAATAATAAAGGTGCTGGAATGAAAATATACTTAGCCAGACACGCACTCACCGATGCACATGCAAAAAGAACGGTGTTAAGCTGGACACCGGGGATAGGCCTGAACAACGAAGGAAGGGAACAGGCCAGGGCCCTTGCCTCCGCCCTGAAACATGTAACCTTCACTCATATAGTAAGCAGCCCCATTCAGAGGGCATACGAGACGGCCTTGGTTGTGGCAGAGACGAAGAACATGGATGTGGAAATCGATCCGAGCTTCAGCGAATGGTACATGGGAGTATGGACCGGCCTAAACTTCGATTCGGTAAGAGATACTTACCCTGATGCCTTCAAGGTATGGAGAAGCGAACCCCACAGGCTGGAAGTTCCAGGAGGCGAAAGGCTATCTGATGTGGCAGATAGGATGTTCAGGGGCTTACAGAGATGGGCAGGCTCCCGCTCATTTCCACAGTCAGAGGGCGAAAATGGCAATTCTCTCCTCATCGTTTCACACAAGGATCCAATAAGGGCACTGCTTACAAGAATAGTGAATACGGAACTGAAAAATATGAAGAAGTTCGATCTGGGCCTTGCTTCGGTTACGAAGATTTCACACGAACCGGGGGCCGAGGAACCCTTCGTAATCGAGCTTCTCAACTTCGTACCCTGGGATTCCATATAAGCTCAGGGGCCTTTGGTCTCGGCGAAGATATATAGGCGAATATATCCTACAAACCCCGCAAACTCTGCACACACTCTAGTTCTTCTTAAGTAGTTCTTCTTTCAACCTGTAGATACCGCCCTCTATGAATATCCTTACCAGCTCGGAATCGACATGGTTACTCTCCACTTCCCACTTCAAAATATCAAGAGCCTTCGATGTGGATACGGCCTTCTTGTACGGCCTGTCCCTTGCTGTAAGGGCATCGTATATGTCGGAAATCGTCATCATTCTCGTCTGAATGGGTATCTCCTTTGCGGTTATCCCCCTCGGATAACCATCACCATTCAGCTTTTCGTGGTGACCATAGGCAATCTCCGGGACATCCTGCATCTCTCTCGTCCAGGGAATGGTCTTTAGGAAGAGGTAGGTATGAGTGACATGCGATTCTATCTCTTTCCTCTCCTCTTCATCCAGGCTTCCCTTCTTTACTTTCAGTTTCACCCTCTCATCCTCGGTCAGAAGGGGCTTTACCTTTCCGTCCACGTCGGTAAAAACCTTGGAGGCTATCTCGTCCACTATATTGGAAACATCGTTGTCTAAAACTGTGGGCTCGTTGGCCTGTACTATGGCATCCAGGTAACGCTTTAATTCCTCCATAAAGGCTCTCTCTTCCTTGTCGAAATTCCCGGCCTGCTCTTTGAAGGCATCCTTTCCGTATTTGAGAAGGGTTTCAAATCTCTTCTTCATCAGTTGAAGCTCTATCGTTCTCTGTACATAGGCAAAACGCATCTTTATCATGTCCATCTGGGCAGGGTAGAGCTTTTTCGCTTTCACAAGTACATGCTCCCTTACCCCGACTTTTCCAAAATCGTGGAGAAGCCCGGCGTACCTTATCTCCTTAATCTGCTCGGGGGTGAACCTCACGTTTCCATATATGCCACGTTCAACCCTTTCCACAGCCTTTGCAAGGGATACGGTATATGCGGCCACCCTGTAGGAATGACCGGAGGTAGTGGGATCTCGTTGCTCGATTGCCTTTACGGATGCCATTACAAATCCCTCGAAAAGTGTCTCTATCTCCTGGTAGAGGAGGTTGTTCTCCAGTGAAACTGCTGCCTGGGAGGCAAGAGAATAGATAATAGATTCACACCTGCTTGTAAAGGGAATCACATACCTGTCGACATCATCCTCGCTCTTCAAGAGCACATTCTGCCTCTTCTTCTTGTTTATAAGCTGAATGACACCTATTATTTCACCCTTGTGATCCTTCATCGGTACGGTAAGTACGCTCTTCGTCCTGTAACCCGTTGCCTTGTCGTAGCTCTTGTTAAAGGAATACTCTTCCTTTTCGTCTATTCGGTAGACATCCGGTATATTGAGGGCATTACCGGTATATGCAACGTAGCCTGCAATGGATTTCTTGTTTATCGGCATGGTGAACTCGGTGTAATCCGTGGGATTGGAATCGTTCTGGGCAATCTTGAAGAGCAGGAGTTTCTCCCCCGTCTTCGGATCCTTTATTATCTGATATATACTGCCCGCATCGGCGAAGATTATCTCCCTGGATTTCTGCAGTATGAGGTTCAACAACTTGTTGTTGTCACGCTCTGCTGAGAGGGCAATTCCCACCTTAAGGAGTTCCTTGTTCTGATTCTCCTTTTCCTGAAGAACCCTCTCTTTTTTCTGAAGCTCCCTCTCCAGGAATATGCTCCTGTACATGTTCCTTATCGTAGTAAGGAGGTACTTGTCATTGTCGATATTATACACTTCCTGGCAGATCAGCTCCCTGTCGATAGCCTCTTCTATCTCTTTCCAATCACCTTGGGGGTTCCATATAAGTATCGAACCGGGAAGGAGGTTCAGAGAGGCTATCTTTTCACAGTTCTCCTTAACGAATTTCGGATCGAGAAAGAAGGCCTCAAGGTTTCTCGAACTCTTCTTCAGTGGAGAGATCTTTGATATCCTCTTGACTACTATGTTATTTTCACGGGTAATCGCATCGGGTAATTCGGGAATACCCCTGGAAATGTTAAGTATCAGTTTCTTCTTGTAAGGCATCTAACAACCAACCGTTAATATACTACAAAATCGATAAAATAGCTATTCCACATCGTACATTTTATCCATGATTCTACTAACAAGATCGGCGATTTTTGCTTTAAAAGTACCCCTTAAGACGCTGTTTAAGACATTATTTTTAGCCCGAATGCCTTTCCGAGAGTTCCTCGTCGAACTATCCTCAGAAGTCCCGGCAGAGTTGCTCTCCGAGCTACTCCCTGCATTTCTTCCCGAACCTTCTCCTACCCTCGAGTTGTCTTTACCTGGCCACACAAGTTCCCAGAGGATTCTGTTCCCCTCAAGGTCGATCAGGCGGACAATCGCCCCACCTATCCTATCTGCGGCTCTTCCCGGGGAATCAGAGAGCCTCAAAAGAATGTACAACCTGTACCTGAAACCATCCGAAACATCACCTGCTGTCCCTCCCAGAATCACCTCCGACCCTGCCCCCCTCAACATCCTTTTCAACAGCCGGGCACTTCGCCTTAAGATTCTCGAGACCTCCCTGCTCATTTCGTTACCCGCACCCTCCGTTTTTCCGGCACCTCCGTCTGCTGCACTCCCGCTGGCACTTCCGCCTGCTCCACTCCCGCTGGCACTTCCGGCACCTCCGCCAATGGCAACTCCAAGCTGAAGGGGCAGCCCGAAACCATACTGGAGCAATGCACCCCTGTTCAGCCCGTAGAGCCTGTTTATGGCCTTTCTCCTTTCAATACTGTCATTACCCCGTAGTAGCGGAACCATCCTCCTTAAGGATTCAACCATCACCTCTCTCTCCCAGAAGGGATCGAACATCGAAAGGGACTTTTTTAGAAGGGCGACAGATTTCCTTACCTTTCCCTCCTCCTGAAGGTAGTAGGCCTTAGAGTGAGGGGTTATCTTTACCTCTATGTCCCTTGCAAGAAAGAGGTACTTCAGAGCGACCTCCCTGTACCTCTCGTTTGCCCTGTAGAACTCCCAATAGGCATCGAGAAAGTCCTTCTCCTTCAGGTATGCCTTCCCCACCCTTACGGAATATATTCTGAACTTGGCCCTGTAGTAGTAACCGAGAATGGCATATTTTACCGAGAGAAAGAGATTCCTGATCCTTTGAAATATATTTGCAGACGGAATGAGCCGCTCGTAATGCGAAAGTCCCTCGTAGGAATCTGCCAGTATCTCGAAAATGTCCTTGTAGTGCCTCTCTAGGTCTGTACCGTAGTAGAACATCCAGGAAAGATCCTTCGAGTGGAGAACATCCTCTATGTATTTTACGGCAAGCTTTAGCTTTCCGAATTTCTGGTAGAGAATTGCCAGGTTTACCTTGGAGAGCGGAGTGGTATCCTTTGACAGTGCCTCGATATATTCCGAGAGAGCACTCCTGTAATCCAGGCTCGATTCGAAAAGCTCTCCTTTGGCTAGATGTCCCGGAGCCCTGTCGGCCATCCTGATAGACTCATTGGTGTACTTCAGTGCCGAATTGAAGTGGTAGAAGTTCTGTTCGAGGAGGGAGAGGTTGTAGTATGCAATGGAGGCGAAGTAATTGTCCCTCTGTTTAAGCGCATCCTTTATCGCCTCGAGGTAGTACTTCTTCGAGTTTTTGTAGTCGTACAGTCCCGAGTATATGGTACCGAGGGTCATTGCAAATGCCCTGTTCTGCCCGAATTTCTCTATCGCCTCAAGCAGAATGCGCTCGCCCTCTTTCAACTGATGTGTCTTAAAGTACATCCATCCGAGGTCATCGTAGGTCTGGACACTGTCCGGGTACATATCGATTATTCGCTTCAAGTAGTCTATCGATTCCCTGTTCCTATTCAACTTTCCCAGGGCTCTTGAAATCTGGTTAAGTGTGTAGAAGCTCTCGTCTCCCTTTTTCTCTGCCTTCCTGTACTCTTCCAGTGCCAGTTTGTAGAGATCCTTGTCGTAATAAAGGTCCCCCAGCAGAATGTTGAACTTGATGGCACCGGGATACTTCTTCTCCGCCTCGAGTATCAGCTTAATGGCACTCTCGTAATTCTCTGCCTCTATCGCCCTCTTGGCCTCGGCCTCGTACCAGTCGGCGCTGTGTTCTGCGGGACCCGTTTCCTGACTGTAAGCCGGCCTAAAGGCAATTAAGGCAAGGGCACAGAGAAGCAATACCCTCCCCAGAGTCCCAACGATACACCTTCCCGTTTCCATCAGCACACCCTTTTCAAACTGTTCAAGGGATTCAGGAATCCCAGAAGCCTGAGAAAGAATCCGTATTTCCTCCTGTAGGAGGATATTGATTCCTGCCACCCCGTAACGGCGTCTCTAAAGCTTGCCTGGCCATACTCTTTTGCGAAAACCGATTCCAAGTATCGGTTACAGAGCCTTACAAGCCTGATTCCTTCACCCTCAACCCTCTCTGCAAACTCTACATGCGATTCATCGGGCCTTTTCGTCTTTCCTTGCCCGGCCAGGATAACGAGCATGTCACAGTAGAGAAATCGTGTCCTCTTCCTTATACTTCCAAAGACAAGGTAGAGCACCTTGAAACGAAGTTTTACTACCAGAATGAAAGCAACGTAGAGACCCGGCAAAAACAGGTACCAGAAGGCTCCAACATACCTTATTCCGGCCATGATGCCTCTTCCCAGGTTCTCTGCTCTCTCCTTTAGATCCGGAGTCTTTCCCGTTTCTACCCTTAACTTGTTCTGATTCTCCAGTATCTCCTGCACTAACTCTGCAAAGCTTTGGAAGTCAAAGCTGCTTCCGAATCTAAGGTTCTCACCCGGCGCGAGGGTCTCGGAGGTGGGATCGAATTCAATCCAGCCGTACTTCCCAAAGAAAACCTCCACCCACGCATGCGCCTGGTTGGCGCGCACCTCGTAGAAGTTAAGAACCTCGGCCTTCGGATTCACAAAGAAACCAACCGAGACCCTCGCGGGGATACCAATGCTCCTACACATCAGGGCCATTGCAAAGGCGAAGTACGAGCAGTAGCCCTTTTTGCTCTTAAAGAGAAAATGATGAAGCTGATTCCCATCTTCCGCTATCCCCGGTTTCAAAGAGTACAAGAAATTACCCCGCAGATAGCTCTCTATTGCCCTTACCTTTTCATAGTATGAGCTTTTCCCCCTGGTAACCTCCAGTGCAAGCTTCCTTATGAGCTCATCCCCCCCGTAATTCGTGTAGTACCTGTAGGCCGATTCCCCGAGGGCCCTTTTCGGATTCCGAAAGGATTCAAGTTCTTCCTTTCCGGCAAGAGAAACCCTTGAAAATGCCCTGTATATCCTTAAGAAAGAGGAAGAATCCCAGTTTACCATGGGAAGAACCTCGACCGGATAGTTCATGGCAATGAGTGATGAAGGGTCGAAGTTTACAAAGAAGAACTCCTGGGAAACGCTTACCCTGTCTTTGTAGCCGGGGTCTTTCAGCTTTACAGGTGAATCGGGTACCGTTATGGGTCCTCCGTCCATTTCTGTCCTGTAGAAGCCCTTTCTACCGGAGTAACCGGAAAGTACGAATCTTCTTAGGAGGATTCTCCTTGCAGGCCCCTGTTTTCTGAAAAGGAGTACCAGGTCATCCGATAGTGATATTTCACTTTCCAGGTGTATGTACTGTGAAAAATCGAAGCGGAAAAAGGTAGGCTTCATAAGGCCGCCTCCCGTTTTCACGGCTCCCTCGCTGTACTTTGCAAAGAGGAAAAAGAAGAGAATGATAACAAGGGGAATCAATACCCACATGAACGAGAGAATACTCTTTAACCGCATTCTCTCTGAAAGAACAAGTATCGAGACTTCCAGTACTATAAAGATGATCACCAAAACTGCAAAAATTACCGGATGGGGATACAGGGTAATCCGGAAATGGGCCTGCTGCCAGAAGACAAGGACCAGGAGAATCGAGTCGAAAACCATCTCGTATGGGAGAAACCTGTCGTCCGAAAGTGCAATGTAGTTGAAAAGCCAAACTATGTAAAAGGGGAGAAGTGAAGGGAAAAAATCCGTATCGAAGAACAGGTATAGAAAATCGGCACCTGAGGTACTGGTTATCTTTCTCTGGATTGTGAAGGCAGCAAAGAAGAGCAACCGCATGAGAAAAGGCAGAATAACGGCAACGGAAAGGGCGGGAATAAAACGGAGTTTCAACCTGTGCATCCACAGGGAAACGAGAATCGCAAAGAAAAAAACCGAGGATACAAAAACGAGGTCGAGCTGATCTTTCACCTGCAGAAATGCATTGAAAAGGAGGAAGTAAAGTATCAGATTACGCAAGAGAAAAAGGATAACTCTGTTTCCCTTAGACTTTTCTGACATCTCTGATTCTCCAGGGTGCGTTTTTTAGACTTTCGACAACTGAGTCCGCATTCATTTCTGTTATCACCGGTTCAAGGTACTCCCTTATGCTCCCTTCACGCTTGAATACCAGTCTCAAGAGATGCTCTTTTATCGAGGAACCTTCCCTTTCGGCAGCGGTAAAAGTCTCCTTTACGAAAATGCTCATGCTGCATTTCCTAAGCCGTAATTCTCGGATTATCCTTTCAAGATCGTATGAGAGGGGGGTACTAAAGACCACTGCATGCATTCTTTCCTTCAGAATCACTCGCATGGCCTGTGAGGATTTCCTCCATTCCACCTCGGATAGAAAATTCAAAAGCTCCTCGATGGAATCCCTCGATATCTCTATCCTCTCCCCGGAGTCTTTCAGAATTGATATCGTAAGGCCCTCTCCGATAAGCGAAAGGGCAACGGACCCAAAGGTATCTACCAGACAGTCCAGATAATCTTCCAGCATTTCGCTATGGCGGACAAACCGCTTCCCGCGCCTTGCAGATATTTTTTTGGGTGAAAGGCTGTTGTCCAGAATAAAGAGAATACGTGCCTTCCTCTGAAGCTTCTCCTCTCCGATCCGCAAGAAGAGTTCTCCTATGTGAGCATATATCTTCCAGTTGAGTTTTCTCAAGTCATCACCGGGAAAGTACTTCCGCACCTCGAGCAATTCATCGCTCCGCTTCCTCCGGTTTAGGTATTCTCTCGTATCCTCTCCCCCCTCGAACCGGGGAAGACCCTCCCGCTTCTCTGTAATGGATGGGAAAACACGAAAATACTCATCAACATCGAGATAAATCTTTGAAGTTGTGAAACCCATGAAATCTCTGCATCGTATAACCGTTTCGACCGTCCTGTACAAACCCCTCTTTTCCGCCTTCAAATCGATAAAAAAGTCATTCACTCCGCCCTTTAACTCCGATTCAATACTTATCTCCCTGGTCTCCGAGAAAACCAGTCTGCCTGAAAATCTCAGCGTGAACCCCGGTACGAAAAAACGGGGAATGAGCACCTTTACCTTGACATTGGCCATTTCTCCCGGGAAAAACCCCTTGCCAGTGAAGAAGATATCAAAAGAATCCGGTTTTTCACGTATATACCGCTCCGTAACAGCCCTCTCAACCACATTGCCTGCAAGTACATAGAGACTTATCAGGAAGAAGGCACTCCCCCATAGGAGAGATGCCAGATCCATTCTAAAGAAACCAATTGCAACAATGGCAATCGACAGAAAGAAAAAAGCGGCTCCCCTTGCAGTAAAGGGAATAAGACTGTGGGCCTTCCAACCTTTCATATCTATCAATACTTGATCTTGGAAATTTCGGAGATGGCAATCTCCCTGATGATCTTAAGGGGATTCACCTTGATATCCTTCATTTTCAACCTGTGGGCAAGACAGAGAGGCGCAAGGTCCAGTATGTCCTGGTCTATAACGTAGTTTCTCCCGGAAACAAGTGCATAGGCTTTTGCCAGTCTTACCAGCATGAGGCTACCCCGGGGTGATACCCCAAGTTCCACTGCCCTGTGTTTCCTTGTGGAAGCGGAAATCGATACGGCGGCTTCTATGAGCCTCGGATCGCAGTGAACCTCCTCCATGGCTGATTGGGCCCTTAGAATCTCCTCCTTCAGGCATACCGGTTTCAAAACAGGCAGGACCTTTCTCGAGGGGTCGTCGTTTATAATCTCTATCTCCGTCTTGAAATCGGGATATCCGATTTCCATTCTAATGAGGAACCTGTCAAGCTGAGCCAGGGGAAGTGGGTAGGTCCCTTCCATTTCAACCGGGTTTTCCGTTGCTATTACGAAGAACAGGGGATCCAGCTTGTATGTCCTGTTTCCCACGGTTACCTGGTTTTCCGCCATTACCTCCAGCAGAGCCGACTGTACCTTTGGTGTAGTCCTGTTTATTTCGTCTGCAAGAAGGATATTTGCAAAAACCGGGCCGGGGGAGAAAGTAAACTTCCTGTTCTCAGGATCAAAGATATCAACACCTGTTATATCATAGGGGAGGAGGTCAGGGGTAAACTGTATTCTCTTGAATGTAACCGGCTTCCCCCTCCTGTTGGCAGCTATGAGGTTTGCAATGCTCTTTGCAAGTGTAGTTTTACCGAGACCCGGTACATCATCTATCAGGACATGGCCTCCCGCAAAGAGAGCGCTGACAAGGAGTTCTAAAACATTCCTCTTTCCCCTAATCACCCTTTCCAGGTTGTCCACTATTTTTTCAGAGAGTTCATGGGCACTCTTAAGCATGCCTTTCAGCTCTGCCATAGCTTCTGAGCCGGAGGTGTCTTCTTTTACTGTTTCTCTCTCCAGGGGATTTGCCATCTACGTGAATTCTACAGTTTTATCGGTTAAGATTCAATAGACAGGGAAATATGGGAAAAATACTGCAATGGTATCTTGAAATTCGACCTGCCCTCTAACTTGCAACCCCGCCTGACAGGGCCGGGTAAAATGTTTCCAGGAAACCTTTGAGCTTTGCAGTAAGAAAGGCAAGCTTTTCCAGGTTGTACGGAAAGGTGTAGGCTACAAGCCGCCTTAAGATATACTGGGTCCTGTCACGCACCATTCTCTCCGGGAAGAGGCCGGAAACCCCCAGCCTGTCCTTTATGTAGGGAAGGAGAAACTTTCTTACATGCTTGATGAAATTTTCCAGTTCAAGTACACCGCTGTATATAAGAGAGATATCCTCCGGATAGATCGTCTCCAGAGAGACCAGTTCTCTTATCTCCCGCAACGTCCTTGGTTCAATCGGAAGGCCATCTATTAGAATCGAAAACCAAGTTCTGTCGAAGTGGTTTTCGAATACTTCCCGTAATTCTTTTATCACAGAGAGTATCTCTCTCTCCGAGAAGGTCGTTATCCTGTTTGTCTTGTAAGTGTACGGAACGTAACTCTGTGCTATCAACATTTTTTAATACTCTTTATTGGATATTTCGGCTATTAGTGATTATATTTTTAACCAATAAAAAAATGATTTTGCAAAACAAGTTAAAAGGACAGGATAAATTGGTTACCGTATCTGCAAAGGTAAAAAAGATTCGAAATGTCACGGTAACCGGCCTTCTCA
>Ga0256830_1001462_pt1 | contig 16759 bp, 15 predicted proteins | sample 128326metaG_FD_190537 | JGI IMG/M metagenome (GOLD analysis project Ga0256830, IMG submission 190537) | Hydrothermal vent microbial communities from Lau Basin, Pacific Ocean - 128-326 | ecosystem: Environmental > Aquatic > Marine > Hydrothermal vents | place: Pacific Ocean: Lau Basin | collected... | reverse complement strand
CGACCTGGCAAAGGTGGAGTCGGTGTCCGCCACGATCCGCCGCGCCTTCGAAGCGACCCCGATCCCTCCCCACGTCGCCGCCCAGATCGCGGAGGCGTACGAGGAGTTGTCGGACCGCTGCCGCGACCTCAACGTGCCGACGGCGGTCCGCAGCTCCGCCGTCGACGAGGACACCGACTCGGCGAGTTTCGCCGGCCAGTTCGAGACCTACCTCGGCGTGGCGGGTGTCGACCGGGTCCTCGACGCCGTGCGTCGCTGCTGGGCGGGGACGTTCACGCCCCGTGCCCTCTCCTACCGGCTCCGTCGAGGCATCGACGACGCCGCCACCTCGATGGCGGTGGGGGTGGTGGAGCTGGTGCATGCTCGGGCCTCGGGGGTGACCTTCACCATCCATCCGGTGTCGGGGAAGAAGGACCGGGTGGTGGTCGAGTGTTCGTGGGGTTGGGGGGAGGCCGTCGTCCAGGGCCTGGTCACACCCGACCACGTCGAGGTCGGCAAGACCGATCGGCGAGTCCTCGAATACCGGGTCGCCACCAAGGAGATGGTGTCGATGTTCGACTACGCCCGGGGGGAGGTGGTCGAAGGGCCGATGCCGGAGCGTTTTCGCGACCGTCGGGTGCTCGACGACGAGGAGATCACCGCCGTCGTCGACGCCGCGTTGCGGATCGAGGACCACTACGGATACCCGGTGGACGTGGAATGGGTGATCTCGCGTCACCGGCGTCCCGGCGACCCGATCTCGGTGGTGCAGGCCCGTCCCGAGACCACCCGGAACGAACCCCGACAGCCTCGGCCGTCTGGCCCCGTCGACGTCGCTCAGCTCGCCCGGTCCTTCCTCCTGGGCAGGTCCGGTGGGGTCGTCGATGAGTGACGTCCCCCGATTGGGCCGGTACCGGGCGGTCGTCTGCGACGTCGACGGGGTCCTCCACGTCGGTGGCGACCCGTTGCCCGGCGCCGCCGCGTGGATCGAGACGGTCCGGGCCTCCGATGCGGAGCTGCTCTTGGTGACCAACGCCTCGTGGGAACGGGAGGTGACGCTGGCCCGTCTCGCCGCGGCGGGCATCGTCGTCCCGGGAGAGCTGGTGGTGACTTCGGGGGAGGCGGTCGTCGATGAGCTGGCCAGGCTGACGATCCGACGGGTGGCGGTGATGGGGGCGGGGAGCGTGACCGAGGCCCTCGCCGACTCGGACATCGTGGTGGTGGCTCCGGACGAACTCCTCGCCGACCCGTCGCGTTCGGCCCTCGTCCTCGGGGTGGCGGCGGATCGCCGGGTGGCGCTGCGGTGGCTGGGGCGCCTGGTCGAGGCGGGGGTTCCGGTCCTCTCGACGAACCGGGACATGGTCTACGCCGGGTCGGCGGGCCCCGAGGTGGGGACGGGGACCCTCATCGGCGAGCTGGAGCGTCTCGTCCCCGGGTTGGCGGTGCGGGCCTGCGGGAAGCCGTTCGCTCCGATGGCCCGGATCGTTCTGGCCCGGCTGGGAGGTGTCGGGCCGATCCTCGTGGTCGGGGACAACCCAGACGTGGACGTGGCGTTCGCTCGGCGGCTGGGGGCCGACTCGCTGCTCGTGCTGACCGGCGCCGCCGACGATGCCGGCGACAGCCATCCCACGTTCGTGGTGGACGACCTCGAACGTGCTTTGGAGATGATGATGGGGGACCCGTGACCGTCTACGTCGCCGGGTCGTGGAGGCCGGGGCGGCGTGAGGTGACCGTGTTCGATCCGGCCGACCCGACGAAGGTGGTGGGAAGCTACGGGGCGGCCGATGCCGGTGACGCCGCCGAGGCGTGCAGTTCGGCGGCCGACGCCTTCGCCGACTGGTCGAGACGTTCCCCGGAGGATCGTGGCAGGCTGCTCCGGCGGGTCGCCGACCTCCTCGAACGCCGCGCCGAGGTGCTGGCGAGGCTGATCGTGGGCGAAGAGGGCAAGACCTTCGCCGAGGCGGAGGCCGAGGCGCGTCGGGCGAGCGCCGTCTTCCGGTACTTCGCCGCGGAGGTCTTCCAACCGGTGGGTTCGGTCCTCCCCGGTGCTGGGACGTGGTCGTTCTCTCGGCGGGTGCCGCGAGGGGTGGTGGCGGTGGTGACGGCCTTCAACTATCCGTTGCTGGTCCCGTCGTGGAAGATCGCCCCGGCGATCGGGTTCGGGAACACCGTCGTGTGGAAGCCGGCTCGGGGGGCGACGCTGGCGGCGATCGAGCTGTGCCGGGTGCTGGAGGAGGCGGGGATTCCCCCGGGGGTGGTCCACCTCCTCCCCGGGTCGGGAGCGGAGCTGGGCCCGGCCCTCGCCACCGACCCGCACACCGACGCCCTCACGTTCACCGGCTCGACGGGCGTGGGTCGGTCTCTGGAGCAGGCCGCGGCCGGACGGGGGGTGGCGGTGCAGCTCGAGATGGGCGGGAAGAACGCTGCGATCGTGCTCGGCGACGCCGACGTGGACCATGCGGCCCGGCGGATCGCCTACGGCGCCCTGTCGGGGACGGGACAGAAGTGCACCGCCATCGAGCGGTGCATCGTGGAGGAGACGGTGGCCGACGAACTGGTGGCACGTCTCGCCGACGAGTTCGTCGCCTGGCGGGTGGGGCCGGGACTCGACCCCGAGACGAAGATGGGGCCGGTCGTGGACGGCGACGCCTTTCGGCGCATCTCGGCGACGATCGAGGAGGCGACCGGGACGTGGGGGGCGGTGTTGGTGACCGGTGGGGTCTCGCCCCTGGCGAAACGGACGGGGGGCTTCTTCGTGGCCCCGACGCTGCTCGACGGGGTGCTTCCGACCCATCCGGTCGCCGTCGACGAGGTGTTCGGACCGGTCCTGGCGGTGCTGCGGGTCGCCGACGTCGCCGAGGCCGTCGAGGTCCACGAGGCGACCCCCTTCGGCTTGAACGCGGGGATCTTCACCAGGGACGTCGATCTGGCCCTCGATCTGGTCGATCGGCTCACGGTGGGGATGGTGCATGTGAACGACGTCTCCGGTTTTCCGCCCTACGCGCCTTTCGGCGGCCGGAAGGATTCGGGCCACGGACCCCTCGAGTCGGGGAAGTCCGCCGTATCGTTCTTCACCGAGGAGCAGGTGGTGCATGTGCACCGGCACCGACCTTGACGAACTAATTAAGCAATCATATCATCAGACATCTAACGGACTTTGAGGCGAGGGCATGGCGCGAACCGGGAAGGAATACCTCGAAGGCATCGGCGACGACGGCCGGGTGGTGTGGCTCGGCGGCGAACGGGTCGACGACGTCACCACCCATCCCGCCCTCCGGGGCACCGCCGAGACCATCGCCGAGCTCTTCGATCTCCAGCACGAACGGGCCGAAGACTGCCTCGTCGACGACCCCGAGCTGGGGCTCGTCAACGTGAGCCACATCATCCCCCGGTCCCGTGACGACCTCCGGCGGCGCCGGGTCGGTTTGGAGCTCGCCGCCCGGACCCACGCCGGACTCTTGGGGCGGAGCCCCGACTACATCAACGTCACCCTGGCCGGATTCGCCGGCCGGGCCGACATCTTCGCCATGAACGGCAACGAACGGGGCGCCGCCAACATGGTCGCCTACCAGCGTTACGTCGCCGAACACGACCTCGCCACCACCCACGCCATCATCCATCCCACCGTGGACCGTCGCCTGTCGGTGACGGATCAGCACGGTGAGTTCGCCGTCCACAAGGTGGGGGAGACGGCCGACGCGATCGTCGTTCGGGGCGCCCGGGTGCTGGCCACCCTGGCGCCCTTCGCCGACGAACTCGTCGTGTATCCGGGCCAGCCCGTCCCCAAGGACTGCCCCCAGCACGCCTTGGCCTTCGCCGTCCCCATGAACACCCCCGGCCTCGTCTTCTTGTGCCGGGACTCCTACAGCGTCGACGGCCCGCCCTTCGACCGGCCCTTCTCGTCCCGATTCGACGAACAGGACGCGATCGTGTTCTTCGACGACGTCGAGGTCCCGAAGGATCGGGTCTTCGTCGACGGCGACCCCGAGATCTACGCCAAGGTGATGTCGACCGGCTGGACGGCGAACATCATGCAGCACACGACCATCCGGGCCCTCGCCAAGCTCGAGTTCGCCTACGCCCTGGCGACCCAGATGGTCGAGGTGGTGGGTGACCGGAACCCGGGGGCGGCGATGCTGCTGGGGGAGATCTGGACCTACGCCGAACTCACCCGCTCGGCCCTGGAAGCGGCCGAGGCGGGGGCGTACGAATGGGGCAACGGTGTCTGGTTCCCCGACGAGCGCCCCTTCCGTGCCCTCCGACCGACCCTCCCCGGATGGTTCGCACGGGTGCGGGAACTGTTCGAAGCCCTCGGATCACACAACCTGCTGACCACCCCCACCGAGGGCGAGCTCGACACCCCCGCCCTCAAGCCTCTGATCGACCGCTACCTGCGGGGAGCGGACGTCGACGCCAGGGAGCGGGCCCGCATCTATCGTGCCGCCTGGGATTTCGTCGGCTCAGCCCTCGCCTCGAGGAACTTCCTCTACGAGCGGTACTACCTGGCCTCGCCGGTGCGCACCTACCCCCTCGCCCACATCGCCGCCCAGAAGGAGCGGGACTGGTCCGAGGTCGTGGCCGACGTTCTCGAGCGGGGTCTGGCCGCCCCCGACACGAAGTGGACGACGAGAAAGGAGACGTCCGATGGGTGACATCGCCGCAGCGGCCTTCGTGGCCCACATTCCGACCTTGGTGATCCCCGAGGAGATTCGCCGCCAATGGGGAGACGGTGAAGACACGACGCTGGCGGCAGGCCTGGAACGAGTCCGGGAGCGCCTCGACGACGTCGGTGGCATCGACACGCTGGTGATCATCGACACCCACTGGTTCACGACCACCGAGCACGTGCTCGCCGGCGCCGAGCACTTCCGGGGCGTCTACACGTCCGAGGAGATGCCCCGGGCCATCTGCGACAAACCGTACGACTATCCGGGGGCGCCCGACTTGGCCAAGGTGGTCCATGAGACGGCGAAGGCGGCCGGGGTGCGGACCACCAACGCCACCAGTCCTGCCCTTCCGGTGCACTACCCGACCCTCATCCTCTTGGACTACCTCCATCGAGGCGAAGGGGTGCTCTCGATCGGGATCTGCCAGACCGCCCAGGCGCACGACTTCCTCGAGTTCGGGCGGGTGCTGGGTGAAGCCATCCGCCGCAGCGGAGCCCGAGTGGCGATCCTCGCCGCCGGAGGGATGAGCCATCGCTTCTACCCCCTCGGTGAGATCCTCGACCATCTGTCGTACGACCCCTTCCACATCATCACGCCCGAGGCGCGGGGGATGGACGAGAAGATCATCGGTCTCTGGGAGCGTGGAGACCACGCCGCGGTGATCGACATGTACCCCGAGTACCGGAAACACTCGCCTGAAGGGTTCTTCGGCCACTACCTGATCATGGCGGGCGCCCTGGGCGGGCGGGACTGGACTGCGCGCGGGGTCAAACTCTCCGACTACGAGAACTCCGTCGGGACCGGGCAGGTGCACGTGTGGTTCGACCTGGGAGACTCGTGAGCGAACCGCCACGTCTCGACCTCGGCCGATACTCGACCGTACTCCTCGACCTCGACGGCACCGTGTACGTCGACTGGAAGCCGTTGCCCGGTGCCGTCGAGTTCGTGGCCGCCTGCGAGGAGGCCGGGGCGAAGGTGGGGTTCCTCACCAACCTGTCGCTGTGGCCGAAGGGGCATTGCCTGGACGCCCTGGAGGACATGGGGATCAAGGTGAGTCCGTCCCGGGTGCTCTCGGCGGTGGACACGATGTGTCACACCGTCGGCCGGACCCTCGAGGGTCGCAACGTCGCCTGTCTCACCGCCGAACACGTCGCCCGTCGTCTGGAGCTGGCAGGTTTCCGGACGTTCGATCTCATCGGCGATCCCGGGGCGGTCGGCGACGGGATCGACGGGGTGGTCGTAGCCCAGTGCGAATACCTGGACGAAGGGGGCATCGCCCGGGCGGCCGACCTGGCGGGGGCGGGTGTCCCGGTGTTCACGACCAGCACCCGGGGCAAGATGCCGACCCGCCGCGACGACATCCTGTCCGCCGGCGAGATCCTCGCCGCCATCCGGGCCAGGGCCGACTTCGAGCCGATCGACTGCGGGAAGCCTTCCCAGATCTTCGCCGATGCCGCCGGATCCCTCCTCGACCTGAGCGAACCGGTTCTGGTGGTCGGGGACGCCCTCGACAGCGACATCGCCCTCGCCAACAACAACGGCTGGGACGGCCTCCTGATCGACTCGCCCTTCGGGGAGGAGCCGCCGTCGGTGGCATGGCCCGTCCCCACCTTCCGGGCCCACTCCCTCGCCGCGGCGTTGGAGGGCGAACTGACGGTGCCGGTGCCGTCGACGACGAACCGGTGAGGCCGCCCGGCTCGAGGGGGCGCGGTCGGGGGTCGGGATTCCCGATCTAGAGTGGGGACGATGTCTGCAGACGCCCCGGACCAGGGTTCGGTCGATCCGATCGTCTTCGAGGAGGCGGCCCGGGCCCGGCTCTCCCGGGTCTCCGACGACGTCGACCTGGAGGTCATGTCGATGGTCTTCGACATGATCCGTGTCGTGAACCGGTTCCTCCACGACTTCGACAAGCACGTCTACCGGCCGATGGGCCTGAGCTGGGCGGGCTTCCGGGTGCTGTTCTGCCTCTGGGTGCAGCCGGGCTCGTCGTCGGCGCGGCTGGCCGTTCTGTCCGGTGTCTCCCGGGCGACCGTGTCGAGTGTCCTCAACACCCTCGAACGCGACGGTTTGGTCAGCCGGCACCGCCGGTCCCAGGACCGGAGGATCGTCACCGTCACGTTGACCGGCGCCGGAGAGCGGGTGGTCCGCGAGGCGTTCCTCCGCCAGCACGCCCGCGAACGTGAGTGGCTGTCGAAGCTCTCCCCCGAGCAGGTGGTCCAGACCATCGAGGTGCTCCGGGATCTGCTCTCGCGGCCCGCTCCGCACGGAGGCGGCGAAGCCGGCAACGACATTGGATCGTAGAAAACCTCCGGATTCGGTCGCCGACCCCTCCGATTTCACGTAACATGCCGCCCCACTCCCCACCCCGGGTGGGTTGGGGCGAGGAAACGGAGGAGACGGATATGAAGAAGACGCGTATCGCGCTCGTCGCCGCCATCGCCATGGTGGTAGCGGCCTGCGGCGGAGGGGGTGAACCGGTCGCCGGTGAAGGGTCGGAGACGACCGCACCCCCGGCCACCACCGCCCCACCGGCGGACGCCGGCGCCGAGACCCCACCAGCCGACGACCAGCCCGAAGGTGGCGTACTCACCATCGGCCTCTACCAGGAGCCCGACAACCTGAACCCGTTCCTGGCGGTCCAGACCGCCAGCAGGCTCGTACGGGAGTTGACGATCGAAGGTCTGTTGGACGCCGATCCCGACGGCAACTTCGTTCCTCAGCTCGCCGTCGAAGTCCCGACGGTGGAGAACGGCGGGATCTCCGAGGACGGGCTGACGATCACCTACCGGCTCCGGGACGACGTCACCTGGTCGGATGGCCATCCCTTCACCTCCCGTGACGTCAAGTTCACGTGGGAGGCGGTGATGAATCCGGGCAACGCCGTGAACAGCCAGTCGGGGTACGACCAGATCGAATCGATCGAGACCCCCGACGACCAGACCGTGGTCGTCACCTTCTCCGAGCTGTACGCGCCGGCGCTGTCTCTCTTCAGCATCCCCGACGGGATCCTCCCCGCCCACGTGCTGGAGGGCCAGTCGATGGCCGACGCCGAGTACAACCGGGCACCCGAAGGCACCGGGCCGTTCGTCGTGACCGAGTGGCGTTCGGGCGACTCGATCGTGCTCGACCGCAACCCGAACTACCGGGAGGCCGGCAAGCCGATCCTCGACCGGATCGTCTTCAAGATCATCCCCAGCCGTGAAGTGGGGATCGCCCAGATCCGTTCCAACGAGATCGACGTCCTGTGGGACCTCATCGAGAGCCAGATCCCCGAGTTCCAGGCCCTCGAAGGAGTGGACCTCCAGGTCGTGCCTTCTTCGAACGTCGAATACCTCGGCTTGAACCTGAGCGCCGACTTCGACCCCGCCAACCCGCATCCGATTCTGAGCGATGCGCGGGTCCGGCAGGCCCTCGCCATGGCGATCGACCGCCAGCCGATCGTCGACGAGCTGCTGTTCGGGATGACCGAGGTGGCCACGTCGCCGATCGGGCTGGGTTGGGCGGCACCTGAAGGGTTGGGTCTGCCGCCCTACGACCCGGCGGGCGCCGCCGCCCTCCTCGAAGAGGCAGGATGGGTCGACTCGGACGGCGACGGCATCCGCGAAAAGGACGGACAGTCCCTGACCCTCGAGATCACCACCCCGGCGGGGAGCCAACTTCGGGAGCTGACCGAGCAGATCCTCCAGGAGCAGTTCCGGGCGGTCGGCATCGACCTCGTCATCAACAACGTCCCGGCGGCGACCCTGTTCGGCAACTGGCAGGAGAACGGGAAACTCAAGCGAGGCGACTTCGACATCGTCATGGACACGTGGGGGCCGGACCTCGATCCGGACGCCTTCCTGTCCACGCTGTTCTCGTCCGACCAGATCCCGACCGAGGCGAACGGCGGCGAAGGCTGGAACTTCTTCCGGCTCATCGACCCCGAGCTGGACGCGGCGATCGCCGAAGGTCGCAGCACCTTGGACTTGAACAAGCGGAAGGCGGCGTACCGCACCGTCGTCGAGCGGATCCTCGACGCCGGCGTGTACATCCCCCTCTACAAGAGGTCCCGGATCAACGCCTTCACCTCGCGGGTCCAGGGCGAAGCACCCAACCCGTGGGACGAGTTCACCTGGAATGCCAAGGATTGGTCGCTGAGCGGCTAGCACGTACCGAGTAACCGACGGGGAGGCACGGCATGCACCGGTTCATCGCACGACGGCTGGTGCAGGCCGTGCCTCTCCTGTTGGGCATCTCGGTCTTGGCGTTCCTGCTGCTCCAAGCCACCCCCGGCGGGCCCGGCGCCGCCTACCGCGGCATGGCGAACGTCTCCGCCGAGGATCTGGCCCGCATCGAACGGGAACTCGGTCTCGACCGGCCGCTTCCGGTGCAGTACGTGTCCTGGCTGGTGCGGTTCGTGCAGGGTGACTGGGGGATCTCCTTCGTCGCCCGCAGACCGGTCCTCGAACTGGTGATGGAGCGGCTCCCTGCCACCCTCATGCTGATGGCCGCCGGGCTCGGTGTCTCCCTGCTCCTCGCCGTGCCGCTGGGGATCGTCGCTGCGGTCAAGCGGAACTCGTGGATCGACCACACCCTCACGTTGGGGAGCTTCGTGGGGCTCTCGATCCCCGTGTTCTGGCTCGGGTTGATGCTGATCGTCGTGTTCACCGTGTGGTTGGGCTGGTTGCCGGGAGGGGGGATCGGTCCCCCCGGGGAAGACCCCGACCTCCTCACCCGACTCCGGTATCTGCTCATGCCCACCTTCGCCCTCTCCGCCGTCTCGATCGGGTTCTTCACCCGGTACCTGCGGGCTTCGATGATCGAGGAGATGGGGACCGACCACATGATGTTCGCCAAAGCCCGGGGAATCCCGGCCCGTCGGCGGTACCTCCGCCACGCCCTCAAGAACGCGTCGATCCCGTTCGTCACGGTGGTCGCCATCCACATCCCCGAGTACCTCGTCGGTGCCCTGGTGGTGGAGACGATCTTCTCGTGGCCGGGGACGGGTCGGCTGTTCTGGGAGTCGGCGGTCCGGTTCGACTATCCGGTGCTGATGGGGATCCTCGTCCTCGTGTCGGTGCTCGTCGTCCTCTCCAACCTGCTCGCCGACGTCTTGTACGCCCAACTCGACCCGAGGGTTCGTTATGGCTGAGACCTCCACCTCCGACGTCGTCGGCACCGAGGAGACGCCGGTTCGGTTCGCCGGATGGCGGGCGTTCGCCCGCAACCGTCTGGCGGTGGTCGGCGCCGTCGTGTTGTTCGTCATCGTGGTGGCGTCGGTGTTCGGGCCGGCGCTCACCCCGTACGACACGACCACCCAGGACATCCCGTCCCGTCTCCAGCCACCCTCCCTCGCCCACCCCATGGGCACCGACGAGCTCGGCCGGGACACCCTGACCCGGGTGTTGGCCGGGGGCCGGCTGTCGCTGAGTGTCGGCCTGTTGGCCACCCTCTTGGCCCTGTCGATCGGGATCACCGTCGGCGCCCTCGCCGGCTACTACGGCGGGTGGGTCGACACGGCCCTCATGCGCCTCGTCGACCTGGCACTCTCCCTCCCCGACCTGTTCCTGCTGATCTTGGCCAGTGCCCTGTTGGGGCCGAGCTTCACGACGATGGTGATCATCATCGGGCTGGTTCGGTGGATGAACGTCGCCCGGTTGGTCCGAGGGTCGTTCCTGAGCCTCCGGGAACGGGAGTTCGTCGCCGCCGCCCGGGCGGTCGGGGCGGGTTCACGGCGGATCATCCTTCGTCATCTCCTGCCGAACTCCCTCAGCCCCATCATCGTGGCCGGCACCTTGGGGGTTGCTTCGGCGATCATCGCCGAGTCGACCCTCAGCTTCCTGGGTTTGGGGCTGCAGCCTCCGACGTCGTCGTGGGGCAGCATGCTGCGGAACACCCAGGCGTTGATCTTCAGTTCGCCGTGGGCGCCCGTCTTCCCGGGCCTGATGATCTTCCTGACCGTGGTGTCCATCAACTTCGTCGGCGACGGGCTCCGGGAGGTGTTCGATCCTCACGGGGCGACGCTGTCCCGTTCGGCCTTCCATCGCCGTCTCCGCCGACTCCTCGATGCCGCCGAACGCCGCAGCGAGGCGGGTTCCTGACCGGACGACCTCTCCGGCCAGGCCGAGCGTTCGGGGGGTGGTGGCTTCGTGTCCGGGTGCGGCCGTCGGTCAGACGAGGAAGGTGGCGCCTGCCGCGTCCTGGGGGTGATGGCACGCCACCCGGTGGCCGGGCTCCAGTTCGGTGAGGGTCGGCACTTCGGAGGCACACATCTCTTCGGCCCCGGGGACGGGACAGCGGGTGCGGAACCGGCATCCCGACGGAGGGTTCGACGGGGAGGGGAGGTCCCCTTCGAGGATGATCCTGGTCCGGACCCGTTCGACTTCGGGGTCGGGCACGGGCGCGGCGGAGAGCAGCGCCTGGGTGTAGGGGTGCCGGGGACGGCTGAACACCGTGTCGCGGGGCCCCTGTTCGACGATGCGTCCCAGGTACATGACGGCCACGTCGTCGCTCACATGGTGGACGACCGACAGGTCGTGGGCGATGAACAGGTACGTGAGTCCGAGACGCTCCTGGAGGTCGGAGAGGAGGTTGAGGATCTGGGCCTGGACCGACACGTCGAGGGCGGAGACCGGTTCGTCCAAGACGACCAGGGACGGGTCGAGGGCCAAGGCTCGGGCGATCCCCACCCGTTGCTGTTGGCCGCCCGAAAGCTGGGCGGGTCGGCGCCCGGCGTGACGGGGGGCGAGGCCGACGAGCTCTAACAGCTCGCGAACTCGTTCGTCTCGGGACTTGCGGTCCCCGATGCCGTGGACCACGAGGGGTTCGGCGACGATCTGGGCGACGGTCATCCGTGGGTTGAGGGAGGCGTAGGGGTCTTGGAAGACGATCTGAACCTGGCGACGGAGGGTCCGCAGGCGTTCTCCGTCGGCCCGGGCGACGTCGATGACCGGTCCGTCCGGCGGCCGGAAGAGGATGGAGCCCGCGTCCGCGTCGACGAGGCCGACGACACAGCGGGCCGTGGTCGACTTGCCGCAGCCCGACTCTCCGACGAGGCTCATCGTCGTCCCGCGCCGCACTTCGAAGTCGATCCCCGAGACGGCCTCCACCCAGCCGACGGTGCGGCGGATGAACGAGCCCTGTCGCACCGGATAGCGTTTGACGAGGCCCCGAACCCCGAGGACGACGTCGGGGGCGAGGGTCTGGTCGGCGGTCGTCGGGTGGGTGGCGGTCACCGGGAGGTCTCCAAGGTGGCGGCGAGGTCTTTGGCGAAGTGGCAGGCGACGAGGCGTTCGCCGCCGACGGGGACCGGCTCGGGTTCGATCGCTCGGCAGACGTCGGCGGCGTAGTCGCAGCGGGGATGGAACCGACAGCCCGGCGGCGGATCGAGGAGGGACGGCGGCATACCGGGGATCGACCGTAGGCGCCGGTCTCCGTCGGCGCCGAGGTGGCTCACCGAATCCAACAGCCCCCGGGTGTAGGGGTGGCCGGGCCGACGGTAGACGTCGTCGACGGGGCTCCGTTCGACCAGCTTCCCGGCGTACATCACCTGCACCGTCTCGCAGAACCCGGCGACTACCCCGAGATCGTGGGCGATGAGCATCACGGCGGCTCCTCGTTCGTCGGCCAGCCCGAGCATCAGGTCCATCACCTGGGCTTGGGTGGTGACGTCGAGGGCCGTGGTCGGTTCGTCGGCGATGATGAGCGACGGGCTGCACATGAGGGCCATGGCGATGACGACCCGCTGGCGCATCCCGCCGGAGAACTGATGTGGATAGTCGTCGAGGCGGCGGCGAGGGTTGGGGATGTGGACGTCGGCGAGGGCCTGGGCGGCGATCTCCACCGCTTCGCGGCGAGTGACGTCGAGGTGAGCGCGGAGAGTTTCGACCATCTGGTCTCCGATCGTGAAGACCGGGTCGAGGGCCGTCATGGGGTCTTGGAAGATGATGGCGATGTCCCGCCCTCGGATCTGGGAGAGCTCGTCTTCGGCCATTGCCAGCAGATCTCGGCCTTTGAACCATGCTTGCCCTCCGACGACGGCGCCGGGAGGTTCGATCAGGCCCATGATGGAGGCGGCCGTCGCCGATTTCCCGGAGCCGGATTCCCCGACGACGCCGAGCCGTTCCCCCGGCCGGAGGTCGAAGGAGACGTCGTCGACGGCGCGTACGAGTCCGGCGTCGGTCATGTACACGGTGCGGAGATGGCGGACGTCGAGGAGCGGCTGTTCCATGATGGTCGGGCGATCATACGATGTTCCGTAGTAGCTTGCCGCCGTGATGGCCTGCCGGGCGTCCCCCTTCTCCGATTTCACCGTTCCCCCCGACCCGGGGATCCGCCTGCTGGTGGATCCTCCGCCGGTTCGGGTGGTCCCGGAGCCGCCGGCGTTCCCGGCGGTGGAGGCACCGGATGCCGGCCCGTTGGTGGAGGTCGGCGGCGGGCGGATCATCGCCTTGGCCGTCTACCACCAGGCATGCCTGCCCGCCGCGGTCCCCGTCGTCTGGCTCCGCCGGGAGGTGGCGGACCGGCTGTCGGGTGCCGCGGCTGCGTTGCCTCCCCGTTTCGGGCTCGCCGTGTTCGACGGGTGGCGACCCCTCGAGCTTCAGCGGTTCCTCCATGCCGACGCGGTGGCCAGGTTGGGCGAGGCCGGCGGGTTCGTGAGCCGGCCTTCCGCCGACCCCCGCCGCCCACCGCCCCATCTCACCGGGGGCGCCGTCGATCTCACCTTGACGTTCGATGGCGAGGCGCTGGCCCTCGGTACCTGTTTCGACGCCTTCGTGTCCCGGTCGGCGGCGGACGCCTTCGAGGACGAGCCGGGCGTCGTGCGGACGCTTCGCCGACTCCTCCATCAGGTGATGACGGCGGCGGGGTTCGTGCCGTTGGCGTCGGAGTGGTGGCACTTCGAGTATGGGACGCCCCGGTGGGCGGCTCTTCGGGAGGTGGCGCCCCTCTACGGGGCGGTCGAGCCAGGATGAGACTCAGGTCGCTTCGATGAGGTGGCAGACGCATTCGCCTCGGCGGTCCGACAGGTTGGAGGCGCGGCGGGCCAGGGAGTCCAGTTCGGCGCGCAGCGCCTCCAACTCGCGGATGCGGCGGTCGATCTCTTCGGCGTGCCGTTCGAGGAGACCCCGGACGTAGCTGCACGGCGGTTCCCCGCCCAGGTCCATGGCGATCATCTCGCGGATGTCGTCGAGGGCGAGTCCGAGGTCCCGGGCACGGCGGACGAACCGGAGACGACGGAGGTCGTCTTCGTCGTAGTCGCGGTACCCGGAGGCGGTACGTTTCGGCTCGGGGAGGATCCCTTCGGCTTCGTAGAAGCGGATCGTCGCCGGTTCCAGCCCGCTGGCGGCTGCAGCCTCCCCGATCTTCCCTGGCTCACCTCGTGCCCATCGCTTGCCCCGTCGACGATACCGGCGGGGTCGCCGCAGTCGAGAGGGACGAGCGCCTCACCGCCAGGGCGACCCGGGCGATGATCAGGACGGACAGGGTGAAGAGGAGCGCGCCGGTCAGGATCTGGGCCACCGTCGGGCCGTCGTCGGGGGAGGACAGGTAGAGCGACGTGTCCTTCGAGACGCCGTCGTCGCGGCCGACCACCACCGGCAGCCACGCCTCCAACGTCTCGTCGCCTCGGCTTGCTTCTACGTAGACGAACCAGCGGCCGTCTTCGTCGAGTTCGACCTGGCCGGTCCAGGAGCCGCCGGTCTCGACGAGGGGAGCGTCGACGAGTCGGCCGGCTCGGCGGGCGACCACCCTCCGGGGTTCGATACCGGCTGTGGGTTCGGCGACCGAGCCGGTGATGGTGACCCTTCGATCGGTCACTGTGGCGACCAGCTCGATGTCGACGATCTCCGGTCCCTGCCCAGGGTCGTGGGCCACGGCCGGGGCGGAACCGGCTCCCAGGAACAGGGCGGTCATCGCAACCATCGCCGTCATCGTTCTGCGCCCGAAGGAGATCCGTGGGAGGCGCACCCGTGGGTCGAAGACGGGTATGGCGGCCATGACGGCTACGACCCCCATCACGAACCCGACGGCGATCTGGCCGTTGGTCGGGGCGACGCCTCCAGGCACCACCCGCAGGTACGGCACGTATGTCAGGAACAGCACGGCGACGAAGGCGAGAGCACGCGGGAAGACCCGCCACCCGCGGTTTCTGGTCAGATCGGCCACCAGGGTGGCCGGCAGGATGGCAGGGACGATGGGGGTCGAGAACCCCATCGATCCCAACGAGATCACCAGTCCGGCCATCGCCAGGGTGTAGGCGAGTCCGGTCCAGGTGGCAGACCAGCGCAGTCGGTCTCCGATAGCCGCCTGCACCGTCGACGCGGACACCGATGTCCCGACGGCGAGGATCGGCAGGTACCAAAGCGGCGAGAACTGGGCGACGTCGGTGTCGTATTCCAGGACCAGCACCTGCCATGCCCCCATGACTCCCACCCCGGCCGCCACCACCAGCCACGGACTGATCCGCGTCTCCGGCGGTGACGTGGACGTGGCTTGGCCTGCCACCAGGACCACGCCGGACCCGAGGGCGATCGTGCCGACCAGTGCGATCAGGTGAGGGGGGCTCCACAGCACCGCGTCCCGTCCGAAGGAGACATGCCACCATTCGTCCACCGGTGCGGAGGCCAGGGTGACCGCGGCCCCGGCGATGGCGACACCGATCGGGCCCGACAGGACCGAGCGCCATCCGGAAGACCGCCGCCGCCAGGCCCACCAGGCGACGACGGCCACGGCCAGCGCAACGCCGGCGTAGAGGGCGAGGTGTGGGGGGCTGAGCAGCTCGTCCCGTCCCCGGTCCGTGTGCCACGCATCGTCCCAGTACACGCCGAACAACGCCATGGCGAAACCTCCCACGGCCCCTGCGACGGAGAGGGGTGTCGCGGTGTCGCCGCGTCCTGGCGTCGTCGTCGGAACCCGTTGACTGTCCATGACCCGACCTCCGTGTGCACTACCTTTGCGGGAGTGCAGCATAGATGTTGCATTCGGATCGGCAGCGTACCGGATGATGGGTCACAACACAAACGTTGCGTGGGCGCAGCGAATGAGCAACCATGGGTCGATGGGTGCCTTCGACATGGATGCGGAACTGACGAGGGCGGTGGAGCGTGTCCTCGACGATCACGGCTGGAACGGTGCGACGGCTGAACGTATCGCCGAGGCGTTGGGTGTGAACCGCGTCACTCTGTACAGGAGGGGTTTGACGAGGGAGCGCCTGCTCACCGCCGCCGCCCTGGCGGCGGCGGGAGAGTTCAAGGCCGCCGCCTTGCCGTGCCTCACCGCCCCGGGCAGTGCCCACGACCGACTCCGCCTCCTCCTCGAAGCCCTCTACGACCTCGCCGACGCCCACCTGTCGCTGTTGGCCGGCCTCTTCGACGGCCCAACCGCACTGTTCCACATGGGGATCGACTCCGAGGACACCGAGCTGATCACCCAGCTCGAATACACGGACCCCTTCGAGCGCCTGCTCCGCGACGGCGCCGTGGACGGGACGCTCGACAGCACCAGCCCCAGAGACGACGCCGAGCTGATCTTCAACGCTGCCGGGTGGACCTACGTGCATCTTCGGCGGAGCCATCGTTGGGCATCGGAGCGGGCACGACGCGAGGTGACGCGGGTCGTCTTGGCCTTCGTCGAGCCGGCGTAGCGGACCCCGTCAGCGGGTCGATGGAGTCTCCGTCGGGGATGGTCGGATGTGGTCGGGAGGCCGGGGCGGTCACGGCGGGTGGGCGGTGGTGTAGGTCCAGCCGAGGGGGCTGGTCCACTCGTGGTGGCCGTCGGGGAGTCGCCGGTAGGTCCAGCTCCGGTGGCGGACCATGTGGTGATGTCGGCACAGCGGCGCCAGGTTGTGTTCGCAGGTGACCCCACCTTCCGACCAGGGTCGGATGTGGTCGAGATCGCACCGGCGAGCGGGCATCCGGCATCCGGGGAACACGCATCGGGGATAGCGGGCGCGAAGCCGACGGGCGAGGGCGGTGTCGGGGCGGCGGCGGGTGGTGCCGACCCATACCGGTTCGTTCTGGTAGGTGAGGGTCACCTGCCACTGGCGGCCGTACTCGTGGGCGAGCTGGCGGGCGATGTCGGCGATGACGGGCCCGAAGCCGGCGATCTCACCGGGGTGGTCGGCGAGGCCGGCGAGG
>Ga0256830_1001461_pt1 | contig 16767 bp, 10 predicted proteins | sample 128326metaG_FD_190537 | JGI IMG/M metagenome (GOLD analysis project Ga0256830, IMG submission 190537) | Hydrothermal vent microbial communities from Lau Basin, Pacific Ocean - 128-326 | ecosystem: Environmental > Aquatic > Marine > Hydrothermal vents | place: Pacific Ocean: Lau Basin | collected... | reverse complement strand
ACACCGGACGGCTGAAGATCGGCGAGGCGGAGTTCGATCTCTCCGGCGAGGGCGCCGGCGCGTTCCTCGAGTTTTCGGTCACCATCGACGGGACCACGGAGACGGTGGAAGAGGGCGGCGCCGTGCTGTTCCCGCCGACGATGGTGGGGGCGGCGGCGACCGCGGTGTTCCTCGTGAGGAACGCCGGAAGCGAGGAGGCGGCGATCCGCAGCATCGCTCTCGCGGCGGGAGGAGGGGCCTTCGAACTGGCGGATCTGCCGACGCTTCCGCTGGCGCTCCCGGCGGGCGCCGCGGCGGAGTTTACGATCGTGTTCCGCCCGCAGATCGAAGGACCGGCGGCAGTGACGCTGCTGGTGAATACGGCCTCGTTCTCACTCTCGGGAACCGGCACGGCGCCGGCTCCACTGGCGGGTTACCGCTTCGAGGGCGCTTCGGGCACGCAGCCGCCGCGGTCGCAGCCGGCCATCGGGCTCGCTTTGACGGAGCCGTATCCGCTGAAGGTTGTCGGGGCGCTGACGCTGACCTTCGCCTCGGACGCCTTCGCCGACGACCCATCCGTTCAGTTCTCCACTGGCGGCCGTAAGGTGGAGTTCGAGATCCCGGCCGGGGAGACGGCGGCGGTGTTCCCGAACGGGACGACCCGGGTGAAGGTCCAGACGGGCACCGTCGCCGGAGCGATCGTCCTCACCCCAACGTTCGCCACCGAGGGCGGGGCGGAGCTGACTCCGGACTCCCCGGCGGTGCAGACGCTGACGGTGTTGCCCGCAGCGCCGGTGATCACGAGCCTGGTGATCGCCGAGAAGCGGCTCTCGTCCATGGTGTTGGAGATCACCGGCTACGCGACCTCGCGCGAAGTCACCCGGATCGGATTGTCGTTCCAGGCCCGCGCGGGGGAGAACCTGGGGACGACGAGCCTGACGATCGACGCCGGCGCCCAATTCGGCGCCTGGTATCAGAACGCCCAATCGGCGCAGTTCGGCAGCCAGTTCACGGTGGTCGTGCCGCTTTCCTTCTCCGGGGCAACGAACTCGGTCTCGGGACAGACGAACGCGGTGGCGTCGATCACCGCGACTCTGGAAAACTCCCTGGGCGAATCGGCGGCCGCGACGATCGAGAACCCGCAGTAGACGCTCCCCGCAGACCGCATCAACCGGACGGGGCCGCCAAGGCCAGAGGGGCGGCGAGCACGCGGATGTGCTGCAGGGCTTCGGTGTCGAGCCGGCCCCAACGGTGGTCGATCACCCCCAGCTTGTAGAGTTCGTCGTGCGCCCTCCGGACGGCCGTTCCCACCTGCACATCCGCCAGCCTCAAGTCGGGATACCGCAAGCGGCAGACGAAGCCGTAGCGGTGCCGAACCTCCTCGACGTGGACCGCTACGCCGTCCGGCCCGACAGCGATGCCGCTGACGCGGGGACGCGCATCGTCCACGTGTTCGGCGAGGCAGGTTTGGGGAAAGACTAATCGTAGTTCCTCTACGGGAGGCCCGAGACCCAGGATCTGGAACTCGTCGGGTTCCTGCGAAGCGCCGTTCATGTGGTCGGGGTCGAGGACGACGAGTTCGGCCGCTTCCTCGACGTGATTCATCCCGCCGGCCAGCAGCTCGGGGTCTCCGTCGCGATCCACGTCGCCGACGGCCAGTTCCGTGAGATAGCCGAAGTGCCAATACTCGGCGGCAACGTCGCCCCGCGGCGACAACAACGCCACCTGGCTGGGCGGGGCCACCGCGTGGACGGAGGCGACGGCGATCCGGGGCTCCGGGCCCGGTACGAGCGCCAGGGCGCGGAAATCGAAGAGCGGTGAGAACTCTTCGGCGGCGGTGTGGACGGGTCTGCCCGGCCGGAAACTCCAGCGGAGCTCCCCATCGGCCGAGTAGCAGTCCACACGGCTTTCAGGAGGCTGGTCGGTCGAATAGCCGACGATGACCTCGTTGCGCCCGTCGTCGTCCAGGTCGGCGATCTGGACCGCCTGGTGGCTGCTCTCGCCGGGACGCAAACGGTTGCTCGGCTGCGGAGGCAGCTCCTTCCGCCAAACCACGTCGCCGCTTTCATCGAGAATCACCAGCGCGCCGGCCCGGAAGTCCCAGCTAGAAGGGCCGCTCCCCGCGGTGAAAGCGGTGAAATACGAGACGCCGGCCATCACCAGGAGGACGGAAGCGAGGGCGGGAATCGCCCATTTTCGGCGGGAGCCGTTCCAGGCGGCGCGGTCCCGGCCGCCGGCGGCCGCCCAAGCATCCAGTTCGGCGGCGGTGGAGAAGACGGTAGCCCGCCTGCCGGGCATCCGGTGAACGGGGAGGGCGCGCTCCCGCTCCCACTTCTGGGCCGTACGAACGCTGACGCCCAGGTGGCCGGCGATTGCCTTCCACGAGACGAGACGCCCACCCGCGTCCCCCTGCGCTGACCGCTTCTCCCCCACGAGAATCCCATCTTACAAGGAAAATCGGACAGTCGGAGAGATTTTTTGCCCGTCGAGCATTGGGGCGAGACCGGAGATCGCCGGCTCCCACCGGGGCGAGGGCGCTCACGCGCCAATGTATTTTGCGTAGAGGCTGCGGGCCAGGCCGACGTCCCGGGTCCCCTTGATAATCGCCCGGCCGTCGGGGAAGACGGTCATTTCGTAAGGATCGATGAAGAAGCGCAGGGCGAATTCGTTGGCTTTCACCCGACCGAGAGGCTCCAGGCGGCGGCGGAGGTCCTCGAGATCGAGCGGCCGCTTCCTTTCGTGGATCTGGACGGCGTTGCGGCCGCAGAGGCTCACCGGCGCCCGGCGGCCGCCTTCGAGGTGTGGGAACTTGCGGGCGCCGCAAGCGGGGCAGTCCGGCGAGGGCGCCGGCACGGGAAGCTGCCGGACCCGGCCGGTCCAGAGGTCCAGGGTGGTGATCTGGGGCTCCCAACCGCCTTGCTTGCCGGCCAGGATGCGGAAGGTCGTGCTCACCTGGAAGACCGCCACGGCGGCGGGAACCGTGTTCAGCACGCCGGCGGTTTCACAAGTGGGCTGGGCGCCGGCGGGGGGTTCGGGATAGAGGCACTTCAGGCAGGCGCTCCGTCCAGGCAGGACCGGCATGGCGATGCCGTAGGAGGCGACGGCGCCGCCGTAGATCCAGGCGACGTCCTCGCGGACGGCGAAGTCGTTGATGAGATAGCGGGTCTCGAAGTTGTCGGTTCCGTCCAGGATCAGATCGACGCCGCTGAGCAGATCCACGGCGTTCTCCGGCGTCAGGTCGGCCACGACGGGCTCGACCTCGATGCTCGAGTTGATCGCAGCGAGGCGGCGGGCGGCGGCCGGGGCCTTCGGGATGCCCTCGGCGGCGTCAGCTTCGTCGAAGAGCCACTGGCGTTGCAGGTTGCCGGTTTCGACGTAATCACGGTCGATGATCCGGAGGAAGCCCACGCCGGCGCGCGCCAAGGCTTCGGCCTGAAAGCTTCCCAGGGCGCCGCAGCCGACGATCACGACCCGGGCGGCGAGCAACCGCTGCTGGCCCTCTTCACCCAGGGGGGAGAAGACGATCTGTCGGGAATACCGCTGACGCTGCTCGGGGTTCATCGGCCGCTCTCGACGCCCGGGCGCCGCCGGCCCTGTGAGGCCGCATGCCCTTCATTTCCAATGGTATCAGCCGCGCTTGCTATGATTGCTTGTGGTGGCCAGCGTGGGCGCGAAGCTTTTGTGTTCCGTGGCGGTGCTGGCTATCTTGGCTCCCAGGCCATCGAGGGGAGCACCGGAAGACTACGAGGGGAAGAGGATCGTCCGGATCCTGTTCGACCCCGCCCTGCAACCGCTTTCCGACGACGAGCTGGCCGAGATGCTGCCGATCAAGGTCGGCGAGCCGTTGAGTCTGCGGGCACTGAGGGACGCAATCGTCCGGTTGTATGACACGGGCCGGTACCGCGACATCGCGGCCGACGCCGAACTCTCGGGCGACGGCGTCCTCGTCCGTTTCTTGACGCGCAACACCTGGTTCGTCGGGCGGGTGTCGGTGGAGGGGGTGCCCGCGCCTCCGAACGAAGGTCAACTGGTGAACGCGACGCGCCTGGATCTGGGTAGGCGTTTCTCGGAAGAGGCGGCGCAGCGGGCGATCGGCCATCTCGAAGAAGTCCTGCGGGCCAACGGATTCTTCGAACCGAAGGTGCAACGGTTCGTGGAATACGAACAGGCCTTCTCACAAGTGAACGTCGTCTTTCTCGTGGAACCGGGCCCCCGGGCCCGGCTGGCGGCGCCGGTGCTGAAAGGGGCGGACCCGGAGGAAGCGCGGCGGCTGGTGAAAGCGACCCGCTGGGCGCGTTTCTGGGTGCTGCCGGGCTGGAAGGAAGCCACCGAGAGGCGCGTACAGAAGGGTCTGGAGAGGATCCGCAAATACTACCAGAAGCGGAACCGGCTGCTCAGCTCCGTCACGCTCGAAGAGATGCTCTACGACAGCGAGTCGCGCTCCGTCACGCCGGTGCTGCGCATCAGTCCGGGGCCGAAGATCCATGTGCACACCGTGGGTTGGGAGGTTTCCCAGAGCAAGCTCCGGGAACTGGTGCCGATCTTCCAAGAGCAGGCAGTGGACCGGGACCTGCTCGCCGAGGGGGCGCGCAATCTGACGCAGTTCTTCCAGGCCAAGGGTTACTTCGACGCCAAGGTGACTTTCGAGAATCACCAAGAGCCCGGCGGCGAGACGGCGATCGTCTACCACATCGAGACCGGGCCCCGCTACAAGCTGACGCGCCTGGAGATCCGCGGCAACGAGTATTTCGATGAGGCGACTTTGCGGGAGCGGATGGCGGTGACTCCGGCCACGCGGTTGCGGTACCGCCGGGGCCGCTTCAGCCAGGCGATGCTCGAGCGTGACCTCGCCACCATCGCCGCCCTTTACCGGGCCAATGGATTCCGTGACGTGAAGGTGACGGCGAAGACCGAGGCGACCGCGGGAAACGAGCTTTCGGTGGTGGTGCAGATCGACGAAGGCCCGCAGTGGCGCGTCGCCGAACTGCGGCTGGACGGCGTGAGTCCGGCGAACCGGGAGGACGTGGAGCTACTCATGACGACCATTCCCGGGCAGCCCTTCAGCGAAGCGGCCATGGCCGCCGACCGGGACAATATCCTGGCCTACTACTACGACAATGGCTACTTGAATGCGCGTTTCGACTGGGACGCGAAGTTGGATCCGCAGACCCACACGGTCGACGTGAATGTCGCCATCGAGGAGGGGCCGCGGCGCTACGTGCGGGCCTCGCTGATCGGCGGGCTGAAGGAGACCCGGCCGAGCCTCGTTTACAGCCGGATCCTGCTCAAGCCCGGCGAACCGCTGTCGCAGAGCCTGATGATCGAGACCCAGCGGCGGCTCTACGACCTCGGGATCTTCGCCCGGGTCGATCAGGCCATCCAGAACGCGGAAGGCAACGAGGAGCGCAAATATCTGATCCACCAGTTCGAAGAGGCGCGGCGCTACTCGGTGAACCTGGGGCTGGGAGCGCAGATCGCGCGTATCGGGGGCGGCGGGTTCACGGACTTCGACAACCCGGCCGGCACGCCGGGCTTCAGCCCGCGGATCTCGGTCGGAGTAACCCGCTCGAACATGTTCGGGGTCGGCCACACAGCCGGATTGCAGGCCCGGGTCTCCAACACCCGCCGCCGCGCCCTGTTCAACTACTTCGCCCCGCAATTCAAGGGCAACGAGAATTACAACGTCACGGTAAGCGGACTATACGACTTCTCCCGGGACATCAACACGTTCGAGAGCCGGCGCTGGGAAGGCTCGGTCCAGTTCGGCCACCGTCTCTCCCGCGCCGACTCCTTCCGCTACCGGTTCACCTACCGGCGCGTCGGCCTGGGCAACGTTCGGATCTCCCCGGAGCTCATCCCGATCTTCGCTCAGCCGGTCCGGGTAGGGCTGGTGGCGGCGGATTTCATCCAGGACAAACGCGACGACCCCCTCAGCTCCACCCGCGGCTACTACAACGCGATCGAGACGTCGGTGGCGAGCAAGATCTTCGGCTCGGAGACCGACTATGTGCAGATCATCGGCCGCAACTCCAGCTACCACCGCATCGGCCGGGACCTCGTGCTGGCCCGCTCGCTGACGATTGGATGGCTCGGCAATCCGGCCTCCGATGGGCTCAACAACCCGATCCCGCTGCCGGAACGGATCTTCTCCGGCGGGGCCAGCTCGCACCGCGGCTTTCCGGACAACCAGGCGGGCCCCCGCGACCTCGAGACGGGCTTTCCGCTCGGGGGGCGGGCGTTGGTGATGCACAACCTGGAACTGCGATTCCCGCTGATCGGCGACAGCATCGGCGGCGTCCTGTTCCACGACGCCGGCAACGTCTACTCCTCGTTCGGCGCCATCTCGTTCCGGTTCCGCCAGCGCGACAAGACCGATTTCGACTACATGGTCCACGCTTTCGGGTTCGGCATCCGGTACCAGACCCCGATCGGCCCGATCCGGCTGGACCTGGCCTACGCGCCGAATTCGCCGCGGTTCTTCGGTTTCAAGGGAAGCCTGGAGGATCTGATCGCCGGCCGGGGGCAGAAGGTGGACCAGCGGATCAGCCAGTTCCAATTCTTTTTCTCGATCGGACAGACGTTTTGAGGAAGCCGTTGATACAGGCCGGACTGGCGTTGCTGGCCGCCGTGGCGGGGCAGGGGGAGATCATCGACCGGGTGGCGGTCACCGTGGACCGGGCGGTCATCACCGAAAGCGATCTCGTGACCCACCTCCGGGTGGCGGCGTTCTTGAACGGCGAGCCGGCCGAGATCACTCCGGAAGCGAAGCGCCAGGCGGCCGAGCAGATGGTGGAACAGGTGCTGGTCCGGCGGGAGATGGAGCTGAGCCGCTACCCGGCCCCGTCGCCGCAGGACGTCGAGCCGCTGCTCGACGACGTGCTCCGGCAGCGCGGCCTGGACCGCGGGAAACTGCAACAGGCGCTGGCCGCCTACCGGCTCACCGACCAGGACCTGCGCGAAAGCTTGTTGCTGCAGCTCACCTTGCTGCGGTTCATCGAATACCGCTTCCGTCCCGGGGTGGCGGTGTCGGATGAGGAAATCGAGGAGTATTACCAGGATGAGTTCCTCCCCGAGTGGGAGCAGCGCAACGACGCTCCGCCGCCGGCGCTCGAAGACGTGCGGGACGACATCGAAGAGGTCTTGATCGAGCGGCACGTGGACAAGGCGCTGGACCAGTGGCTGGAGCAGGCGAAGAAACAGGCGAACATCGAGTACCGCCGGGAGGCGTTTCAATGAACCGCCTGCGGAAATACCTACGGTGGACGGCCGCCGCCGCGGCCTTCCTGGTGGGCGTGCTCATCGTCGCCGCCGCCGTCGTGCTGCCGTCGGACTGGTTCCGCGAACAGGTCCGCCGCCGAATCGTCGCCGAGGTCGAAAGGGCGACCGGAGGCCGGGCCGAGCTCGGCAGCTTCGGGTTCGACTGGCGGCGTTTGCGGGCCGAGATGCGCGACTTCGTCCTTCGCGGCGGCGAACCGCCCGAGGAAGAGCCTTTGTTCCGGGTGGACCGGGTCGTGGTGGGGCTGAAGATCGTCTCGCTATTCCGCCGGGACGTGGATATCGCGCTGTTGGAGCTGGATCGCCCGGAATTGTGGATCCGCAAGGACGAACAGGGCCGCAGCAACCTGCCGCGGCCTCCGACGGCGCAGCCAAGCGGACGAAAGCGGGATGTGTTGCGCCCGATCGTCAGGCTGGCGGTCCGGGAGTTCCGGCTGAACGACGGCAAGTGGCGTTACGGGGGCCGAAGCGGAAGGGCCGAGTTCCGCGGCGAAAACCTGGTGACGCAGGCCGACTACGACCCGGCGCTACCAGGCTACCGCGTGCGGGTCGGATGGAATCAACTGATCCTTCGGGAGCCGGAGGCCGTCCCGCTGGCCTTCGACGCCGATGTGGCGCTCACCGTGACGGAGGATTCCGTCGCCATTGAGCGGGCGGTCTTCGCCGGCGATGACTCGGAGGTAGAAGCCGAGGGCCGGATCGCGGCCGGCGAGGAGCCGAGCGGCGCAGTCCGGATCCGTTCCCGGCTGGCGCTGGCCGACATCGTCGAACCCTTGAAGCTTCCGGTAGAGCCCGCCGGCAAGGTCGAGTTCGAAGGCGAGGCGGCCTGGTCGGCGGAGCAGCCCTTTTCGGTGGAGGGAGAATTCGCCGCCGAAGGGTTGGCTGTGCGGAACCGGCGGGTGGATCTCACCGGAATCGCAAGCCACGGCCACGTGGTGGCCACGGCGGAGGAGATCCGCATCGATCCCCTTCGGGCGACGCTGCTGGACGGCGAGTTCCAAGGGAAGGCGCAAGTGCGCCGGTTCCGCGAGTTCGAGACGGCCGGTACGCTTTCCGGCCTCTCGTTGCAGGAGATCCTACCCCGCGTCCGCACGCCGCGGGGTGAGTGGAACGCCGTCCTGGCCGGCGAGGTGCAAGCCCGCGGGCGGTTCACCGGACCGGTTTCCGGGCGCGCCCGCCTCGCCCTCGAGCCGGCCGTTCGCACGGGGACGCCGGTTCGCGGGTTCGTGGACGCCGCCTTCGATACCGCCGCCGGCGACGTGACTTTCACGGCTTCGGAGGTGAACGCGGGAGCCAGCCGCATCGCCTTCTCCGGCTCGCTTCGCGAGGGGCTCGAAGTGAGCGTCTTCACCGAAGCGATCACCGAGTTGCTGCCGGGCTTGACGTATCTCGGCATCGAGCCGCCGGAGCCGTTTCCGGTGACGCTCGAAGACGGGGTGATGCAGTTCGCCGGCTTGATCTCCGGCGTGCTGGAAGAACCCCGGATCGCCGGGCACCTGGCGCTGGGACCGTTCCGGTTCCAAGGCCGGCTGATCGAGCACGGCGCGGCCGATTTCGACCTTTCCGCCGGGCGCCTGCGGCTGCGGAGCCTCACCGTGCGCCATCGGAAAACGGCCTTGCGTGGGGATTTCGAGATGGAACTGGAGAACTGGAAGCCGGCCGACGCGGGACGTCTCGAAGGCCGGTTCGGCGTCGAAGGGGGATCCATCGCCGAGGCCTTGGAGGCGGCGGGCATCGACGAACCCCTCGAGGGACGCTTCGATCTTGCCGCCGGGCTGAGCGGGACGCCGGCCGACCCCGTGCTCATCGCCCGGATCACCGCCCGGGGCGTGACGGCCTACGGCGAGAAGATCGATACGGCGGCGGCCAACATGCGCTACCGGCGGCGGAGCCTGCTCGTCGAGAACGCCTCCGTCCGGGCGGCCGCCGGGCGGCTGTCGTTCCACGGGACCTACGAAGCCGAAAGCGGCGACTGGCGTGACGGGCTCTTCGAGTGGGAAGTCGAGGCGCGCGGCTTCCGGCTACACCAGTTCCGGCGCGTCCGCGAATTCCGGGAGACCCTCGATGCCGGCCTCCAGGCGGCGGTGAAGGGGACCCTCGAGCTACACGGGGCCCGCCCTCGGCTCACGGCCCTCGACGGCGAGGTCCGGCTGGCGGACCTCCGGCTCGAAGACCGCCCCCTCGGCGAGGCGACCGTTACGGCCCGCACGCTGCGCAACATCCTGATCATCGACGCCTCGGCTTCGCTCAAGGAGGCGCGGATCCGGGCCAACGCACAGTGGAACCTGGTGCGGGAATCGTTCGGCCTCGGCCAGGTCGATTTCCAGAACCTCACCCTGGCGGCGCTCCAGGATCTCGGGCTGTTCGGAGGGCCGGGGACGGATCTGCACCTGGAAGGCTCGATGGACGGTGAGATCGGCTTCGTAGGGCCGATCTTGCAGCCGTCGAAGTGGCGCGGGATCGCCAAGATCACCCGCATGGAGCTGACGCCGGTGGCGCCGAACCGCACGACGGACCGCGACCTGACGCTGCGCAACGCCGGCTCGCTGATCTTCGCCATCGAACCCGCCCGCATTGCCATCGAGACGGCGCGGCTGACCTCGCCGGACACCGACCTGACGCTTTCCGGGACGCTCTCCTACCTGCGCCGCAACCCGTGGAACTTGCGGCTCCAGGGCTCGCTCGAGCTCTCTATGCTCACCGCATTCCGGGAGGACCTGGTGGCCGAGGGCCGCTCCACGGTGGACGCCTGGGTGCGGGGCTCGCTGCTGCACCCGCAGATCAACGGTCGGCTCGAGTTCGAGAGTGCCGCTTTCCGGTTGCGGGACGTGCCGAACGGGCTCGAGCAGGTCAACGGGGCGATCCTCTTCAGTCGAACGCGGGCCACCTTCGAGAAGTTCACCTCGAAGACGGGCGGCGGGGAACTACAGCTCTCCGGCTTCATCGGCTTCGGCGGCGAGGAGTGGGTTTACCGCCTGCACGCCCAGGCGCAGCGGGTGAGGATCCGCTACCCCGAGGGGGTCAGCATGATCGTGGACGCGGCGATGGACCTGACCGGCTCGGCCACCCGGAGCTTGCTTTCCGGCGACGTCGAGGTGCGCCGGGTGGCTTTCAACCCCGGCTCCGATCTCGGCAGCCTCCTGTCGCGTTCGCGGGTGCAGGCCGGCCCGGAGGTGATCACCAACCCGTTCTTGCGCGGCATGCAGTTCGACTTGCGCATCCTGACGGCGGCGGACGCCGAGTTCGTCACCTCGCTGACGCGGGACATCGAAGTGGAGGCGGAACTGCGCCTGCGCGGCACGATCATCCGCCCGATCCTGCTCGGACGTATCGGCATCAATCGCGGCGAAATCCAGTTCTTCGGCAACCGATACACGATCGTCCGCGGCGAGATCCAGTTCTTCAACCCCGTCAAGATCGAGCCGGTGATCGCCATGGACCTGGAGACCCGCATCCGGGGCTACACGGTGATGATGAACTTCTCGGGCCCGCTGGACAAGCTGAACTTCTCCTACCGGTCGGACCCGCCGCTGCAGTCGCAGGAGATCATCGCCCTGCTGACGGTGGGCCGCACGCCGACCTACACCGCCTCGCCGACGGCCGCCAGCCCCTCGGGAACCGGCTACTTCGAAGCCGGCGGCAGCAGCTTCTTGGGCCACGCCCTCACTGCTCCGGTCTCGAGCCGCCTGCAGCGCTTCTTCGGGGTGAGCCGGATCAAGATCGACCCGCAACTGACCGGCGTGGAGAACACGCCGGAGACGCACGTGACCATCGAGCAGCAGATCTCGCGCGAGATCACCTTGACCTACGTGACCAACCTGACCCGGACCCAGCAGCAGATCGTCCGCATCGAGTGGAACTTCCATCCGAACTGGTCGTTCTTCGCCATCCGCGATTCCAACGGAGTCTTCGGCGTGGACTTCGTCTACCGCCGCCGGTTCCGCTGATTCGCCTGGCATTCTGGCGGCGCCGCCCGCTTGAGCGCAACAATAAGTCTTGACGTGACGAAAGCGACTACGGACTGGGAAGCGCAGCGCCTGCAGATGGTGGAGCAGCAGCTCCGGCGGCGCGGGATCCGCGACGAGCGCGTACTGGAGGCGATGGCGAAGATCCCGCGGGAGCAGTTCGTGCCGGAGAAGGTCCGGCCCTGGGCCTACGCCGACGAGCCGCTCTCGATCGGCTACGGCCAGACGGTCTCCCAACCCTACATGACGGCCCTGATGGCCCAGGCGCTCGAGCTGAAGGGTACCGAGAAGGTGCTCGAGGTGGGCACGGGCTGCGGCTACGCGGCGGCGGTGCTGGCGCACCTGGCGGCCAAGGTCGTCACCATTGAAATCGTCCGCGAGCTGGCCGACATGGCGAGAAGGAACCTGGAGGCGGTGGGACTGGCCGAGAAAGTGATGGTGGTGACCGGCGACGGCTCCCGGGGCTACCCGGACATGGCCCCCTACGACGCCATCTCGGTGGCCGCGGCGGCCCCGAACATTCCCCCGGCGCTGGTGGACCAGTTGAACGATCCCGGGCGGCTGGTGATCCCGGTCGGCTCGCTCTCCGAGCAGGAACTGGTGGTGCTGACCAAGTCCGGCGGCAAGACCAAGACCCGCGTGGCGGCGCTGTGCCGTTTCGTGCCGCTGCGGGGCGGGGAAGGGTGGACGTTGCATTGAAACTCCGCGCCGCCAAGGGGAAGTTGAAGGTCGAGCACCGGATCATCGCCGGCCTCCGCGATGTGCTCGAGCGGCTGATCGCGGCCCGCCCGGAGATCCGGTCCGTGATTCCCGGCGTCATCCGCAAGGTGCGCGACGCCCGGGGCCCGGTGAAGATCCGCGTCACCGTGGCGACGACGAACGGCTGGAAGGCGATCGCGCTCTCGGCCGGGGAGCGGCAAGAACTGTTCATCAGCACGACGCTGACCAGGGAAGAACTCGAAGCCGCGATCGCCGAGGCGCTCAGCCGGCGGAAGTGAGAGGAGCCGGCGGCGCGGCGCCGGTGTGGAGGCTGACGATGCCGCCGGTCATGTAGAAGTATTCGACGTCCACGAATCCGGCGGCCCGCATCTCTTCGGCCAGCGTGGGGGCGTCGGGGAACCGGCGCACGCTCTCAGGAAGGTAGGAATAGGCCTCCGGGTGCCCCGAGATCCAGTTGCCCACCGCCGGCAGAATCCGAGTCGAGTAGAACTCGTAGAGCCTGCGGAACAGCGGGTTCGGCGGCCGGCTGAACTCGAGGATCGCTGCCACGCCGCCGGGCTTCAACACCCGGAGCATCTCCCGCAGACCCTCGTGGTAGCTGGCCAGGTTGCGGAAGCCGAAGGCGACGGTGAGCAGATCGGCGGACCGGGAGGGCAGCGGCAGTCGGAGGGCGTCGGCCTCGAAGAGCCTGTCCGCCACCGGCGTGGCGGCGGCTTTGCGCCGGGCCTCGGCGAGCATGGGGCGCGAGAAGTCGCATCCGAAGACGCGGGCCGGGCCGGCGCGGCTCAGGGCCAGAGTCAGGTCCCCGCTGCCGCAGCAGAGATCCACCGCCACCGCCCCGGGGCGGGCCAGGAAGGGCCGCAGACGCCGGACCGTGCGCCACCGCCAGTACCGGTCCATCTGGAAAGAGAGAAGGTGGTTCAGCAGGTCGTAGCGCCGGGCGACCCGGCCGAACATCTCGCGCACCCAGCGGGGACTCTCCGGGCTTCCCGCGCCGTCCGGCCCTGAGGCTCCGGGGCTCATGCAGCGATCTCTTTCAACGCCCTTTCGGCCGCCTCAAGGATGAGCGCTTCGTCGATATCCGGGACCACCTTCACCTCGCCGATGCGCACCGGCAAGACGAAGTGCACCCGCCCGCGGACCGTCTTCTTGTCGCTCTGCAGGCGGCGCACCAGGGCGCGGGCCTCGACGCCTTCCGGCGAAGGTATGGGGCCGTAGAGACCGATCGCCTCATTGATCCGCCGGCCCTCGGCCTCTTCCAGATCCCCGCGGAGACAGGCCAGGTGCACTGCAGCCCTCATGCCGAAGGCTACCGCCTCGCCGTGCAGGAAGCGCGAATAGCGGGTCTCGGCCTCCAGGGCGTGGCCGAGGGTGTGGCCGAAGTTCAGGATGCGCCGCAGATCGCTCTCCCGTTCGTCGGCGCTCACCACGGCGGCCTTGATCTCGACCGAGCGGGCGACCATCTCTTCAACCACCGCGCCTTCCCGGGCCAGGATGCGGTCGCGCTCCTCGACCATGAGTTCGAACAGCTCTTCACTGCGAATCACGCCCGTCTTGAGGACCTCGTAGAGTCCGGCGCGATATTCCCGTTCCGGGAGGGTGCCGAGCACCTCGGGATCGATCAGCACCGCCAGCGGCTGGTGGAAAGCGCCGAAGAGGTTCTTGCCCGAGACCAGGTTCACCCCCGTCTTGCCCCCTACCCCGGCATCCACTTGAGCGAGCAGCGTGGTGGGTACCTGGATCACCGGCACGCCCCGCATGAAGCAGGCCGCCAGGAAGCCGCCGACGTCGTTGACGATGCCGCCGCCGAAGGCGACGACGAGGCTCGAGCGGTCGCCGCCGAGTTCCACCATGCGCTCGGCGAGTTTCTCGACCTCGGCCAGCCGTTTGTTCTCCTCGCCGCCGGGAAACATCAGCACTTCGTGGGAAGCTCCCCATAAGGCGGCGGTCATGCGGGCGCCGTGGAAGTCCCAGACGTCCACCGTCGTGACGACGAAGAGCTTGCCCGCGCGGTCCGGGATGTACTCGCGGAGCTTGGCGATGGCGCCGCGCTCGACGAGGACGGGGTAGGCGCGCTGGGCTGTAGTGACGGTGAACGCCGGCATACATATCGTTGTATCATGGCAAGTTACGGCGCTAGAGAGAGCCCAGATCGAGACCGATTTCCTCGTCGTCGGAGCCGGAGTGGCGGGGCTGCGCGCGGCCATCGAGCTTGCCGCCGCCGGGCGGGTCCTCGTGGTGGCCAAGGACGCGCTCGAGGAGTCCTCTTCCCAGTACGCGCAGGGCGGAATCGCCGCAGCGCTCAGCGACGACGACGAGGTCTCCCTCCACGAGCAGGACACGCTGGCCGCGGGCGACGGCCTGTGCAACCCCGAGGCCGTGCGCGTACTCGTCGGTGAGGGGCCGCAAGAGATCCTGCAGCTCATCGAGTGGGGAGCGCAGTTCGATCGCGAGGGCAGCAAGCTCGCCTTCACACAGGAAGGCGCCCACTCCCGGCGGCGAGTCCTCCACGCTCACGGCGATTCCACCGGCCGGGAGATCTCCCGGGCCTTGTACTTCAAAGCCGCGTCGCTCGACAACATCACTTTCCGCAGCTTCTCGGCCGTCACTGACCTGCTGGTCAGCGACGGCGAAGCGGCCGGGGCCCTGGCCTGCGACGAGAAAGCGAAGCACTCGGTGGCGATCCTGGCCCGGGCGGTGTTGCTGGCGACCGGGGGCCTGGGGCATGTCTTCAAAGAAACGACGAATCCGGCGGTGGCGACGGGCGACGGCGTCGCCATGGCGTGGAACGCCGGAGCCGAGATCAGCGACATCGAGTTCATCCAGTTCCATCCGACCGCGCTGCATGTAGAAGGCGCCCCGCGGTTCCTGCTCTCAGAGGCCCTCCGGGGCGAAGGGGCGCGGTTGCGCAACGCGGCGGGCGAGAGGTTCATGGAGCGTTACCACCCGGCGGCGGAACTGGCCCCCCGGGACGTGGTCTCCCGCGCCATCGTGAGCGAGATGGCGCGGGAAGGCTCGCCGCACATGTTCCTGGATCTCACGCACCTCGATGCGGAGTTCGTCAAACGGCGGTTTCCGCGGATCTACCAGACGTGCCTGGCCTACGGGGTGGATCTCACCCGGCAGGCAGCGCCGGTGCATCCCGCGGCGCACTACGCCATGGGCGGGGTGAGGACCGACCTCGAGGGCCGCACGAACCTGCCGCGCCTGTTCGCCGCCGGCGAGGTGGCCTGTACCGGCGTTCACGGGGCCAACCGTCTGGCCAGCAATTCGCTGCTCGAAGGGCTGGTTTACGGAGCCCGGGCGGGGCGGGCGATGCGCGAGCTGGCCGGGGCGGCGCTGAGAGAAGGCGAGCTGCCGGAGCCGCAGCGGTTCCCGCGGATAGAGGCGCGGGAAGTGCGGGAGACCGCCTGGCGCTACTGCGGCATCATTCGCTCCGGCGCGGGCCTGCGGGAGGCGCTGCGGCGCCTGGAGGCGGAGGTGGAAATCGTGGAAGCCGAACCGCGCCGGAGCCTGCACGAGCTGCGCAGCATCCACACGGTGGCCACCCTCATCGCCCGCTGCGCGCTGGCCCGCGAAGAAAGCCGCGGCGGGCACTACCGCGAGGATTTCCCGGAAAAGCGCGAAGAGTTTCGCAAACACTCCGTGATCCGCCGGGGAACCGAAGTGAACTTCGCCGGATGAGGCCCCTGCCGCTGGAGCGACCGCGGAGTCCCTAAGAGTAGTTCCCGCTAGTCCACGAGGCTGCGGATCTCCGGCGGCTTGCCGTTGATGACGATGGCCCGGTTGAGCATGTCGTGGACCCCGCCGACCTCGACGCGGTCGCCGTAGTGCTCCATCAGTTGCGTGATCTGGCGCTTGCAGTTCGAGCAGGCGGTGGCGACGTAGGCGGCCCCGGTCTCGCGGATCTGCTCGAGCTTCTTCTTGCCGGAGATCTCCATGCGGAACTGCCGGATGTTGTCCATGGCCGAGAGTCCGCCGCCCCCGCCGCAGCACCAGTTCTCGGCCCGGTTGGGCGTCATCTCGCGGAAGTCGGCGCAGGAGGCTTTGAGGATGGTGCGGGGCTCCTCGGTGATGCCGCAGGAGCGGGCGAAGTTGCAGGGGTCGTGGTAGGTGACCGGCTGGGGGTTGCGGCTCTTGTCGAACTCCAGCTTGCCGGCGTCGATCTGCTCGGCGGTGAACTCCATGCAGTTCATCACCTTGAAGGGCAGATCGCCCCACCAGCGGGCCTTCTCCATCATCATCTTCATGATCCGGTGCGCGTGGCCGCACTCGCCCATCAGCAGGACCTTGCAGCCGAGCCGGAGCGCCTCGTCGATATAGGCCTTGTTCTCGCGCTTCATGTCCTCGTCGTTGCCGGTGAACAGCCCGTAATTGGCGCCGTCGAAGCAGCGGGAGCTCATCGTCCAGCGGTCCGCCATGCCCAAGGCGTGGAAGACCTTCGCCACGCCCATCGTGGCCTCCGGGTTCACCAGGATGTCGCCTGAGGGCGGGACGTAGAAGTACTCGGCGCCGACGACGTCCACGGGAATCTTGATCTCCACGCCGTGCTGCTCGCGCATCTCCTCTTCGAGGAACTCGATGGCGTCGCGGAAGGCCGCCGGGCTGGCGCCGTCGGTGTTGCCGGTCTCGAGGGAGATCTTCACGACCCGCTTCATCGTCTCCGGGGTCTTGCCGACCTTGTCCACGATGCCCCGGGCTTTGCGGGTGACCACCGAGTGGTCGATGCCGAACGGGCAATAGACCGCGCAGCGGCGGCAGCCGGTGCACTCGTAGAAGATCTCCGCCCATTCGTCGATGCGGCTGGGATCGAAGTCTTCCGCCCCGG
>Ga0256830_1001460_pt1 | contig 16768 bp, 10 predicted proteins | sample 128326metaG_FD_190537 | JGI IMG/M metagenome (GOLD analysis project Ga0256830, IMG submission 190537) | Hydrothermal vent microbial communities from Lau Basin, Pacific Ocean - 128-326 | ecosystem: Environmental > Aquatic > Marine > Hydrothermal vents | place: Pacific Ocean: Lau Basin | collected... | reverse complement strand
CACCGCCGCCAGCCCGGCGAGCACCGCGTCTGCGGCCTCGCCGCGCGCATCGGCGGGCCGGCGGTGCCAACGGTCGAGCCTCGCCACGGCCGCGGCCGCGTCGGTCGGCGCCGACGCCTCCGCGACGCCCGTCCGCCCCGCTTCCTGCGTCGCGCCCGAAGCGCCCACGGCACCTGCGGCGGCGGCGGTCGTGTCGTCGTCCCCTCCCGGCGGCGCCGGCGCCGGAGGCAGCGGCACCTCCTCGACCGCGGCCATGGGCTCGGAAACCGATTCGTCTCCGCCGCCGCAGGCAACGAGGGCGACGCCGGCGGCGGCGAGGAGCAGGAGGGAGGGGCGGAGACGACCGTGGCGCATGGCGCCCGCATTGTGGGCTCGGGACCCTCCCGTGACAAGCCGCAGCCCGGCGAAGGCGCGCCCCGGGGACCTCTCGTCGTGCCCGATGGATTCCGAGGCCGTACAGGAATTCGCAGTCCGCATGCGGCGCCGCGCCAGCGCGGGTTCGGGACCGGGGGGGTGGCGGACCGTCCGGGAGACCAGGACCAGCGGGTCCCTTCTGTTCAGGTGGGACGCGGCCCGGTGCGGTTCACCCGCACCGGAGCGGTGCTCCCAAGGAAGAATCATCGGACCGAGGGCCATCGCCCCGGGCGATCCGCTCTTGCCCCCACCCTAGCACGCCGCGGGCTCGCCGTCCCGACGAATCAGGCGCAAGGCGACCTCGCGGCCCCCGGGCAGAGCGACCACGCGCCAGCCCTCGCCTGCGACGGGGGCTCCCTCGACGCATTCCACGCCGCCCGGGGCCAGCGCCTCCTCCGCGATCCAGTCGCCGTGGGCGCGCACCGCCTGAGCGACGTCACCGGTGGCGCGGATCGCCAGACGGATGCGGTCGCCGACCGCGAAGCCGAGGTCCTTGCGCAGGTTCTGCACGCGGTTCAGCACCTCGCGCGCCAGCCCCTCGGCGACCAGCTCCGGAGTCAGTTCGGGATCGAGCCCGACCGTCACCCGACCGTCGGTCGCCGCCTCCAGCCCGGCCACCGACTCGGTCTCGACACGGACGTCCTCCGGGCCGAGCACGAAACGCTCGCCGTCGGCTTCGACCGCGACCTCGCCGCCGGCCTGGAGGGCGAGCACCTCGGCGGGAGGCAGCGCTCCGATGGCGGCGGCCAGCGCCTTCATCCGCTTGCCGGCGCGCTTGCCGAGCCGCGGCCAGTCGGGCTTGGCCCGCAGGGTCACGAAGTCGGGCGCGCCCTCGACCCATTCGATCGCCTTGACGTTCAACTCGTCGGCGAGTTCGTCGGAGAACGCCCGCGGGTCGGCCCCGGCCGCGACCAGCGCCGGCAGGTCGGCGACGTGGACCACCATCCGGGACAGCGGCTGGCGCACCCGCAGCCGCGCCCGCTCGCGCACCGCGCGGCCCAGACCCGCAGCCGCGAGCACCGGCGCCATGGCCCGTTCCAGGGCTTCGCCGCCGACCCGGTCGGCGAGCCCGGGCGCGACGCCCGCGGGATCGTCCTCCGCTCCCGGCCAAGGCGCGAGGTGGACGCTGGCCTCGGCGCGCGCCCCCGAGTCGAGCCGCCGCCACAGCGCGTCGGCCACGAAGGGCGCTGCCGGAGCCGTCATCCGCGCCAGGGCGTCCAGGACCTCCCACAGGGTGGCGAAGGCGGCCGGCGCGGTCGGGTCCTCGCCCCAGAAACGGCGCCGGCTGCGGCGGACGTACCAGTTCGACAGCTCCTCCACCACGAAGTGCTCCAACGCGCGCAACGCCTCGTGCGGCTTCAACTGCTCCCAGGCCCGCGCCGACTCGTCGGCCAGCCGCGCGGTGCGGGCCAGCACCCAACGGTCCAGCGCAGTGCGCTCCTCGGGCGGCGGCGCCTCGCCGCGGTCGGCCGGACTCCAACCCTCGGTCTCCGCGTAGAGCGCCAGGAAGTCGTGACAGGCGAGCAGGGTGCCGAAGTAGCGACGCCGCACCTCCTCGATGTGGCGGTCGTCCCACCGCCGCGGCTGGTGGACGCCGCTCGCCGAGAGCAGGCTCCAACGGATGGCGTCCACACCGTGGACGGCGATGGCCTCCCACGGCCGCACCACGTTGCCGAGCCGCTTCGACATCTTCCGCCCCTCGGCGTCGAGCAGGAGGCCGTTGACGAGACAGGAGCGGAACGCCGAGCCCGGCGGCGGCGGGGGCGCGCCGCCCCACAGCGCGGGGTCGTTCCAGTGCTCGGAGTCCACCCGCGTCAAGAACACGCCGATGGCGTGCAAGGTGTAGAACCAGCCGCGGGTCTGGTCCACGCCCTCGGCGATGAAGTCGGCCGGGAACTGGTCGGCGGTGCGGGCGCGGTTCTCGAAGGGCCAGTGGTGCTGGGCGTAGGGCATGGCCCCGCTGTCGAACCAGCAGTCCACCACCTGCGGCACCCGGCGCATGGCGCCCGAGCACCCCTCCTCGGGGCAGGCCCAGGTCAACGCGTCCACGGCAGGGCGATGCGGGTCGAAGTCGTCCGGCAGGCCGCCGACCCGCTCGCCGAGCTCGGCGAAGGAACCGACGCACTCCCAATGCTCGGGGTCGGCGTCGCAACGCCACACCGGCAGCGGGGTGCCCCAGTAGCGGTCGCGCGACAGCGCCCAGTCCACGTTGTTCTCCAGCCACTCGCCGAAGCGGCCGCGCCCGATCTCCTTCGGCACCCAGCCGACCATCGGCACCGGAGGCGTGCGACGGCGCGGGTCGTCCTCCTCGCCGCGCACCAGCCGCTCGTTCTCCTCGAGCATCAGGTCGCGGTACGCAGTGGTGCGCAGGAACCATGCCGGCGCAGGGAAGTAGAGCAGCGGCGTGTCACAACGCCAGCAGTGCGGGTAGGAGTGGCGCAGCTGCTCGCGATGGAGCAGCCGGCCGCGCTCACGCAGGTCGCGGACCAGGGCCGGATTGGCGTCGCGGAAGAAGGTGCCGGGCTCGACCCCGGGCAGCGGGCACAGGGTCCGCCCCTCCTCGCCGACGACCAGCTCCATGGCCAGCCCCCGCTCCAGGGCGACGCGGTGGTCGTCGGCGCCGTAGGGCGCGAGGTGGACCACCCCGGTGCCCTCGTCGGTGGCGACGAAGGCGTCGGCGACGACCTCGTGGCGGCGCGTCCCGTCGCCGAGCGGGCGCCCGGCTCCGGGCGGGAACAGCGGCTCGTAGGGCAGGCCCTCGAGCTCGGCGCCGCGCACCGTGCCGAGGAGCTCGGCCTCGTCGCCGAACAGTTTCTGCGCGGCCGACCCCAGCAGGACGAGCTTCCCCCGCGGCGTCGCGAAGACGCCGTACTCGGCCTCGGGGTGGACCGCCGCGGCGAAGTTGCTCGGCAAGGTCCACGGCGTCGTGGTCCACGCCACCAGGGCGGCGCCGCCGAGCAGCGCCGCAGCGGGATGATCGTCGGGCGCCCGCAGAGGAAAGCTCACCCAGACGCCCGGGTCGTCGAGGTCGCGGTAGCCCTGGCCGACCTCGTGGCTGGACAGCCCGGTGCCGCACCGCCCGCACCACGGCAGCACCTTGTGCCCCTCGTAGAGCAGCCCGCGCTCGGCGAAGCGCCGGATCAGGTACCACACGGTCTCGACGTAGTCCGGCGCGCAGGTCAGGTAGGGATGCTCGTAGTCGAGCAGGTAACCGATGCGCTCCGACAGGCGCTCCCACTCCTCCTGGTAATCGAGCACGCTCTCGCGACAGGCGCGGTTGAAGGCCCCGATACCGAGCTCCTCGATCTCGGGCTTGCCGCTGATGCCGAGCCGTTTCTCGACCTCCAGCTCCACCGGCAGGCCGTGGGTGTCCCAACCCGCCTTGCGCTCCACCCGAAAGCCCTGCATGGTGCGAAAGCGGCACACCGCGTCCTTGATGGAGCGCGCCAGGACGTGGTGGATGCCGGGCTTGCCGTTGGCGGTCGGCGGCCCCTCGTAGAACACGAAGGGCGGGGCGTCGCGCCGCGCCTCGGCGACGGCGTGGAGCAGGTCCTCGCGACGCCACGCCGCGAGCACCTCCTGCTCGAAGGCATCGGGGTCGCGCAGGAACTCGGGGCCGAGACGCTCCGCCATGGGCCGGGATTCTAGCCCGGCTCGACCGCCATCTCGCGGACCCCGCAGCGGACCAGGCTCCCGTCGGCGCAGAACAGGAGGCCGGCGAGCCCAGGCTCGAGCCACACCAAGGCCCGCTGCCGCGCGCACCGCCCCCACTCCAGGGCCGTCCCGCGGTCGAGCCCGTGGAGGGCGAAGCCGTCCTCGCGCCACGCCGGCTCGACCCCGGGCAGCGACCCGCCCCAGGCCGAGGTGTACGCGACGCCGGCGGCGTCGAGGGCCTCGGCGAGGCGGCGGTTGGCCTCGAGGTTCCACTCCAGCGGCATCTCGCGGGAATCCGGGTTCCAGGCCGTGATCAGGCAGACCGTGCCCGCCAGCCCCGCCAGCTCGGGCGCGTCGCCATCCAGGGCGAAGCCGCGCCAGACACCCGCGGGGGCGGCGAAGGCGTAGAGGGAACGCCGATAGACCTCGACCCAGTCTCCATCGGAGGGATCGGCGGGAGGACCGGGCCCATCCGCTACGGCGCCGTCGTCAGGAGTCGTCGTCGGGAAGTCGCTCGCCATGCCTGCTCTGCGACGCGGGCACCGAGGTCCGCGCTCAAGATCCCCCGGCTTCGTCGGCGTAGCCGAGGGCGCTGAGGTCCATGTTCGAGACGCCCTGGGCGCGCGCCGCCGCGTCGCGGGTCGGGCGGATCGGCGGATCGTCCATCACCCGCCGCGCCCAACCGGGCGCGTCGGCCAACCGGTCGTGCGACTCGGTCGGGTCCGTCTCGAGGTCGAAGAGGTGCCGCCACTCGAACCGGTCGCCGCGGTCCTCGGCCCAGAACTTCCAGCCGCCGAGGAGGAAGCCGCGGAGCGTGCCGGACTCGAGGACCAGCACGCGCTCGGGGTCGGGCGGCTCCTGGAGCGGACGCCCCGAGAGCTCGGCCCCCCAGTCGTCGGGCCCGAGCCCGAGCGAACGCAGCACCGTCGGGACCACGTCCACGAGCCCGACCGCGCCGCGCACCACTCCGGGCCCGAACCCCGGCCCCACCACGTAGAACGGCACCCGCACCAACTCTTCGTGAAGGGTGTTGCCATGGCCGAACCAACCGTGCTCCCCGAGGTGCTCGCCGTGGTCGGCGACCACGAAGACGAGGGCGTCGTCGAGCAGACCGCGCCGCTGCAGGTCGGCGAACATGCGCTGCAGACCGGCGTCCAGTTGACGGCACTGGACGAAGTAGACATGGCGCAGCCAGTCGAGCTGCCGCCTCAGCTCCGCCGAGTCCTCTCCCGTCAGGATGCGTTCCCGCAGCTCCTCGAGCAGTTCCAGGGTCCGCGCCATGTCGTGGCGCGCCGCCTCGAACTCGGGCACGGACGGCGGCGGCGGGAACTCGGCGGCGAACTCCGGCTCGACCTCGTAGGGCATGTGGGGGTCGATGTAGTTGACGAAGAGGTGGAGCGGCCGGCCCTCCGGAGGGGCCTGGTCCAGGACGGCGGAGACGGTGGCTGCGGTGGCCAGGGCGGTGACGCGGTGCTGCAACGGATCGCCGACGAAACGCTTGGCGAAGCGCCCGAGCCCGAGCATCGCGAAGCGGCCGCCGAAGGCGCGCACCAACGTGGAATGCGCCAGGCGGTCGAGGGCCTCGCCCAGGTGCTGGCCTTCGGGCGCGACCAGGGACTGGTCCCAGACCTCGTACCCCTGACCGAAGCCGAGGTTGGCTTCGAGGCGCTGGTTGGAGATCACGCCGAGGGTGCGATAGCCGCAGCGCCGCAGGAACTCGGCGAGGGTGTCCCAACCCTCGGCGAGGGTCACGAAACCCTTGGACAGGGTGCCGTTCTCGTGGGGATCGAGCCCGGTGAACAGGGTGGCGTGACTGGCCGGCGTGGTGTTGGCCGGAGCGTAACCGTCACGGAACCAGGTCCCCCCGGCGACGTACGAGGCGAGCCACGGCATCAGCGGGAACCCGCCGAGGCTGCCGGCCACGGCGTCGGCGCGCAGCGTGTCCAGGACGACCACGATGACGTTGGGCCGCTCGTGGAGCCGTTGGACCAGGGCGGGATCGGGATCCGGCGGCGTCCCTGGTCCGGCCATCGCGTCGGCGCGCAGCCAGCCGACCGTCACCGCCGTCCAGGCGACGAGCGGAGCGAGCGCGACGAGGACCGGGGGACGCGCCCGCAGTCGGCCGAGGAGACGCATCACCAGGGCGGCGAGGACGAGGGAGACCACCAGGAACGCGAGCGGCCCGAACAGTGGATGCCAGGCCAGTTGGCCGGCGATGGCGCGGAAGGGGATGGCGGGCAGGGTCTGCGGCGCCAGGGCGAAGGCCAGGCCGAAGGCCAGGCCGCCGACCTCGGGAGCGAGCCGGGGGCGGCCGGCGACCCGAGCCACGAAGCGGACCACGGGACGGGTCAGCACGGCGATGCCGACCCCGATCCCCAGGAGCAGGAGCGACGCGGAGGCGCGCGACCCCGCGCTGCCGCCGTAGACGACGACGCCGTCGATCCAGGCCAGCGGTGCGAAGCCGAGGAGGAAACCGGCGAGATGACGCAGGAAGGGGGAGGAGGCGAAGCCTCCACCTGGGGGGGTGTCGGCCGGCATGGCTGGCTCCAAGATAGTGAAGGAGCGGCCTTCCGTCACGACGACGGTTGCCGTCCTCCCTCCCACCCCCTAGACTCGACGTCCCCGGCCCCGGTCCATGTCCGCTCCCTCGTCCCCGCCGCCCGAGGCGGCCGCGCTGCCGGCCGAGGAGCGGGCCACGCTCGACACCGTCGCCCAGGCGATCGCGGCCAGCCCCCATCCCGCCGCAGGCGAGATGGTGGAGCTCCTGTCGCGACACCGCGAGCGCTGCGCCGGGGTCGCCGCCGCCCTCGCGTGCTACCCGAAGGTGCTCGAGGAGCGATCGCTCGGGCGGCGGGTGCGATCGCTCGACACCCTGGTGGAGCTGCTCGCCGGAGCCAACGACGCCGACGTCGAGATGTTCCTTCCGATGCGGGCCATCGTCGGCCGCACCCTGCTCATGGCCCGGCTGAACCTGTGGCGTTTCGTGCGCTACGTCCTGCTCGACGCCCTGCCGGCCACTTCGCCGCGACGGGCCCCGCTGCTGGACGAGGCCGAGACCTTCCTCCTGCGCTGCGTCCACACCAAGCTGGCCGAGGAGGTGCTGTCGTCCATCGGCATGTCGTCCGAACTCTCCGAGCCGGTCCGCCGCAACGCCGCCCGTCTCCTGGTCTCGGTGTGGGACGCCGAACCCTCGCCGGAGGTCCGCGCCTTCTTCCCCCTGCTCGAGGCGGTGTGGAACGCACGCCGCCAGATCCGGGTCAACCTCGGCACCATGCTCGGTTTGAGCGAGACCATGATGCTCCTGCAACGCGGCTGCGACCCGCGCTTCGTCCACTACTTCGTGGAGGCCGGGCGCAGCCGCGCCGAGGCGCTCGCCTTCCAGGAATTCCTGATGGGCATCCCCTCCGAGAAGATCGAGTCGTTGGAACAGCTGCTCGAGGAACGCGGCGGCGGCAGCTTGAGTCGCGAGGAGACCGACCGCCTGCTGCCGCAGCGCAACGAGGGACACGGCGTCCATCCCGGCATCGAGTCGTACCGCCTCTACCGCGAACGCCACCTGCAGGCCGCGGCGCGGCGTCTGCGCGGCCTGCCCGGCCCCAAGCACACCGCGGAGGAATACGTGATGATCCACTTCCTCGAGCGGCTCGATCGGGACGGGCCGGCGGGCGTGGGCGCGACCGCGGCCGGCTGATGCCCGAGCTCCCCGAGGTCGAGACCGTCCGGCGCGGACTGGAACCGCTGCTGGTCGGACGACGGCTGGGCCGGGTCGTGGTCCGCGAGGCGAGGCTGCGCCGCCCCGTGCCGCGCGACCTGGACCGCCGCCTGCGCGGCCGCACCGTGCTGGCGGTGGAGCGCCGCGGCAAGTACCTGGTGCTGCGCCTCGACCGCAACGCGCTCCTGGTCCACCTCGGGATGTCGGGGAGCCTGCGGCGCTGCCCGCGGAGCGAGCCGCTGCGCCGCCACGACCACCTCCGCATCGGGCTGGATCGGCGCACCGAGTTGCGCTTCCACGACCCGCGGCGCTTCGGCATGGTGCTGCCGCTCGACGGCCCCGTGGAGGAGGCGCCCCCCCTGGCCCGCCTCGGCCCCGAACCCCTGGGGCCCGCCTTCCATGCCGAACACCTGCTCGTTCTCGCGCGGACCCGGCGGCGGCGCACGCCGCTCCACGCCTTCCTGCTGGACCAGACGGTGGTCGCCGGAATCGGCAACATCTATGCGAGCGAAGCGCTGTTCCTGGCGGGGTTGGCCCCCGGTCGCGCGGCGGGCCGGCTGACGCGGCCGCGGGCCGAGCGCCTCGTCGAGGCGGTGCGGCGAGTGCTGCAGGACGCCATCGAGGCGGGAGGGACCACCCTGCGCGACCACCACGACCTGGACGGGGAGGAGGGCTGGTTCGCCCGGGAGCTGCGGGTCTACGGCCGCGCCGGGGAGCCCTGTCCGGCCTGCGGCGCCGTCATCCGACGTCAGGACGTCCGCGGCCGCAGCGCGTTCCGCTGCTCCGCCTGCCAGGCCGTTTGAAGCGAACGTACGATCGCCGTCGAGGCGAGCGCGTTCGCAGCCTGGGGCGGGGTGGCCATGAATCGAACGTTCGTTTAGAATCCACGGGTCATGGCTACCGAAGAAACCCGCCGCCGCCTCCTGGAGGCCGCCGAACGGCTGTTCGCGAAGAAGGGCTTCAACGCGACCACCCTGCGCGAGCTGACCCGTGAGGCGTCCACCAACCTAGCCGCCGTCAACTACCACTTCGGCAGCAAGGAGGGCCTCCTGGTCCAGGTGCTGGACCGCGGTCTGCGCCCGATCAACGAAGAGCGCATGGAATTGCTGCGCCGGGCGCGCGAGACCTACGGGGACTCGCCCATCCCGGTGCGCGTCCTCCTCCATGCCTTCTTCGCGCCCGCCGTGCGCTTGCTGACCAGCGAGCACCCCGGCCTGCCGAACATCCTGCTGCGCCTCAACCTGGAGCCGCATCCCGAGGCCCAGGCCCGGGTCGTGGAGTGGTTGCGCCCGGTGGCGGAGGCCTTCGCCGAGGCGCTGCACGAATCGCTCCCCCACCTGGATCGCTCCCAGATCATGACCCGCGGCGTGTTCATGACCGGCGCCTTCCTCTACATGCTGGACCAGGGACGCGAACTCCTTTCGGCCCTCAACGGGCACGACAACGCCGAGGACCCGGGCCGACTCCTCGACGAACTGGTGGCGTGCTGTGAGTCGGCCTTCCTCCACGCGGCCTGACTCGGGGGGTTCCCCGCGCCGAAGCCTGGCCCGCGCGCTGCTGGCCGGAACGGCCGCGGTCGGGCTGACGGCCTGCGCCGCGCCGGACCCGCTGGACGGCGAACCCGGACCGCCGCCGATCCCGGAGCGCTTCGTCTCCGCTCCGGACGACGGCGCGGTCACGGCGGACTCCGTGGCCCCGGACGCGTGGTGGCGCGAGTACGGCGACCCCGAACTCGACGCCGCGGTCGCCCTGGCGCTGGAGGCCAACCCCGAGCGTCGCGCCGCCGAGGCCCTGGCCGCCGCCGCACGGGCCCGGGCCCGGGTCGCCGCAGGCGGTCTGTGGCCGCAGGTGGACGCCCGACTCCGCGCATCTCGGTCGCGCCGCAACTTCATCGGTCTGCCCATCCCCGGGTTCCCCGAGGTCCTGCCGGTGACCGCGACCCAGGACGACCTCGGGGTCGCGGTCGCCTGGGAGGTGGACCTCCTCGACCGCCTCGGCGCGCGCGCCCGCGCCGCCGCCGAGGCCGCGGCGGCAGCCGACGCCGACGCCGACGCCGTCGCCGCCGAACTCGCGGCGCGCACGGTGCGCACCTGGCTGGTGCTGCGGGGTGCGGAACGCGCCCTGACGCTGCTCGAGGAGCGGCGCGACCTCGCTGCGGAGGCCCTGGCCGCGGCGCACGACCGCTTCGCGAGCGGACGCGCCGTCGCCGCCGAAGTGGCGGCCCGGGAGGCCGAGCTCGCCGGGGTCGCCGCAGAGCTCGGCGCCGCCCGCCGACGCGTCGCGGAGGCGCACCACGCCCTGGCGGCGCTGCAGGGCGCGACCCCGACGGCGGCGGACTCCGCGGACGGCGCGCGCGAGCTGCCCGAGGCGCCGCCGCCGCTCGCCCCCGGCCTGCCGGCGACGGTGCTGGCGCGGCGCCCCGACCTGCGCGCCGCCGAGGCCCGCCTCGCCGCTGCCGTCTCGACCGCCGACGAGGCCTGGGCCGCCCGCTGGCCGCGGCTCGCCCTGACCGCCGACTACGGGACCTCCACCACGGCGCTCGGCGACCTGCTCGACGGCGACTTCGTGGTCTGGGGGCTGGCGGCGGACCTCACGGCTCCTCTGTTCCACGGCGGCGCGCTGGCCGCGAACGCCGAGGCCGCCGCCGCCGAGGCGCGCGCCGCCCAGGCGCGTTTCGTCGCCGCGGTGCTGCGAGCCCTGGCCGAAGTCGAGACCGCGCTCGCAGCCGAGGCCGCACTGCGCGAGGCCGCGGCCGAGGAGGACCGACGCGTCGCCGCGCTGGCCGATCTCGAGGCCGCGGTCGCCGACCGCGTGGACCGTGGTCAGGCCGACGGCCTCGACCTCCTGGACGCGCGGGCCCGCCGCCTCGGCGCCGAGGCGGCGCGACTCGAAGCCCGCCTCGCCCTCCTCCTGGCCCGCGTGGACCTCCGCCTCGCTCTCGGCGACGGCCTACCCGAACCCCGATGAGATCCCTCCTCCAACTCGTCCTCGTCGCCGTCGTCCTCGCCGCAGCGGCGGTCCTCTGGCGGCTGCTCATGGCCACGGCGCCCGAGCCGCCGAAGAGCCGTGAGGGGTCGTTCGCGCCCCGTGTCGAGGTCGTCGAGGCCCGCCTCGAGGACCGTCCGGTCCGGGTCACGGCCCACGGCGAGCTGGTGCCGGCGCGCACGGTGGTCCTGACGGCCGAGGTCGCGGCGCGGGTGGTCTGGGTGTCGCCTGCGCTCGAGCTCGGCGGGGTCGCCGACGCCGGCGAGCCCCTGGTGCGGCTGGACGCGACCGACCTCCGGGCGCAACGGGACGCGGCCGCGGCCCGGCTCGAGCAGGCGCGCTCGGCGCTGGTCCTGGAGCAGGCCGCCGCCGACGCCGCCCTCGCCGAGTGGCGACGCGTCGGCTCGGGCGAGCCCTCGGCCCTGGTCCGGCGCGAGCCCCAGCTCGCCGCGGCCCGCGCCGCCGTCGCCGCCGCGGAGGCCGCCCTGGCGCTGGCCGAGAACGCGGTCGCGAAGTGCGAGGTCCGGGCGCCCTTCCCGTGCCGCACCGAGGCCCGCCTGGTCGAGGTCGGAGCCCTGGCCGCCCCCGGCGCGCCGCTGGCGCGGCTCCAGCACCGCTCCGAGTGGGAGGCGCGGCTGGTCCTGTCGCTGGCCGACGCCCAGCTGCTGGGCGTGCCGCTCGCCGGCGCCACGCCGCCGCTGCCGGTGGCGGTCGAGGCCCGACTCGGCTCGGCGACGCGGACCTGGCCCGCCGTCCTGTCCCGCATCGAGCCCAGCCTGGACCCGGCGTCGCGCGAACTCGGCGCCCGGGCGGTCCTCCGCCTCGACGACGGCCTCCCGACTCCGAACGCCGGCCTCTTCGTCACCGCGACCGTCACCGGACCGACGCTCCACGACGTGGTCGTGCTGCCCCGGGCGGCGCTGCGCCCCCGGGACCGCGTCCTCGTGGTGGAGGGTGACCGCCTCCACTCCCACCCGGTCGAAGTCGCCGCCCTGCAGGGCGACGAGGTGCTGGTCCGCGGCCTGCCGCCGGGAACCCGGGTCTGCCTGACGCCGCTCTCGCTGACCGCCGAGGGGATGCGGGTCGTCGTCGCCGAGCCTCCGACCGCGACCGGGCGATGAGAGCCCTCGCCGCCTGGTTCGTCCGCAACCCGGTCGCCGCGAACCTGCTGATGTTCGCGGTGGTGGCCGCCGGGCTGGCCACCGTCGGCGACATCCGCCGCGAGGTCGTGCCCGAGGTCGAGGTCCACGCCGTCTCGGTGGTGGTCCCCTATCCCGGCGCCTCGCCCGACGAGGTCGAGGAGGCGGTGTGCATCCGCATCGAGGACGCCGTCTCCGGGCTCGACGACGTGGACGAGGTGCGCTCGGTGGCGCGCGAGAGCCTCGGCATCGTGACCATCGAGCTCCTCGACTCGGCCGACGACGCCGCGGTGCTGGACGACGTGCGCCAGGAGGTGGACGCCATCGACTCGTTCCCGGACGGGGTCGAGACCCCGATCGTCGGCGAGGTCTCCATCAACAACCGGGTCGAGACCGTGGTCGTCTGGGGCGACGCCGACCACCGCTCGCTGCGACGGGCCGCGACCCTGCTCGAGGAGGCGATGGAGGCGCGGCCCAACCTGTCGCGGGTCGTCCTGGTGGCGGAGCCGGCGCCCGAGATCGTGGTGGAAGCCGACTCCGAGGCCCTGGACCGCTGGCGCCTGTCCTTCGACGAGATCGCGGCGGCGGTGTCGCGCTGGTCGGCCGACGTCCCCGGCGGACTGGTGCGCCATCCCCAGGCCGAGATGCGGGTGCGGGTCCGGGCGCAGGCCCACCACGCCGCCGAGATCGCGGCCATCCCGCTGCGGGCGCGACCGGACGGCACGCTGCTGCGCCTGGGCGAGGTCTGCTCGGTCCGCGAGGACTGGGCCGAGACCGACCAGGAGACGCGTTTCCAGGGGCGGCCCGCGGTCCTGCTGGACGTCTATCGGGTCGGCGACCAGGACGCGCTGGCGATGCAGGGCGACGTCCTCGCCGCCCTGGAGGAGGCCGCAGCGCGCCTGCCCGAAGGCATCCACGTGTCGCTGGTCGGCGACGAGACCGAGATCCTCCACGACCGCCTCGGCCTGATGATCCGCAACGGCCGCGCGGGCCTGCTCCTGGTCCTGGTGTCGCTGGCGCTGTTCCTGCGACTGCGCCTCGCCGCCTGGGTCACGATCGGCATCCCGATCTCCTTCCTCGGGGCGCTCGCCCTGATGCCGTCGTTCGGCGTCAGCATCAACCTGATCTCGCTGTTCGCGTTCATCCTCTGCCTCGGCATCGTGGTGGACGACGCCATCGTGGTCGCCGAGAACGTGCACGACAAACGACAGCAGGGCGTGGACGGCGAGGACGCTGCGATCCAGGGCGTGAGCGAGGTCGCGGTGCCGGTGGTCTTCGCCGTGCTGACCACGATCGCCGCCTTCGTGCCGATGTCGGTCCTACCCGGGCCGATGGGGCAGTACGCCCGCAACATCCCGCTGATCGTGATCGCGGTATTGACCTTCTCGTTGGTGGAGAGCCTGCTGGTCCTGCCCTCCCACCTGCGCCACCTGCCGCGCGACCGCGAGGACGGCGGCGGGCCGCTGCGCCGGCTGCAGCGCGCCTGCGACCGCGGACTGCGGGCCCTGGTCGCCCGCGCCTACGCCCCGACCCTGGAATGGGCGCTGCGCTGGCGTTGGCTCACCCTGGCCCTGGCGGTGCTGGCCCTGGTCGCTGCGGTCGGGTGGGCTGCGAGCGGCCGCATCCGCTTCAACTTCTTCCCGGTCATCGAGTCGGACTGGGTCTCCGCCGAGATCACGATGCCGCTCGGCACCCCGCCCGAGGTGACGCGGCGCGCGGTGCTGCAGTACGAGCGCGCCGCCCTGGAGCTGCAGGACGAGTGGACCACGGCGGACGGACGGCCGCTGATCCGTGCAGTGCGTTCGTCGGTGGGCGGTCAGCCCTTCCGCGACCTGCAGCGGCGCACCGCCGGCGGCACCGCCAGCGGCCCCGGCGAGAGCGGCGGCCACCTCGGCGAGGTCTGGCTGGAGCTGCTCACCGCCGAGGAGCGCGACGTCCCGGCCAAGGAGATCGCCGCGCGCTGGCGGGAGCGGGCCGGTGAGGTCGTCGGCGCCCGCGAACTCCTGATCGTCTCGGACCTGCTGGGCAGCGACGGCGACGTGGACCTCGAGCTGAGCGCGCCCGACCCCGAAGGACTGGTCGCCGCCGCCGAAGAAGTGCGCGCGGTGCTCGATGCGTTGCCCGGCGTGGTCAGCACCCAGACCACCCATGAGCCGGGACGGCTCGAAGTGGTGGCGAGCCCGACCCCGTTCGGCGCCGCCCTGGGCGTGACCGCGGCGGAGCTCGGCCGCTTCCTGCGCACCGCCTACGAAGGGGCCGAGGTCCAGGAGTTCCCGCGCGAGCGGGACACGGTCACGGTGCGGGTCCGCCTGGCCCGCGACGAACGCCACGGCCTGGCCGCTCTCGAGGGGCTGGACTTCCCGCTGCCGGGCGGCGGAAGCGCACGCTTGCGCGACGTCGCCGAGCTGCGCCTGGAGCGGGGACGCAACACCATCCGCCGCAGCGGACGGCAACGCATCGTGCGGATCCAAGCCAACCTGGACAAGGAAGTGACGACGCCGGACCTGGTGCGCGAGACGCTGGACACCGAGGTGCTGCCCCGGCTCGAGCGCGAACGTCCTGGACTGGTCCACTCCTACCAGGGCCGGCAGAAGGAGCAGACCGAGTTCCTGGACGAACTCCTCCGCACCACCCTGCTGTCGTTGTTCGCGATCTTCGCCCTGCTCGCGATTCCGCTGCGCTCCTACCTGCGCCCCCTGATCATCATGAGCGCCATCCCCTTCGGCTTCGTCGGGGCCCTGGCCGGACACCTCCTGCTCGGCCTGGACCTGACCATGTTCTCGGTGATCGGCCTGGTGGCGCTGGCCGGAGTGGTGGTCAACGACTCGCTGGTCCTGCTCGACTACGTGACCCGGCTGCGCGAGGACGGGATGGGGCTGCACGACGCGCTGCTGGCCGCGGGGCGGCGACGCTTCCGGCCCATCCTCCTGACCACCCTGACCACCTTCCTGGGTCTGACCCCGCTGCTGCTGGAGCGCAGCCTCCAGGCGCAGTTCCTGATCCCGATGGCGGTGAGCCTGGCCTTCGGGGTGGCCTTCGCCACCGCCATCACCCTGGTCCTGGTCCCGGTCCTCGCCGCCGTGCTCGAGGACGTCCACCCCCTGCGCTGGGGGCTGCGCCGGCGGCTCTCGCGCCCCGGGAGGACGGATCCAGCCCGGGGCGGGGCAGGATAGAGCCCCATCCGGATTTCTTCCCGAAGATTCGGGCACATTCCGTGCGGTGGCCCGGTCCGTGGGGTAAGCCTTTCCGGCCCCTCCCTCCGGAGGAGTCGCGTTCGGCCCGCCTTCGGGCTCTTCTTACCCCTCGATTCAACCCTAGACGTCAGGAGAAACCATGCTTCGTAGCATTCTCACCCTTGCGGTCGCGGCGGCCCTGGTGCTGCCGGCTTCCGCCCAGCAGCAGATGCCTGCCGGTAGCCTCCAGAAGGTCCAGAGCCTTCAGCAGGGCTACTACGACCTCGACAGCAACACCTTCACGCCCTCGAACGGCCTGGCCATCGGCCTGGGTCCGGACGCCCTGTTCGACACCATCACCGGTTGCCCGACGTACTACTTCGGCATCATCGGTGGCCCGTGGTTCGGTCAGGAGTGGCTCGACGAGGCCGCCTTCGCCGACCGTGGCTGCAACGTTCCCGCCGGGACCGAGGAAGTCAACGGCTACACCTGGCAGTACTGCAACCTCGGCGCCGCTGGCTACTTCGACGCCGTCCTGCGGTTCTACCAGGACACCGTGGCCTTCCAGGGTCCGAGCAACTGGCCCGTCGCCGACTGCGGCTACATCCTCGTCGGCCTGCCGGACGGCGGCTGCTGGCAGGTCACCGTGGACCTGTCGGGCGGCAACGAGTGCGTCCTGCCGCAGACCAGCGGCGCCGGCGCCCAAGGCACCATCGGCTTCTCGGTCGAGTACGTGACCGGCGAGATCTTCACCGGCCCGATCCTCGGTACCAGCCTGAACCCGGCCTGCATCGGTCTGGGCACCCAGGACCTGTTCGAGTGGTTCGACTACACCGGCTACTACGCCGGCCAGCCCTACTACCACATGGGCACCTTCTGGTTCGGTGGTCCTCCCAAGGCCCGCGCGGACTTCGTCAGCACCTTCTGGGGTAGCCCGGTCGACGCCGAGAACCACTACGGCGCCGAGGCCGGCGACACCATGGTGATCCAGGCCAAGGGCGACATCGCTCCTGGTGCGGCCACCGACATCAACGTCGCCGACCCGAACGCCGGGACCAGCTACGTCATGCTGATCTCGACGGGTGCCGCCAGCGCGACCACCATGACCAGCTCGTTCACGACCTGGACCATGTGGATCAACCCCGCCAACCTCGTGGTCACCGCTCCGTTCAGCGGCTCGGTGTTCACCCTGAACGTCCCCGCCAGCGCGCCTCCGTGCGCCGTGGCGACCGCCCAGGTCGTCAGCATCAACGGCGCGGCCAACTCGGCCAACGTGGACGGCGCCTCGAACGGCCTGCAGTTCAACCTGTAGGAACGTGACCCCGGAGCGCTCCCCGGAGCGCTCCGACCCAGCGCCCCGTCGCCCCTCCCGGGCGGCGGGGCGCTCCCCGTTTCCCCGGCCGACGCACGGTTCAACTCCTTGGACTTGTATGATTCCGAGTTCCTTGCGAAATCCGCTGCCCCTGAAGGAAAAGGGCAAACCCCCTTGACGCTGGCCTTCGGATCGGGATAATCCTTGGTGACTCCCTCGTGCGCAGTGTCCCCCTGGGCGCCGAGGAACCCCGCCCGCGGGCGGTTCGATTCCCTCCAACCCTAGACGTCAGGAGAAACCATGCTTCGTAGCATTCTCACCCTTGCGGTCGCGGCGGCCCTGGTGCTGCCGGCTTCCGCCCAGCAGCAGATGCCTGCCG
>Ga0256830_1001459_pt1 | contig 16771 bp, 17 predicted proteins | sample 128326metaG_FD_190537 | JGI IMG/M metagenome (GOLD analysis project Ga0256830, IMG submission 190537) | Hydrothermal vent microbial communities from Lau Basin, Pacific Ocean - 128-326 | ecosystem: Environmental > Aquatic > Marine > Hydrothermal vents | place: Pacific Ocean: Lau Basin | collected... | reverse complement strand
GGGTGGAATCCTCACCAAAAAGGAACTCGGCATATATGGAATAACAATACAAATTCGTGGTGGTATGAATGGGATTCTTTAGATGAAGAAGGAAAAGATATTGTTTTAAGTAATCCTTGCTGCCACGAGGATATGGGAAATTCTTGCGCTGGATTCAGAGCTGTAGTTCTTGACCCTGAAGCTTGGGAGGCAGTTGGTAGGATTGAGGGGTGGAATGATTTAAAACAAATAAAAGGACATCATTTAAAAATGTTGGAAATGATAGACGCATTATGTGAAGGCCAATCAATAGAAAAATTTTTAAAAACATTGTAATAAAATAATATGACAAACAAAAAAATAAACAGGGAATATATAATTTTAGTTATTGTTGGATTCACGCTTTGGGTTCTTGAAACCGCTTATTTCGGGTGGAATGAAAAACCAATAAACGAGATTGAAAAAATTTTGGATGTGGTTTCTTGGGTATTGATTATATGGGGAATACTTGGTGATATTGCGAGCAAAATAACCTATAAAAATGAAATACACACAAACAAAGTTTATATTCAGACTACACGCAAAATTAACTATGACAAACAAAAACCAAAACAATGATATAGAAGCAAAAAAACAGGAAATAATAGGTTGGATGAATTATGGTATCCCCCGTGGTAAAACTATTCCGGTATTTGAATATTTACTTGATGAACTTCTCACCATCCACGGACAAAAAATGTATGAGAAGGGGAGGAGGGATGCTATGGAACGATTAGAGTGCATTGAGTGTGGATGCACGGAACATAATGCGTGCGAAGGCGGTTGCAGTTGGTTAGATATTTGTTCTGCCTGTTATGACCGCAATAAATCATTATCAATATAATAAATAAGAAGTATGAAGATAAAAGAAAAGATAACTTTTTTAGAGAATAACCATTTTCCCGAATGGTTTGAGCAAAGAAAAAAAACAGAAGAAGAATTGTCCAGCCAGCAACCATTAAAATGTGTTTGCGGAAGATTGGCGACTGGTTTACACGAGAGGCAGTGCGCAAGATTTCGTAAAAAAGTGGATAGTTTAACTGTGGAACAATTAAAACACCTACTAACCTAACAAACCACTATGAGAGAAATAAATAAAAAATATGCTGTAATTTGGAAAAGGGATAAAAAAATCCTCGCCCTCTATGGAATGAAAAAAACGAGAATTTTGCACGATGAATGGCAATCAACAACAGGAGATAATGATATTTTTACATCTTATATGATTTTTGATAAAAAAAGTGACGCAGAGAGATGGCGAGGCAATAATGCAGACTGGGAAGTTGTGCCAATAAAAATAAGTTTCTAACCTAACAAAGTATGGAGCTACTTAATCATATTATACTTGAACACCAACAAATTATAACAATATTATTTATCTTGTCGGGAATATTCTATCTATCAGCGGTATATTTATCAATAAAATAACAAACCACTACGCAAAACAAAGAAAACACTGGTCGGAAATTATAAATTATTTAGAAAAAATAATATGTTAAACATCTTATCAATTTTAATGATATTAAAAGCGACAGTTTTCTTTGTTCCGCCTACTCAAGCTGATAAAATCTGCGGAGAAGACACGAATGGTTGCGTTTTTTACTCACAATACTGGACAGAAGACAAAACTGAATATATGGATAATAATAGGATATATCTTGATTATAGCAGCAGTGATATAAACCAAACATTATGGCACGAGGTTGGGCATATGCTTTTTGACAATGATGAAAAAGTCCAGACAATCACCAAAGATTATAAACCATTATATTTTTCACGAAGCGATATTGATGAAAAAACGGCAGATTATTACGCTGAATATCGTTTAAATAATAAAAGTTTTAGCGTTAAATACCCAATACTTTACATTTATTTTAGAGATTTTGAAACTGGATTACAAAATATATGGAGAATAGAATAATCCACGGCGACGCTTTAACTGAATTAAAGCAAATGCCGGATGGAAGTATAAATTGCGTTGTTACAAGTCCGCCTTATTTTAACCTTCGTGATTATGGGGTAAATGGACAAATAGGTTTGGAAAAGTCATATAAAGATTATATCAATAATCTAATAAAGATTTTTAATGAAGTGAAACGAATATTAAAAAAAGAGGGAACCTGTTTTGTAAATTTGGGGGATACTTATAGTGGAAGTGGCGGAGACCACAAAGAGCACCATAATAATAACTCTGGTTTTCAAGGGGAATATGGTGTAAAACACGGTTCGCCGGGTGTTAAAGCAAAAGAAATTACTGCCAAATCTCTTATGCTTATACCACATCGTTTCGCTATTAATATGATAGACAACGGCTGGATATTACGGAATACTATTGTCTGGATAAAAAAGAACGCTATGCCGGAAAGCGTAAGAGATAGATGGAAAAAAGCTCACGAGTATATTTTTTTCTTCACTAAAAATAACAAATATTATTTTGATTTAGACAGTATCAGGACGCCGCATAAAGAAATAAGCGTTAAAAGAGCTGAATATGAATTAGGCAGAAACGCGTTGGGAATGAACCCAAGCAGTATTGGAGAAAAATATAACCGTGATAAGAAAAACAGAGATGGAACCGAAAAATATTATTCAATGCCGGCACGGCAGATGAAATTAAACCCTAAAGGAGCGGTCCCGCCTGATTTTTTAGAAGTAATGACAAACTGTAAAAATAAAGACACCGTTCAAGAACATTACGCCACTTACCCTATGGATTTGGTTTATCCTTTAATTAAGGCAGGTTGCCCGAAGGGAGGAACGGTGTTAGACCCATTCGCAGGCAGTTGCACGACGGCCGTAGTCGCAAAACAACTAAAAAGAAAATGGATTATGATAGAATTAAATCCCAAATATTGTAAAATTGGTGAACAAAGAATTAAAAGCCAGCCAGAACCTATGTTATGATTAAATTCTTATTTACCAATATAATAATATGCGAGAAAAACAACACATTATAGACAAGATTAAAGATACGCAAACTCGTAGTGGTCGCATTATACTCACTATCGCAGTAGATTTAGATGGTGTTCTTTGTTATGGTGAATATTGGGGTAAAGAGAACGTTAAACCTAATACTGAAAATATAAAATTTATAAATGAACTTTCTTTGTCCCATTATATCGTAATCCACACTGCTCGTAGAAGAGAATGGGCGAAGCATACGATAAATTGGTTGCACCGTTATAATGTTCGTTATCACGCTATCCATTTCGACAAAATGCCTGCTGACGTCTATATAGACGATAAAGCAGTTAACATAATAGAACATTTTAAAAAGGAGGAGAAAAATGGAGAAAAATGAAAAAGTGTGCGAATATTACGGTCGTTGTGATCGGCAGATAATTATGACTGCACAAAGCGACGCAGTCAAGGAAAAACAACTAAAACAATGCCGAGAACACCCTGAAGATTGTGTATACAACGACCACACGCACCAATACGGTTCTCATTATTTATAAGAGGGCACGAAAGTGCCTTCTTTTTTTGTTTAGGCATTTTTGCGGTATTTTATTATTCTTTAGAATCTTCCGTGCAAAGGAGATATCTTCCGTGACCACGGAAGGTTAATAAAAAACGTGACCCCCAACTTTCTTACCTTTCCCCTCATAATATGGAGGATTAACAATATCAGGGTTATGAAAAAATAAAGCACCATTAGTAATATCTTTTAGTTTACCATTTTCAGCATCACGCAATAACCTACGGATTAGGTTAATCTTTAAACGTTCGTCACGCGACAATTCTACATCTTTCCCCCGGAGGAAGTCCAAAGCACGCATATAAAGTTTATTGTCCACAGAATAAGCACTAAATTGTGCGGGTGCGGATATGATGTCAAAAACGGTCTTTTCTTCATCTAACGCGCGGTTTACGATAACGTTTACTACCGCTTGTGTACCTTCTTCTGGCTCCCCCAATGATTCCCCGAATATTGTAGCGATAACCTTATACTTTTCTTGCTCCGTTACTTGGAAAGCGTCTTCCCGCATTTTTTCTAACTTCAATTTAGAGTATTCTTCGACTATCCTACGAGGCGTACCTGGGGGAGGTAATTCACCTTCTAATTCTGAATATAATTGTACAGCTTCATACTCATAACGATTATTAGTAAAATTTTCCGCATATTTCAAAGCCTGTTCATCGTCTATAATACCTTCTTCTTTTGCTTTATTCACTAAACGGGAAAATTCACGCACTTCTTCCTCTTCAAAATGTCGTCGTTTAGCTAAATTTATCTTATAACGAATATTTATTTCTTCGTCTGATAAACGAATTTGAGAAGTGTCGTAGGTCTGTACTCCCACACCAAAGAAAGCAGCACCAGCTGCTGTTGCCGCTCGTCCCAACCCACCGTCACGATAAGTTTCAGTTATATCTTGGATATAAAGCGGTATCAAGCGATTCTTGGTTACATAACCGAGTGTAATGTCTTCACCGTGCATCGTTTTAGCGCCAGAAATAAGTTCATTCATTAAAGAAGGTACTGGCGCCAATTTACCTTCTATAAACCTTTGCAAAGTTTCCTTACGGGTAGTAAAAGGATACTCATCTTTGGTTAAAGAGATTATCTCCCCTGTAGTAGAAAGTTTGCGTTCACCAGTAGTTAATTGAGCAAACACGCGTACCCATTGTTGGAATCCACCCCAAATGTCAAACCGAGTATTCCCTACTCGTATTTTCCCGAAATCGGCACTTCTTGGGTCGGCTTCCACGTCTATTTCGTCTCCTTTCCATAATTTCAGTAAGGATAAAATCGAAAGCCCCGTTAACACAAATTTGGCGAAATCACCAATAGCTTTCTTTCGCACTTTCTTAGGCATCTTCGCATACCAAACAGGATTCAGAGCATTAAATCGTGCCGTAATCAATCGCGGTGAAAAAAACAATGTGTTTAATATCGGGGCCATTGAATTTAACCTCCCCATAGAACCACGACCGGTAAAAGTGTTTACCACGTCAGCGGCCGCTTGGAAAATTTCTTTATCTTTGACGGGAGACAACCCTTCGGATAAAAATTCATCTGCCCATTGGCGAAACAAATCTGTCCTCATCTTATTTAGGAATCCTACATATGCCCGTTCTGAGAACCTAATAATGTGACCGATAAGAGGCAATTTCTGCAAAAGTTGCGACATAAAAGCTTCTTCTCTATACTGTATCTGCGACTTTTTTGGATCGGTAATGGCTAACTTACTCTTACGCATCAATGGGTAAAGAGGGTCTTTTTCCAAGTCTTTAAAGAACTTATCGAACACTTTTGGCGAAAAGGCGAATTGGAAAGTTTTAACCATCGCTTTGGCTGAAAGTATAGGGTGCGACATAGTAGTTACGATTCCTTGTCTCAAGAAGGCTGACATATCTGCCGTCGCTAACAATGCTCGCGGAACGTTAGCCAAATCAATGGCAAAATCCGTCATTTTTACCCCTAAAGCTCTCTTCTTCAGGATGCTTTTAACCAATTCTGAACCGTAAACTTCTTCTAAAAGTTCAATCTGTTTAGGTTGTGGAATCTTACCAACGAGGAGATTAGTAAGGGCATTAGCAGTGTTTACTTTCTCCCCAAGATTTAAATAAGGGTGCCTCCAAGTCATCAAGTATAAATTATCTAAATGTTCTTGAGATAATTTTCCTTCTAACGGTTCAAATCTAATCGTTCCTTCTGGGACTAATTCACCCTTTAAAGCTCTCAACACTTTGGCGTAATCTTCTTTACCTTTCGCTTTATCAATCAAAGCTTCCACTTCCGCAAACCTGCGGGCACGTTCCTCCGTGTATAAAGATTCCAAGCGTCCACGTTTAGGTTTAGCTTGCCGAATGAGTTGCTGTAATATTTGTACTGGTTCTTGCTTTTCTGGGACACCTTTAGCTTCCCCTGACAAAATCTCATCAAACAAATCTAACACTTTGTTCTCTTTACCGAGCCACTGCCTAATGTGGCGGATTATTTGTTGGAATAAAGCCTTAATCTTCTCCGAGAAGGTCTTCTTACCTGAAACGTATTCGGCAAAAGCGTCAGCTAAAAATTCCTCTGGTCCGTAACGAACGCCGCTCTTCATTTTCTGGCCAAGAGTACCAGCGTGGCGTTTAGCAACGTCCGCTAAGAGCTCCCTCTTAGCTTTCTCGTTCATAAATAAATCCAGATATTGGTGGAAAGACTCGTGGTATACCGTACGGTCGTTTACTTTCCCATTCTTTTGGTAAACATACATCATTTCATTCGCATATTTCCCCCACACCCGGCTTGGCACACCGTTAACAGTTTCATACTCCACTCCTAAAGCCAAGAATTTGGCGTGTTTTTCTGGGAAAATTTTCCTTAAGAAATCATAGGCTTCTTTCTCGGTCATATTTAACGGAGGCTCATTATCACCAGTTTTGAAAGCGACTATGGGTTTTTTTACATCTTCAGGGCGGATATCAATCTCAAACCACTCAACGCCCTGCGGGTCTCTAATCCTACGCATATCTGGGCGTATTCTTTTTAAGGATTTTTGAACGTTTTTCTCATAAAATTTGTATATAGGATTTGAAGTATCTACTTTGCCGGAAATGTCAAATGTTTCTTCTGCTTGTCTCAAAAAAGCAATATGGTCTCTTTTAACAGTTTGTGGAATTTTTTTGCCTTGCTTTAATCCCTCAAACATATCATCAATACTTTTTCTAAATTCAGGCAATGCTTTATCTTTTATGTTCACAGGCACTGCCTTAAACTTTCCATCCCCAAGGATGTCGGTAATTATCCAGCCTTCGCCACCTCTTAAAACTTCTTTTCCAACTTTCAAATCTGAAATGCCAGCAATCCTGGATATTCCACCACCCTCTCTTAATCTAATCCTAAACACATCCCTATCCCCCAGCCTTTCAATTTTCATAGCCGTTTCGCCTGTTGGAAATTGTAGTTTTGTTTTACCGTCTTGCGCGGCTCTCTTTATTTCTTCTCTAATTATTCTTTCGTACCAAGTGTTGCGGTAGGGTTTGAGTTGGGTATACTCTCGTGTTCTTGTTATGTTTTTCTCCTGTATTTCACGTTTTACTTCTCGTAATGCTTTCCTAAATGCCGAATCTATCTTCGCTCTCTCTTTTATTACCAAATCAAGAAATTGGGGTATGATTTTATCCTCAATTGCCCAACGTTCTTCGTCATTTTTAATATCAGCTATCTTGCTAAATTTTTCCCGCCACATCCGTCTTTCTCCTGTAGTAAGAAGTACCGGTCGTTTGTTTAATAATCCTTTTACTGCATTAAAAAGATTACCACTTCCTCTTTTTTGTACATTCCAAAGAGACCATACAAAATCATTATTCACCCCCTCTCTATCATAAAAAAGTTCTATATTATCATCATCCCAAATATACTGCGAACCTATCGAGAATTCTTTTTCTAATTGTCCTTTCTGAAACAAATCACTTTGGAGTTCAATAACCCTTCTCGTTACATTATTAGGCAAATCTTCAACTCTCGTATGAGCGAAATAATCATCAGTTGTATCAACGAAATGTATAGCCCCTGCTACTGTTCTAATCGGGCTTTCATAGATATGTTCTGAATATTTTGCAATTTTACCTCTCAATTTGGGGGGGAGAGAAATAAATTCATAATTATTCTTTTTATACTCTATATTTCCACGCGGTTCAATTCTCTTTAACGGCAGCAATTTAGTCTTTATCTTATCCGCAAATTCTTTAACAGGAATTTTGTCGTCAAACTCCTCAAGTGTCTCCTTAATTAAATCCCTCTCGGCTTGCCTTAATTCTGGACGCATCGCAAGATTGGCGATAAATTGCTTTGACACCAGACTCCGACCTTCCAATTCCTTTAAAACGTTAGTAGTAATGTCTTTCTCACCACGATAGGCAGGCAATTGTGCGAACCCTTCCTGCCGCATAAAACGTTCAGTCAGAGAAGGAGTTTCTAAAAGAGCCACTGGGGCTTGTTCCATCCCGAGCTGCTCCGTCGCCACGATTCGTTCTTTAGGCGGGATTTTAAATAATCCTTTAACCTGTTTCCACCACGGACGGTCAATAATCTTAGTTATCTTTTCTATAGGTAACCTTAATTTCACGCCATTACGCACCGCGTTAATCCGAGCCGCTGGCGGAAGGTTAGCTTGATTGAGTGCCGCGGAAACTTCGGGAGAAATCTTGTCCGCACCCGTCTGCCAATCCCAAACGTCTTTAGCTTCAATCTCCAAATAACGAGGTGTTCCATATTCAGTTACAATCTTCTGCGTTAAAACTTTTCCTGCCCGCTCCACGCTTCTGGCAGTACGCTTTACACCACGCCGGCCGCCAAAAATCGCAGGTGAGAATAAAAAGAAATTCCCAAACGCAGCCCCCCAATCAGTAGAAGCAACTTCTTTCGCCTCTTTATCATTTAAACCAATTAATTTCCAACCTTCTTGCCCACCTTTGCGGATGGCAGACTCAGCAGCTACTAGATTAGGATTTTCTTGACCGTAAAGTTTACGATTCTCACTGATAGTACCAAATTCTTTCGCAATGTCGTATACTCCTTTGCCAGTAATATACATTCCCACAGAACCAGCGATGATCGGTCCTACTCCGGGGATAGCGGTTGCCGCTATTATGGGCGTAAACGCTTCGCCAGTTTTGCGTGCCTGTTTTCCGCTTTCCTTAGCGTATTTTACGGCTTCTTTATAAACGGACACGGGGTCGTAATCTAGTACTTTACGTTCGCCTTTAATTATCTGCTTGGTCTGGCGGATTTCCTCTTTAGTTTTACCTGCGATAAACCCGAATAGGCTACCAAAAGCTTGCGCTCCGCTACCTATTACAGTTTCGCTTATTTTACCAACAGCTCCTGGCAATTCTCGGATTACATCAATCGGTCTTACTTTATCTGGCTTCGGAGTGGCGTATTTCCCAAAATCATAAAGTAACTGTACACCTCGTGAGAGCGGTTTTGGTCGTTTCGTCTCTTTTTTAAAATTTTCAAGTACTCGTTGTCCCACCGCAGGAGTATCCGCACCCCGACGGAACGTATCAAGTACTCGGTCGTTTATTTTGCTCATAGATTATTTATAATTATTTCTATATTCTTCTACGGTAATGCCGTAAAGTTCAGCCATCCTCTCATCGTTGCTTTTCTCGCCGCCAAGCTTTTCTTCACGGTTTTTTTTAATTGTTTGCTCTTTTTCGCGTAAACTTCTCAAATATTCATCATACCACATCGAAAAATACGTTTCTGGTTCCATTTCCATCCGCATAGAATTCATAAACTCGTTATAATCTGCCCAGAAAAGTTTCATCTCCGTAGGAGTAAGTTCTACGAAACGAGCTTGCGTGTCTGGGTTAGCACTATCCATAAGGTATTTTTTAAGGTCTTGTCGTTGTGATGCAGTGAAAGTATATCCATCGTCAGAAGTATTACTTGCGCCAACATTACTGCTACCTTTATATGCTGAACCTAAACTCTTTATCTTATTAAAATCTTCATCCACGACCCAAACCTGGCCGTCAGCTACTATCGTATTATATTGTTTATCTGGTGTACCTTCAAATACGGTTTCTATCATACCGGTAGAAGGGTCAATCGCCACAATGTTGTTGCCGACATTCCAATATTTAGTATCGACGTTACGCTTCGGTTTCAAATAGTATGTCTTTGATACTGGGTCCTGCCATATCTGCGACATACCAAATTGTACGATGGCCGCGTTAATGGCGTCCTGATTATCCAAAGAAGTATAACCGGCGTTAGCAAGGTTAAGCTCATATTCTGCTTGCCGGTAAAGTGTGTCTGAAGCTTGTTTATCAATTTGGTTCTCAGTAACTAATTTATCGATTATCAGTTTGTTTAGCTCAAACTTATCGTTTGCTATTTGTTTATTAATATTACGTGCTTCTAGCAAATTCCCTTGTGCGATTTGTGCCAAGATTACTTTGTTATTATAATCTTGAACGTTCATTAAATTTTCGATATACTGGTCTTGAGTATACTGCGATTGTTGCTTACGGATTAACGACATCGGTATCGGTTGATTCTTAGAAATCCCTTCCAACGTTACAGCATCCAGAAGTTTTTTATCCGCAATCGTCTGACGAGCCTCTTCCACCGCCATTTCCGCTTGCTGTTTGGCTTTAACCAACGGGTCCAAATTTATCTCGTCTTTAATCTGTTCTTCTTTCGTAGAAATAAGACTATCGTATGCCTCAGTAATCGGGTCAACAGGTTGCTTATTCTCCGTTTTAGTAGTCTGGGTAAGCGGTTTTGCTCTAATCGGGTAGGGAGCCCCACCAGTAGCGTAATCCCAATTTTGTTTATCAATATCTGTAAGAACCCCACCGCTATCCACTTTGGCTTGTAAATCTTTTATAGTCTGTTCTTTAGTCTTACCTTCTCTCTCCAAATCAGTTACCCCTAAATCCTCCGTCTTATCTAACAATCCGAACCTCCCCATCACATCTTTGACCGATAATCCGACCAACGCGTAAGGATTATCCGGGTCAACTCCATATTGTTGTTTTTCATCTTTGGTAGCGATAGTCCCCCTCGCCGCTCTTGAAACCGCGTCAACGAACGCTTCGTTAGCAATGGCGTCTGGGTTGGTTTTGTATATTTCGTTAACTTTCGCCGACCATTTTTCCATCTCCGCAGATTTTTCTATGGCGGAAGTGTCCGTCGGTTTAGTCAAATCAACGGCTACATCTCTTTTTGGTACTTTAGTAGTTATTCCCTGCTCCTGCAAATAATTCTTAAATTCTTGAGTCCCCGGTTGTAAGTTAACAAACTTGGTAGGGTCAATCTCTTTTCCGTTTTTATAATATTTAGTCGTATCTATCGGCTTGTCCTTAAATTCGTTTATTCTTTGTTGCTTTTGTGCGTAATCTTGGCGTATTTGCTCTGGCGTTTTGCCTTGTGCCCTACCTTCTCTAAATGCTTTCATAAAAGGAGTAATAGGAGCATTCGGGTCGCCCATACCGAAGTTAACAGTTGCTTTTTTCGCTTCTTCATAAGCCAGAGGTTTAAAATATTTAAAAAATTCTGATGTTTGCCCACCAGTAAATTCAGATGGCTGAAAACCACCTTTTTCTGAAACTTGTATTAAATCTCTCTGACTATCGTAAGTTTTAAATTGAGATGGATTTAACTTTATAAACTTATTGTCGCCTACCTTGTAAAATTCAGTCCCATTCCCAGTATCAAAAGCTATATTTCTTCCTCTGTATTTTTTTAATTTTGTAATATCTAATAAATCAGAAATTTTTGGCATATATTTATACTAAGTTAATTAAATCAAGCAAAGCATTTTTTAATTCTATTGTGCTTTTAGCATTCTTAATTATATTTTTAATTTCCTGCTTCTTATTTTGTTTTGCCATATCATCAGGTATTTCAAATTGAAATTTATTTTTAATAAATCTAATTGCTTCTGATTTTTCTATATTATCTTGATTTTTTTGGTTTATCTTAACCTTTTTTAGTTCAAATATCTTTTTATTATATTTAATAATTCCATCTGAGATAGATTTTATTCTTTTTGTTTTTTTATCAATCAAAATATACTTCATAATTAAACATTAAGATAAATTACTTTACCCGCAAGACCAGTATTTCCTGGTGAACCATCATTTTTCCCTCCAGCGCCAATAACTCCGCCTGCCCCTCCAGCTGCTTCTATTGTTCCATTATTCGTTAACATCTCATAAATAATTACTAATACTCCGCCACTTCCGCCAGCTCCACCTCCACCTCCGCCCGCTTGACCTTCACCATTACCCCCATTTCCTCCAACACCCCCATTAGCACTTATTGTTCCAGTGTTTGTGATATTTTTCGCCACAATCATAACGACTCCGCCACTTCCGCCAGCTCCACCTCCACCTCCGCCATAATCGTTCGCGTCAGTTCCTCCGCCACCTCCCCCCCCAGAAGCAGATGTAGTAATAAACGATAAAGTATTATCATCTATTTTTTTGAAAAGCACGGCGAAGCTATAATTATTTATTCTTTGCGTTGTTTGCGTGGCTATTCCCCCACTGCCACCCACTCCGGGATTGCCACCATTAAGCCCGGACGAGCCATTCCCGCCACTTGAGCCATTTGACGCTAAACTATTTGATTGATTTACTCCTGTATCACCTGGAAATGCATTACTACCACTTCCTCCAGTACCTCCATTAGCTCCACCTAAACCACCATACAACGTTCCGTTGCTCAATGCAGATGCTCCTGTTCCACCTGCTCCTCCTGCAGAGCCTGTAGCATTCCCGCCTGTTCCACCTGGGTTTCCATTCCTTTCAATAGTGCCATTATTTGTTAGTGTTCCTTTAACGAATATCCTATATCCACCAGTATTTAGTGTCACGCCAGCATCTATCGTTAAATTATTATAATACATATCGCTTGTTAGTGTTGTATTAGCCGATATAGTCACATCTCCGTCCTCTCCATCACCAAAAATAGTTTGCCTATAAAGTTCAACATATCCATCATTCCCTACCTGCATATTATTTGAACCACCGCCTGAAATATTTTCTCCAAATGTTGCTCCTTTCGTAGCTATCTCTTCCCATTCTCCTGCTTTTATTTCATTATCTCCAGCGTTGGTGGCTCTGTATGTCTTATCGTTATTAGTATCAGTCCAAATGTCTCCTGCGTTTTCTGCCGTTGGGATACTTGCTTGTCTGAACGTTTTTATTGCCCCAACAACTATCGAACCGTCCCTCAACGAAACCCATTGTAAATTTGAATTAGCTCTATAAATATGGTTGTCATCATCAGTGTCAAACCATAAGTCTCCTTCTTGGTAATAATCGTTCGGACGGGCGGGAGCGACATTCTGAGCAAATATTCTATTCTTCCCCGCCTCACCGAATTGGAATACTTTAGAACCTTTCCTATCCGGGTCTAATTTAAACCCAGTCTTCCCCTCAACATAGTCTTTAGTTTGGATTGGACTCTTCAAAAACCATTGCCCGTTTATCTCCTCAAAAGGGCTCGGGGTGTGTTTATCTTTTATAAATTCTGGTTTATATCGTTTTTTATCGACTCTTTCCATATTATGTAATGTTATCGTCAATCCAAATGTCAATCGGCATTTCGATCGCCCCCAAGAACGCTTGCGCGCTCCCCGCTTTAGCAGGCAAGGCTGATGCCAGATTGAATTTGATGCGGTCTATATTAAACTCTCTATTAATTATTTCCTTCTCAGTCCTGTATATTGCTCCGTTCCCCCACTCAAATTGTAAATAAAAGTCATTCTTGCCTCTCAATTCTCCCGACTTAATGTCTATCGTCTTATTAGAAGCGAAACGGACGGAAGTATTGTCTATCGTAGCGACGGTCTTACTGCTGCTACCGTTGTCGAAGTACGCTTTAACGGTCAATGAAGTTCCCGTATTAGTCGTTAATTTTTCCATCTGATAGTTACTGTCGTCTTTCGCTCCGATAATCGGTTCCAAATCAGCGTCGTCCTGTTGGACGTACTTTAAAGCAGTTACTTGCGGGTTGTTTCCCGATAGTGTGGACTTCAATATATTATGCAAACCCATCGGCATTTCTGGTAAAGGCGAACCTTGTGCAAACACGCACGCTGCGGTTGCAGGAACGGTACATTTGCTTCCGAAAGCAGTCCGCCCTGAATAAAAATCCACCGCTCCCGGCAACGGAGGGTAAGCATCAGCTATGTAACCGATATGTTGTACTGCGTTTAAAGAATAAAAGCGGTCTATCCTACAACCTCCACTGGCCTTACCACTGAAAATCATCACTGAACCGTCGTCCATCGGTTGTAAAGCGGTAATCAACGGTTCTTTAAAATTCTTGTCAATGGTAACGTCTTCAAAGCTGTCCGATACGGTATCCCACAGAATCAAACGTGCCGGCTTCTGGTTTACGGTAATGCTCGTCCCTTCTATGAAAGCTACTAACACGTAAGTCCCAAACGAACACCCGACTATCGGCCACCAACCGTGTTGTAGGTCTAGACTATTATAACTGCTCCCGTCATTAGTATCCCCTTCCACAGTGGTTTTTGTTGTCTTAACGGTATGCAAAGCTCCTTTATTAGAAGAAAGTACGTCACAAACGTACAATTTATTATCCGTATGCCTCCACATAAAATGGTTCGGCAAAGTTACGCCGTTGATTGACGGATAAGTCTCATTCCGTAATGCAGCCAACCCAAGCGTATTAGTCCAATAATCTTGCGTTAATGATGGAGTACCGTCTAACGGACCGTAACGGGCTATATCAGCCGTTCTGGCTATGTACAGATAATTATCATAATATGCCGCCCCACGGGCGATATCTCCTGTCAGAGTACCAATTAAAGTTTCGCTCCCCAAAGAGTTATTATAGCTTATAACCCGCCCATTAGAAAGAACCACATAAACCTTAGTATTCTTCGGGTTAGTTAAAATGAAAAGAGGAACGGAATTAACGTTAGCGCCAGAGAATTTGGTCATTTGTGAAGGCCTGATTATCCCCGACGGTCTTATACCCCCGTCCGTATCAGGTAGAATAGGATCGATGGCCAAAGAAGCCCCAAATTCTCCTTCCCTACGGAGATTTTCTGAAGAGCTAAACCCTGCTAGAATAGATTTTACTTGTAATTGGAACATTCAATTGACGAGTCTATTAAGAATTTATCTTTTTAAAACCATTTTTTATCTTTTATTTTTTTTACCTCCTCCTTGCTCATCATCTTTGTGAGCCCATTCTCTCTTAAAAGGGTTAAAATTGCCTGAACAGCCTGCTTTGGGTCGTCAGGGTTGATAAGCTGTTTCTTTAGCGTTCCATCTTTGTCCTTCTTAACGAAAAACGAGTAAACGCCGTGCTTGTCAACGTAAGATATAAAATTGTTCCACATAATTTTTATCTTATTAAATAAATTATCTTCAACTGGCTCAAGCCAAATTCTGTGAGCTGACCAAATCCTATAATCTTTAGAAAGCTTTTTAACAAATTCCTCCGGCTTACTGTTCGTATCAAACTTTCTATCGGCAGGATAACTATCATAGGCGAGAAGGTCGTATTTTTCATTATCAGCCCAGTCGTCAACGAGGAATAAGTGGTTTGGGGTATTTCCGTAGTCTTTATAAATCCCATTTTGCGAAGCCCAGGCGTAACCTGAACAGATAACTGGCGTATATCTTAACGCGTCTTTAATCTTCTTGTGCGAGACATTACCGCTTCTGTCAATCGCCTCCCAATTAACTTTCCACTTAGTTAGCTTCCCCTTCGCCTTTATTTGGATTTCTAATGGTGGCCGTGAAAAATATTGCTTTTTCGTCGTCTCTGCAGTAAACGGATAAACTTCATCTTTCACCCAGCCATATTTACGATAGCTTTCCATCCCCTTGCGGACTGTTGTTCCAACGCCCGGGATAGTATCGGCGAAAAACGCATTAAACATCTCCGCCACTGATGTTATTATGCCATATCGTTTAGCAAGATAGGCGACTAACGCCTTTCCGATTGAGAAAACAACGCAGCTAAACGTGTCAAACTTATCGTTAAACTGCATCTCTCCGCCCTTTCTGAATGAGCTCCAACCGTGTCCGTCATTAAACATAACAGGCGGATTTTTTAGTGGGCTGTTAGCTCCTAAAATATAGTCTTTGGTGTTTTCTTTCTCAAAGATAAACCCAGAATTTTTTATTTCTTTATTCATATTTTATCTGTTGTTTAAAAAATTACTAATAAAATTTACTACAATCGGCAGAATAAAGAGTGTAATCACAACAAAACCACCTAATAAAGCAGAACGCCACAGTTCAAGTTTTTTAATTCTACTGTTTGTTTTTTTTGCTTCACTAATCATATCAGCGTGCATTACATCATTGTTGGCGAACTTATCATCTAAAAATTTTTCCAATCCTTCAAATTTTACTTTAATTATTTTTTCAATATATTTAATATCCTCCATATTACGGTATGTATTTTAGCGCCAAGATAAAAGCGAAATAGACGAACGCCGACAATAACGCCGTTACCCAAGCAAGCCAAAATAACAAAAATAAAAACTTCATTTTTCTATCGGAGTATCGGTGATTATCCTTAAAAAAATAAAGATAACGCCAACTCCGCTGATTATTAAGTCTTGCAGTGATTGCTCGCCACTGACATACAAGCCAATGCCGGTGAAAATCGTGGCAATCCCCGTCCAAAAGGTTTTTGATTGTGTTAATTTTTTCGCCTTGTTCATAATTTTTTATGTTTAGTTAATTATAATACCACTCGTTAGCGCTTGATAATTTAAGCGCTCGTGGATTTGTTTCAAATTTTAAAGATTTTCTCTTTCTTTTAGCCTCCTGTTTTATTCGGAAACTTATTCTTGTTTTGCTTTTGTATGAATTATATTTATATGTTTTCCCCATATTTAGTTAATTATTTTTTCAAGTTTTCTGACAATCTCTTCTTCAGCCTCTAAACAATCTTGCGCCGTATATTCTCTTGACCTTGACATTACCCCAAGTTTGGCAAGTAAAAGATGTATCATTTCGTGTTTGGCAGATTCTTTAATGATGCTATAAACAGTTTCTGCGTCGCTAGTGTTAATATCATTGCTGAGATAAACACTGGCTACAAATCCTTTTAAGTTTATACTTATCTCCGCGTAACAACCATCTAAATCTTCCAAAAAATAATGAACTTTAAAATTATTTAATTCAAACCTTTTTATCCACTTATCGCATTCTTTCTTAAAAAATTTAAGATGTTTTTTTGTAATTTTCATTTTTTTCTTCTTAGGAAATCGCACAAAGAACAAATCTGATATTCCGCCCA
>Ga0256830_1001458_pt1 | contig 16775 bp, 22 predicted proteins | sample 128326metaG_FD_190537 | JGI IMG/M metagenome (GOLD analysis project Ga0256830, IMG submission 190537) | Hydrothermal vent microbial communities from Lau Basin, Pacific Ocean - 128-326 | ecosystem: Environmental > Aquatic > Marine > Hydrothermal vents | place: Pacific Ocean: Lau Basin | collected... | reverse complement strand
GTGCAATCCAAGGTGCAGCAGGCTGAGTCTGAGGTCAACACTGAATACAGCAATGGAACGATTGATCCATTCAAGTTGATGGCCTATTTCAAGTTGGGCATTGGGTTCCAAGTGAAGATCAAACAGGCCAATGATCTTGCGGGACTCGGTTAAAGTCATTGGATTGTGGGACCAGGGATGGTTCGAACCCGAAGTGGAGTATCGGTTGTGGAGATTCCCACTTCGGGATTTTGAGGTAGATGACTGGTACATGATTCCAGTTCTGCCTGGGGTGCCTGATCGTGTGAAGCAGGTGCCCGCAATTGAATATATCCTGGCGAGTCATCAAGACTATGAGGTGGTGGCGGTTGATGAAAAGGGTCAGGAAGACTTGCCTGAGTTCAAGCATCCCAGACGTGCAATCTATGTTCTGGGACGTGCAGGACGTAGGGCCACAGATGTAGTTCCCAATGTTCGCAGTGTGCGCATTCCCACTCCAGTCAATTTGGCACTTCTTTGGCCCCATCAAGCAATTAGCGTTGTGCTGTACGACAGATGGTTGAAGATTAGCAATTGTGGAGGTTGATGGTTGATATTATTTGACGTATTAAATGTGTTGTGAGTTGTGAGGGCTAACTATAGTCTATAGGAGGATCAAAATGGCTGATTTTGTTTTCAACATTTCAAAGGGTCGTGTGGCGGAGTTTTATAACCGTGTACAGACTAATGATCCGGCCAATAGTGGATTGGTGGTGGTGGCGATTACTACTACGGCGGCGGATTCTACTTTGATTGATCTGGATACTTTGGCGGGTATTTTGGGAGATGCCAACACTGCTGAGGTGACTAACACTGGCTATTCTCGTAAAACGCTGGTGGACACTGACTTGGTAGCGTTGTCTCCGGATGATACTAATGATCGAATGGTGCTGGATTTGCCAGATCTAGTCTGGACTGGGGTGGCGTCAGGGGATAACTGGACTGATCTGATCATTTGTTATGATCCTGACACTACTGCAGGCACAGACAGTGATCTGATTCCGTTGACTCTGCATGACTTTGTGATTACACCTGACGGTTCTGATATTACTGCAACGATCAACAACTTCTACCAGGCCAGCTAATAATGCCAGCAATCACCCTACAATTGATTGTGCAGGTGCCCAACAATAGTCTGCCTCTGAAATTGCACCGACACAGGCACAAAGTAGGGGACATCATTGCTGTGCATAGAACTGCTGACTATGCAACTTTTGATGGTGCTGAGTGGAGATGGAATGAGCCTATCTCTCCTAAATGGGCGATGGTTCATATCTCTAACTTCCCTACCAGTCTGCTGCCCAAGCTGCAACGGCTTAGGGAGCGTATTGGGCAGTTAGAAACGATACAGCGCCGGTTCCCCATTGAGCGTAAGGCAGATATCGAAGCCTATATTGCTTCAGGGGAGCGGGTGTCGAGATTTATTGGTGCGCCCACGTATGTAGGGGAGGATGCTACAACAGTCACTTACCAAGGAACAATTGCAACCACAGCACGGCTGAGACGGCTTCGCATAGATCTTTCTCAAGCACCCACTTTTGTTAAGAATAAGTTGAGGATTGATCGTGAGATAACGGTTACGTGGGGTCAAGTGAGGGGCTATATTCGTCGCAAGGTCATTGTTGACTTGAATAATCCAGATTTGGATGATGAAAGCAATGCACTGACTGACACGGATCTGTAAATGGCCGTTCGTACCAGATATGTCAACACAGCCTCTACCCCAGGAGGTGATGGCACTACTAACAATACTAGTGGTGCGAACCGTGCCTACGCCTCTTTGGATGAGTGTTTGACTGCAGAGGCTGGAGATCTGGGTGGAGATTCGCTGCTCATTTTGTGCGAAGGCACTGCTGCTGACGTCACTGCTACGACAGTTACTGGATTTTCAAACTACGCCAAGATCACTATTCAGGGCAATAATACGGCTGCTGGGCGACATCCTGGGTATTACAGCACTTCCCACTATAGAATTGAAGATAAAAATGATTATGGCGCCATTATAGACATACAACAGCCTAATGTTGAGGTTATTGGCATCCAAACCTATGCGCTTTCCACTTCTGACACTGTTTATGAAGGTGGAATAGAACTGAACAATGGTGGAGCCGGTGCAGGAACTACGCTGATTCGTGAAAATATTGTTCGGATGAACAATACTGGAAGTGGGGATGCATTAGCTGGTGATGGTGAAGCTGGTGACAACATATTCATAATTAACAATGTTGTTTATGATGCTAACAATTGTTTGTCGTTTGATTATACTAATGCAACTCAATGGACTGTCTACAACAATACTGTCATCAATAGTAATGGTTCTGCCATCTGGATAGAAAGTGTTGGTACTCTATATCTTAAAAACAATCTAGTCAAGTCTTCCACTACTAATTATAGAGTTCAAAACAATACCACAGAAGTAACGGCTGCCAACTGCTCTTCGGATGCCACTTCTCCTGATGGTTCTAGTTATCAGAACCGTGTCTACACTTTTGTAGACGAGGCCAATGACAACTTCCATTTGGCTGCATCAGACACAGGTGCAAAGGATCTAGGGGTCGATCTGAGCAGTGATTCTCGCTACGCCTTTAATACTGACATTGATGGAGAGACTCGCACCGCTCCATGGGACGTTGGAGCGGATGAAGTTGTTAGTGGTCTGGGTGGAACGCTAGGAGTTGCTGGAGAGACGGATTCTTCTCAGCAGCTTGCGCGGAATAAGAGTAAGGCAGTTGGTGTTAGCACTCAGACGGATACTGCTTTAGCTGTTACTGCTAGCAAAGGACGGACTCTGGGAGTTGCTGGAGAGACAGATTCTTCTCAGCAGCTTGTGCGTAGCAAGAACAAAGCAGTTGGTGTCAGCACCCAAACAGACGCTGCTCTAGCTGTTACTGCCAGCAAGGGTCGAACTCTAGGAGTTGCAGCAGAGACTGAATCGGCACAGTCTTTCAGTAGTGTCAAGAACAAGCTGATACAAGCACCCCTTGAGACCAATACAGCGCAGACATTAAATGCTGGTAAATCGAGGTCTGTTGCGACTACTACAGAAAGTGATGTAGCGCAGTCTGTTGGTCGTGCCAAGCGTAAAGATGCTGCTTCTGTTGCAGAGACAGACAATGCACAGAACCTTGCCCGTTCCAAGTCCAATATACTTGGAGTTGCTACACAGACAGACAATTCACAAACCATTGCACGTACTAAATCAAGAACTGTTGCTTCAGTTGTTGAGACAGATTCTGCGCTTCCTATTGGAACAGGTGCCGGCACATCATTAGGTGTAGCACAAGAGACAGACATCGCTCTTCCCATTGGGGCGCGTAAAGCCAAGGTACTCAACGTTGCTATTGAGTCAAATATTGTTATTGGGGTAGGGGTTGGTAAACGTAAATCCGTTGGTGTTGTTGCGGAGGTAGATCTGGCGGTTGCTTTCGCCTCTTATAAGAGCCGAGTTTTGGGACAGGTTGTAGAGATTGATGGGGCGGTTAGTGTTGCTACTGGTAAAAATTTGGTTATTGGGTTAGTTAGTGAGTCTGACTTGGCTTTGTCTATTGTTGTTCCAGGATTTGATAATGTTGCCACTTTTACAGCTGAGATTTTACAATCTCGTGGATTTGTAGTTGCTGTAGAAAGAAGCTATGCGACAGATTCATTTGTGATGACCGCAAAGAATTGGCCTGGATATGTGTAGTTGCAAAAAAGTATGAGGACTAAGGCATGAGTGCAGAGATTCATGTTGGTGATACCGGTACGAAGCTAGAATTGACAGTGTATGATGAGAACAACGCTGTGTTAGACTTGTCCGGTGCCACAACTCGTCAAATTACTATTGCTAAGCCTGATGGCAGTGTGATTACAAGAAGTGCAACACTGTCTTCAGATGGTACCGATGGCAAGATGTATATCACCAGCGCTTCTACTGATTTTGATATGCCAGGAGTGTATTCTATTCAGGGGTATGTTGTGTTTTCAAATGGTGAATGGCATACAGACATCACGACCTTCCATGTACATGAGAATCTGCCATGAAGATTGCAATTGACACACCGCCGACAGACTATCCGGTTAAACTATCTCAAGTAAAGAATTGGCTGCGCATTGATGAAAATGACAATACTGAAAATGCGCTAATAAGCCAATTGATCAGTGCAGCGACGGAGGATTGTTCTCGGTTTCTGAAGCGGACTATTGCACAAACTCAATACAGTTTATATCTAGATGCCTGGCCCACTGAAGAAACTATAGAGGAGATGTGGTTGTCTGGTCAATGGCAAGGTCCAAGCTATTCTCTGCCTGTGACTAAGAACTATGTGGAGTTGCCTATGCCGCCAGTGCAAAAGGTTGACGCTTTTAATGTGTTTGACAGTAGTGATAATGAGACACCTTATGGGGGTTCATGGTATCTTGACACAGCATCTTTAGTGCCACGGCTGTATTTAGCGAGCACCAGCTCAATTCCATTGCCTGGTCGAGCATATAACGGTATTCGTATTCAATACACTGCAGGGTATGCTAGTGGCAAGGTGCCTCCGGTGCTACAACAGGCGATTATGGTATTGATCTCATATGTGTATGAGCATCGAGGGGATGAAGACAAAGGGGTCGATCCTGTTGTAGCAAGTGGTGCCGCCAACATTATGCAACGCTATCGAATTGTACGGGTGTAACAATGAGTATCGGACGCATGCGTTGGCGGGTGACCATAGAGCAGCCTCAACAAACTCCAGACAGTTCTGGAGGAAGTGCGACAACCTGGGTGGCTGTGGCGACGTTATGGGCAGAGGTCCGCCCCACTAGTGGAGGCGAACGATACCGCGCTATGCGAGAACAGGGTTATACTTATTATAAGCTAAGGTTGAGGGGGCGCAAGGATGTGTCCATTACCACCAAGGATCGAGTGAGGATGGGAAGCAAGGTTTGGAATGTGCGTGAAGTCTATAATGAAGATCAGTTGAATCGTTGGATTACTGTGATTGCAGAAGAGGGGCCAGGAACGTGAAGCTGAAAGTTAAGGTGGAAGATTCAAAACTGGTTGCACAACTTAGGAAGCTGCCGGCCAAAACTGTTCTTCCTGTGAAGGAAGCGGTGCGCATGGGGGCGGAAGCTGTTCGTAACACAATGTTGGAAGGCATGCAGCGTGGCCCCCACAGTGGGAGATTCTATCGTGTGCCGGGGTATAGCAAAATGTACCAGGCTTCAGCTCCTGGAGAATATCCGGCTGTTGCTACTGGCAACCTCATCGCAAACATCAATGTAGAAATGGATAAGGATGGGTTGTCTGCAGATATTGGAGTGTTGGATACAGCAAGAGTTGATTATGCAGCCTATCTTGAATACGGCACGCGAAACATGGAGGCTCGCCCATTCATAGCCCCCTCATTTGAGGCTAACGAAAAAGAGATCAAACGCAATATTCAAAATGCGGTAAAGAAGGTGCTGAGTCGTGGCTAGTTTTATCGATGCCTTAAACAATGCAGTGTATGGTGCACTGACTGGAGACGCTACGCTAATGAGTATGGTGACTGGTGTGTACTCTCATGTCCCACAAGACACCAGCTATCCCTATATTGTAATCGGGGATGTGTCTTCTAATGACCTCTCCACTATGAAGGATGATGGTCAGCAATACAGTTGTAGGATTCATGTCTGGTCTCAGTACAAGGGAAGCTATGAAACAGCTACAATTCTTGATCGGATTCATACTGTTTTACACAGAACACAATTAAGTGTGGCTGGGGCAAATACAGCAACAGCAATGCTTGGAGGAGTGACATTGCTGCGAGATCCTGATGGATTGACGTGGCATGGTGTGGGAGACTTTACAATTACGGTGATGGAGTAGGCTATGGCTAAACAAATTCTACAGAATGCGCGTCTGTTCTATGGCGGCTATGATTTAAGTGGCAGCGCCAACGCGCTTTCAATCACGTATGGTGCAGATGTGCAGGAAAGCACAGTGTTGGTGGACACCTTCCGCTCCCGTCTTGGTGGATTGAAAGATGTCCAGTTTTCTCATGCAGGCTACTGGGATGACGCTGAAGATGCCACTTTGCACAGTGCGGTGGGAGGCAGTGAGGTTGTAACTGTGTTGCCTGCTACTGGTGCAGAGGGGGAGGTGGGGTACATCATTGATGCTGTGAATACTGAGTACAATCGAGAGGCCAGCATAGGGGAAGTGTTTGCCTTCACTCTCTCAGGCGCAGCTCGTGCCACTGGGCTGATTCGCGGCACAGTGTTGATCAATGCGCAAGGGATTACTGCCAGTGGTACAGGAACAGGGTATAATCTGGGTTCAGTAGCTTCGGGGCAGTCTTTGTATGCTGCGCTGCATGTGCTGTCAATTAGTGGTTCTGGGGCCACGCTGGATGTGTTGGTGGAATCTGATGTGGACAATACTTTCAGCTCTCCGGCCACTCAGATTACGTTTACTCAGGCCACTGCACAAGAGGCGCAGTTGCAGAGTGCTCCTGGTCCCATTACGGATTCGTGGTTCCGTGTGAACTACACTGTGGGAGGCACAAGTCCCAGCGTGGACTTTGCTGTTGTTGTTGGTATTAAATGAGGAGATGAAACATGGCTAAACTCGTATTGACGGACGCCTTTGTCAGCATTGGGGGTGCGGATCTCTCTGCTTTTGTGCGCTCTGTATCCTTCACCTATAATGCTGATGTACAGGACAGCACCACCATGGGGTCCGACACCCGCACTCGCTTGGCGGGGTTGAGGGACTGGAACATGACTGTGGAGCTGACTCAAGACTTTGCTGCCAGTGGGGTGGACGCCACGCTGTTCCCCCTGGTTGGAACTAGTGTGGCGGTGGAGGTGCGCCCCACTTCTGCAGCGCGGAGTTCCACCAATCCGGGTTACACGGGCAATGCGATTTTGTCTAGCTATCCGCCCATTGATGGTTCAATTGGAGATTTGCTCACTGCGAGCATTGAATTGCAGGGAGATGGGACGTTGACTCGCAATACGGCTTAATAGTTAGAGGAGGACACCAAAAATGGCTTTGACTCGTGATGAGATTCTGAAAGCTGATGACATTGAAATTGAGGAAGTGGAGGTGCCTGAGTGGGGCGGGAGTGTGTATGTGCGTGGGCTCACTGCGGAACAGCGCGATCAGTATGAGCAGTCACTGATTGTTCGCAAGGGTAAGAAGAGTGACATCAACCTTGTGAATGCCAGGGCTCGGCTGGTTGCGCTGACTGTCGTAGATGAGAACGGAGACTCCTTGTTTACATTGGCTGATGCGGAAGCGTTAGGTCAGAAGTCTGCAGCTGCGTTGCAGCGTGTGTTTGAGGTTGCTCAGCGTCTTTCTGGCCTCACTGAGGAGGATGTGGAGGAGCTCGTGGGAAACTGAGGAGCAACCCGGTACGTCGTATCATGTTCCGGGTTGCGCGTGATATAGGCTGTACTGTGGCTGAACTTGGAAAGCGGATGTCCTCTCGTGAGCTGAGTGAATGGATTGCGCTGTATAAACTGGAATATGAAGAACGACTGCAGGCTGAAAACATTGCGCGCGCACAAGCCAATACGGGCAAAGTGAGGAGCAAATAGATGGCAACATTAAAGCGTCTTGTGGTTCACATTGCGGCGGATGTGAAGCAGTTTGAGGCTGGCATCCGCAAGGCGCAGGCTGGGCTTAGCAACTTTGCTCGAAAGGCGGGCAGGTTCCTTGCTCCTCTTGGCAACACTCTGGGTAGGCTGAGCAAGATGGTGTTGTCACTGAAGGGCGCCTTTGTTGCCTTGGGGGCAGGGCTGGCGGGGCGCAGCTTTCTCAATGCTGCAAATACAACGGAACAGCTACAGGTACGATTGCAAGCGTTGTTGGGCAGTGTTGAAGAAGGCAACCGTCTTTTCAAGGACATGGCGCAATTTGCTGGACAGGTTCCATTTGAATACAAGGATATTATGGAGGCTGCCACCTCTCTTGCTGGGGTGATGCGGGGTGGAGTGGAAGAAGTCAATCAGTGGATGCCGATGATTGCGGATCTGGCGGCGGTGTCCGGCCTCTCCATCCAGGAAACGACCAGCCAGATTATTCGGATGTATTCTGCTGGTGCAGCTTCTGCGGATCTGTTTCGGGAACGTGGTATTCTGGCAATGCTGGGGTTCCAGGCCGGAGTCAGTTATAGCGCAGAAGAGACTCGCAAGCGGTTGATGGAGATATATCCTAGGGCTGAATGGCGCGGTGCGACCAAGGAACTAGCCAAGACGTGGTCTGGCATCATGTCTATGTTGTCAGACAAATGGTTTCAGTTCCGGGATAAGCTGATGAAGTCTGGCCTGTTTAATTATCTGAAAGCCATTGCAATGTGGCTGGATGAAAAGTTTGGTGCTGGTCTCGAGAAGAGCACCACGCTGGTTCAGCAGCTCTCTTCCATGTTGGTAAATGGATTGGATGCTGCGATTCGTGGCATTGGCTATATGGTGGATGGATTTCGGTCTATTTCGCTGGCGATAAAGCTGGTGCAGATTGCATGGGAGGGATTGAAACAACTTGTTTACGTGCTCAATATTGAGTTTAACAAGTTCTTTATTCGGGTGGCAGATCAATGGAACAAGTTTGCTGCGCTGGTAAAGAAGGCTTGGGCTTTGTTTGGGAAGGATGTGGATCTGTCTTTTAATGTGGATGTGGCTGAGGCTAAACTTGCGGAGTGGAAGCGTAAGCTGGAGCAATCTATCAGCACGGTTGATCAATTGAAGCAAGAAGCAATCGAGACCTTCAATAGCATCGGAGAAGGTGCCAAGTCTGCGGCCGAGGCAGCAGATGATATTAGACTGACGTTTGAAGAGCTGCAGCAACAGGATATGCTCAATGGGGTGGCTACTGGATTTGATAACATTGCAGTGAGTGTGGACAAAGCGGCTCAGGCGACGCGTGAATTGCAGGAAGCACAGAACAAGTTTGTTACGGGGGCAATGGAATACTACAGCCAGCTCAATCAAAGCATTAACAGTGCTGCACAGGAACAAGGTTATTTGGATTATCTGCTTGAGCGTGGTCTTATTAGTATGGATGAATATGCAGACCGCGTGTTCAAATCTATGGAAGCCTTGGAGGTGTCGATCGATGATGTTGCGGATCGCACTGACAAATGGAGCAAGATGCTAGATCAGGTGGCGGCCAATATTCAGGAAGGGATTACAGATGCCATCCTACAGGCGCGGTCGTTGTCTGATGTGTTGGATGGTGTCCTTGAGCAAATTGCGCGTATGATGGTACAGCGCTATATAACAGAACCATTGTATAATGCAATTGACAAGGGAATTCAGAACATCGGCACTTCCATGGGCTTTGGTGGAGGCAAGGCGCATGGTGGTCCAGTGACGGCTGGCACTGCCTATGTGGTAGGTGAGCAAGGACCGGAGCTGTTCGTTCCCTCCACCAATGGTGCTATTGTTCCCAATGGAGCAATGACTGCAGGTCAGGTCAACATCTATCAATCGATCAGTGTGCGAGGCACTGGAGACAAGGAACTTCAGATGAAGTTGGAAGAAGCAGCCAAGCGTGGTGCTGAACAGGGGTATGCCAAGGTTGCCAATGACCTGAGACGTAATGGTCCGCTGCGCAGGAGTATCCGCTGATGGCGATACTGACCTTTCCCAATATAAAGCCACAGCAAGTGCGTTGGGGGTTGCGCTCTCACACGCGCTATTTTGAATCTCCCTTGAATCGTTCGGTGCAGACTGTGGAATCCCCTGGCGCCCAATGGGTGGCGACATTGAAGTACACTGTGCTGAATAGAACAGACGCTGCAACAATGCGTTCTTTTCTGGTTCAGTTGCGGGGGATGAATGGTCGATTCTATCTGCATGATCACAGCATGGAAACTCCATTGGGCAACCCTAGTGGCTCGCCGGTAGTAAATGGGGCAGGACAGACTGGAAATACACTGAACACTACAGGTTGGTCTGCCAGTACGACTGGGTTGTTGTTGCCAGGGGATTATATTGGGATTGGCAGTGGAACCACTACAGAACTCAAACTGGTAACGCAACAGGTAGACAGTGACGCTAGTGGCAATGCGACGATTACATTTGAGCCCCCCATTCGCACTTCGCCTGGGGATGCCACCAGTGTAGTGTACAACAAGCCGACTGCAATCATGCGAGTGGTGAACGATGAAGAGATTATGTGGGATGTGATACCAGGTGATCTCTATTCTCTGACTCTGGAATGTATTGAGGCATTTTATGTATGAGTAGGGGAATGACCAGTGCGGCGAAACAGGCCGCGGACAGTGCACAGGTTGTTGCTATTGCTTTGGTCTACATGGACTTTTCTAGCGGGCCGCTATACTTAAACAGCAGTCCGTATACCATTAGTTTCAATAATCAGTCTTGGCTTGGGACTGGAGATTTGGGAAGCATTAGCGAGATTAGTGAGGAAGATGGGACAAAGGCCAATGGGATTAGTCTGCAAATCAGTGGTATAGATCCTGCTCAGATCTCTCTAGCGTTAAGTGAAAGCTATCAAGGCAGACAAGTGGACGTGTATGTGGGGTTCTTGAATGTTACAGATCACAGTTTGATCGCGGACCCCATACTGGCCTTCCGTGGACGTATGGATGTGATGAATATCACTTATGGAGAGACAGCCACTATTACAGTGCAGGCAGAATCTTACATGGCGGACTGGGATCGTCCCCGGATACGTCGTTATACGCACGAAGACCAACAGATTGACTACCCTGGGGATTTGGGGTTGGAGTTTATAGAACGAATTGTAGACCGTGAGATTACATGGGGTCGCAAATGAGAAAGGCAGATTGGGAAAAGCGGTTGATGATTACTATTGCTGCACACAAGGCCGCTCCATTCAAATGGGGGGTTTCGGATTGTGCATTGTTTGCTGCGGATTGCGTAGAAGCGATGACTGGCATTGACTACGCTGAGGATTTTCGCAATCGATACAAAACTGAGAAAGGTGCAGCCAAGGCATTGAAGCGTTATGGGGAGGGGGATCTAGTTTCGACTGTAGAGAAATACCTCAATCGTGTGCCTGGGGGTCTAAATTATGCACAACGGGGGGATGTGGTGGCGGCAGAGACTGAAGCCGGAGTTGCGCTGGGCATCTGTCTCGGCACCACCAGCGTATTCAAGACTCCAGACGGAGTGATCGGGCTCCCCACCAGTCAGTGCATTGCAGCGTGGAGGGTAGAGTAAATGCCTTCGGTTGTTGTTGGCGCACTGATTAGTACAGCAGCGGCTTACATTACTGGACAAATTGTAGCCACTGCGCTGTTGGGCTTCTTTGTTCGTTCTCTGATTGCAGGGGCTCTTGCCTATGTGGTTGGCAAGAAGTCTGCCCCGGGCAAGCAGCCACTGCCTGATCGACAAGCTGGTATTAAACGCATGGTGCGGTTGGCGGCTCAGCCACGTCGAGTGATCTATGGAGAGCAGCTTGTAAGTGGGGTGGTGGTGTATATCGGCACTACTGGCTCTACAAATAACTATCTGCACATTGTGTTGGCATTGGCGGGGCATGAAGTGGAAGAGATTGGAGATGTTTGGATTGGAGATCGTCTTAGCACAGATAGCAAGATTGCCAACCTTGTTAGAGTAAATAAGCATCTTGGTGCTGCAGATCAGGCTGCAGATGCTAATCTTGTGGGGGAGGTTCCAGAATGGACCAGTGATCATCGGTTGCAGGGGATTGCCTATGTTTATGTGAGGTTGCAGTGGGATCCTGATGTGTGGGTGTCTGGAATCCCCAATATTAAATGCATGGTGCGTGGTAAGAAAGTAAAGGATCCTCGTATACCACAAGGTACTCCTGCGTGGAGCAATAATTGGGCATTATGTGTGAGAGACTATCTTACCAGCAGTTACGGTCTCGGAGTACCAGAGACTGACATTGATGACACCTTTACCAATGCAGCGGCCAATATCTGTGAGGAGCTGGTTTTATATCCTAATCTTAAGCAGGTTGCGGATCAGATTGATGATCAGAGCACCACTACACACAGTTATGTTGGGTTGTCTTATAGTAAGTCTGCTCCTGATACTACTGACTATTGCTTTTCCGTCTATTTGAAGCAGGGCACTAGTGGAACCTCCTATATCACTCTCTATTTCTCTAGTGGTACTCCTAACTATGCTACACTGACCATCACCTGGGGCGCCACCCCTTCTGTTGCGACCAGCGGAGATGCCAACAACATCAGCGGCAATTTCACTAGTGTGGGCGGCGGCTGGTACCGCTTCTGGATTATTGCGGCAGATGCCAATGCTGACAATTCTACTATCACTGCACGCGTATGGCCCGCTACCCCCACTACAGCAGGGACTGTTATTGCGGACGGCGCACAACTAACTAATACCAGCACAGTGGTGGAATACTACCCCACTAATGGGACGGTGGGGCGAGCAGACCAAAATTTGTTGCTGTATTCCGATGATTTCAGTCAGTGGAGTACTGTGGGCACTATTGTAGTCACCACAGATACAGGCACCTGTGTGGCATATCACCAACAACGCTATACCTGTGACGGGGTAATTGAACTGAATCGAACTCCTGCAGATATACTAGATGATTTGGCCTCTGCCGCCAGTGGTGCGATTACCTATGTTCAGGGGAAGTATCGCATACATGCTGCAGCTTATGATGCCCCTGTGGCCTCGTTTGATGAGGGGGATCTTCGAGATCAACTAGAGGCCCAACCCCGTGCTTCTCGCAAAGACTTGTTCAATGCTGTTCGGGGCACCTTCATCAATCCAGTGCGAGACTGGGAGGTGACCGACTTTCCTCCCATCACCAATTCAACATATGAAGCAGAAGATGGAGGCCAGCGCATATACACTGACATTGAGCTTCCATTCACCACTGATGTGCATCGCGCCCAGCGACTGGCAAAGCTATTACTGGAGCGTTCTCGTCAAGCCCTCACTGTGCGGTTCTTTGCTAAGTTGTCTGCACTGGATGTGACTGTCATGGATGTGGTTCAGGTGTCTATTGCTGACATGGGCTGGAATAACAAAGAATTCCGTGTGCTGCAATGGACGCTGAGTGAGGATGGTGGGGTAGATATGTTGTTGCGGGAAGAGGCTAGTGCCATCTATGACTGGACCTATAATGATGGCAAGACTGAGGATCCTGCCCCTAATACAAGTCTACTTGATCCATCAACTGTACAGCCTCCAAGTGGGCTGACGCTTGCGAGTGGTGACAACCATCTGTTTGTGCAGAGTGACGGGACCATTATCAGCCGAATCTATGTAACCTGGAATGCTAGTCCGGACCCCTACCTGTATCGATATGACATTGAGTTCAAGAAGTCAACAGATCTAGTCTGGTATCCAGCTACCAGCACTACAAAGGATGTTACAGAAGCCTATATTGCGCCGGTGGAAGATAAGGTGCAGTATGATGTTCGTGTTTCTGCAGTAAATACTCTGGGGGTGCGCAGTACATGGGACATTATCACTGGACACACTGTAATTGGGAAGTCGAGTCCTCCTCCAGATGTAGATACCTTCTATGTAGAACGGCAGCCGGATGGCACACGAGAATTTTCCTGGACCTATTCTAATCCGCCACCAGACTTAGCTGGATTTGAAATCCGCTACATTAACGGAACGGGCACCTATACTTGGGATCAGCTAACTCCACTACATGAGGGGTTGCTGCAGAGCTCACCCTATGAAACTAATCAGCTCGCAGCAGGGCAGTATGTCTGTGCCATTAAGGCAGTAGACACTTCTGGCAACTACAGTACCAATGCTGTGTTTATCAGCAGCACGCTGGGGGATCCACGCATTGGTACAGCACTGGCTTCTGTTGTGGAACAACCCAATTGGCCTTATACAAAGACCAATTGTCGTGTGGAAGAAGACGGATATCTTTGGGCAGATAACACCACCACCTGGGATACTCTCCCCGCCACCTGGGATGAGTGGACCAGTTGGCATTTCAGTGCAGTTTCATCCTTCACCTACCAACATGGACAGACGGATGATACTGATGCAATTGATCTGGGGGCGGACGTAGCGGTGGAGCCGCTTACCGATTATACTTTGAATGACTGTACAGTGGTCACTGAGTACGCCTGGCGCAAAGAAGCAGATACTTCTTACAGCGCCTGGACACAGAACCCTGGAGTGATTACTGCACGTTATATTCTAGTTCGAGCAACATTCACTCCGACCACTGCACTGGCTCATGTGCGTAGTATGCGCACCCTTGTTGTTGCAGACATTAAGACAGATGATATCACAGATCTGGATACTTCAACGTTGACAGGTAGCTATCGAATTGGTACAGGTGATGTAAGACTTCCCATCACCAAGTCATTTCAAATTATCTATGTGGTGAATATTGCGCTACAGAATGTGGGCGCGGGATGGTCTTGGGAATTGGTAGACAAAGACACTTCGGTTGGCCCCCGTATTCGTATCTACAATGCAAGCGGGGTGTTAGCAGACGCTGTAATAGACGCAACAGTTAAAGGAGCAATATGATATGGCTTGGCCTGTTGATGACATCAATCTGACTAATACTGATCAGGGGTCAGATGACCCGTCTCTGGCACGTACTGATCTTAACATCACTCAGCAACGACTGAAGGAGGTTATCGCTGGACGGGGTACCGCGGATGGAGTCTGTGATCTCGACTCCAGCGCCAAAGTGCCAATCTCGCGCCTCCCCACTGTAACTGTGCCTTATGGAGGAACAGGGGTCACTTCTATTACTACTTATGGCCTGGTATACGGTAACGGGACAGGTGCTGTAGGTGCAGTGGCGCCGGGCACTAGTGGCTACTTGTTGCGCAGTAACGGCACTGGCAGCCCACCTGACTACACCAATAGCACAGCTTATGTTTCTGCTAACGACACCACGCCAGGGTATTTGAATGGTAAATTGGTTGCCGGCAGTGGTATTTCGTTAACAGAGAACAATGACGGGGCAAACGAGACGCTGACTATTGCCAATACTGGGGCGCCACCTGGAAGTATTGGTGGCACGGAATTGCGGCAAGCAACTTCCGGTACATATCAAGTTGCGGCATCGGATACTGTTGCATCCACATTTTCGACTAGTTTTGTTAAAGTGAAAGAAATACGTACACCTTATGGAGGGACGTTTAATATATATTTCCAGTTACAAGGCAATGGTGGTGGTGGTGGAACAGGATACGTGCGGATTTATCTTGATGGCGTGTATGCTGGATATGAATTTTCAAATAGTTCAAGTGGTTTCGTAACATACACTCAAGACGTAGTTGTTGGTTCTGATGGTCAATTAATTCAATTGTACTTAAAGACGACTGATGTTTCTTATAGCTCTAGCGTACGATATTTCAGAATACGTGAAGCAGATCCTACAACTGTTTTTGCTGTGGTACTGTAGGGGAGAATAATAATGTATGCATTGATCGATGATAACAATATAATTTACGATATTGTCAGTTGTGTGCCTGAAGATAATACTCTACATGTGCATAAACTGACACCCGAACAACTTGCTACAATTAATGATAGCACTTGCGGTCATGCTGGGTTTATGCTTGTTAATGGCGATTTAATATATAGGGGAGTGAAAGCAAAGACTATAATTGGTCCTCCAGATGGATTCACTCCTGTTCTAGCACCTGAACAAAACCCACACGAAATTGGATTCTTTGGAAATATTTGGGTGCGAAAATTATACTTTCCAACAAAGGAACAGGTATACGAAGGTCACAAACATTCGCATGATCATGTATCATTGCTAATATCAGGTTCGGTCAAGGTAGAGGTTGAAGGCTACGAACCAAAGATTTTCAAAGCGCCAACGTATATTATTATTCGTGCTGAGTATGAACACAAAATCACAGCACTTGAAGACAATACTTTGTGGTGGTGTCTACATGCGATGAGAACTGAAGAAGGTGAGGTTGAAGAACTGTACACAGAATACAATGATCCATTAAGTGGGGGAAGAATTAAATCTATGTGATCATTAAAAGCACAGGATATTAGCAATGCCAAAATTCTCTTCCATCTCTAACGAACGGTTGAACACCGTTCACCCCCAATTACAAACACTATTTCGTACAGTGGTGCTCAGACATGACTGCTCCATTATATATGGCGTGCGTACTTTGGAAGAACAAAAGCGTTTGGTGATGCAGGGGCTGTCCCGCACGATGAATAGTAAACATCTCATGCAGCCAGACGGCTACGCTCACGCTGTAGATGTGGCTCCGTACCCCATTGATTGGAACGATACAAAACGATTCTATTACTTTGGAGGCATTGTTCTAGGGACAGCGGACATGTTAAACATACGTGTTCGTTGGGGAGGAGACTGGGATCAGGATGATGATCTCTCAGATCAAAGGTTTATGGACTTGGTGCATTTTGAACTCTCAACCTGAGGAGAAGAAGGGGTGGAAAGTGGAGTGCAACAATTTTATGATCAAATCATCTCCCCCTTAGTTAAATATGCTGCATTGGCATTGGCTGGGGTGGTGGGCTTTCTGTTAAGGTTCTTATTTATGCGTACAATGCAGCGTATTGATCGAGTGGAGGCAGATATGGAAAACAAGGCATCAGTAGAGGATGTTCAACGACTAGCGAAGAGTATCGATCAAAGCATGGATCGGATGGTGGAGCTAGAGAAAGATCTAGTACGGAGGATTGATGATGTGTACAGACTCTTGGTTGAAATCAGTCATCGTAATGGTATTTCTTCTCGTCCCAATAATGGGGACCGCCGGTGAGAAAGACTATGTGCTGCAGAATTGTTCTGGCATTGTGGAATATCGGCTGCCAGATCT
>Ga0256830_1001457_pt1 | contig 16776 bp, 12 predicted proteins | sample 128326metaG_FD_190537 | JGI IMG/M metagenome (GOLD analysis project Ga0256830, IMG submission 190537) | Hydrothermal vent microbial communities from Lau Basin, Pacific Ocean - 128-326 | ecosystem: Environmental > Aquatic > Marine > Hydrothermal vents | place: Pacific Ocean: Lau Basin | collected... | reverse complement strand
GCGGGGGGGGGGGGGGGGCGGGGGGGGGGGGGGGGGGGGGGGGGGGGGGGGGGGGGGGGGGGGGGGGGGGGGGGGGGGGGGAGAGGAGCGGCCCGGACGAAAACGGATTCGACCGGCTACCGGGCGGGGGAACGGGAGGATCGCGGAGATGCGCCGCGGACGAAACCATGATCCGCGTACACACGGATAAGGCGAGGAGGCTTTACGGTGATGCACGTATGGAGGTATGAGGACGGGGCCGGCGAGGGGCCGGACGGTGCGGAGACGGGATCGGCGGATGCATACCGTGGCTTTCGTCACGCAGAAGGGGGGTAGCGGCAAGACCACCCTCTGCCTCAATCTCGCGGTCGCCGCGGAGGAAACGGGCGAGCGTTGCCTGCTGCTCGATCTCGATCCGCAGGGGACGGCCGAAGCCTGGTACCAGGACCGCGAGGCCCTGCGACCGAAACTCGTGCGGGTGATCGCCGGCGAGCTGCCGGCGGCGCTCGATCTCGCGCGCCGCGGCGGCTTCACCCGGGTCTTCGTCGATACCCCGGGGCGCGACGAACCGGCGGTGGCGGCGGCGATCCGCGCCGCCGACTTCTGCCTCGTTCCCTGCCGTCCGACGCCGCCCGATATGAAGGCGCAGCCCGCGACGGTGGCGACCATCCGGCGCCTCGGCAAGCCGTTCGGCTTCGTCCTGAGCCAGACGCCGCCGCGCGGGTTCCGGATCCGCGAGGCACAGAACGGCCTGTCGGTGCTGGGACCGGTGGCGCCGGTGGCGGTGGTCGCCCGGAGCGTCTTCCAGGATGCGCAGGGCGCCGGCCTCGCGGTGACCGAATACGAACCGGGAGGGAAGGCGGCGGCCGAGATCCGTGAGCTCTGGAGCTGGATCGACCGCAAGCTGGAGAAGCTGTCGCATGAGTCGCAAACGGACCTCGCTTGACGCACTGCTGCAGACGGAGGCACCGCCGCCGCGTCCCGCGGCACCGGAAACGCCTGCCCGCCGCCGCCCGTCGGTGCGCCAGCAGACGGTCTATCTGCCGATCCCCGTCTACGAGCAGCTGCGTCGCCTGGCCTTCGAGGAGCGGGTGAAGATGCACAGCCTGCTGATGGAGGGGCTGGACCGCGTGTTCCGCGATCGCGGGCTGCCGGCGATCGCGGAGTTGCGCGCGCGCGCCGAAGCGGACTGAAACGACCGCCGGACTTCACGCTTCGTTAAGAGCCCGGTCGCTAGAAAGGCCGATGGTGGGGCAGGGCCGCACCGCGGCGATGCCCCGCGGTCGAACGAGCGACCGTCGAGGGCTGGAATGTGTGGCGTTCGGCCAGGCTGTTGAGGACGCGTGCCCGGACCGGGGAAACGGCGGTTCGGAGGTGGTCCGGCGCCCCCTCCGGGCGTCTGCGGATCGCCGCCGGCGCCGTCGGCCTGCTGCTGGTTGCCGCGGTGGTGTTCCTCGGAATGCGCGTCTGGCAGCGGATGGACGAGGTGGCGGACGCCTCCGCGGTCCACAGCATCGAGCGCGTGCTGCTGATCGACGAGGTTTCGGGGGCGCTCGAACAGCTGCTGCCTTATCTGGACGGCCGCCGCGATCCCGGACCCTTCGAGCGGGCCTCGATCCGGGCCGCGGCGCGGACGCTGCTGACGCGCCTCGAACGGCACCGGCTGGAGAGACTGAGCGGCGAAAACGCGGGGCTGGCGGAGGACCTGCAGCGCCTGCGGGAGCAGACGGAGCGCCTGCTCGCCGACACGCTGCCGGCCGCACGGTTGCGGGAAATACGCACCGCCCTGCGGACCATCGACGGGCGTCTCGAGCGGCGGTACCGCCGAATCGAGCAGCACATCGCCCGCGAAATCGAGGCCCGGCGGCGCGCCACCATCGCCTTCATGCGCGAGATGGCGGTCCTGCTGGCCTACAGCCTCCTGCTGGCGCTCGGAGCGGCCTTTCTCTTCCTGCACGCTCGCCGGGCCGGCGAACGGGCGATCGTCAACCACCGCCGGCTCCAGGCCGCGATCGCCTGTCTGCCGGACGGCTTCGCGCTCTACGATGCGGACGATCGTCTGGTCCTCTGCAACCGCCGGTACCGGGAACTCTACCCGCGCACCGCCCACCTCATGGAGCCGGGGGCACGGTTCGAGGAGCTGCTGCGGCGGGCCGTGGAACTCGGTGCCTACGGCGATCTCGCGGGAGAGGGGGAGCGCTGGATCGCGCAACGCCTCGAACATCACCGGCGGGCCGACGGGCGGCCGCTGATCCAGCGCCTGGCCGGCGGACGTGTCGTGCGGGTCACGGAACACCGGACGCCGGACGGCGACCGGGTGGGGCTGCGGGTCGACATCACCGAAATGGAGGCCCAGCGGCGCATCATCGCCGCCAGCGAGGCCCGCTGGCGCGGTCTGGCGGAAACCGCCCCGATCGGGATCTGGCAACTGACGGAGGAGGGGAGAACGGATTACGCGAACCCGGCCCTCGGCCGGCTACTCGGGCGCGATGGCGGGGAGGATCCGAAGGGTGCGGCGATCGAGGATCTGGTGGACGGTGCGGATGCCGGGATACTGAGGCGCTTCTTCACCGCGCTGCCGGCGGCGGAGGCGGACGGGCTCGAGATGGTGCTGCACGGGGCCGACGGGATCGCGCGCCACGTGCTGATCGTGGCCCGTCGTCTCGAGCGGCGCTCCGGAGGCGGGGTGATCGCCACGGTGTCCGACATCACCCGCCAGAAACGGGCACTGGCCGAAGTGGAACGGCTGGCCATGAGCGATCCCTTGACGGGTCTCGCCAACCGGCATCGGCTCGGCCAGTTCCTCGACCGGGCACTGGCGGAGAAACGGGACGATGCCGGGGAGCTCGGGCTCCTGCTGATCGATCTCGACGGTTTCAAGGAGATCAACGACAGCTTCGGACACGAGGCGGGGGATCGGGTCCTTCTCGAGGTCGCGGAACGCCTGCGGCGGATCGTGCGGGAGGGCGATCTCGTGGCCCGGCTCGGCGGGGACGAGTTCGCCCTCGTCGTCGCCTCGGGCGGCGGGACCGCCGAGCTGCGGCGCGTCGCCCAACGCGCGATGCGGATCCTCGCGCGACCCGTGCGATTGGCCGGCACGCGCTGCCATGTGGGCGTCAGCATCGGCATCGCCGCCGCCCCGCTGCACGGCCGCGACCGCGCGGTGCTGATGCGTCACGCCGATCTCGCCCTCTACCGGGCGAAGCGCGAGGGGAGGGGACGCTGCGTCGTCTACCGGCGCGAATTCTCCTCCGAGATCCGTCGCCGGCGGCGGCTCGCCCAGGCCCTGCAGCGGGCCCTCGAGAAGGAGGAGTTCGAACTCGTCTTCCAGCCGCAGGTCGGCACCGTGGACGGCCGGGTGCTGGGGGCCGAGATCCTCCTGCGCTGGTACGATCCGGTGGCCGAGCAGCCGGTGAGCCCGGCCGAGTTCGTGCCGGTCGCCGAGGAGCGGGGCCTGATCCTCGAACTGGACCGCTACGTGCTGCGGCGGGCGATGGGCACCATCGCCTCCCTGCGTCGGGAACATCCGGATCTGGTGTGGGGGATCAACATTTCCGCCGCTCACATCCGCGACGGGCGGCTTGTCGAAACGGTGGCCGCGCTACTGCGGGAGCACGAGTTCCCGCCGGGCAGTCTCGAGCTCGAGGTGACGGAGAACGTGTTCGTCCGGGACCTCGCCGCCGGCAAGCGGGCTCTCGGCAAGCTCAAGGAGCTCGGGGTCAAGCTGGCGCTCGACGACTTCGGCACCGGCTACTCCAGCCTCGCCTATCTGAGCGAGCTTCCCTTCGATCGCCTGAAGATCGACCGCAGCTTCGTCCATGGGCTCGGGAGGAGCCGGCAGTACCGGACCATCGTGCGGGCGATCGTCGGCCTCGGGCGGCGACTCGGCATGGAAACGGTGGCCGAGGGAGTCGAAAGCGAGGCCCAGCGTGCCTTCCTCGCGGCCGAGGGATGTACCGCGATTCAGGGCTACATGATCGCCCGTCCGATGCCCCGCCGCCGGTTCACCGACTGGCTGCGGCACGCCGCGGTTGGGGGAAAGCCGTGGCCGCATGGCGACGGAGCGGCCCGTCCGTCGGTCCTCGGGGAGGAAGGAAGCGAGATTTCAACCAATGGATGATTATCTATTGACTTGCATACCCTGATACGTTAGTGGCTCCGGGTGCGGGAGCCTTCTGCCGCGGTGGCGGACCTGCCTGTGGGTGCGTCTGGTGGCGCTCGAAGAACGGGGAATCGGTTTTTTCCCCTCTCCCTCCTCCTCCCATCGACTGTCACAAGCGAAGCCGCGGCCGGAGCTCCCGCCCTCGCGGGCGGGAGCCCGCTCAGCGGGACACCGCGGCGGCGGGCGCGTCGGGGAAAATTCCGCCACAGACGAGGGCGGCGTACCGGCGCTCGGTCTCCGACAGCTCCCGGAAGTACGCGCCGAGGGCGATGTCGCAGGTGGCGGCCATGGTCGCACGGGCCTGCATGTCGTTCATCTGCCGCCGCTGTTCGACGGCGGCCATGCCGAGGGTCTGGACCTGGGCACAGCCGGCGAGGGTGACCAGGAGGCCGAAGGAGGCGAACAGTTTGCGCATGCCGATGTCCTGTGATTGTGGGCTCAGTATATAGGATTATAACCCTATTCTGAGCGGGAATCAACCACGAGGAGAAACGGTCGCGATCCCGGGCTCTCAGGACGCCGCGCGCAGCGCCCGCAGATGGGCGACGAGCCCGGCGGTGGCCGGATCCGCGTCCCCGATCGAGGAATCCTCGAGGGCGGGACGGATCCGCGTCGCGAGCTTCTTGCCCAGCTCGACGCCCCACTGGTCGAAGCTGTTGATGTTCCAGACGATGCCCTGGGTGAACACCTTGTGCTCGTAGAGGGCGATCAGGGAACCCAGCCGGCGGGGGGTGAGTTCCGCGTAGAGGAAGGTGGTGGAGGGACGGTTGCCGGGAAAGACGCGGTGCGGCAGCAGCCGCTCGAGATCCGCGCCGGCGAGCCCCTCGGCCCGGAGTTCCGCCCGTGCCTCCGTCTCGTCGCGACCGAAGGCGAGGGCCGAGGCCTGGGCGAGGGCGTTGGCCACCAGCTGCTCGTGCTGGTCGCCGAGGGGGGTGCGGCTGCGGGCGGCGACGAGGAAATCGCAGGGGACGAGGCGGGTACCCTGGTGGAGGAGCTGGAAGAAGGCGTGCTGGCCGTTGGTGCCGGGTTCGCCCCAGACGATCGGCCCGGTCGGATAGGCGATCCGCCGTCCCTCGCGATCGACGCTCTTGCCGTTGCTCTCCATCTCCAGCTGCTGGAGATGGGCGGGCAGGCGATGCAGGGTCTGGTCGTAGGGCACGACGGCGGTGGTCTCGGCCCCCAGGAAGTCGGTGTACCAGATGCCGATCATGCCCAGCAGCAGGGGCAGGTTGCGGACCGCCTCCGTCTCCGCGAAATGGCGGTCCATGGCGTGGGCGCCCTCGAGGAGCTCAAGGAAGCGGTCGAACCCCAGCAGCAGGGCGATCGGCAGGCCGATCGCCGACCACAGCGAGTAGCGGCCGCCCACCCAGTCCCAGAACTCGAACATGTCGGCGGGATCGATGCCGAATTCCGCCACCCGCCGGCGATGGGTGGAGATGGCGACGAAGTGCCGCCCCACCGCTTCCTCGCCCAGCCGCGCCACCAGCCAGGCGCGGGCGCTCCGTGCGTTGCTCATCGTCTCCTGGGTGGCGAAGCTCTTGGAGGCGACGAGGAAAAGCGTGCGGCCGGGGTCGAGGCGGCGCAGGGTGAGGGACAGGTCGGCGGGATCGACATTGGCGACGAAATGGACGCGCAGGCGGTCGTCGGCGTAGGGTGCGAGGGCCTCGCAGACCATGCGCGGACCGAGTTCGGAGCCGCCGATGCCGATGTGAACGACATCCGTGAACGGCGCGCCGCCGGCACCCCGCCGCACCCCCGCCCGCACCTCCCCGGAGAAGCGCCGCATGCGCTCCAGCACCGCGTTGACGGCCGTCATGACGTCCTCGCCCGCGACCCGGATCGGCCGGTTGGTGCGGTTGCGGAGCGCGATGTGGAGGGCGGGGCGCCGTTCGGTGACGTTGACCGGTTCGCCCCGGAACATGCGGTCGCGCCAGCCCTCGACCTCGGCCTCCCGGGCGAGGTCGAGGAGGAGGACCAGGGTCTCCTCGGTGATGCGGTGGCGGGAGAGGTCCACCAGCATGTCCTCGAAGTGCAGCGCGAACCGCCGGAAGCGGCCGCCGTCGCGGGCGAAGAGCTCCCGCAGATGGACGCCGCGCATGATCTCCGCATGGGCGGCGAGCTTGGACCAGGAGGGCAGGCGGGTGGGGTCGGGCATGTGCGGCTCCGCGGCGTTCGAGGATACGGCGAACGGTCACAATCTGGCGGGTGGGAGGGGTGTGGTGAAGAGGCGACGGCCGTCGCCTGCGTCATGCCGCCGCGGGGGCGCCCCCTTTTCAAACCGCTTCCGCTTCTCCAATTTCCGCGCCGGTCTCCTCGTGAGGAGACGTTGTGTTTCAGCCTCCCTGATCCTTGTATCAGAGACTTGGCGGGCGACCTTCCGGGGTCGCCCTCTTTTTTCCGGGAACGGGAGATGAGCGCATCCGACGACGGCATCCGCATCGGAAGCGACGGCCGCCGGCGCTGCTTCTGGTGCGTCGGCGATCCGCTCTACGAGGCCTATCACGACCGCGAATGGGGGCGCCCGGTGGACGACGACCGCCGGCTGTTCGAGAAGCTCTGTCTCGAGGGCTTCCAGGCCGGCCTCAGCTGGCGCATCATCCTCGGCAAGCGGGAGAACTTCCGCCGTGCCTTCGCCGGCTTCGATTTCGAGCGTCTGGCCGGCTGGGGGGAGGCCGAGATCGCCCGGCTGCTCCGGGATCCCGGTATCGTCCGCCATCGGGGGAAGATCGCCGCCACGCTCGAGAACGCGCGCCGGGCCTGCGCCCTCGTCGAGGAGGCGGGTTCGCTCGCGGCCTTCTTCTGGCGCTTCGAGCCCGATCCGGCGGGCCGCCCGACGCGGATCGACCGCCGGACCCTGGCCGGACTGACGAGCTGTCCCGAGGCCCGCCGGCTCGCCCGCGAGCTCAGGCGGCGCGGCTGGCGCTTCCTCGGTCCGACCACCGTCTACGCCTTCATGCAGGCGATGGGCATGGTGAACGACCATCTCGAGGGCTGCGCCTTCCGCCCCGAGATCGAACGCGCACGCAGAACCTTCGTCCGGCCGGGCTGAGTGCCGGGCGGGCGGGAATCACTCCCGGCTCTGGCTCCAGAAGGGCCGGTCGGGACCGAAGTTCTTGGAGAGATATTCGAGGATGAGTGCCCGCTCCTCGCTCTCCAGATCGCTCATTCCCTGCTCCTCGATCATCCAGTCGATGATCTCCTCCCAGTCGCCCCAGGACATGCCCTGCTGGGCGACCAGACTGAAGGAATGGCAGGCGGAGCAGATATAGTAGGTCTCCTCGCGCCCGCGCCCCGCCGGCAGCTCGTCGGGTTCTACGGCGACGGCGCGGCCGCCTTCCTCGAGGAGGACGGCGGCCGCGAACAGCGCCGGGAAAACGGCCCTCATACGGCGCGGACGGCGATGCGGTGCATGGAGTTGTTGAGATAGCCCTTCGGATTCCAGGCGATGGCGAAAGGCTGCATGCGGCCTTCGTCGTCCGTCGCCCGGGCCCAGATCTCGTAGTAGCCGTGGATCGGGAAACGGATCTTCGCCCGCCAGTTCTGCCAGGCGTAGGGGTTCTCCGGGGGATCGAGTTCGGCGGCGATCCAGCTCTTGCCGAAATCGATCGAGAGATCCAGCCGGGTGACGAAATTGTCGCCGGCCCAGGCGTGCCCCCGCACCTCGAGCGGCTCGTCGGCGGGCACCTCGACGTTGGTCTGGGGGAAGGTGATGATGGATTTCACCGGCATCGAATGGATGATGACGAAATCCTCGGTGGGCACCTTCTCCCCGGGAGCCACCGGATAGCGCGGTACCCGGTAGGACTTGCCGGTCATCTTCGGCCCGTCGTGCACCACGTCCCGGAGCCAGATCCGGGTCAGCCATTTGTGCGAACAGGATCCGGGCCAGCCCGGGATGACGAGGCGCACGGGCGCGCCGTTCATCGGGTGGAGCGGACCGCCGTTCATTTCGAAGGCGATGAGGTTGTAGGGGTTCATCGCCTTCTCGATGGGCACGCCGCGGCTGATCGGAACCTTGTCGGGATCGCCCGAGAGATGCATGTCGGCCCCGTAATGGGCGGTGTAGACGACGTTGTCCCGCACACCCGCCGCGCGCAGCACGTCCCGCAGCCGCACGCCCGTCCAGCGGGAACAGCCCACCGCCCCCACGGTCCACTGGTTGCCCCTGGCGGGCGGGTTGAAGAAGGCCCGGCCGTTGCCGCCGCATTCGAGCTGGAGGGCGTAGGTCACCACCTCGAAGTTCCTGCGCAGATCGGCGATCGACAGGGTCAGCGGCCGGTCGACGAAACCGTCGATGGTGATGGTCCAGTTGTCGGGCGAGGTGTCCTCGGGCGGAATGCCGTTGTTGCGGATGAAGTGACGGTTCACCGGCGTGATCGGATCGTCGAGGAGATGCGCCGGGGTCTCGGCGTTGACCGGACGGTCGTTGAGCACCCGCAGCCCCTCCTTGCCCTCGATCACGAAGTCCTCGGGGCCTTCGGCCAGAGCGGCGGGGATGAGGCCCGCGGGCATGTTGCGATGGAAGGGGATGCCGGCACCGAGCACGGCGCCCATGGTCGCGAGACCGGCCCCCTTCAGGAAGCCGCGGCGATCGGGGTAGCAGCGGCGGCCGAACACCAGCTCGTCGGCGCGGATCGGATCCTCGGCGTAGAGTTCACACAGACCGCGCTCGCGCGGACCACGGGGTTTTCTGGTCATCGGAGGCCTCCCAGGAGTTCGGGCCGATGGTGGTCGTGGACATGGTCGGGCCATATTCGTGAGCACTCATATTCAAATCATTTCGAACGGGCCTTGGCAAGACCTTCACGGATTCCCATCCACAAGGACAACGTTCTATCGCGCAGCCCGTAGGCCCAGTAGTAGCCCTGGGCCACGAGACGCCCGATCCCGTCGGCCGCCCAGGGCAGGCCGAAGGCGGCGAAGGGCTCCCAGTCGCGATCGCCCTCGACCAGACCGCGGGCCAGCAGCTCGCCGGCCATGGTGGTGGTGTTGAGGCCGTGACCGCCGAAACCGGCGGCCACCCAGAGCCCGGGGGCGATGCGTCCGATCACCGGCATCTTGTGACGAACGAATCCCATCCGCCCCGACCAGGCGTGGGCGACCGGCACCCCGGCGAGCTGGGGATAGACCTCGGCGAGGTCGCGCCGCATGAGTTCGGCGATGCCGCGGCGCCGCTCGAACATGGCGACCCGCCCGCCCCACAGCAGCCGCCCGTCCGGAAGGGGACGGTAGTAGCCGGTGGCCATGCGGTCGTCGAACACCGCGTAGGGAGCGCGGACGGCCTCCGCGAGCCGGTCGCCCAGGGGCTCGGTGACGATCACGTAGCTGATCACCGGCAGCATCGCCCGCGCGAGACGGGGACAGCAGACGGGACCGTAGACGTTGGGGCAGAGGACGAGCCGTTCGGCCCGCACCCGCCCGTCCCCGGTGACGATCTCGAAGCCGTCGCCGCGGCGCCGGCAACGCAGGACCGGGCTGTCCTCGAAGATGCGACCGCCCCGCGCCTCGACCGCCGCCGCATAGCCGCGGGTGAGGGCCAGGGGATCGAGATGGAATCCCTCGGGATCGAGGATGCCGTCGTGGTAGCGGGGCGAGCGGTAGAATTCCCGGAGCTTCTCCCGCGGCCAGTACTCGAGCCCCATGTCGAACTCGCGGTTGAGCCGTTCCACCTCCTCGCGGAGCTCGTCGCCGGCGTCGAACCAGGAGGCCTCGAGCACCCCGTCGACGGGATCGCAGGCAATGGCGTAGGTGGCGATCCGCCGGCGGATCAGCCGCAGCGCGTCCCGGCTCGCCGCGTACATGCGGCGGGCGGTCTCCGGACCGCAGCGACGGCGCAGCCAGTCGAGGGGGCGGGTGAGGCCGGTGGAGGCCATGCCCCCGTTGCGGCCGGAGGCGCCGGAACCGATGCGGGCGGCCTCGAGCAGCACCGGAGTCTCCCCGCGCTCGGCCAGGGAGAGGGCGGTGGCGAGGCCGGCGAGGCCGCCACCGACGATGCAGATGCGGGCATCGACGGTCTCCCGCAGCGGGGGGCGCGGCGGGGGCGCGGGGGTGCGGGCGTGATACCAGGTGGGAGCGGCGGGCATGGCTGCGGGATGCCGGAAACGGCATGCCGGAGCAAGGGGGTCAGGAGGATTCCGGAAACGGCTCCGAAGCCAGGGGTGCGAAGGCCATCACCCGGTCGCGACCGGCCCGCTTGGCCCGATAGAGGGCGCGATCGGCCGCCGCCAGCAGGGCGTCGAGGCCGCCCGGCGTGTCCTCGGGCGTGGCGAGGCCGATGCTCACGGTGATCCGGATCACCGTCCGGTCGCAGGGGATCTCGAGCGCCGACAGCGCCCGACGCAGGCGCTCGGCCACCCGTTTCGCCTGGGCGCGGTCGGTCTCGGGCAGCAGGACCGCGAACTCCTCGCCGCCGAGGCGGGCGACGAGATCGCCGGGGCGCAGGGTGCGGCGGCAGCAGAGGGCGACCGCCCGCAGCACGGCGTCACCGGCCTCGTGGCCGAAAGTGTCGTTGATGCTCTTGAAATGGTCGAGATCGAACAGCAGCAGGCCGGCCGGCTGGGCGTTCTGGCGGCAGCGCTCGAGCAGGCGGCGGCCCTGGGCGAAGAAGAAGCGGCGATTGTAGAGCTCGGTGAGCTCGTCGATGGTGGCGAGGCGGCGCAGCTCCTCCTCCACCCGCTTGAGATGGGTGACGTCGCTGCGCAGCAGCACCCGGCAGCCGTTGAGCATGCGCGAGCAGCGCATCACGTACCAGCGTTCGCCGGCCCGGATCTCGCGCGGGCTGCCGTCGGCGATCTCGTGGCTGCGCAGGATGGAGGCGAGGAGGGCGGCGCGCTGGTCCGGCTCGAGCTCGGGATGGTGCCGGGCGAGATAGGTGGTGGCGAACCAGGAGAAGCTGCGCCCTTCGAGGGTCTCGGGCGCGGTGCCGTAGAGTTCGGCGAAGCTGCCGTTGCACAGGATGAGGCGATCGTCGGGATCGAACAGGGCGAAGCCCTCGGAGAGCACGGCGGTGGCCTCGCGCAGGAGATCGTGGGCCTGCTCGGCCTCCACCTTGGCGCGGGCGAAGGCGCCGGCGATCTCCCGGAGCTCCATTTCGGTGGTCTTGAGGGGGGTGATGTCGGCACGGCAGAGCACCAGCGAACCGTCGGCGAGGCGGCGTTCGTGGAGCAGGAACCAGCGATCGCCCACCTTGACCTCGCGGGCGTGGGGCTCGCCGCGCCGGAAATGGGCGACGCGCTGTTCGAGCCAGACGGCGAAGGATTCCTCGTCGAGGCCGAGCTTGCGGCGGAAGGCGGGCAGGCGCTGCAGTTCCTCGAAGGTCAGGCCGACGAGGCGGGCGGGGCTGGTCTCGTACAGGGAGCTGAAGGCCTCGTTGCAGAGGACCAGGCGGTCGTCGGGATCGAACAGGGCGAAGCCGTCGAACAGCACGGCGGTGGCCGCGCGCAGGAGGTCGCGGGCGTCCTCGGCCTCCTTCTTGGCGGTGGTGAGATGCATGGTCAGACGCTCGAGCCGCCGCCGTTCGCGGGCCAGCGTCCGGTCCGCCGCCCGGGCCTCGGTGATGTCGCGGGCATGGCCCACGACGCCCACGATTTCGCCGAGCTCGTTCTGCAGCGGGACGAGGAGCACGGTGAGCCAGCCCTCCCGCCGGCCGTCGCGGACGAGGGGGCGTTCGGCGATGCGGTTGCGGCCGGTGCGGAGCACCACCCGTTCGTCCCGGGCGAAGCGGCGGGCGAGGGATTTCGGCAGGAAGTCGACGTCGGTACGTCCCAGCACTTCTTCGGCGCGGGCCCGACCCAGCGCCCGCACGGTGGCGGGGTTGACGAGCAGGTAGCGACCCGCCGGATCCTTGACCCACACCTGGTCGGGAAGGGTCTCGATGATGCGCCGGTAGAAGACGTTCTCGCGGATTTCGTTCTCCAGCCGGCGCTCGATCTCGATCTGGCCGGTGATGTCCTGGAGAATGCCGAAATAACCGACGACCCGCCCCTCCGAGTCCCGCTGGCAGATGCCCTTGGAGAGGGCGTGACGCGGGGTCCCGTCGGGCAGCAGGATACGGCAGCGGCGTTCGAAATCCGTTCCTTCGGCGATGGCCGCCTCCCAGGCGCGGCGGTGTTCCTCGCGGTCCTCGGGATGGAAGATCTCGAAACGGCTCTCGAGGGTGAGGGGGAAGGTCCCGGGATCGCGGCCGAGGATGCGCCAGAGCTCCGGCGACCAGAACACCTTGCCGGTGACGAAATCGTGCGACCAGTAGCCGACCCGGGCGATCTGGCCGGCGAGGGCGAGCTGCGAGCTCTGCTGGTGGGCGGGGTAGTGGCAGGCGGCCACCTGTACCGCGGTGCTCGTCGTGGCCATCGCGAGGACGCCGGCGGTCTCTCCGCCCACGCGGAAGGGATGGAGCTCGAGACGCAGCGGCCGGCAGCCTTCGCCGCCGGTCGGCCAGCAGAGATCGAAACTGCAGGCCGCGTCCTCGGCGAAGCAGTCGGCGAGGCGATCGCGGAGGGTGTCTCGGGCCGCCGCCCGCCCGTCGCTGCGGTCGCCGGCGAGGGAATCGGTGGGGAGGGCGAATTCCCGCGACCAGACGGGGGTGGCGAGACGGCAGCGATATTCGCGGTCGAACAGGGCGACGGCCATCGGGAGCTGGGCGATGACGGCCCTCAGCACCTCTTCCGTACAGTCGGCGAGTCCGGCGAGGACCCCCGGCGCTGCGCTGTCGCGGGAAGGGGCGGAGGAGGACAAGGCGGCGATCCCCGAAAAAGCGTATTGTGAAACCGAACATACATCCTGGGGTTTCGGCCTCAAACAAGATCTAGCACCGTTCCCTTAAAATCCGGTTAGTGCGGACCCTCCCGGGCGGGGCAGGGAGGGGCCCGGGACGACCAACCAGAAGTTGCAATAGGTACATAGACCTATTATAACCGTGCATAACTGATTTTTCTCCTAAGGAGAGCAGCCTTGCCCACCACCGCTCCCGACATCGTCATCACCCCCGCCGGGACCGCCGTGACCTTCGCGGTCCTGGCCAACGACAGCGGCCCGGGTCTCGCGATCGACGGCTACACCCTGCCCGCGAACGGCACCCTGGTCCTCGATCCCGACCAGAGCTTCACCTACACGCCGGCACCCGGCTTCGCCGGTATCGACGGTTTCACCTACACGGTCCGCGACGCCGACGGGGCGACGGCCGTCGGTCAGGTCACCATCACCGTGCTGGCGCCCAACGACCCGCCGCTTCCCGCCGACGACGAGGCCACCACCAGTGCCGCCGCCGTCACCATCGACGTGCTCGCCAACGACAGCGATCCCGACGGTGACCCGGTGGAGCTCGTGGCCGTCGGAACCCCCGCCTACGGCAGCGTCACCGTCAATCCCGACCGGAGCCTGACCTACTGGCCCCAGGAGGGATTCCAGGGAACGGACCGGTTTTCCTACACCGTCTCCGACCGGCGCGGCGCCTCGGCGGCGGCCACGGTGACGGTCCGCGTCGAGCGCAGCAACGCGCCGCCGGTGGGCGGGACCTTGTCCCTCGTGACCGCGGTCGACACCCCCGTCGTGTTCGATCCGCGGTCGGCGACCGAGGATCCCGACGGCGATTCCCTCGCGCTCGAGGGAATGGGGCTGCCCGCCGCCGGTCGCCTCGTGGTCAACGGCGACGGGACCCTGACCTACCTCCCCGATGCCGGCTTCGTCGGCGAGGACGGCTTCACCTGCACGCTCGGGGACGGTCGCGGCGGCACCGCGACGGTCATGGTGACGGTCCGCGTCGAGCGGCCCAACAGCGCGCCGGCGGCCGGCGACGATGTCGTCACCACCTCCTTCGAAACCCCGGTGACCCTGGATCCGCTCGCCAACGACGGCGATCCCGACGGCGATCCCCTCGAGCTCGAGAGCCTGGGCTTTCCCGCCCACGGGCGGCTCGCCATCAACGGCGACGGCACCCTGACCTACACCCCCGATGCCGGCTTCTCGGGGGAGGACGCCTTCATCTACACGGTCACCGACGGGCGCGGCGAGCGGGCCAGTGCCGAGGTGCGGATCACCGTCGCGCCGCCGCCGCCGCAGACCTACGCCAACGGTTACGCCCACCGCCGCCGTCTCCTCGTGCCGGCGCAGGGGAGCGGGGAGACCGTCGCCGGTTTCGTTCTGCTGGTGGACCAGCAGGGGGACTGGCTCCGGAGCGTGGCCAACGGCGGCCTCGTGGAAAGCGGGCAGGGCTTCGATCTGCGGTTCGAGCTCGAGGACGGGACCAAGCTCGCCCACGAGATCGATGTCTACGATCCGGCAGCCGGCAGACTCCTGGCCTGGGTCCGCATTCCGTCCTGGGATCAGACCCGGCCGCTGCACCTGTTCCTCTACTACGGCAGAGCCGGTCTCGCCACGACCGAGGCGGACCCGACCGCCGTCTGGCAGGACTATCTCGCCGTCTGGGACACCGCCTCGGGGCGGGACCGCACAGGAAACGGGCGCGATCTGGCCCCGACAGGAACCGGTTCCGGCGAACTCGTCGGTCCGGCCGGACTGTTCGGCGGCAACGGCGATGCGAGACTCGGCGATGGTGCGTTTCTGAGCGGCCTCGCGGCGCTTTACGTCCAGGCCGTGGTGCGGGCCGATCCCGCGATCATCGGCAGCCGCGACGCCCGCATCCTGCTCCAGGGCGATCCCGCCGCCTCGCCCGGGCAGCTCGGTCTCGATCTCTTCTACGACGCCGGCGGCTATTTCGGCGGCGCTCCGCGGACCGTCAAGTTCGCCCTCATGACCACCGACGGCAGCGTACAGATCGAGGGGCCGAGCGGCATCCAGAGCGCGGACCGACAGGTGCTGTCGGCGGTCTGGCAGGCGGGCGCCCCGCCCAGGCTCTACGTCGACGGTGCGGAGGTGGCGGCGAGCTGGGCCGGCCTCGCCGGCCAGCAGGGGGCGGTGGCGACCGGCACCACCAGCATGGTGGCCGGGCAGCCGTTGTCGGTCGGTCTCGGCGCCCTGAATGCCGCCCGATCGTGGATCGGCCTCATCGACGAGGTGCGGATCGCGACCGCGGTGCCTCCCGCCGGGCGCATCGCGGCGGAAGCGCGCAATCTCCTCGATCCCGCCGCCTTCTACGGCATCGGAGACGACGAGCGGTTCACGGACTACGCCGAATCACCCGTCGCCGTCCCGCTGGCGGCGGTGACCACGCCGGGACAGTGGGTCGAAGTCGATCCCCTCGCCGTCTCCCATCTGCCCGCCGGCACCGACCTCGCCCTCGACACGCAGCCCCGAAGCGGCATCGCCAGTCTCGTCGACGGTCGGATCCGCTACACGCCCTTCGCCGGATTCACCGGCAAAGACGGCTTCACCTACCGTCTCGTCAGCGGCACCAAGACCGCCCGGGCGCGGATCGACATCACCGTCGCCGTCGATCCGGCGGCGGGCGAATATCCGCCGCCCCTTCGCACCGTCGAGGTATCGACGCGGTCGGCGCTGGAGGCGGCGCTCGCCTCGGCGCAGCCGGGCGACCACATCGTGCTGGCGGACGGCGATTACGGGGGGACGAGGCTCGTCGTCGACGTGCAGGGCACGGCGGCGAATCCGGTGGTGGTGCGGGCGGCCAGGCTTCTCGGGGCGCGTCTTCCGGGAGGCTTCGATTTCACCGCCGCGAGCCGGGACGTCATTCTCTGGGGCATCGATCTCAAGGATGCCGAGAGCGTTCTCAGGGGCACCCGCAACATCGTCCGCCGCTGCCGCATCTGGCCGCCCTTCAAGGCGACCTCGCCCTCCACCGGCATCGCTCCGAGGAAGGGTGCCGACTGCCGGATCGACTACTGCGAGATCCGCCTCTACACGACATCGGAACTGGGTGGCGGGACACCCTGGGGCGACACCGTATACAGCGGCATCTGGGGGAACTACTGGGGGTCCGCGTTCGAGGACGGGGACGTCATGAAGAACCTCGTCATCGAGCGCTGTCTCTTCACCGGCGGGCCGCACGGGGTGGCCTACAGCAGACCCAACGCCCAGTTCGTCGAGGCCCAGGGGGACTATGCCAAGACCTCGCAGCAGGCGAACTGGCTCCACTGGACGATCCGGCTGTGCTACGGCGAGGTTCCCCGCGATCGTACCCTGATCGACTTCAAGGCCGGCAGGATGATCCTCGACCGGGTGCACATCACCTCCCCGGGCGACATCCAGCTCCGGGACGGCTGCTGCCACGAGATCCTGGGCTGTCGGTTCCAGGGGGGAGGGCGCCTCGTCGTGCATCGTCACGACCACAGGATCTGGAACACCCGCGCCGATGTCATCGAGGTGATGGCGGGCAACGCACCGACCGATCACACCGGCAGCGCCGGGCTGCACGCGGCCTGTCGCGACGTGCACCTCGCCAACACCTCGGCGGGCCAGCTCAGGATCGGTCGCCAGTACGACGCCGGCACCTACGTCTATCCCGCGGATCGCACCCTGGTGGAGAACCATTCCGGCGGCATCGGCTACGGCAATCACACGAACACCACGATCCGGGGCAGCAGCAGCGTTCCCGTCGAGGCGCCGGTCCTCCTGTCCGCCGCCGAGGTGGGGCCGGACGCCCCCTGGGTGGGGGTCGAATGGTAACGATCGGTACGGCAGCCCCGCGAGGGCCCGGCGGGCCGCTTCCGTCGTCCGCGATCCGT
>Ga0256830_1001456_pt1 | contig 16779 bp, 17 predicted proteins | sample 128326metaG_FD_190537 | JGI IMG/M metagenome (GOLD analysis project Ga0256830, IMG submission 190537) | Hydrothermal vent microbial communities from Lau Basin, Pacific Ocean - 128-326 | ecosystem: Environmental > Aquatic > Marine > Hydrothermal vents | place: Pacific Ocean: Lau Basin | collected... | reverse complement strand
GGTGAAATACAGGTTGGCCGGTGAAGGGTCAGGAATCTGCACAAGTGTCGTCGTAACGTGTCGTTTTTGCTGTATGTTTTGTGGGGGTGCTGAACGAACACAGACCTGATGAAAAAGGGATTGCGACTTCGCGATTTTCGGTAGGCTATCTATGACAGCCGAACGAACGAACACAGACCTGATGAAAAAGGGATTGCGACCCCCATACCATATCTTACCTCATTTTTTTGCGCTGAACGAACACAGACCTGATGAAAAAGGGATTGCGACCGCGGGAGCGCCGCCCCTTTTTCGTCAGGTCTGTGTTGAACGAACACAGACCTGATGAAAAAGGGATTGCGACTTGAACTGCCGGCCCATCTTCACAATGGATTACTCCAGAACGAACACAGACCTGATGAAAAAGGGATTGCGACACGGAATCCCAGACGGAATTCCAGACGGAAGCCTGAACGAACACAGACCTGATGAAAAAGGGATTGCGACTTGGCAAGGTTGAGTAATCCCGTAAGCTTTTCTGTTTGAACGAACACAGACCTGATGAAAAAGGGATTGCGACATCGGCCTGTAACCTTCATTGAACAGCCTGTTCCGAACGAACACAGACCTGATGAAAAAGGGATTGCGACTTATTATTATATATATATTCTTCTAATAACTTAGGAACGAACACAGACCTGATGAAAAAGGGATTGCGACTGTTGTAACCCAAAGTTTTCTGCCAACGAATCTTGAACGAACACAGACCTGATGAAAAAGGGATTGCGACTTTTTCCTTCACGTTTTCTTCCATTTCCTGAAGCGGAACGAACACAGACCTGATGAAAAAGGGATTGCGACCCCGTCAGTCGAGCCGCACCCCCAACAACCAAGCGACGAACGAACACAGACCTGATGAAAAAGGGATTGCGACACTCCACCGTGTGGGGGTGCTTATGTATACCCTTACGGAGAACGAACACAGACCTGATGAAAAAGGGATTGCGACCTTAGAGATTGTTGAATTTGGCCACAATGGTGGCCAAGGAACGAACACAGACCTGATGAAAAAGGGATTGCGACCCCTTGTCATGTCTGGTTGCTCTCTTCACGAGGGCGGAACGAACACAGACCTGATGAAAAAGGGATTGCGACACCAAGAAGGTGCGGAGAGTTTCCCCTCCACACCTTTTGAACGAACACAGACCTGATGAAAAAGGGATTGCGACCGGACCGACAGAGAAACCCTGCCAGTCCAGCCTTGAACGAACACAGACCTGATGAAAAAGGGATTGCGACCAGGCAGCACAATAGACATCCCCACAATCTCCTCTGCCGAACGAACACAGACCTGATGAAAAAGGGATTGCGACTTCTCCATTTTGATCTTCTTTTTGTAATGGAGGGCAGGAACGAACACAGACCTGATGAAAAAGGGATTGCGACTCCTCTCCCCAGCTACCTTTACATAAGAAGGAGGAACGAACACAGACCTGATGAAAAAGGGATTGCGACGACCCCAAGGACGGAGAACTCCTTATGTCCTCCACACGAACGAACACAGACCTGATGAAAAAGGGATTGCGACTTCCGGAAACCGGAGCGTATCAGGGCTTGCAGCCCGGGAACGAACACAGACCTGATGAAAAAGGGATTGCGACATGATTTTCTTTTCCAGCATTTCTACCTCCTGAAAAAGAACGAACACAGACCTGATGAAAAAGGGATTGCGACCCAATCAAAAGTTTTTTGTTTTAATTGCATCAATCGAACGAACACAGACCTGATGAAAAAGGGATTGCGACACAAATCCTGTAGATGTTTCTTTTAAAGAACGGGAACGAACACAGACCTGATGAAAAAGGGATTGCGACATGCCGCATCGCCTCAGGTGTAATCATCTCCACCTGAACGAACACAGACCTGATGAAAAAGGGATTGCGACAAAATGAAGGGGAGAGAAAAATTTTTCAGTCGTGTGGAACGAACACAGACCTGATGAAAAAGGGATTGCGACTTAGCGCGGACACCAGACCTTTGGCCTGCTTCACATCGTGAACGAACACAGACCTGATGAAAAAGGGATTGCGACGCTCTGGAGTTTCTCAATGTTTTCTGGAAAGGGAGGAACGAACACAGACCTGATGAAAAAGGGATTGCGACTCCACGACCGTGATCATCGCTGCCTCATAGTCCCAGAACGAACACAGACCTGATGAAAAAGGGATTGCGACCAGCCCTCCCCTCCTGCGGGTGTGAGTTTCTTGGCACGAACGAACACAGACCTGATGAAAAAGGGATTGCGACCTCTGCCCATTTTTTTCTTCTTTCCTTCCTCGCTTGAACGAACACAGACCTGATGAAAAAGGGATTGCGACAGCCGTCTCCGCGTAACCTATGGTTGACTTAGAACGAACACAGACCTGATGAAAAAGGGATTGCGACTCCCGAATTGCTCGAGAATTGGCTGGTATGATGGGGTAAGGTGAACGAACACAGACCTGATGAAAAAGGGATTGCGACGAAGGCGACACCTGGATAGTGAGTGAGGCATAGACTGAACGAACACAGACCTGATGAAAAAGGGATTGCGACGAGACCGGTGTGGTTTATCCCCGCAAGGCGGGGAGGTGAACGAACACAGACCTGATGAAAAAGGGATTGCGACATCCACCAGGTCGAGGAACCCACGAGCGACACTGAACGAACACAGACCTGATGAAAAAGGGATTGCGACCTGTCGATCATACAGATTATTCATAGATGATGCCTCCGAACGAACACAGACCTGATGAAAAAGGGATTGCGACCTGTCGATCATACAGATTATTCATAGATGATGCCTCCGAACGAACACAGACCTGATGAAAAAGGGATTGCGACTTTCTAACAAATGTCATATTCATTACTTAGTACCTGAACGAACACAGACCTGATGAAAAAGGGATTGCGTATATGAGTTTGTGGGTGCTCGATGAGTAAGGCTGTCGTAATAAAAGCGAAGGCCTTGTCAGGCAGAATCAGGGATATCGGGGTTCAATTGGGTGTTGACATGGCATCTACGTAAAGGGCTTGAGTTCGATCGTGTTTCATATTATACTATTACAAGTGGCGCCCTCCTTCAGTGGTCGATATGCTGAAAACGTTCCCGGCAGACTGGTGGGGGACATCCAGCGCAGCTGGTGCTCTGCACCTTGAGCCGCTTGATGCTCTGTGAAAAGAGCACATCGGTCTAAGCCGGGAACATAGAGAGGAGTCTTTGTAAAAGGAATGACAACGGTTTTGATCAAACAAAGACAGCCCTTGTGATACTGGCTTTTTCATTTCCTTCAAGGGCCGAGGACGAAGTTGGCGAAACCGTAGAGGAGGTGCCAAATGAAGAAGAGAATAACTGATAAGTTAAAAAAAACATCTTTCTGAGATAAAACAGAGATTCAAGGTTAAAGAGATCGGCATCTTCGGCTCCAGAGAGAAAGAAAGGGCGAGAAGGAGAAGTGACGTTGACATATTAGTTAAATTCGAAGATGGGTGTAAGACTTTTGATAATTACATGGATCTTAAGTTTTACCTTGAGGACCTATTTGGTTGCAAGGTAGATCTTGTGCTTAAGGATGCTTTGAAGGAGGAGATTAAATCTCATATACTCTCAGAGGTTGTTTATGTCTGAACGCAATCTCATGTTATTCTTGAATGATATTTTAAAGAGCATCCAGATGAGTTGCTCGCCTAAACCACGTGAAGTAAAATACAGAGAATACTATGAAAAGTCTAAAGAGGTAGAAAGCAAAAAGGTTGAAGTAACAGAGTGTCTTCTCAAGGAATATCCTGATTACAGAAATGCTGACTACTGTTTTATCGCATCAAAACATGCCATACAGATGGCCCTTGCCATGAAGTGTGTGGGGTATTCAAGCAAGATATCAGCTCTCCTACCGTTTGCAGGAGAATATCTGGGAGAGGGTGTGATATGCCCTCAAAAGGCGGCGGAAGTGTATTAGGGGGTTCTTTGGGAATATGTATAGGAATAGACGAAAGTTTCATGGGGTATGAATGATTTCGATATTGTCTCGCACAGTTAAAGAACGAAACAATCTAAGACCATTTCAAAAGGCTACTTTAGATGCTCTCCGCTCAGGAAAAGCAACCCTAATTATTGTTGAGGCACCTGTTGGTGCTGGCAAAAGCCACTTAGTCCGCCGAATAATTGAAGACGAAAGCTTAGCAGGTCATCCAATTATTCTTACCTATCCCACAAAAATTTTAATGAATGCACAAATCTCTGCCTTAAAGAAGGAACTTCTCAGTATTCGACATTGGCCGGATGAACCTGAGACTTCTTCAGGATTAACCTTGTTTGAATACTCTACTGATGCCCTAATACGTTACATAAGAAATCATCCAGAAATAGTAAGGCTGGATAAGAGTGAAATTATCGGAGAGGTCTTAAGAAGTCATCAATTTTTATCAAGGAAAAATATTATTGTAACCACCCCTGATGTGCTTCATCTCATTAAGCAAGGATTTTATAGAGGCTCTCAAAGACTCGAAGCGTTACTTAACAAAGCCATCGTGGTTTTCGATGAATTCCATCTTTATACAGGCTTAACTAATTTCGCTCCTTTAATAGACTGGCTGGCCGATTCAGTAGCTCATAAAATTGTCCTTCTTTCAGCTACACCCACCACAAACGAGGATTTGCACGGTATCTTCGAAAAATACACCACTGAAAAAATTGAATTTAAGGATTCCATTGGAGGAGAATCTGATAAGATATTTAATTATCCATTGTACTTATATATTGAAGAATGCAGATATACTAGAACAGGTGTTATGCTTGAACAACTGAAGAAGTATTTAACAGTTCTTCCAAAACCAACAGCAGTTATTTTTGATTCCATTTTCAGGCTGAGACATTTAAAGCCTATTTTAGAAAAAGAATTTGGCAATCAATATATCATATCGGAATATAGCGGTATGAAAAAAGAAAGTATTTCGTTCAATCAAAAAACAGTAATTCTCGGTACTGCCTCAATAGAAGTTGGGGTCGAAATGCCCATTAAAAGTCTTATTACTGAGACATCTTATTGGACATCCGCTATACAGAGGCTTGGACGCGTTGGACGTTTGGAACGTGGAGAGGCTGTTCTTCTGACGAGGAAACGGCTTACACCTTTCTTGCTGAATCGAGAAACTCTCACTCGCTATGAGTTGGAACAAGAGGTATTAAAAGTTGCTCTTAAAGAAACTTCTGGCGCAATGGTGTCCGGTGAAATGTTTAGAGGGGATAGTTACCCTTTTATTGTCGTTGATAGTGGGAATAATAATTTTGCGATGCCATATACAGAGGCAATTTTTTCAATGTTTGATATTGATGATGATTTTGTTACAAACTGGCAAAAGATGAATCAAGAACAAAAAAGGGAAATTTTGATTGATTATAGACTTCCAGATGAGGTTGTTGAAGATTTACTACTAAGAGACAGGATTTTTCAATTTTGGGGAGTAGTTAAGGGACGATTGAAGTCAGAATATGAGAAGGTAACAACAAAACTTTTAGACAGTAGTTTAGCTATTCATCTTGATAATTCAGGTAAATCTTATTATTTTGACCATGGAGATGTATTATTATGAAGCACGGTAAACCTGTTCTACAACTGGAGCAAGTAAAAAGAATTCTCCGGCCTCAATTTGAATATCTGGCTAAAAGCCATGGGGAAGTATTATGGCTGCACTCTTTTTCCGTCTGGTCAATTTTGTCAAAGCTGGTTGCCAGGATACCGAGATTTACTGATCGAGAAAGGCTACTTTTAGAAATATCAGCACTTATTCATGATATTGGAAAGATGAGACCAAAGGGGCAGGAAATTCTGACTGGTAAAAGAGTGGGGGCCTTAAAACACACAGCCACAAAAGATGAAATAAAGAATTATCTCTCTCCCTTCATAGCTGAGAAAATAATTCCAATTAAAATTGATGAGATAGACAAAATATGGGAATTTGTATTACACCATCATATTACAGAGGAACAGCAGAAAGAAGCACACACTCCCGCCTATGGCATTTATGCTGAAGTGGTGCGCTATGCTGACTGGCTTTCATCAATGGAGCAAATAGATATGCCAGCAGTAAGAATGATTCAAAATGGGCTTAACGGTGTTTGCAGTCTGACAGTCTTTAATGTAGGACGTTACCCGTCACCAACAACCTACAACTTAGTACAGGTGGCAGCAGAAAAGTATCATAGCCTGGGGTGGGAAACACTCGTTGTGCTTGATAATGGTGCAATATTTATTGGAGATAGGAATGCGGTTCTTCCAGCAAAAAAAGAATTATCTCAATGTTTTACAAATAAGCTTATTGCAAAATCTTTTGAAGGTATGGACATTCAGAATAAGTATATGCGCTATGAGATATTATCCGGGCCAGCTAAGGTTGACCCTTGTGGATTTTTACAATCAAGGCAGGACGAGTATCGAGACAAACTCAGCGATGTTGAAATTGGACCTGTTTTGTTTCTCAGAACATTGATGGATTTATATAAGAACTCAGGGAAATTGACGAGTCGTTTAAGAAGAGATTTGCCTATTCTTGACATTCTTTCTAAAGCTGGAGGAACTAATGGTATTACCCAGGCAAAGCAGAAATGGAATGAAAAACAAAGTTATGGGAAAGATAAACAATGGTCTTCCACAAATGCTCTTATAATAGATATTTTTAATAGCATAACAGTCGGTGAAATTTTAGATGATGATAATACTTTAGACAAGGGAAAACTGCTAAGAGATATGACTGCACAAGAATTGTATAATATTCTACTGTATATTGCACAGAGATGGTTCCCTGCAAGTGAAACCTCCGTTTTAGAGGACAGTATTAGTAATTTAATTTCAATGGAAGAAGAAACTGATTTCTCAATTATGGCAAAAGATGCATTATATAGATATAAAAACTATAAAAATACGAGGAGACCAAACAATGCATTGTGTGAACAGTGTGGCTTTACGGTCCCAGCCGTAGCCACAGCCTCTTTAAACTTCCCTAAAAGCAGTGGTTTTTCACAGATTAATCCAAGACCAGAATCCGATGCACCAAGAGTTGTCTGTCCCTTGTGCATTTTTGATGCTACGCAGATAAGAAATGACTTATCTGGTAAAAAGTCGCAAGTTTATGTAAGAGCAGTTTCAAGGATTCCAGAGTTATGGCAGCTGTATGGTGACTTGAAAACCCGTATTGATCGGCTTCGACAGTCATTAACGAATGCTAGAGAAATAAAAGAGTTATCTGAAACAGAATTTTCCGATTTGCCATTACCTCAACATTTTATGATACCAATCCAAAAGAAATATAATGAGACACTTGCCGAAATACCTCTTCATACCGAGAGGGGGACTCTGTTCCCGATTGAAAGAGTTAATAAAGATGCAAGTCCAAAAGACCTTCGTGCCAAGTATCTTGCATTTTATGTTTTGCTTAACATGATGGGTTTAGAAGTTCATATGGGACTTGAAGAACAGGAAGGGCTTTTCGGTGAGAAGGTTTTTGAGAAGCATACTGGTGATTGGCAATCGTTATATTATGAAGGGCTTGTTACGGTAATTCTTGCAGGGACAATTGACAAGAACAATAAATATATTTTTGTTCATTCATTATTGGAGAAAAGCCCATCAGTTGTTTTATCCAAACTTGAAGACGCAAAGATAAAAAAAGAACTTCTTGAGAAAGTATTTGTATTTTTAATGCGTACAAATTTAAGAATAGCTGAATGGAAAGGAGGTTTAATAATGAAAGAGATATTACAAGATGCCGCTTTTTTTGCTGAATGGGTTCCGAAGTTCTTCTGGAGTTCAAAAGATTACGATTCATGGCGAACTGGCGGGTCAAAGTATGTGATTACAAAACCCGTTGACAGGGTTTTGAATGCCTTATTACAGGGTGATGACTTTGAAGAAGCTTTTGCAAAATTTCTCTCAGGCTTGAAAGAGGACATTAGTGGTGACAAAACCAAAGAAGGCTCAAAGGCTACAGTAGATGTAAAGGACCTCGAATCATTTATGACTGAAGCAAAAAAGATATTTTACCGCTATGCTAATCTTAGAGATGAAAATATAACGAAGTTCATTCAGGCTAAAAATGGATTGCGCTCTGCTATTTATGTCGTAAAAAGATACGAAAATCTAAAGGAGGTAATAAAAAATGAAACTGCATAGCGAGCCGACATTATTATCGAAAGGGGTATATCTCCAAATCCCAGTAAAGATTACTTTACTGGATGAGGCGATTATCCGGAGCAATGAACCGGAAGAAGTTTTGACATTCAAATATAATAATTTAGGCAATCGATTCATTATTCCATGGCGGAAAATTAAGGGGAAGCTTCGTCGCCTCGTTTTAGAAAAACAAAGAGGATTAAATATTGAGTCGAAATGTGCCCTAAAAGATGATTTATGCATGAAATGCCCAACATGCTTTCTCTTTGGTGGAACCGGCGAGACCAGTTCAGCAGGGGCTCAATATAACATCCTTTCTCGTATTTATGGAGAGACTTTTATATCCGAAAGAGAGATTGGAGATATAACCCCATATACTGCAAATGCTGTCCGTGAGCAAGACTTGACGACAGGACAAGCTCTTATGAGCATTTTAACTGTACCTAAAGAGACTGTATTCCGTGGTGTGGTTACACTAAAGGACCCAACTCCTGAAATGGTAGCTATCTTGGTTGACAATATTAATAGACTGTCCAGAATAGGGGCAAGAAGTGTTGAGTGGGGAAGGGTACAGACAGAAATTGAGGGATTTCATCTTTCTGATAGGGAAGAGCTGAGCATTTACCTTGATTTCCAAAACAAGATAAAAGTTGAATCGAAGGTGAAAAAAGATTTAAAAAAATTACTGTCCCGTCAGAACCTACCATCAGTTGATAGAGCATATAAGATTTTAGACCGGCAAGTTAAAAAGCTTATCAGTTCTCTTGCTGGAAAAGGGAAAAACCAAGGAAAAAAAACAGGAAAAACACCGGGAAGTTAAAGAGCTTATCCATTATATTTGCCGGAGGAGATTAATGGATATATATTCTTACAGCTTAAAGCTCATTGACCCTCTTTTCTTTGCACGAGAAGGCATAAGTGGAGCTTATACACCCCCCTACATCCACGCTACGGCTTTGAATCATGCCTTATCATGGGCAATGGGGAAAGAACGACCAGATCAACCGTATTTCATGGCAGATGAGAATGGAGGAATAAATAGTCCCCGATATGAAACTTCGTGGATAGATGAAAGTTTCTATGCAACACCAGCACGACTGAAAGGAACACCAACTTACTACACTGAGATAGTTAAAGGCGATGGCGATAAGAATATCCAAGTTGGATATGGCGATGCCAAGATAAACGGAGTGGCGGTCGGCAGGAGTGAAGTTTTAAAGGCATATCGGATATATTCACTAGCACCGGAATCTGTTTTTGAAGGTTATCTTTATTCCAGTATACACTTTGATAAATTCCCAACCATTATACGTCTTGGCAGTTTTAGAGGGTTGGCTATATTTGAAGTTAGTAAACCTTTTAAAATTATTGGCAAAGAAAAAAAGAAGTATTGCGATCATCCAGTTGACCCTCTCGTGAGTAAGGTTTTAAGAGGCACCTCTATCCCTATGCTTCCATACCCTGTAGTGGATCAGGCACTGGTCGAAGATGTAATAGAAATCAGGAAGTTCAGACAACGAATATTTGTAGCAGAATTGCCCACTCAACAGGATTTGAAAACTGAACCAGTAAGGCAAAGTTCTTCGCTGATAACATAATTTTATGAAGCTTAGAACTTATAGACTTATAATCAAAACTGATAGACCTCTGAATACTCAAGCCGTAAGCCTGCGGGGATTTATTGGTAAGCGATTCCCAGAATTAAGTCTTTTACATAATCATGCGTCGAATAAGTCTTTCATATATACCTTTCCAAGAGTCCAATATCATATACTTAATGGTGATGCTTTGATTATTGGTATTGAAGAAGGTGCGGATACCGTAAAGTATATCGAGCACATTTTGACAGGGTTATCGCTGAATAGACAAGTTTATAAAATCGTTGCTAAAACAGGTGTTGAAAGCGAGATTTACTTTGGAATACTAAAAGAACCTCTCCCCTACACCTTCCTCACCCCCTGGCTTGCGTTGAATGAGAAGAATTATGAGAAGTATCAGAAATATGGGGCATGGGCAAAGAGGAAGGAGTTGTTAGAAAAGATACTCATCGGCAATATCATATCAATGTCTAAGGGCCTTGGATACACTGTGCCAGAGCCGATTAAGGCTGAAATTCACGGGTTGAAGGAAACTCAGACCTTCCTCAAAGGCACCCCCATGCTCGGCTTCCTCGGAACATTCTCTGTAAACTTTGAAATCCCCGACTACTGGGGCATAGGAAAGTCAGTGTCGAGGGGATTCGGGACGGTGAAAAGAGTTAGAGAGTTAAAGAGTTGAGGAGTTTTTAAAATGGAGAAGATAGAAAGATTTAAAGATATTCAGGCGTGGCAGAAAGCAAAAGTTAATGAACTATTTAAAGAACTCTTAACTCCTTAACCCCTATAGCCCTGAAACTCTCTGAATCCGTCTCAAGGGGGGAGTATGATATAATTTTTATATAAATAAGGAGGTGAGGAGATGGCGGTTATAGATAAAGTTGCTAAAGAACTTCATTTAAGCCCTCAAGAATTGATCAAGGAAAGCCTTAAGGCCTATCTTGAAAAGAGGCTCTCCCGGATCGAGGCAGATATTTTTCTTCTGATGAAGAAATACGGAATAAAAGATGTATTTGAGATGGATGCTAAAATCAAAGAGGGTTTAATAAGCGAGAAAGATGCATATGATGACTACTTTGTCCTTGATAATCTTGAGGCAGAGCAGGATAAATTGAAAAGGTTTATAGAAGAATTATAATGCCAGAAATAGAGGATCTGAAAAGGATAGCAGAAGTAGAGTTTTCTGATATAGTTGCCGATGTCGATCTAATTGAGCATAAACTCAGAATTATCCTTATAGATAAAAGCTTCGTGGATGTTTATATTTCCAGAAAACTTGCTGATAAGTTTGGTTACCACTGGGAATGCAAAGACGGAAAAGGGACGCTTTACCGTTATGACAATTTCCCGGATAAAAACTGGCAAAACCTTAAAACCTTTCCACATCATTTTCATAATGGCTCTCAGGAAGATGTTGAATCGTCACCTTTTCCTCTGACGCCGATTGAAGGCTTCAGGGCATTCATGCAATTTATACGGGATAAAATAACCGGATAATCCCATGCTCGGCTTCCTCGGAACATTCTCAGTGAACTTTGAAATACCTGACTACTGGGGCATAGGAAAGTCGGTGTCGAGGGGGTTCGGGACGATAAGAAAACTGAGGAGTTTGACGGATTGATGAACCATATAGCTTGAGCCCCATGCAGCTTGTCATAAACACATACGGATCGTACCTTCAGAAGAACGGTGACTGCTTCAAAATAAGGACCGATGAAAAGGTCTTCGAAGTGTCGTGCAAAAAGGTGTCTTCCATATTGATCTCGACAGCGGCCTACATCACGACTGACGCGATCAAGATGGCGATGGAGAACAACATCGATATCGTCTTCATCAACGAGTACGGTGATCCATACGGCAGGGTGTGGCATCCCAAGCTGGGCAGTACCACCCTCATACGCAGGCGGCAACTGGAAATAGCGGAAACAGAGCGGGGCCTCGTTCTTGCGCTTGAATGGGTGAGGACCAAGTTCAGCAACCAGATAGAGTTTCTGAAAAGGCTCAGGAAGACCCGCCCTCACAGGTCGGCCGAGATTACGTCATATATCGAAAAGCTCCGGAACGCCGCTTCCGGACTCAATGTGCTCGATGGCACGTTGGAGGAGTGCAGAGGGACGATAATGGGAATCGAGGGCAGCGGCGGAAGGATATATTTCGAGGCCTTAAGCATGCTGTTGCCGGACAGGTTCAAGTTTTCGGGAAGAAGCAGGAATCCTGCACGGGATGAGTTCAACGCCCTGCTGAACTATGCCTATGGTGTGCTGTATTCAAAGGTTGAGAAGGCATGTATCATAGCCGGGCTCGACCCGTATGTGGGCTTCATTCATACCGACCACTACAACAAGAAGTCCCTCGTGTTCGACCTCATAGAGAATTACCGCATCTGGGCGGACGAGACGGTCGTGAACCTTTTTGCATCGAGAAAGGTAAAGGCCGACATGTTCGACAGGATTCCAAACGGTTTTATCCTGAACAAGGAAGGCAAGGCGGTTCTGCTGACGGCGCTGAACTCGTACCTGGATGGATCGGTGAGGTACAGGGGCAGAAACATAAAGCGGGAGAATATCATCCAGTTCGACTGCCACAGGATCGCCAACGCACTTATAAGGTGAGAACGGTGCAAGCGCATACGCACTGATCAGATGTGATGCTTGTCTGGATAATATACGACATAAGTGATGACAGGATTCGAGGCAAGGTTGCCAAGGCATGCAAGGACAAGGGGCTTTACAGGGTTCAGAAGTCCGCTTTCCTCGGCATGCTGAACAGGAACCAGCTCGATGAGCTCAGGATCATGTGCGACGACCTCATAGACCATGAGGTGGACTCGGTCTATATTTTCCCAATGTGCGAAGACGACTTCAAAAAGGTCAAACTGCTCGGACAGGCCTTTGATAAAAAACTCGTGACAGACGAGGTGAAGGCACTGTTCTTGTGATGACAACCGGACAGGTGGCGGGGAGGGATTTTCAATGAGTGACGATAAGGCGACCGTCTATGACGAAATCATGGACACTGAATCAACACCCATGATAACCCCCTCAGAGATAGTAGAGCACCTTTACTGCCCGCGCTTTACATACTTTATGAACTGCCTGAACATCCCTCAACATGAAGAACTCAGATACAAGGTTCTGAAGGGCCGCGAGCTTCACAACAGAAGGGAGAGGGAGAACCGTGACTACATCAGGAAGAAGCTCGGCTGCACCGGCAAGGATATCTCTGTCTATCTCGCATCCAGGAGGATCGGGGTCAGGGGAATAATAGATGAGGTGCTTCAGCTCGGAGACGGCACCCTTGCGCCCCTTGATTACAAGTATGCCGAGTATACGGAGTTCACTTTTCAGACCCATAAAATACAATCGGTGCTGTATGCACTCTTGATCATGGAGAACTATCGGAGACCCGTCAGAAAAGGCTTCATATGTTACGCGAGAAGCAACCACAAGATCAAGGAGGTCGTTTACAAAGACAAGGATTTCCGACATGCCGAGAGCGTTGTGGCTGAGATATTCAGTATAATACTGAAGGGTTACCACCCGAAGAAGACCCGATGGCGTAACAAGTGCTTTGACTGCTGCTACAGGAACATTTGCGTATAGATGAAAAGCAGAGTGTATTAGTTGCAGTCTTGCCGCTGATCAAGCATCCGGCTTGAGCGGCGGCCCTGTTCTTTGACAACGACAGCTCTTCATTTTTCTGTTTCAGTTGGGTTAATATAGATTTGTATCAGGGCTTGCAGAAGAGCGGGCCGGTGGTGACTATTGTGGCAAAATTATCGGCAGATACTTCTGCAACATCGAAAAGGCCTTAATATAGAAGCTTTTCCCACGGTACTTTACATGTAACGAGCAGTAAAAATGTGCTGTTTGACTGACTTTACAGACAGAAAATTCGGGATAAAATGGGTTTGTGAAAAGGGCTTAACCGCTGATAATATATGCATAAACTCAAGAATTGCTGCCTAAGAGGAACTTCCAGCAAAACAAGGATTGAAACAACGCTCTCAGAATTGCTGACTTTCCAGAGTCAGAGCCTAAGAGGAACTTCCAGCAAAACAAGGATTGAAACGACCTTCAGGCAATACTCTCAGATGCCGAGTATCTGGCCTAAGAGGAACTTCCAGCAAAACAAGGATTGAAACTCACCCTCTCTATGCCTATTTTTCTTACGATCTCCCGGCCTAAGAGGAACTTCCAGCAAAACAAGGATTGAAACTAGATTCTCATATAGATACCTCCTGATGAAAAATGAGCCTAAGAGGAACTTCCAGCAAAACAAGGATTGAAACGCCATTTGCAATTAAAAACAGTATGCTCAAGAGCAAGCCTAAGAGGAACTTCCAGCAAAACAAGGATTGAAACACCCGGTTGACAACATTACAGCGGGGCTGTATTTTGCCTAAGAGGAACTTCCAGCAAAACAAGGATTGAAACTCTGAAATAGAATAAGTTTTCTGGAAACGCAATCTCGCCTAAGAGGAACTTCCAGCAAAACAAGGATTGAAACTTTTTAATCGTTATTTCGTCGCCTTCCATCTTAGGGCCTAAGAGGAACTTCCAGCAAAACAAGGATTGAAACTTCATGAAATGCTGCATCTCAATGCTGATCTTGCTAAAGGCCTAAGAGGAACTTCCAGCAAAACAAGGATTGAAACATCTTATTGTATAATTTTTTTGGAGAGACCTTTGATTGCCTAAGAGGAACTTCCAGCAAAACAAGGATTGAAACAGGTTTATTTCAGGAGTTTCATTGGAAGTGCTGCAAGCCTAAGAGGAACTTCCAGCAAAACAAGGATTGAAACAATCGCAATCTCATTGCTACACACCCCGTTTAAGTGGCCTAAGAGGAACTTCCAGCAAAACAAGGATTGAAACTCGAAAATCCAAAGAATGACATGCATAGAGACACGGGCCTAAGAGGAACTTCCAGCAAAACAAGGATTGAAACCTCAATCATTCCTATTCCACCTGGTGGGTCAAGGGGGCCTAAGAGGAACTTCCAGCAAAACAAGGATTGAAACATTTTCCGCGCTGGTGAGCTTGCGCCTGTTCCTCCACGCCTAAGAGGAACTTCCAGCAAAACAAGGATTGAAACTATCCTGCCAAGTCTTCTCAGTCAATTCGTATAATTTGCCTAAGAGGAACTTCCAGCAAAACAAGGATTGAAACGACAATATCTCGCGCTTTCGCTCCAGCATATTCAGGCCTAAGAGGAACTTCCAGCAAAACAAGGATTGAAACCCAGCCGTTTCTATTGATGACGTTGCCTTAGAAACTCGCCTAAGAGGAACTTCCAGCAAAACAAGGATTGAAACGACAATATCTCGCGCTTTCGCTCCAGCATATTCAGGCCTAAGAGGAACTTCCAGCAAAACAAGGATTGAAACTCTCTACAGAAGCTCCTTTTTTCTTATACCACGGGCCTAAGAGGAACTTCCAGCAAAACAAGGATTGAAACCCTGATCATCAGTCATCATCTTCTTATACACCCCGTGCCTAAGAGGAACTTCCAGCAAAACAAGGATTGAAACACGAAACTGAGCCGTGAGGAGGTGCAGAATCTCAGGGCCTAAGAGGAACTTCCAGCAAAACAAGGATTGAAACATGAAAAGGTTCTTGTAGCGGGATGCATCAAAAAACGCCTAAGAGGAACTTCCAGCAAAACAAGGATTGAAACTTTTTGTGGACGTGCTTATCATGATAGTTTCTATCGCCTAAGAGGAACTTCCAGCAAAACAAGGATTGAAACTCCTTCAGGAAGTCGAAGACGAACTTGTACAGCGTCGCCTAAGAGGAACTTCCAGCAAAACAAGGATTGAAACTAGATTACGCGGGGCTGTGCCTCTTCAGCCTGGCAACGCCTAAGAGGAACTTCCAGCAAAACAAGGATTGAAACTGCAAGGACGTAAATGCTGTGATGCGCCGTCTTTCTGGCCTAAGAGGAACTTCCAACAAAACAAGGATTGAAACTGGCGTCCTAAAGTTACGGTTCAGACCGAGTATGTGGGCCTAAGAGGAACTTCCAACAAAACAAGGATTGAAACAGATTTTCGAGAATTTCCCTCCAATCAACCCAATAGTGCCTAAGAGGAACTTCCAGCAAAACAAGGATTGAAACATTTTCATATCGCCATCACCACGTCCTCGGTCACCTTGCCTAAGAGGAACTTCCAGCAAAACAAGGATTGAAACTGAATTTCCAATTGCATAAATTGGTAGAAATGAAATGCCTAAGAGGAACTTCCAACAAAACAAGGATTGAAACCGCATAGGGGAATTATTGGTGCGTGAAGGACGGTTCAGGCCTAAGAGGAACTTCCAGCAAAACAAGGGCGGAATTCTCGCCCATCGAGTCGAAGGTGGTGTGCCGGAATCTCTCGGACACTGAGTACGAGGGGCTGTCGGTGGCGGATACGGCGTTTCAGCTCGCGATGAGCTCCGGAGACGACGAGCTCACGGTCGAGTTCTCATGATGGAGGGCGTGGTGAAGGAGTGCAGGAGACGACGCCGGCGCAGCGGAAAGAGCAGGCCGTGGGCGAGCACTGCAGGGGTGCGGACGTGAAGGAGTGCAGGAAATATTTCGGAGAGGAGATGCTGAGGCGGGTGTGCAGCACGTGCCCGGATCAGGTAAAGAGCGTAGCCGCGAAGCAGGCATAGAAGGCGAGAATGAACCTCAATTCATTTTTGACAACTGAGATGATTGCAATGATGATCAAGGCGGTCCCGGAGGCAACGTCAGTCTGGCAGAGTGCAAGACCGTACAATATGCCGGCTATCAGGACCAGCAGGTGGAAAACGATTGCCGGGCCTAAAAGGAGACCCTCTATAGTCGCTCGAATCAGGTACATACTGAAAGTATAGCGAAAATGAAAAACATCGTCAATATGATCCTTCAGGCCAAAGGGCCGGAGAAGGTGCAGCACGAGGCGGACGGTACCGCCGAGGGGAAGGGGGCCGACCGCCTGATCACCTCTCGCAAGAACCCGGCCTCAGGGC
>Ga0256830_1001455_pt1 | contig 16781 bp, 20 predicted proteins | sample 128326metaG_FD_190537 | JGI IMG/M metagenome (GOLD analysis project Ga0256830, IMG submission 190537) | Hydrothermal vent microbial communities from Lau Basin, Pacific Ocean - 128-326 | ecosystem: Environmental > Aquatic > Marine > Hydrothermal vents | place: Pacific Ocean: Lau Basin | collected... | reverse complement strand
CGGCAAACCGCACTGGAAAGACGTCGACCAGGCCCTGTTCCAGTCCATCGGCCGGGCCATCGTCGAATTCCGTGAGACCTTCCCCTATTTCAAAGGGCCATTCAAGGACATGGGCTATGCCATCCAGCGCTACCTGCCCGGCGAACACTACCACTGGCACATCGACGGCGGCAGCCACGAATTCAGCCAGCGGCAACTGGTGGCGCTGTGGTATCTCAACGACGTGCCCGGCCCTGGCGGCGAGACCGAGTTCCTGTACCAGGATGTGAAGGTCACGCCGGAACAGGGCAAGCTGGTATTGTTCCCGCCCTTCTGGACCCACGAGCATCGCGCCGTCACTGTGCAGCGGGGCGTGAAATACATCGCCACGACCTGGGTGGTATTCGCCTGACGGTGTCCGAGGTCCGCGCACCGGCAAGCGGCGCCGAATGGGCGGCGTACTACGCGCTGCGCTGGCGCGTGCTGCGCGCGCCCTGGAATCAGCCGCGCGGCAGTGAGAAGGACGATCTGGAAGGCGATGCCGTGCACCTCATGATAGGCGACGCCGACGGCCGTGTGCTGGCGGTCGGCCGCCTGCACAGGCTGGACGACGATAGCGGTCAGATCCGCTACATGGCGGTGGAGCCTGACTGCCGCGGGCAGGGGCTCGGCACGCGGCTGTTGCGGGAACTGGAACGGGCGGCGGCAGATTCCGGCATGCTGCGTACCGAGCTGCATGCACGCGAAGGCTGCGTGCCTTTCTACGAGAAGGCGGGTTACCGGGTGATCGAATCTTCACACCTGTTGTTCGGCAAGATACAGCACTTCAGGATGGAGAAGGTGCTGGGCGGATAAAGTGCGGGCGGCCATGGCGGGATGTGGTCTTTTTTGACAGGGACGTACCAGAATGCGGCGGTTCTGTTAAGAGGTGGCCGCCGAACCGTTATGGTGGGGTGCGCTTCGCTTACCCCACCCTACGTGTTCTCGTGTGACGCCGGGGTCGGGCGCTCAGGCGACGATCTCGGTCAGGGTGATGTCGCCCGAGGTGTCCACCACCACTTCGCGGACGTGCGGCACGCGGCTGAGGATATAACCCGCCATCAGCAGCATCAGTTTCTTGTTCTCGGAGTGGAGGGCGCCCAGGATGCGGTCGGCGACGATCTGGCAGCGCTGGTAGAGGTCCGGCTTCTCCACCCAGAAGCGGCTCATCTGCCAGCCGCGGTCCATGTCCTGGTCCATCTTTGCATAGAATTCCTGCGCCTCTTCCATCAGGTCTGCGGGCACGTCGATCTCGTAGGCTTGGTCTTCAATGCACACTTTCAATATCATCGTGTCTCTCCGACTCAACAACTCAGGGATCCGGCATCCATGCTTATCGTCATCCCCAAGGTACTCGACAGCGCGCAGCTGGAGCGGGTACATACATTATTACAGGACGCCCGGTTCATCGATGGCCGGCTGTCGGCCGGCAAATCAGCCCGGCGCGTCAAGCGCAACGAGGAACTCGATGCCCGGGACAGCCGCATCGAACGCCTCAACGAACTGGTGATGGGTACGCTGGTACGGAATGCCCTCTACCAGGCCGCGGTGCTGCCGCACCGCATCGCCACCCCCTTTTATGCGCGCTATACGAAAGGCATGCGCTACGGCGACCACGTGGACGACCCGCTCATGGGACCGCCCGGCGGCCAGTACCGCACCGACGTGTCGACCACCGTGTTCCTGAACAGCCCGCGCGACTACCAGGGCGGCGAACTGGTCGTGCGCACGCCGTTCGGCGACCAGTGCGTCAAGCTGGAAGCCGGCGACGCCGTGGCCTACCCCTCATCCAGCCTGCACCATGTGGCGGAAGTCACCTCGGGCGAACGCCTGGTGGCGGTCACCTGGGCGCAGAGCATGGTGCGCCATCCGCAGCAGCGCGAACTGCTGTTCCAGCTCTACCAGGCGCGCGAAAAGCTGTTGCAGAATCAGCCGGACGCCGAGGAAACCACACAGGTCGACCATGTGTACGTCAACCTGGTACGCATGTGGTCGGAACTCTAAACAAAAAAACGGGCCGTGTCGCAGGACATCGGCCCGTTGTGTGCACAAGCGGCGCAGCTTAGCGGTGCGAACCCTTTTCAGCGTGGGCAATGTCCACCAGCTTCATGGCCAGCTCGTTGTATTCCTGTCGATAGTTGTGCAGCGGGTGACCCTCACCGGCCATCCAGTAGTCTTCCGGTTCCACGCCGTTTTCATGTTCGTATTCCATGAATTTCTTCTGCATTTCCAGAAGCTTGTTGATGATCTCTTGCCTTTCGCTCATGGTATTTGCCTCCAAAGCGTTCGATTACACCCGGCCTGCGCCGTTCAAAGACTGGCGCGAACTATAGTACGGGCAGGCCGGCATCGCCATATCCCCATTGGGCAGGATTTGTACGGGTATCAGTAACCGCCCTTGCGGGTACTTTCCTTCAGACCGGCGATCTTGCGGCCCTGCTTGCTGGGCATGCCGGGAAACAGGCGATACATGTCTTTACTGGTCGGCTTGCTGCCCCACAGCTTGCCCATGTCCTTGAGGATGGTGCGCTCGTTGGGCTCGTTGCCGCCATTGTTGTAGTGCTGGTCACGCAGGTACTTGATGACATCCCAGTGCTGCTCGGTGAGTTCCAGGCCCTCCTTCCTGGCGATTTCTTCTGCGACCGCTTCGGTCCATTCATCCAGATTGACCAGGTAACCGGTTTCCGTGAGTTCGACGGTCTTTCCATCCACTTCAATTGCCATTTCTATTTCTCCATATGAATCAATAGATTGTAATTTAAGTTTAATCCACTCCTTTAATTAAGGAGCGGCGCGGAAATTATCTACTCCTGCTTGTCGGCCGCGATCTGGTGCACGGCCTTGATACCCTTGTGCGGAATGAACAGGCCGCAGCCCATGGTGCGGTGCGCGCCGATACCCCGCTGCTGCAGCCTCACCGCCTCCTCGACGTCGAGGTCGGCCAGCATCAGGCTGCGCGTGAACAGCTCGCCCTGCGGGTGGCGGATGCGGTGGGTTCGCCCGCACAGCATCTTGCGCACGCGGATATCGATGGCGCGCAACTGCTCCGCCACCTGCTCCAGGAAGGCCTCCTCATCCTCGTGGTCCACGCCGTCCGGCACCACCACGTAGCGGGCGAACTGGGTCGACTGGGTGCTGAACAGCTTGATGCTCGATTTACCCACCTCCAGCGGGTGGCCATCGATGTCCAGCACGGCGCCGGTCAGCGCCTGCGCATCGGCGATGCGGTGCTTCGGCATGCGCAGCGTCATGCGCGCGCGGCGCGACAGGTGCAGCACCTCGTGCTCCGGATCCTCGGGCCGCATCCAGCCGTTGCCGGACTCGGCGCCGTGGATCAGGTGGATGCCGGCCTGCGGCTCGTCGTCCATCCACGGCAGCCTTTCCTTCACCGCGCAGCTGAAGGTCCAGGCATGGTCCAGCGGCAGGCTGCGGCAGCCGATGTGGTACACCAGGTCCACCACGTCGTCCGGCACCTGGTACGGCGTGGATTCGTCTTTTTCCTCTTCCCAGAACATGGCTGCGGCCGCTCCTCGTCAACCGCCAAGGCGCGCGAAGGCGGCTTCGAGGCGGTCCTCCCAGCCTTCCGGGGTATCCGGGAACGGCGGGCGCACGTCCATCTGGAAAAACAGCTCACCGGCACGCGCCTTGTCCTCGATGAGCTTTACCAGTTCATCGAAGCTCTCCAGATCGTGGTTCTGCAACAGCACTTCGCTGAGGTAGAGCATGTCAGTCACCTTGCGGGTCGCTGACCCGGTCAAAATACCTGGCCCGGTACAGAAGCCGTTGCCGGCCACCGGCCGGATCGTCGCTGAACGCGCTGCGGCAATGCAGCACGTTGTTGCTGATGATGCCTTCGCCGGCCGCGAGCCGGTGGCGAAATATATAGGGCGAATCCCCGTTAAACAAGCCGAGCAGGCAGTCGGCCGCCCGCCGCGTGATGGCGTCATCCTTCCATTCGATGTTGCGGGTGCGCGCCGAATACCGCATGTGCAGATGGCCGCCGGCATCGACCGAGAACACGGGACCGCTCTGCGCCGGACGCAGCATGCGGCCGTTCTGGATGTTGGGCGGAATGGTCATGGCATCGGGCTGCATGAGCGCCTCGATCATGGCCGGGTCGCTGTCCCGCAGCTGTATATAGGCGATTTCGTGGTCCAGCAGCGCGTTTTCGCCTCCCTCGATGGCAGGCTGCACGCAGTGCATGACGATGGCGCGTATCTGCCGCTCCGGGCTGTTGTAGTAACCGTCGGTGTGCCAGTTGAGGCGTTTGTCCGTGTAAGGAATGTACTCACCCCCGTGGCGTGTCTCCACCACCCTGAGGGAGGTGATGGCGTCCTCGTCCGCGCACAGGTTGTTGTCCAGCCGCTGCAGACCGAACTGGCGGCCGAGCCGGCGCACCAGCGCCTTGTCGCCGGTGGCCGCATCGGCCAGGCGGTAGATGGCAAAATTGGCCCGCGCCAGCGCACGGTGAATGGCCGCCTTCTCCGCCGCATCGAGGCTGAATCCGTCGCCGACGTCGACCCGCAGTTCGTCTACCGATGCGGGATATGCCGTCAGCTTCTGTTCCCGCCAGGCGACATAGGCGGCCTCGTCACCCAGGTCGAAGGGCGAGTGACGGCTGGCGGCAAGGTGCGGCTGGACAGGATTCATGGGTTTTTGAACATCCGGCCACAGCCGGGAACCGTATTGGACACGACACTGATTTTATCAGATCGCCCCACGGAGATTGGCCGCAAAATAACGGGAATTTATGGGGTTAGTGAGCCATCACGGTATTTTTGCCGGCCATTCATTCGATCTTTGACTCATAAGCGTCTGATAATATAACGATATTCCAACTCCCTTGGCTTTTGCGCACAGCCGCCCGTATAATTGCCCGCCGCGAAACTGCCGCTTGGCTGCTATCCCTTTGGGGATAGTGTCGCCTGACCCGAACACCCCATGGGTAGGGTTCTCTGGCCGCTTGCGGGCTCCTAGACTTTACGCACTCACTGGAGCCGGGTTCCGCGTATCGGTTAGGTGGTTCCGACACGGGAGCCTCGTCTGCTCACAGAGGCATAGATTTACTCGTTTTTCTGGTAACGGCGGACACCGGAAGACGCTTACGCACCGACCGCCACAGACAATTTGGAAGGAGAAGGCCATGGCTGATAAACACCATGAAACTCCGATGCTGGACGAACTGGAAAAGGGCCCCTGGCCCAGCTTCATCTCCGGTATCAAGCGACTGCGCGACCAGCACGAGGATGAGCGCATTCGTAAGGTAGCCAATTCCCTGCTCGGCCAGCTCGAGCACTCCTACGAAACCCGCAAGGGTTACTGGAAGGGCGGCACCGTTTCTGTCTTCGGTTATGGCGGCGGTATCATCCCGCGTTTCTCCGAGGTTGGTGATGCCTTCCCCGAATCGCGCGAATTCCACACCCTGCGCGTTCAGCCGCCACCTGCCAACTACTACACCACCGACATGCTGCGCAAGCTCGGCGATTCCTGGGAGAAATGGGGTTCCGGCCTGCAGACCTTCCACGGCCAGACCGGCAACATCATGTTCATCGGCACCACCACCGAGAACACCCAGCACTTCTTCGATGAGATCAACGAGTACGGTTGGGACCTGGGCGGCGCCGGCCCCTGTGTGCGCACCGCCATGTCCTGCGTCGGTTCCGCGCGCTGCGAAATGTCCTGCGCCAACGAGCACGCCATCCACCGTCACCTGGTGAACAACTTCACCGACGACGTGCACCGTCCGGCCCTGCCCTACAAGTTCAAGTTCAAGGTCTCGGGCTGCCCCAACGACTGCCAGAACTCCATCGAGCGTTCCGACTTCGCCGTCATCGGTACCTGGCGTGACGACATGAAGGTCGACCAGGAAGAAGTCAAGGCCTACGTCGCCAAGAAGGGTCGCGAGTACATCATCGAAAACGTGGTGAACCGCTGCCCGACCCAGGCCCTGGCCCTGAACGACGACGACACGCTGGCCGTCAACAACAAGGACTGCGTGCGCTGCATGCACTGCCTGAACGTCATGCCCAAGGCCCTGCATCCCGGCGACGACAAGGGTGTCACCATCCTGATCGGCGGCAAGCGTACGCTGAAGATCGGCGACCTGATGGGTACCGTGGTCATCCCGTTCAAGAAGCTCGAGACCGAAGAAGACTACGAGTCGCTGGTCGAGCTGGCCGAGGAAATCATCGATTTCTGGGCCGAGAACGGTCTGGAGCACGAGCGCTGCGGTGAGATGATCGAGCGTATCGGCCTGGTGAACTTCCTCGAAGGCATCGGCGTCGAGGTTGACCCGCACATGGTCAACAACCCGCGCCAGTCCTCGTACGTCCGCATGGACGGCTGGGACGAAGAGGCCGAGAAGTGGTTCCAGCGCAAGGCCGAGGAAAAGGCCGCCGCCGGCGCCTGATCCCCTCGCGTCTTAATCAGCAACAGTAGTTTGCTGGTTGCCGGAACAGCACATCCGGTCCGGCAACCGGCATGACTTTCAATTCAGGAGAGTTAACATGGCAATGGCTGACATGAGGGAACCGATCGAATCGGGTTGCCCTGACGGTTTCCAGTACATGCATCCTGTGATGCGCAAGAATTTCGGTCAGTGGAAGTACCACGACGACCCGCAGCCCGGCGTGCTGCGCCACGTCGCCCACAGCGGTGACGAGATCTACACCGTCAAGGCCGGCACCCAGCGCATCCTCGACATCTTCACCCTGCGCAAGCTGTGCGAGATCGGCGACAAGTACGGTGACGGCTACATCCGCTTCACCATCCGCTCCAACATCGAGTTCATCGTCGCCGACGAGGCCAAGGTGCAGCCGCTGATCGACGCGCTGACCGAGGCCGGTTTCGTGGTCGGCGGCACCAAGAACTCGGTCACCAGCCTGTCCCACACCCAGGGCTGGCTGCACTGCGACATCCCCGGCACCGACGCCTCGGGCGTGGTGAAGTCGATGATGGACGAGCTGGTCGACGAGTTCAAAAACTGGAACATGCCGAACCGTGTGCATATCACCACCTCCTGCTGCCAGATCAACTGCGGTGGCCAGGGCGATATCGCCATCAACGTGCAGCACACCAAGCCGCCGAAGATCAACCATGACCTGGTGTCCAACGTCTGCGAACGTCCCTCGGTCGTGGCCCGCTGCCCGGTCGCCGCGATCCGCCCGGCGCTGGTCGAAGGCAAGCCGTCGCTGGAAGTGGACGAGAAGAAGTGCATCTGCTGCGGCGCCTGCTTCCCGCCCTGCCCGCCCATGCAGATCAACGACGCCGAGCACACCAAGCTGTCGATCTGGGTCGGTGGCAACCATTCCAACGCCCGCAGCAAACCGACCTTCCAGAAGCTGGTTGCGTCCGGCATTCCGAACAACCCGCCGCGTTGGCCGGAAGCGACCGCCATCGTCAAGCGCATTCTCAAGACCTACAAGGAAGACGCCAAGGACTGGGAGCGCATCAACGACTGGATCGAGCGCATCGGCTGGCCGCGCTTCTTCGAGAAGACCGGTCTGCCGTTCACCAAGTTCCACGTCGACAACTGGCGTGGCGCCCGTGCCAGCCTGAATGCATCCACGCACATCCGCTTCTGATCGCGGCCTGATACCTTAAGGAGTAGATGCATGAAGTTGTCAGTATTGGTCAACGAGGGCCCGTACCAGCACCAGGCCGCCGACACGGCGATTCAGTTCACCAAGGCGGCGCTGGAAAAGGGGCACGAGATCATGCGCGTGTTCTTCTACCACGACGGGGTGAACAACGGCACCCGCTTCGGCGTTCCGCCGCAGGATGACCGTAACATCACCGAGCAGTGGACCGAACTCGCCAAGCAGCACGATCTGGACCTGGTCATCTGTATCGCCGCGGCCCAGCGCCGCGGCATCCTCGACGAGAACGAGGCCAAGCGCCAGGGGAAGGACGGCGACAACATCGCCGACGGTTTCCGCATCTCCGGTCTTGGCCAGCTCATCGAGGCCGGCATCCAGTCCGACCGCCTGGTCATCTTTGGCGATTAATTTGAGGATTCAGAGCAATGTCAGAACCCTGGGAAGATGATGAACTCGAGGGCCCGGTCCGCAAGTTCATGTATGTGAACCGCCGCGCGCCCTACGGAACCATCTATGCACTGGAATCGCTGGAAGTCGTATTGATCGCCGCTGCGTTCGAACAGGACGTCAGCCTGGTGTTCATGGACGACGGTGTGTACCAGATCAAGAAGGATCAGGATACGGAAGCCATAGGTGTCAAGAACTTTTCTCCCATCTACCGCGCCCTCGAAGGCTACGACGTGGAAAAGCTGTACGTGGAGAAAGAGTCTCTGGAATCCCGCGGCCTGACCACCGATGACCTGGTCGTTCCGGTGCAGATCGTGGACAAGAACCAGCTGGCTGACCTGATGGAAGAGCAGGAAGTCATCCTGAGCTTCTGATGGAGATATAGACAATGGCGATGTTACACACTGTCAATAAATCACCTTTTGAGCGACGCACCCTGGACACCTGCCTGCGTCATGCGGTCAAGGGCGCCGGCATTCTGCTGATCGAGGACGGCGTATACGCCGCTTTCGACGGCACGGTGGTCGCTGAAAAGATCAAGGCCGCGCTGGCGGATCACAAGATCTACGTGTTGGGCCCGGACGTCAAGGCGCGCGGTATGAAGGATCACCACGTCATCGACGGCGTTCAAGTCGTCGATTACGGCGGTTTTGTGGATCTGGTCACGGAGTACGACAAGGTCCAGTCCTGGCTTTAAACCAAAACGGCAACACTGTTTTGCCCAGTTGCAAACGAGGAGAGATACCATGCCTATCGAAGTGAACGGAAAAACCCTGGAGACCGACGAGGAGGGCTACCTGGCCAACCTGAACGACTGGGAGCCCGAGGTGGCCAACGTCATGGCCAAGGAAGACGGCACCGAGCTGACCGACGCCCACTGGGAAGTGATCAACTTCCTGCGCGAGTACTACGACGAGTACCAGATCGCGCCGGCCGTCCGCGTCCTCACCAAGGCCATCGGCAAGAAGCTGGGCAAGGACAAGGGCAACAGCAAGTACCTGTACGAACTGTTCCCCTATGGCCCGGCCAAGCAGGCTTGCAAGTACGCCGGCCTGCCGAAGCCGACCGGTTGCGTCTGATACAGAACGCCGGCCTGTGTGAGTGGGGGGAGACACCTCCCCCCGCTTATTAGTTTTCTTTATTCAGCGGAGGAGCCCAGCGTGTCATTTGTTACGACTTTCTATGTCGTACTGTTTTACGCCGCGACAGTCATTCTCGTAGGCGGTCTTGCGCTGCGCATCAAGAAGTACGCGCAGACCCCCGCTCCCCTGAAAATTCCGACCATGCCGGCACCGATCACCGAAACCGGCGTGGTCATGCGCATGTTCCGCGAAGTGGCCTTTTTCGAAAGCCTGTTCAAGTCCAACAAGTGGATCTGGATCCTCGGCTACCTGTTCCACTTCGGCATGCTGCTGGTGCTGCTGCGCCATCTCCGTTATTTCACCGAGCCGGTCTGGTTCTGGGTGAATTGGGTACAGCCGTTCGGCAAGTACGCGGCCTTCGCCATGCTTGCCGGCCTGCTGGGCCTGTGGGCGCGCCGTTTCCTGGTGGCGCGCATCCGCTATATCTCCACGCCCTCTGATCACCTGATGCTGGCCCTGCTGGTGGGCATCGCGCTGAGCGGCCTGGGCATGAAGTATGTCGCCCATACCGACATCGTTGCCGTGAAAGCCTTTTTCCTGGGTCTGATGCGGTTCTCTCCGCAGCCACTGCCCGAAGACGGTTTCCTGCTGGTTCACCTGGCCCTGGTCGCCACCCTGATGATCGTGTTCCCGATCAGCAAGCTGCTGCACGCGCCCGGCGTGTTCTTCAGCCCGACCCGCAACCAGGTCGACAATGCGCGGGAGAAGCGTCACATCGCGCCCTGGGCGCAGCAACTTGAAGCCGGCGAACGCTGAGCGCATTCGGGAGGATTGACGACGTGGCTGATTTCGACGTACCGGAGATCAAGGAATACACCATCGTTCCCGAGCCCAAGGTCGGAGTGATGGCCCACTCCGCGCCCTTCGTGGCCGCGGCCAAGTTCCAGGAGCCTCTCGGTTACCCCGGTGAACTGGTCGACAACTGGCAGGAAAAGGCCATCGAGAAGATGGGCGACCTGCTCGGCAAGTACCGCTCCCTGCAGGTGTTCCTGGACGCCTGCGTGCACTGCGGCGCCTGCACCGACAAGTGCCACTATTATCTCGGCACCGAGGATGCCAACAACATGCCGGTGGCACGCCAGGAGCTGCTGCGCAAGGTCTACCGCCGCTACTTCACCTTCGCCGGCAAGTACTTCCCCAAGCTGGTCGGCGCGGCCGACCTCACCGAGGAAGTGCTCGACGAGTGGTACAGCTACTTTCACCAGTGCTCGCAGTGCCGCCGCTGCTCGGTGTACTGTCCCTACGGCATCGACACGGCCGAAATCTCCATGGCCGCGCGCGAGATCATGGACGCGGTCGGCAAGGGCCAGAAGTACTGCAACGAGATCATCGGCAAGGTGTTCGTCATCGGCAACAACCTCGGCCTGCCTGAACCGGCGCTGGCCGACACCCTGGAAGGCCTGGAAGAGGAAGTCTTCGACGACACCGGTGTCAAGGTCCGTTATCCGCTGGACGAGAAAGGCGCCGACATCCTGCTGGTCACCCCGTCCGCCGACTTCTTCGCCGAACCCCACGTCGACGGCCTGATCGGCTACGGCAAGGTGTTCCACGAGGCCGGCGTGTCCTGGACGCTGAGTTCCAAGGCCAGCGAGGCGGCCAACTTCGGCATGTTCATCGGCAGTTACGAGAACATGCGCCGCATCGCCCTGCGCATCCGCGAGGCGGCGCTGGAACTGGGCGTCAAGCGCATCGTGTTCGGCGAATGCGGCCACGCCTGGCGCGTCGCCTACAGCTTTCTGAACACCCTGGCCGGCCCCTTCGACTTCCTGGATCCGAACTACCCGGTGCCGCAGCACATCTGCGAGTTCACCTACAACCTGATCAAGGAAGGCAAGCTGAAATTCGACAAATCCGAAAACGACCACATGCGGCTGACCTTCCACGATTCCTGCAACGTGGCGCGTGGTTCGCGCATGGGCGACTTCGAGGGCGGCCAGCTCGTCATTCCGCGTGAAGTCATCAAAGCCTGCTGCAACAACTTCTTCGACATGGAAGAAGACACCACCGGCGAAGCCACCTTCTGCTGTGGCGGCGGCGGCGGCCTGCTGACCGATGACCTGATGGAGATCCGCGTCAAGGGCGCGCTGCCGCGCATGCAGGCGCTCAAACACGTGGTCGAGGAAAACGGCGTCACGCACATGGCGGCCATCTGTGCCATCTGCAAGAGCCAGTTCGCCAAGGTGATGCCCTACTACGGCTTCACCATGGACCAGGTGGTGAGCGTTCACCAGCTGGTCAGTAACGCAATTATCCTGAGTGACGCGCCCGCCGAGGAAGAATCGGCGGACGCGTAAGAATTTTTCGTCAAAAGATTAGAAGCAACATGGGTCCCCGACCGGGATTCACCTGACAGGAGAATAGGCATGGCTACTTCTCGCGATGATACGAAGCTGACATTCAGAAAGTTCGAAGATGGCGACCACCACTGGGACAGCTGGACCGACGCCATTTTCCAGGCCGGTCACTCCCACAAGTGCCCGACCTACGTGCACCGCACCCCGCCTTGCCAGGGCAGCTGCCCGTCGGGTGAGGACATTCGCGGCTACCTCGATATCATCCGCGGCATCGAGCAGCCGCCGGAGGGTGTCAGCATGCAGGAGTATGCCTTCCGCCGCTCCACCGACGCCAACCCCTTCCCGGCCATGATGGGCCGCGTGTGCCCGGCTCCCTGCCAGGACGGCTGCAACCGCAATGAGGTCGAGGATTTCGTCGGCATCAACGCCGTCGAACAGTACATCGGCGATACCGCTTTCAAGGAAGGCTTCAAATTCCAGGAAGGCGCCCCGCTGATCGGCAAGAAGGTCGCCATCGTCGGCGGCGGCCCCGCCGGCCTGGCCGCCGCCTACCAGCTGCGCCGCCGCGGCATTGCCTCCACCATCTTCGACGACCACGCCGAACTGGGTGGCATGATGCGCTACGGCATTCCGGGCTACCGTATCCCGCGCGAGGAACTGGATCACGAGATCAAGCGTATCCTCGACATGGGCGACATCGATTTCCGCGCCAACACGCGCGTCGGCAAGGACGTGTCGGTCGAGGAACTGGAGAAGGAATACGATGCCATTCTGTGGGCGCTGGGCTGCAAGATCGGCCGCGGCCTGCCGCTCGAAGGCTGGGACGAGACGCCCAACTGCGTGTCCGCCGTCAAGTTCCTGGAAGAATTCAACAAGGGCGACCTCAAGTACACCGCCAGCAAGGTGCTGTGCGTGGGCGGTGGCGACACCTCCATCGACGTGGTGTCCGTATCCCGCCGCATCGGCACCCTGAAGAACATGACCGAGAAGCCTGAAGACGTCGTCAACGGCATCGTCAAGCACGGTGATGTGGACGAGTCGCAGCGTGTGCCCTGCGAGAGCGTGGTGCTGACCGCCCTGTTCCCGCGTGACCAGATGACGGCCGCGGAGCACGAAGTCAATGACGCCCTGCGCGAAGGCGTGACCATCATGAACGAGGTCATGCCGGTCGAGATCATCCGCAACGACGAAGGCCGCGCCACGGCCCTGAAGCTCGTGGACTGCAAGTGGGAAAACAACCGCCCGGTCGCCGTCGAGGGCGGCAAGGAATACGTCGTCGAGGCCGACCTCATCGTCGCGGCCATCGGCCAGGGCGGCGACCTGGACGGCCTGGAAGACCTCGACAACGGCCGCGGCCTGATCGACGCCGACAAGTTCTACCAGGTGCCCAACAAGCCCGGCCACTTCGTCGCCGGCGACATCGTGCGCCCGCACCTGCTGACCACCGCCATCGGCCAGGGCTCCATCGTTGCCGAAACCATCGAGGAATACGTCAAGCAGCAGGAGCACCGGAAGCGGCCCAAGGTCGACAAGCACCACTTCAACCTGCTCGACAAGCTGCGGGAAGCCGGCCTGGAGCCCGAGCACTACAACCACCAGGAGACGCGCGGCACCAGTTTCGCCAAGTTCGCGGTTCACAATTTCGAGGACCGCGCCAAGAATGAGGTCATCACGGCGGACAAGCTGTTCCTCGGCCATTTCGAATACACCCCGCGCCACCTGCGCGAGGAAGACGTGCCGACCGCCGACGAGGTGCTGGGCCATTTCGAAGAGCGCATGGCCGGCCTGCCGGAAGAGGAAGCCATCGCCGAGGCCAACCGCTGCATGAGCTGCGGCATGTGCTTCGAATGCGACAACTGTGTCATCTACTGCCCGCAGGATGCCGTGTACAGGGTCAAGAAGGACGAGCATACCGTGGGCCGCTATGTGGCCACCGACTATGCCAGGTGCATCGGCTGCCACATCTGCTCCGATGTCTGCCCGACCGGCTACATCGACATGGCCCTGGGTGAATAAACGGAGTCTGGCTGCCATGAGCCATAAACGACTGCTTCGCCGCGTCGCCGGCCTGTTGCTCTCCACCCTGCTGTTGCTGCCGGTGGCGGCAGCGGCAGAGGAGGAGGAACAGATCCCCTTCTCGGACCTGGAACTCGTTCTGCCGGAACGTCATTTCAGCGACACGCTCGAATGCGTACAGCCGGAAGACGAGATGCGCCGCAACCACATGAAGTACATCCTTCACCAGCGCGACGAAACGATGCGCAAGGGCATCCGCACCCGTCGCTATGCGCTGGAGGAATGCATCAACTGCCACGCCGTGAAGGATGACAACGGCGAGTACGTGCGCATCGAGGACAAGCGGCATTTCTGCGCCAGCTGTCACACCTATGCGGCGGTGAACATCGACTGCTTCCAGTGTCACTCCGACGTGCCTGTCAGGGAATCCACCCTGCACAGCCTGAAGTCCGGCGCCGCGCGCCACGGTGGCATCGCCGAAGGCACTCTCACCCGCGACACGCTTCAGCTTCTTGCTGCGGAGGGCAAGCCGCAATGAGCGACAACCAGCAGATAGACGAATACCGCCGCAAATTCCTCGGCCAGGCCAGCGTCGCCGCCGGTACCGCGGTCATCGCGCCGGGCGTCTTCCTCTCCACCCCGGCGGCCGCCAAGCCCGCCGACCAACCCGTCGACAGCGGAAAACGCTGGGGCATCCTGGTCGATACCGCCAAGTGCGCCAGCGGCTGCAACGCCTGCGTGACTGCCTGTGAGCAGGAGAACGGCTGGGGCAGCGCCAGCAACGCCGAGGAACATTCGGCCGATAGCCAGAAAGCCCAATGGATCCGCAAGGTGCAGCTGAAAGACAAGCTGAGCGGGCACGTCACCACCCTGCCCCTCATGTGCCAGCACTGCGAGACCCCGCCCTGCGCGGACGTGTGCCCGACCGGCGCTTCGTTCAAGCGGGCTGACGGCATCGTGCTGGTGGACAAGCACATCTGCATCGGCTGCCGCTACTGCATGATGGCCTGCCCCTACAAGGCACGCAGCTTCATCCATGAGGATCTCAAGGACCAGAAGCCCTGGGCGCCGCGCGGCAAGGGAACGGTGGAAGCCTGCACGCTCTGCGTGCACCGGGTCGACAACGACGGCACGCCGGCCTGCGTCGAGGCCTGCAATGCGGCGCAACACGGCGCGCTGTACTTCGGCGACCTGAACGACGAAAACAGCGAGATCTCCCGTCAACTGAGAGAGTACGGCGGCACGGAAATCCGCGCCGACCTCGGCCTGAACACCGGCGTCCGCTACCGCGGCATCTGAACCAACCAACGAAACTGGCGAATAACCCATGAAACTAGCGTTGCACTACCGCGAAATCGAAGGCAAGAGTACCGGCTTCTGGGTTCTGCTCGGCGGGCTCGGTCTGCTGGTCGCTCTGGCTCTGGGGGCCACCCTGTACATGGAACACGAAGGCCACTGGGTGACCGGCATGAACAACCAGATCGTCTGGGGCATGCCGCACGTGTTCGCGATCTTCCTGATCGTGGCGGCCTCCGGCGCGCTCAACGTCGCCTCCATCGGCACCGTGTTCGGCAAGCCGCTGTACAAGCCGCTGGGCCGTCTGTCCGGCCTGCTGGCCATCTCCCTGCTGCTGGGCGGCCTGATGGTGCTGGTGCTGGATCTCGGTCACCCCGACCGGCTGATCGTGGCCATGACCCACTACAACTTCAAGTCGATCTTCGCCTGGAACATCATCCTCTACAATGGTTTCCTGGCGGTTACCATCGTCTACCTGTGGATGATGATGGAACGGCGCATGAACAGGTACTACAAGCCCGCGGGCTTCGTGGCTTTCGTGTGGCGCCTGATCCTGACCACCGGTACCGGCTCCATCTTCGGCTGGCTGGTGGCGCGCGAGGCCTATGACATGGCCATGCTGGCACCCATGTTCATCATCATGTCGTTCGCTTACGGCCTGGCGGTGTTCATCCTGGTGCTGATGGCGGCCTACAACTGGACCAACCGTCCCCTGGGCGACGCCATCCTGTACCGGCTCAAGAACCTGCTGGGCGTGTTCATCGCTTCGGTGCTCTACTTCGTGATGGTCTATCACCTGAGCAACCTGTACGCGACCGAGCACCACGGCGTGGAGCGTTTCATCCTGATGGACGGAGGCATCTACACCAAACTGTTCTGGATCGTACAGATCATCCTCGGCAGCCTGGTGCCGCTGGCCATGGTTTATCACCCGACCATCGGCAAGAACCGCACCGCCATCGCCGTCGCCTGCCTGCTGGTCATCGTCGGCGGCTTCGCCCAGCTGTATGTGCTGCTGATCGGCGGCCAGGCCTACCCGCTGGATATCTTCCCGGGCTACGAGGTCAGCAGCTCGTTCTTCGACGGCCAGGTCAACGACTACAGCCCCAGCCTGTGGGAAATCACGCTGGGCATGGGCGGCATCGCCGTCGCCCTGCTGCTGGTCACCATCGCGGTACGCGTGCTGCGCTTCCTGCCGGAGACGCTGGCCGACGAGGCCATCGACCCGCACGCGGCGGCCAAAGCCGACTAGTCCGGTCGCCCATGGGCAGCCATGACAGCCGGCAGCAAACCGCTGCCGGCTTTTTTGATGGTGGTTAAACAGCGCGCTCCATGCCCCGCATCTTCATTTCCGCCGCCCACAAGTCCTCCGGCAAGACCACGGTCACGCTGGGCCTGTGCGCCGCCCTGCGCGTGCGCGGGCTGGCGGTGCAGCCGTTCAAGAAGGGACCCGACTACATCGACCCCATGTGGCTGGGGCGGGCCGCGGGCCGCGCCTGCCACAACCTCGACTTCTACACCATGGGGCGCGACGAGATCCGCGACACGGTGGCACACCACGAAGCCGGCACCGACATCTCCGTCATCGAGGGCAACAAGGGCCTCTACGACGGCCTGGACCTGGACGGCAGCAACAGCAACGCGGCCCTGGCCAAGCTGCTGCACACACCCGTCGTGCTGGTACTGGATGCACGCGGCATGACACGCGGCATCGCCCCGCTCATTCTCGGCTACCAGGCATTCGACCCGGACATCCGGATCGCCGGCGTCATTCTCAACCAGCTCGGCGGCCACCGTCACGAGGCCAAGCTGCGCGCCGTCATCGAACACTACACCGACGTACCCGTCATCGGCGCCGTGTCACGCGACAGCGGCATGGAAATCCCCGAACGCCACCTGGGGCTCATCCCCAGCAACGAGGAAGAAGACGCCGAACACCACATCCAGCGCATCGGCAAGGCCATCGGCGA
>Ga0256830_1001454_pt1 | contig 16786 bp, 6 predicted proteins | sample 128326metaG_FD_190537 | JGI IMG/M metagenome (GOLD analysis project Ga0256830, IMG submission 190537) | Hydrothermal vent microbial communities from Lau Basin, Pacific Ocean - 128-326 | ecosystem: Environmental > Aquatic > Marine > Hydrothermal vents | place: Pacific Ocean: Lau Basin | collected... | reverse complement strand
GGAGTTGGAGAAGAAATGGACCAGGCCCATCAAGGACTGGTCTGCTATCTATGCTCAACTCGTTCTCCTCTTCGAGGACAGGGTTCAATGAAAAATAGGATTTACACAGTTCGTGAGACGGTCCCTTCGCGGTCAATCTCTTTTCACAAAGAGTCGGCTATCATCCAGGTTAGTCCCATTGACTACATTCCGGCCGGGGAAAATCCCTTCCTGGTGTGGACGTGTTTAGACTCATCAACCCTTCAGCGTTATTCTTGCGAATGCATATTGTGGAGATAGTTTATGTACGTCTGCCGGCAATCCTATACTTTCGAGGCGGTCCTTTAGAGAATGCGACGGATCTCCGCCGCCTCGTTTAGATTCCAGACCATACCACGTAATACGTCCTCCTCTCGATGAAATGACAGCGATGCCTCCATCGAACTCTATCAGATCTCTTTCATGGTCTCGCAAACGAACGGAGGCGGTTACCAATAAGCAGCGCTGCCTCAGGTCTTTTCCTCTCCATTTGCGTTGCAGATAGCTTCGCAGTTCACGGATTCCCAACAGTTCAGCATATCGATCTTTCAGGCCTGGCGGTATGGTACTGCTCCTGTCTCGGACAATGTGCTTGGTTATCTGGTCCTGAAGTTTCCCGGCGCATGCCCATATACATCCCCTTGAACCTTCTGGTGGGCTTTCAGAAAAGAGCCCAAAGCTGGCAAGGGGCCACGGCTCTATACGTAAGCTTTTCCCAGGCAAAGCAAGTTCGAAGGCTCTTTTGAAGAGTGAAACATATGCCTTTTCAATATCTGCTTTTCGAAGAAGCTCCAAAGTATCATCAGGTGCAGCATTAGGTGTTTCGAACTGCCATATCATCCACGCCAAAAGCCGCCCGACGTCGTCTGCTCTTACTGTTTCGCTGACAATGCCGTCGATTAGCAGTTCGTCGGGCTCGATCAAGGTCTCTGAGTTCCATGCCCGATAATTCAAGGCAAGTGGGAACGGAAACTTCTTTCGCCGTAACGCTGACTCTATCTCCACGGCTGAAGCCTCAGCCCCGATAAAGTGTGTTCTAAAGTGGATGGAGCCTGCTATCATGGCACGCTCTGGGTACGGTTCATGCTGTAGACAAATGTCCTCTATGCACTCTTTCCCCATCCAAGTGCTTATCAGAGATGGAGTGCCGTTGCTTTCTTTGAGTCTCGTATGGACACGATTCGCCACAACGGCCGCTTCCCTACGCGCGTCTTCTCGGTGATATAATGAGGTGTATACTAGTCGCTCTACCGGCGAGAGGACTTCAGCTACTCGGTCTGAAAGCCCCTCAAGGTCCATACCTTTGCGATTAATCTCTTGACGCAAAAGGAAGGGTATGGAAGGGCACCACTCGAGACCGGACAGTGAAATGTCAAGCGTCAAATATGCTAGGTGTCGTGTGATGGTAAAGGCTCGCCTTAGCTTGTACCATTGTTTTGAGTCCCCGTTCTCATAGGACAGTAGGAACGGCGTGATGAATCCGAAGATAAGCTGGTCAATCTCGCTATCGCTACCATCGAGCCAGGAGAGCAGCTTAATTACTGCCAAAACACGTGCGATGCCCTGATAGTCTTGCTCACGCAGAAAGCGATTCGCCTGTTTTCTTACATGTTGGACTCGGTTGTCTTGATCGTTAGGCCACACCAGTTGATCTGCTGGATTTTTCGAATTTCTTTCATAGAGGTATCTATAGACACCTTTCTCAACAGAAAACGTACCGGGCAAGTGACCGATGTTCCAGCAAACGGCGATGGTTTGTAGGGCTGCTTGTGCGGAACTAAAGCGAACTCCTCCTAAATTAAATGCGCTTTTCATTCCAGGAAGATCAAGGGATTGAGCGTAGTAAAGTAAGGCAACCGTATAATCCCATCTCGTGTGACGTGTTCCAGGCAACGCATGAGAGAGCGCCCCAAGATGTCTGAGACCTTTCAAACGGCTGATTTCCTTGCACTCATCTAATAGTCGGTACACTCTGTCGACGGGCGTATAGAGGTGTATCTCTGTCGGTCCTACGTGAGGAATCACGTGCTTGAAGGAAATTGGGTTCTCAGGCATGAGCACGCTTCCCGATGCAGGAGGGTTTCCCCAGCATATTACGCGGGCGGCCAGTGTATGGAGGGCAATTAGCGCAGTCATTGTGGTCCGTTGGACATGAATTCCTTCTGAGCGTGTAACAGTTCATACTACGAGCTCTCGCTCCAAAGAGGGAATGTCTCGCCATCCGTCGTTGCGACATTCCTACCCAACAGGAGCTGGGAAGGTTTCGACGCGTCCAATCGGAGTTTTACAAAAGGAGCACCTTGTAATTCCTTTGGCGGCGGTGTTGTAGTCGTAAGCACATACTGAAAAGGGCACTTGTCAGGTTCGCCAAAATGTGCCTGAAGAGAAGCGACAAATCGGATGAAGCTGCGGTAGATTCGGATGCCAAGGTCTGCCTCGCGTGGGCTGTCGTGCACCAAGAAACCGGGCAGGTGGGCGTTGTCGGATACGGTGTAGTAGACTAGTGAGGCAACGTCCGCCAAGAGCACCGCTAAGGTCTCGACAGCCTCTCCACTCATAGCTGCCCCGTGGGTAATGTGAAAGGTTAGTTCACGATCCTCGATTTCGACCTTGCCATCGTAGCCATCGGACGATAGGACCGACCGGACTGCCCCCGAGAAGATGGCCGCCAGCCGCTCTCGGTTTTCGTCGTGCTGACGGAGTAGTTCAGCCAAATCCTTCTCGGTCTTGGCAATCTCATTTTCTGTTTTGTATAGTTGTTGTCGGAGGTGATGCAAATCCTCATATCCGTCCGGGTCGTCTCGTCGCTTTGTCCAGGCATCGAGTTCATCTCTCGTGCGCTGGAGTTCGCGCAACTCGTCGTACTTTGTTCGCATGTCGGCAAGTAAAGAGGTCCGCTCGGCTATGAGGGTTTGCCGCTCGCCCTTCAGTTTCTCAACAATACCGCGAAGATTCGCTTTCTGTTCCTCGATTCTCTTGCGTTCGTCCTCGCGTCTAGCTTCTGCCTGTTCCATCGCGTGCGTATCCTGGAGTTGCGTGATCTCCAGTACTCGCTGGCGTTCCTGGACATGAGTGCATTCGCGGATAAGCACGCCGCCTACAGGGCACGCCTTGTCCTTGAATTCTTCAAGGCGCTTGCGTTGCTCCTGGCGCTGGGCAAGCCCTCTGTCCAATTCAACGCCCGCGGCGGCGTCCATGTCGAATAGGGCATCAAGTTCCGCAAGTTGATTTTCGTAGCGTCTGATCTCGGCACCAAGGCCGTCAATCTGCACCTGAAGCTCATCGTACTGGCGCTCAAGTTGACCGATTGAAGTCTCAATCTCCTTTGTGGCCCGCTTAGTTAGGCGTTCAAGATCCTCCGGTAGAAGGTTTCCGGAACGGAACGGCCTGGAGTCGATGTCTTGTTCGCCGGGGAGTAGGATTTTCAGTCGCTGGCGCAGCTGATGGTCGTACAAATTCACCCGCCATTGTGGCTCGCGCTGTTTCTCTTCGAGTTCTTTTTCAAGGCGCTCCCTTCTCCTCTTGAGTTCTGCGAGATTTTCTTCTCCTTTCAACTCTTCGGGTAGGAATAATCCCAATACCGCACGCATCATGAAAAGCGGTCCGGCTTTGGGAAAACGGAACGCCGGGGTGTCCGACTCGCTTCGCGGCGAGCGCCAGTCATAGATATTCTGAAAACGAGTCTCCTGATCACGTGTACACCAGGCAAGAATATGGGCCCACCGGATATTCTCGGCCGTCTGGACAATTTGCCCTGTCTCCAGTTCATCGAGCAGCGCTTCGAGACCAAGTTTCTTCGGATACTCTTCCTGCGATACTGCGCCAGTCCGCTCTTCAAGCATTTCCTCGATGGTGGCATCCTGCTTGATATAACTCATGCGTCCGCTGCCGAACGGGCGCCTGACAGCCCACTTCTTGCCCCGCACATGGATTTCAGCGGCGACATAGCCGTTCGGAAAGGCCTTGCGGATCAACTCTATGGCTGCCTTTGTACCGAAGGTGTTCTCGCCCAGAACGTAGCGCAGCAATCGACAGAAAGTCGTCTTCCCGGCGCTGTGACCGCTGATTTCGGCCGTCGGGCTGTCGTCCTCGGATTCCGCGGCCCAGATGATATTCAATCCACGTGTAAGCCGTATGTCTCGGATGACCTTTGGGGTCTTGGGACCGATGTCTTCGTAGATCACAAGGCGGCTCACCCAGACGTCCGGCTCAGACCGGATCGGCTTTAAGTTTAGTTTTTTGTAGAAGTTCATCGCTCCTGTCTCCTACGCTACAAGCTCGTATAGTCGATGCTGCTCCTCGAAGGCATTGAGGATGATCCGCTGGACCTGCGAGACCGAGGAGAGGTCTTTTCGGAGTTCCCGGATTCGCTCCAGCGCTTTGAGGGCATACTCTACAACGCCCTCGACGCCGGTCGGCAAACCCGATTTCACAGAAAGCAAGGCTGCTCCTGCGCCAATGGGTTGGTCCTTACTGCCATGCGCCACGGTGAGAGCGTTTAGTTTCTCCAGATAATCTCGGCAGTCCTTCCAGCGGATAGACTGGTTCTGACCGACAAAAAGCTCGGATGGAGCGGACCGTCCCGCACTGTCGAGTGCGCGCTGGTCCGCCTGATCCAGGAATGTTTTGCACCAGTCCGGGTGCGTGACCAAAAGCAGCACATCGAGATGTTCCATGCTGGAGATGCCGCCGGACTGCTCGACCACGGCCAGCGCCGCTGCGCAGATGGCTTTGTCAGCATCCGTGGCTGGGTAGGCCATGGCGGCAAAGTCGGCTACGGGGATTTCTCTGACGGTGGTTCCGAGTACCATGCGCATTTCTTTACTGGTTAGGCCATAAAGAGCACACACTATTTCATCTAACTCCATGAGAGTTTCTTCTGCATGTTCGGGGTCATCGAGGACTGAGCAAACCAGATTCACAATCCTTTGGGTCTCTGGTCTAAATGCGACCGTCGCGTACGGCAGGACTGGAAGCGCACGAAGCTGAGGTGATTGAAATTGCAGGTAGCCACCTGCCATGCGTAGCGCCCCAAAATACTGCGCATACACCCAGTTCATTAGCTTTGAATTGAATATGCCAAGGTAGTAGTAGCCCTCATCTCCTGAGCAAAATACGAAATTCACATTCAGCCCGGCGTATCTTCCCTCTACATCGAAAGCAGCCTCAATTCGTGATGCTACCTTCGCAAATGCAATTTTGGGCGTGCTGTATTCACAACGGCGTTTGTTGCTGACGATCGAGCGATCATCCTTCAGATAGGGCTTGATGTACCGAACACCTCCGTGTTTCAATTCCTTGATTCCCCAGAGAATCTTGTAAGGATCAATTGTGCCGGTGTTAATCACAGGCCATCCAGCAACCTCTGGGGCATTGGAGCGGTAATCGATGATAAGGCCTGAATAGGCGTCTGATTCTGCGGCTGTAGACGAAGCATTTACTTGACACACTGATCCCAAGGGAGATGAAAGACTCGCAATTTTCCCAAGAACTTCAGCGCCATCGGAAAGCAGAAATCCCCACGCGTGATCAGGAAGAGCGCTCAAGAGAGTGCGAGGGTGCTTAAATGTTGCTATCCTGCTCCAAGAAGCGTCGATGCGCGTCACACGAACAAAAGGAAATTCCGAAAGTTGACGTTGTCTTACTGTGCTAATGATTGGATACACGCTTGCAGCATCAAATGCGTGTGTACTAGAAACGTCTATTATCTCTTTGAGAGTAGCGTTGGAGGCGAGGTGGTAACGAAGCGCAACTCCATAGGGAGAAGCGAGGTACTTGTTTGGCGTGAGGAGACTGGCATAGCCCTTCCGATTCACCAATTGTACTACGAGTTCAAGGAAGAGCACGTAGATGTCATAAGCACCTTGTGCCCCAGAGAAAAGGAGTCCCCATACACGCTTTTCATGGCCTGATAGAGTTTTCTTGAGATCAATTGCGCTTACATAAGGTGGATTGCCTACCACAGTGTCGAACCCGCCCGACCAGCCGGTTTGCTCGTTCTCCGGCTCTTCGTCCGAAGTTGGTACGCGGAAGACATCGGGGAATTCCAGGTGCCAGTGGAAGAACCGGTACTGTTGCGCGAACCGCTGGATTTCGTCTTTCAGCCAGGGGGGCACGCTGTGGGGGCTCTTTTCGATGGCACGAAAGACCTCTTCGGTGATGGCGTAGGGCGGGCCGCCATCGCGTTCGGGAACCTTGCGCCACACAAAGGCAGCGCACCAGGCGTCGGCCCAAAGGCGGCCAAAGAGGTAGCCACTGGATTTGACCAGTTCCTCGTAGCGCTCCTGCTTAGTTCGGACGGCCTGGGGCGTGTCATCGGGCATGTCGTCCAGATTCACCATGGCGGTGGCGAGGTCGCCCAGACGCTGCCAGGGATAAAACAGCGACTGCTGGCCTTGCTCAAAGTCTTTGCGCTCTTTCTTGTTCTGTTTCTTGAGTTCCCTGCAGTAGGCTCTGTCATCGCCTTCGATGGGCTTGAAGGCCTCGTCCGGGATGCCCTTTTTGAGCAGGGCTGGTGTGGTGCCGAGCAGGCTGTTGCCACATTTGATATGGTGGTCCAGGAACGTGAGGGGTTTACCCGGCTCCATTGCCTCCATCCAGAGGCTGACCTTGCAGAGTTCCACGGCCATGGGGTTGATGTCCACGCCGTAGATGCAATGGCCGATGACGTCGCGGAGGGCTTGGCGGAGAGCTTTGGGGGCCGGTTCTTCGTCGCCAGTCCGTATGGCTGCCAGGCGCTTGGCGATGCGATGGGCGGCGCTGATGAGGAAGTGGCCGCTGCCGCAGGCCGGGTCGCATACCTTGAGGGCCAGGATGGCCTTTTCAGGGTTGTCCTTCTTTGCCGCCTCGTCCACGACAGGGTCGAGCGCGGAGTCAAGGAGGCAGTTAACGAGACTGGCGGGTGTGTAATAGGAACCTGTGGTTTTTCGCTCGTGACCGGGGGCAACCTTCAAGTCGAATGTGGCCGCATCGGCGTTGAGTTCGGGGTGCATCTCCAGGAGCGATTCATAAACGCTGCCCAGTTCCTCGGCACCCATGTTCTTGTAGTCCACGACGCGGAAGACCTTGTCTTCGACCGTGAACGCCAGAGCGCGGACAGCATCGAGCAGGTAATGGTTGGCGATATCAGCTTTGGCAAGGTCGGGAACGGACTGGTCCGACCAGAGGAAACTACCGAGAGCCGGGAGGGCGAGTTCCGGGCAGCCCGTATCACTGCATAGAAGCTCCATAACGACCCGGAGACCGTGATAAAGGTCTGTGTGCTTCGTGCCGCGACGTTTCTCGGCCAACCGCCGCAGCCGGGCTGTGGAGTAGAAACGGGTGTAGCGTTCGCGCGCGATCGGGTCTGCGTTCGGATCGAGCAGGAGTCCTCGATCCTCAGCAGCAAACAAGAAAATCATACGATAGACGAGACGCAGTAGTTGACGGAAGTAATCCTGCTTGTCGAGTTGCCCGGAGCGTAGCTTGTCGCGCAGGTCGGCATTGCGAGGGTGGGCGAGAAATCCACTGCCAAGGGACTTGATAGCCTTGGTGACGCCGTCGCGGAGATCTTCGAGGGCGCGGGTTCCCTGCTCCTGGGCGATGCGAACCCAGCGCTCAAGCCAGCATTGCTCGGGCCTTTCGCCCTCCACACGGGACTCGTGGCACAAAAGCCAGAGAAGAGCGAAGTCGGCGTAGACCTCGCCCTCCATCATGCCTTCCAGGTCGAACTCGACGTAGGACTGGCGCGTCAGACTGACGTTGTCGCGCAGGATGCGCAGGCGCAGACCGTTGGATACGAAGCCCCAGAGGTGGTCGTCGCTGCGGTTGAGAAACTCTTGCACCAGGCTGTGCGGGCTGGTTCGCGCCGCACCCGCGACACCGCGTGTGCGACGGTCAAGGTCCACCCGGAAGCCGACAAGATGGATGGGCGTGTTTTGCCATAAGTGGGAGATGGGATAGGCCTTGCCCTCGATCTCGACGGCTCTGGCAGCGGAGAGACGGCCGTAGCCGAGTTCCTGGAAGAGAATCAGCAGCCAGCGCTCACGCGTGGTACTTGTGCCGAGGTCGCCCTGCGGGAGTTTCTCAGCCGCGGCTCGAAACGTCGTCCAGGCTCCGAGAAGCCTGTTCCAAGCGCGGCTGATTGCTTCGTTGAGCCTTTCACCGCCGGCAAGGTGGTAGTCCGATGGTTTGAGCCCTTCGAGATCAGAGTCTCCCGCGGCAATTCGTTGGAGCAGGTCGGCTGGCAGCAGGCCACCCTCCGTGCGAACCGTAGTGAAAAGGTCGCGCGTCCTCATGAGCTCCGCCCTCCAACTGTCGATGGCAGGAAAACGTATATGCCAAGAATGTCGGCCGGAGGCTTTGGCTCGACGCGATATCTTACATGCTGTATGCGTGCGGCGGCCCGGACACGACGGTGGGCGTCAAGCAGGGCCTCGGCACGACGCTGCGCCTCTGCTTCCAGGTGGGGGCGGAGAGCCTCAATACCTTCCACGACGCGGCGGACAAAGTCTGCAGCCTGTTCCGGGGCGATATTGGCGTCCGGTTCGACTCGCAACAATTTCTCGGCCACAGCATCGTCGAGCCACTCGGCTTGGTCTGGCGCACCGATAAAGGCGAGCAGGCGGCATTCCTCGGCGATCTGGGCGGATTCGTGATCCCTCCGCCGGGTGACGATGTCGTATCGAAAGCGTACTAGCAGGAGCGTGGTGCGACGGGTAACAGCGCTCGTGCGGATGGCACCGACACGGCGCGCGACGCTATCGGCGATGGGGTCAAGAGCAGTGTCCATCACGTAGGCAGCCAATCCCTCGACGATCGGATGGGTGCGACTTAGATATAGCACACCCTCGTCCACGGGCATCTCGAACTTGCCGATGAATTCATCGTTGTTGCCCAAGGCATCGCGTAGAGAGCGGGGGCACTCACGCACGTCGAAACGATACCGATTGGCCTGCTCGGAAACGATTCCCTTGTGGGCCGTGAGTGCGTCGAGCACAAACCTTTTCACGTCGCCGCTGGAGCCGACAGCGTCGAGGGCCTCGCGCAACTCATGGGCGACGTCGTCCACTTTGATGGATTCCTGCGCAAACATGGTGCGAGAGCGCTTCTCGCGGTCAGCGACGTTGTCCCATCGGGTGTAGAGATCTTCCTTCTTCGGCCTGAAGTACTCATCGAAGCCGGGCAGAAGTTGTGGAGAATCGGCTCCACCCTGCTCACGGAGCAGCAATCCTTCAAAGATCGCCTCTATCACCGCATCGGTGTCCACGGGGACAGGGACTGAAATTCCAAGGGAGGAGCGAATCTTCTTGTGTTTTCGGATCAGCACGTCTAAGACGATGCCGTCGATGGGATTGTCCCTACCATAATAGGTCAAGACGCGGACCGTTTTTCTCGGTTGGCCAAACCGGTCCACACGACCCTCGCGCTGTTCATGACGGGTCGGATTCCAACTGAGGTCGTAGTGCATGACCGCATCAAAATGCTCCTGAAGGTTTATTCCCTCGCTGAGGCATTCCGTACATACCAAAACACGCTTCGGGGCTTTAGCGAGCTCGATGACACGAGCTTCACGATCAGCCGGCGGCATGAGGCCGGTAATGGCGACGACCTGGACATCCTTGGGAAGCCGCCGGCGCAATTGTTCGGCCACGTACTCGGCGGTCGGGATGAATCGGCAGAAGAGGATCGGGCGATAGCCGTCTTTGAGGAAGTTCTTGACCAGTTCCACAGCTCTAAGGAGCTTAGCATCCTGTTCGCCGACGAGTTTCTCCGCCTCACGAGCCATCTCTAGGAGCCGGCGACGGTCTTTTCGTGCTTGCTCGGAGTCTTCTCCGGTGTCGCCTCCAGGGATGATGTCGGTCCCCTCGATGTGATCCTCTGCTTCAAGGTCTAACACTGTCCTCTTCCCGATCTCGTCGGCCTCTTCAGGTGATTCAGCCTCGGCCGTAGGGGTGCGATTACGGAGTGTCGCCGCGGCGGCAGCAGGACTGGACGTAACAGAGCGAAGCAATGCCAATGCAGACCACCACCGCACGCGTTGACGGTGACGACCGCCTTCTTCATCAACGACCGTTTCCCTCGTATAGCGTAGTACCCGATCGAAGAACCGACGGTATGCGGGAGACAGGTTGTACGTTTCCTCCGCCTCTTCACGTTCGGGAAAAGGTGTGTCGGTCTGGAGGTAGTGACGAATGTCCGCACGCCGCCGCTGGATGAAATGGGCGGCAAGACGACGGCGATGCCGCTCGTTTTCCGGTCCGGTCAAGTTCTCTGGGAGGTTAGCAAGATCTGGATCAAGAAAACTTAGAAGGGAGCGGAAAGCCTCCTCCTTGCCGCTGTGCGGCGTCGCTGTAACCATGATGAGATGACGGGTTCTGTCGGCAACGAGTTGTTTGAGTAGTTGATGTCGCTGATGCTTTCCAGCACGCCCTTCGTACCCGAAAGCGCAAGTGTGTGCTTCGTCCACAATCACAAATTCTGGGCAGGTCCTGGCGAACTCGTCGCGCCTGCGGTCAGACTTGATAAAGTCCATTGAAACGACCACGTGAGGGTAAACATCGAACAGTGATTGCCCGACACGACATCCCCGTTCCAATTTGGCGGCCGTGCTGGTAAGAACGAGTTCGGCCTCGATGTGGAACTTGCGGCTGAGCTCGGCCTGCCACTGCTCCGCAAGGTGCGGCGGACACAACACTGCGATGCGCGTAATCTCTCCGCGGTCCAACAGCTCCCGCGCTATGAGACAAGCTTCGATGCTCTTTCCTATACCCACGTCATCCGCGATGAGTAACCGAACCGGATTGAGCCTCAAGGCCATAAGCAAAGGGACAAGCTGATACGGTCGCGGCTCGCAGGCAATGCGGGCAAACGACCGGAACGGCCCGACTGAGGCACGCGTCGTCAGGCGGACCGCATCTCGGAGGAGACGGCAAGAGCGATGGTCTCCGACATACGTCGGATCAGGCAGCTCGAACTGGGCAGGTTCCACATGTTCAAGTGGCAGATAAATTCCTGCGACTTCGTCCTCCGTGCCACCCAGAGGCCGTAGCACGAGGAGATCATCATTGGATTCTGGGAGGACAACCCACTCTCGCCCCCGTGCCTTTACCAGTGAACCGGCTGTGAAACTCACGTCCCACCTCCGAAGATGTTAGGATACCTGGCGATGATGTCCTGCCAATCATCCTCTTGGCCGAATCGGATCACGGTCCAACCGTGGTCTTCCATACACGCGGTCTGCGCCTGATCGGGTTCGCGCCTATCGGGATACTCATGGTGCGGACCGTCGATGTAGATAGCTGTTTGCAGGTCTTCGTAAAGAAAATCGGGACGAGTACGGCACGGCTCAAACAGTGTTTGAGCTTTCGATGGCAGGCGAAGATTACGTTCATCGAGGAATTGCAACCATGTTCTCTCAAGATCCGACTGGCATAGGCGCAAGAGCCGTTCCAGATGAGCGGCCCGTGGGTGCACCGTCGGAGAAACCTCCACGGTGGCATTCATCAATCGCGTAAGGAAGTCTTTGATCTTATGGCGATCCAGTATCTTATGATCGCGCTGGTTCTGATAGCTTAAGAGGCAATCGTAACACGCAGCCTCACAGTCTTCTTTGGCACGATCCGAGCGGCGTAGGTCACCACCGGTGGCAGGGTCGAAATGACAAAGTATTAGGGCACGTTTTGCGACTCTACCGAGAGCGTGCGGATTCTCAATGAGCCGCCTGAGCACACCCGCCCCACCTTCGGATGCTTCATAAAAGAGCAGAAGACGCGGCTCGTCTTCGGATGGCAGTCGCTCCACTGTAAGTTCATGGTCCTCGAGCTCGTACTCAGCCTGAATGGCCACTTTAAGTGCCGCTTGCAGGGATGCCAAGGTTTCCGTGGTCAAGGTATCCGTGGTTTCTAGCAAAAGACAGTTCTTGCGATCCTCGACGTACGGGATGACGCGCATACGCCGTTCGGAAAGTGGGTCGTCTTGGTCATCATAATCCTGCTGGTTTCGGGACCAGTACCCCCTTTCTACATCAAGGACGAAGCCGTACTGGTCGCGCTCTTTTCGGCGCATCCATCCAAGGTTGATACGCCACAGGGTTGCAGCATGGGCATAAGTGAGTTTTGCTAGAACAGAACCGTTCAATTTGACGCCCGCAACTCTTGCAGCAGATGCGCCTCCACGTTCGGCAAAACGGTAACCGGTTTTGATCTCATAGCCCAAACGTAGCCGTTCTTCTTCATCACAATTGATCTTTTCCGCCCGTTTAGTGGAAACGTTTTGTAGACGGAATAAATCGCGAAGCGGAATAGCAAGGCCGGAGCCACAGCGTTCGCACAAATCTGGACCGTCGCCGTTTCTGACCGGATGTAAATAGCCACAGACGTTGCATTGCTTCACTGCACTGGTGACGACACCATTGCGATCCTGCCGATCCGCGACCGGCAGAATGACCCTGTTGATGCGGTAGCGAGAGCCCTCATGATAGACAATGGCTCTTGGTCCGAATTCTGAAATAGCCAAAAAGCGGGGACGAGAAAGGAATTCGTCGCGTCCGCGCTTTTGTCGACGGCCGGGAATGTATGCTGAAAGCGGCAGGCGTGGGAAATTATAACCTGGCAAGAATCCTTCGCTCGCGAAGTAGCGATAGCTGTAGAAGTCGGCTTGAATTGCGCTTTGGGCTTCGGTGAGGAGTTTCATCTGCGTTTCTGCTTCCCGCCGGAGGCGCTCGGCCTTGGCCTTTTCCTCGGCACTTCTTGAGGCATCACGAATAATGGCGTTTTGAGTCGTTTGTTGCTGGAGCGCTGCGCGGTACAGGCTTCGCCAGCGGTTACAAGCGTGGTCGAACCTACAGGCGACCTGGCGCAGAACTTCGTCGAGCCACCCCTCGCTGTACCAGTCGGCCTTATCAAGTTCATCTCGAATCGTCTCGAGAATACGCGCAGCCCGTTCTCGGGCCCGAAGAAGCGGACGTTCTGCTTGTATGTCATCCTGAACTCTGGCGAGAAGCTCAAGACTTGGCTCTTGCCCTTCGAGGTCTAGGATGTCCTTCAGAGAGCTTCCCAAACTCAGACCTGTCTCGGCCAACCAGACCGCGTGGACGTGTGCGCGAATCAGGTCCTCATTCGTCAAGTCCACCTTTGGAGGCGTGACCTGACCCGCGACCATATTCTGCGGTAGCCGGAAGAAATACTGATCATGAGGGCTGTAGTTCGAGCAATAGGTGAACACCAGAGCGGGCTGCCCACTTCTGCCGGCACGGCCGCTACGTTGAGCGTAATTGGCCGGGGTGGGTGGTACGTTCCGCATGTTGACGGCATTGAGTTCTGCAATATCGACGCCAAGTTCCATCGTCGGAGAGCAGAATAGGATCGGAATGTCTGCTTTACGGAAACGTTCTTCCCGCTCAATTCGATCCTCATATTGAACTTGCGCGGTGTGTTCACGTGCCTCCAATCCTTTTACCTCGACTGCGATGGTCCTGTAAAATTCTTTGAAAAACGGATTTGTTCGACCGCCGATTTCAGGAGCACGGGGAACGCGGATAGGATCGTGAAAGGCTCGCGTCCCATCTCCAGCGACCCATAGCATTGCAGAGGCCGGAAGTTGATAGCCAGGTACTTGGTTCTCATTCTGCGGTTCTCTGACAACTTGAACGAGACCTGCTACTCGCAGAGCCTCGAGAAGTTGTCTTATGATTTCTTCGCTTTCGGCAAGGTTTAGCCGCTCGGCGTAACCTGGCAAGGTCTGAGAGCGACGAAGATACTGCCCGAATCCACCCCGTGAAGAGAGGTAAACATCACCGCCATAGTCACCGCGCCGTCGTGAACGCGGGTACAGCACGGCAGCGAATTCGAGCCTTTCATTTTCGTCGATCGCCCATGGAGCCTTCAAACGCTGCGAACTTTGCTGCTGGATACGTTCAAGGGTCAGACGATCCAAGTAATCAACCTTGATCGCAAGCTCTCGCCGCATAAAATCAAGAAGAGTTTTTGCAACGGCCATCCGTGTTTCTTTGCTGGCCGTCGCAAGCGCTGGGTGGCACTGCTCCCATACATCCACCGCCTCGCACACATCTTCAAGCGATAGATACTGAATTTCGATAAGCCCGCATTGCTCCAGATTTGGCGTCGTAACGCGCCAACCCCGCTTCAAATCCCTGTAAAGCCGATATCCGAGGACCGAACGCAACGCTCGTTTCGTCTCCTCCAAGGCCTGGAACCGGACGTTCGGGTCGCTAGCATACAGCTCGAGTGGTAGGTCGAGGGCATCGAACACTCGTTGGACGAGTTCGTCGTGACGCAAACCCGCTGGGCCTGCAGCGACCGCAGCTTTATAGAGCGCCGAACGCAATAGACCAACTTCCACGAAGTCATTGAAATGGCCTGCCTGCAGCGAGGCGTCCTGACGGTTGTCCGTGAAGCTAAGGAGCTTCCTCGCATTCTCAGGCAGGCTTTCATCCGCCTGCAGGGCGCGAATAGCGGATAGCGTTAGGATCGTCGTGGCGGTGCTGCGCCCCTCCGTTCCCAAGGAGGTCAGTTTTGCGAAGTCAGACCGTTGGCGGAAATCAAGGGACACGCCGCAATGTAGGCAGAATCGGAAAGGTGCACGGACGAAGTGACATTCAAGGCCGTTTTCGCTTTCGCGTCCATCCGGTGCAACCCGAACAGCCTGTGGGAGATAGGCACGCCGGTTCTTGCGGACTCGGATTCTCCCACGGTGCTCCTCAAGCCACTCGTCAGGCAGCCGAGCAATCACCTCTTCGGGATCAGTTGGCCAAGGCTCCGCTGTATTGATGTACAGGAACCCAGCCTCATCTTCTTCGTTGTTCAACGGATCCGAAAGTTCACGAGCCTCGAATATGTGCCTACCTGTGGTTTCATCGTATCCCCGACGGACACAGTAGTACTCTTGCCCGCATTCTCGGCAAAAAGCGAGGGGAAGCAATATGCGACTGCGGTCTCCCGGCACAAATTGTTGTGCACGGACGGTCAAATACCGTTCTGTCTCAGATTCCAACGAAGCGTAGACGGTGTCTCCGCGACTCACAAACTGGTGTAGGCGAAAGGCGAAGACAGGAAAACCTGTTTCCGGTTCTGGCTCGCTGCCGTAGCTCGCGAGAAGCTGCTTTTGAATCGCTTCGGCACAACGGTGTACAGGAACACCCGTGAGCTGACTTAGCTCCTTGGCTGCGCCATTGTCTCCTGTGATGGTGCGAGGCGGCACTCGGATGAGACGGCCTGTTTCCGGTTCGGTTGTGACACCAAACGTGCTCTCTATCCAGATAGAGAGAGCATCGTTGATGAAGCCTTGAAAGTCCGTCGGAGGTTCTACATAGGGATCTTCTAAGCGTTTTCGAAGTGCATCAACAAATTGAGGGGCACCAAGGTCCCGTTCCGGTGTCACCCGCCGGATCGTTTCACCAATGACATGTTCAGGTCGCACTTGCGCGCCGAATATTGTGGAGGTAATCCGGGCAATTTCAGCGCGCTGCTCATCATAAGTTCCAGAACTAGAAAGCGTGGCCGAGGTTCCCACGCACTGAATACGCTCAGCCGCGAATGCATCACGCGCTCTGCGTACAAGCATGGCAACGTCCGCCCCTTGCCGTCCCCGGTATGTATGCAGTTCATCAAGAACAAGGAATCGAAGTCCTTGTGCCGCCCTAACAAGTGGTTTTTCAATGGGCCGCGTCAGGAGAAGCTCAAGCATGACGTAATTCGTTAGTAGAATATCAGGTGGGTGTGCGATGATCTCGTTCTTTTCTTCTTCTGACTCCTGACCGGTATAACGAGCAAAGGAAACGGGACCTTTGCCATCGGGGTATCCTGCGCAGAGGAATTTCTCCAGCTCACCTATTTGACTATTGGCGAGCGCGTTCATGGGGTAGACGATGATGGCCTGGATTCCACGACCGGAACCCTGTCGAAGCACATGGTCGACGATGGGAATGATGTAAGCCAGACTCTTGCCCGATCCTGTCCCAGTAGTCAGCACGTAGTTGTGGCCTTGATGTGCGGTCTTGATGGCTTCGGCCTGGTGTGTGTAGAGAAGCAGCGGTTTGCCGCTGCCATGATCTTTGTCACGTCGGAATACCCTGCGGCATTCTTCATGAAGAATGCCCTCATCAACCAGTTCATCAATGTTCTCCCTGAGTTGGAATGAGGGATTGAGTTGGATCAGCGGTTCCGGCCAGAGCAGACCAGCATTGAGTTCACTATCGACCTTCTGCCGGATACGTTGATCGCGGATACTCATGAAACTCTGGACGAAGGCCGAGTAATCAGCTATCAGCCGATCCCGGAGATCGAATACGTTCATGCCTATCTCCCTGCCCAGAGGCTGCATCTTGTCTTTCATCCTTGCGCCTACGGTTTCAGTTCTTTATGCTCGGGATGCTGCCGGAGCCAGTCATCTATCGCACTCTTATGGAACCGCCAGCGTTTACCCACCTTTTGACCAGGAAGCCTGCCGTCTTGAACCAGCTTGTACAGCGTGGACTTGGAGATTTTCAGATACTCAGCCAAGGTGTCGATGGTCAAAACATCGTCTGACTCTACCGCCATGAGCAACTCCTCGGACGCTCTCGGTTATTTATGCTAAGCCACAACAAGGATATTATCCATATTTGGCGGATTTTTGCAAGGATTTGAAAGTTCCCCCGAAAATACCGCTATCCTCTCCCTCAACTTCCTCGCAATTCTGCTATAATCCATAAGACCTCCTTCTGGTATGTCTTTGTCTTAGCGGACTTTATAAGATATACCAAAGGAGGTCTTCTTCTTGCAAAAAGTTC
>Ga0256830_1001453_pt1 | contig 16795 bp, 12 predicted proteins | sample 128326metaG_FD_190537 | JGI IMG/M metagenome (GOLD analysis project Ga0256830, IMG submission 190537) | Hydrothermal vent microbial communities from Lau Basin, Pacific Ocean - 128-326 | ecosystem: Environmental > Aquatic > Marine > Hydrothermal vents | place: Pacific Ocean: Lau Basin | collected... | reverse complement strand
CATCTCTCCTGCGGGGTAGCCCTCGGCGTGAATGTAGGAAATCTCCTTCAGCTTGAGCGCGCCTTCGAGAGCGATGGGATACTCGATACCGCGACCGAGATAGAGGAAGTCCGTGGCGTCCTTGAACTCTCGAGCAAGCTCGGCGATCTCCGCTTCCGACTCGAGCGTTTTTTCGATGCGTGACGGAAGATGCGCCAAGTAGGTCAGATGTCGTCGCACGGCCTCGGCGTCCATCTTCCCGCGGGCCTTGGCGATCTTCAGTGCCATCAGATAGATCGCGACGAGTTGCGCGGTGAAGGCCTTGGTCGAGGCCACGCCGATCTCGGGCCCGCAGTGAGTCAAGATGGTGCCGGCGGCTTCGCGCGTGGCGGTCGATCCCATGACATTGCAGATGGCGACCGACTGCGCGCCGTGAGCGATGGCTTCGCGCAGGGCGGCTAGCGTGTCGGCCGTTTCACCCGACTGCGTGACCACCGTCATCAGGGTCTTGTCATCGACTAGCGGCGAGCGATAACGGAATTCGGAAGCGTAGTCGATTTCGGTAGGAACTCCGGCGAAGCTTTCGATGAGGAATTTCCCGATCAAGCCCGCATGCCACGAAGTGCCGCAGGAGACGACGAAGATCCTCTCGACGCGTGCGAGGTCGGCGTCTTCGAGCGGGAACTCCTCCTTCGCCAGATGCACCTCGCCGTGATCGAGCGACATGCGGCCGGAAAGCGTTTCATGCACCGCGCGCGGCTGCTCGTGGATCTCCTTGAGCATGAAATGCCGGTAGCCGCCTTTTTCGGCAAGAATCGGATCCCAGGCGATGCGCCGGCTCTCGGGTTTCGTGCGCTTGCCGTCGCTGTCGATGATCTCGACTCCGTCGGGCGTGATGACGCAGGTCGCTTGATCGTCGATGAAGACGATGTCGCGCGTGTGCTCCAAGAGCGCCGTCACGTCGGACGCCAAGTAATTCTCATCCTCGCCGAGGCCGGCGATCAGCGGCGGGCCCAGCCGTGCCGCAACGATCTTGTCGGGTTCGTTCGCCGCCATCACGCAAAGCGCATACATCCCTTCGAGGCGTGCGGTGGTCTTCTGCACGGCCTCTTCCAAATCGGCTCCCTCCGCCATCTCGTGCGCGATCAGATGAGCGATGATCTCGGTATCGGTTTCGGAACGGAAGCCGTTGCCCTTCGCTATCAGTTCCTTCTTGAGTTCGAGGTAGTTCTCGATGATGCCGTTGTGCACCAGGACCACGCGGTCCAGCGGATCGCGGTGTGGGTGCGCGTTGTCCTCGGTGGGTCGGCCGTGAGTCGCCCAGCGCGTATGACCGATGCCGTGCCGGCTTTCGGGAACCGGGTCTTGCTCGATCGCGGCTTCGAGATCTTTGAGCTTTCCCGGTGCTCGCCGAAGAATGAATTCTCCGCTGCCGTTGAGCAGGGCAATGCCGGCCGAATCGTAGCCGCGATATTCGAGGCGTTTGAGGCCGCCGATCAGGATGGGTGTGGCCTTACGCTTTCCTACATAACCAACGATACCGCACATCTGGGAAAGCACCTCCCAAGCTTGGGTTCATGGAGAATATGCCCCCGCGGCGGCCTTCTGCACAGGGGCAATGCTGGCGGAAAAACGCTGCGGCCGAAAAAAAGCCTATTTTGCCGCTTTTGCCCGGCGTTTTTTTTCTCGAGCCATTCTTTGCCGCTTGCGTTCGGCCCAGCCTTCGATGTTTCTTTGAGAAACCCGCGTAATGGCCAGCGCGTCGTTCGGAACGTTCTCGGTGACGGTGCTTCCCGCGCCCACGTAGGCGCCGCGACCGACCGTAACCGGGGCGACGAGTTGGGTATCGGAGCCGATGAAGACACCGTCCTCGAGGATGGTTTGGTGCTTGTTCACGCCGTCGTAGTTGCAGGTGATCGTGCCGGCGCCGATGTTGACGCCCCGCCCGATCACCGCATCACCGAGATAAGAAAGGTGAGAGGCCTTGGCTCCCTTGCCGAGGCTGCACTTCTTCGTTTCGACGAAGTTGCCGACCTTGCACTCGTCGCCGAGCGCAGTGCCCGGCCGCAGGTGGCAATAGGGGCCGACCTGACACTTCGCACCGATTTTCGAGTCGACGGCGATGGTTCCGTCGAGAACCACGGTGTGATTGCCGACGCGCACCGAGCGCAGGCGCGTCCCGCCGTGGACGACGCAGTGCTTTCCGATGCGCGTTTCCCCCTCGAGTGTGACGCCCGGATAGATCGTCGTATCCCGTCCGACCGTAACCGTGGCATCGATGAAGGTCGAATCGGGGTCGATGATGGTCACCCCGCGATCCATCAGGCGTCCCAAGACCTGCTCGCGCATGACACGGCCGACCAAGGCGAGATGGCGCCGCCCGTTCACGCCCATCGCTTCGCGATGATCGCCGTGAACGACGGCGGATGCCCTCGCACCTTTTTCGATCAGCAGCTTGACCGCGTCGGTGAGGTAGTACTCGCCCTGCGCATTGTTCGGCCGGATTTCTTCGAGTACGGCCAAGAGCTTTTTCCAGTCGGCGCAGTAGGTTCCCGTGTTGATTTCGGCGATCCGGCGCTGCTCGGTCGTGGCATCTTTGTGTTCGACGATCGCCGCGATCCGTCCTTCACCATCACGCACGATGCGGCCGTAGCCTTGGGGGTCGTCGAGAATCGCGGTCAGGACCGTGAGCGCTGCACCGCTCTTGCGATGCTCTTTGACGAGGGTCTTGAGCGCGGATGCCGGCAATGCCGGGACGTCGCCGCAGAGAATCAAGACATCTCCGCGAAATCGCGACAAAGCTGCGCGCGCGGCCATGACCGCATCGCCCGTGCCGAGTCGTTTTTTCTGCTCGGCGAAGAGCACCGTGCCGCCTTCGTCGAACTTTTCGAGACGAGCTTGAACTTGCGAGCCCTGCACTCCGACGACGACGACCGAAGGATCGGCGCCGGCTTGTCGCGCGGCGATCAGCACGTGCTCGACCATCGGCCGGCCGGCCACTCGGTGCAGGACCTTGGCCGTTTCGGATTTCATGCGGGTGCCTTCACCGGCCGCGAGAATCACGGCTCCAAGCGAAGGGGTTTTTCGCTGCTTCTGTGCCTTGGAAATCGGAGATCCTCCATCGATCTCGCAACGATCTCGGGAAGACCCTCTGCCGGTGGCGAATCAGACGACAGGGGATCCGGGTACTTCGCCTTCGAAGCTCTCCATGTCGCCCGAGTCCTCGTCTTCCGGCGGCTCGACGAGCTGAACATAGCCGGCCATCTCGCGGATGTTGTCGATATCTCGGTCTTGCAGGGCCTGAATCCGGTTTTCAGGGTCGGCTTCGATGGCTGCGGCGAGGGCTTCAAGGGCTTCTTCGCGCCTTTCGGCGACGGAAAGCGCGGCGGCTTTGACGTAGAGGACACGTGCGAGATCGGCGCCGGCCTTCTCGGCGGCGGCGAGCGCTTCGAGGCAGTCGTCCGTGCGGCCTTCATTGGCCAATACGACCGCTTCGACCATCCATTCCTCGCCGGTGCTCGGGACCACTTTCTTCGGTTCCGTATGCTGACGGCAGAGGTCGAGATGAATGCGCGCGCGATCGGCCATCTCAAGGGCCTCGCGGACGTCGCCGTACTTGTCGAGAAAGGCGGTAAAGGCCTGTTGAGCTTTCGCCCAGTCTTGTTTCCCCGCGAACAGGCGCATGGCTGCGCCGTATTCTTGGAGCGCTCGTTCGTGAATGACGGCGCCCTCGTTGGTCATCTTCTTCGCGGTGGTTTTCTTGGCCGGCATGGTGCACTCTCCCGACGTCTGCTGTATGCAAACGGAGAATCGCGGATGGTATGTCCGGTGGGCAGTGGTGTCAAACCTTCCGGCGCGTGGGTGGTCTTGGCCTTGGGTTCGAACCTCGGCGAAAGGGAAGAGCACTTGGCTTTTGCGCGATCGGCGCTCGCCGATCGCGGCTTCGCTTGGTCTTTGGCCTCATCGATCTTGGAGACCGCCGCGTGCGGCGGGCCGGAAGGACAAGGTCACTATCTCAATCAGGTGCTCGCCGCGTCCCGGGAAAGTGTCGAGCATGATCCCCGCGCCTTGCTCGATCTTTGCCTGCAGATCGAAAAGGAAAGGGGCCGCGTGCGGCGTGAGCGATGGGGGGCGCGCGTGCTCGATCTCGACATCATCTTCTTCGGTGAGGAGTTGATTCGGGAGGTCGGGCTACGCATTCCGCATCGGGAACGAATGCGGCGCCTCTTCGTGCTCGAACCGCTTGCTGAAATCCTCCCCGACTACGAGGATCCGGAGGCCGGAAAGACGGTCCGCCGCCTGCTTGCGGAGTGTCGGGGCTTGCTCTAGGGGTCGCGCCTAGTCTACGATGGGTCGAGCCGGAAGCTTGCGGCGAATAGGCGTGGATGGGAGTCGAGGAAGCGGCCTGAATGAAAGCTCGTCACGTTGCGATCGAAGGTCCCATCGGTGTGGGGAAAACCGCCTTGGCTCGGCTGCTTGCGGCGCGCTTCGATGCGCGCCAAGTCCTCGAAGCGCCGGACAATCCGTTCCTCGCCGACTTTTACAAAGACCAGAAGGGCTCGGCTTTTGCCACGCAGATCTGGTTCTTGATCGCTCGCCATCAACAATGGAAGGGCCTCGCGCAGGGCGATCTTTTTCAAGATGCGATCGTTTCCGACTACATCTTCGAGAAAGAGCGCATCTTCGCGGCTCTCAATCTCGACGATTCCGAATTGGCCACCTACGAGCGCCTCTTCCGGATTCTCGCGGCCGACGCGCCGCGCCCGGATTTGGTGATCTATCTGCAGGCTCGCGTCAAGCATCTGATGAGTCGGATCCAGCGACGGGGACGTGGAGCGGAGCGAAGGATCTCGGAGGGCTATCTCGCCGAGGTCGTCAAGGCCTACGACCGTTTCTTCTTCCGCTACGAGCAGGCTCCGTTGCTGGTCGTCGATACCAACGAGACCGATTTTACGGAAGGAGAGGGTGATCTCGACCACCTCATCGAACGGATCGAGGCCATGGACCGGGGCGGAGTCGAATACTATCATCCCTAGAATAGCGAGCCTGCGCGGAAGAAAACGCCGTGAATGCGGGGGGTTGCTCGGACTTTGGCTCTTGGGCCGGCGCTTTGCCGGTGGGAGCGCGGCCGATTTCGAGCTAAAGTCGGCCGGGTCTCGGTGACTCGTCGGCGTGCAACCCAACACGGGTGCGCGACCGAGCGGAGGGTGACCGAGCCGAAAGCGTGCACCTAGCTCAACCCATTCGTCCCGCGACCGGTGCTTGGGTCGTCACTACCCACCGGCGGGGAGATGAGGAGTCGTTGATGAGCCATCATGGAGGCTCGGGCCATTCTGCGGGCGCCGATCCGCATGCCGCGGACCCCGCCAAGATCACCGTTCCTTGGATCCGTAGCCGTAAGGGCCGTTGCCGCTTGGTGATGACCACCGCCTACGATCGCTTTTCCGCTGAAGTGGCCGATCGCGCCGGGGTCGAGATGATTCTGGTCGGAGATTCGGCCGCCATGGTCGTTCACGGTCACGAGGACACGCTCGGTATCGGAGTCGACGAGATCGCATTACACCTCGCGGCAGTGCGTCGATGCCGTCCGCGGGCGCTGGTGATCGGCGACATGCCCTACCTGAGCTATCACACGGGACGCCGCGACGCGGTGCTGGCGGCCGGTCGCCTCGTGCGCGAGGGTGGGGCCGAGGCCGTCAAGCTCGAGGGCGGCGCCAAGCGCCTTCCCGTCATCGAAGCTCTGCTCGATGCGGAGATTCCCGTGATCGGGCATTTGGGGCTGACTCCCCAGTCGGTGCACGCCATGGGAGGCTACCGCGTGCAGGGAAGGGGCTCTCGACAAGCCGAGGATCTGCTCTCTGATGCGCGTGCTCTGGCCGAGGCGGGCGTCTTCGCGTTGGTGCTCGAAGGTATCCCCGCGCCCCTCGCGGAAATCGTCACCAAAGAGGTGTCGATGCCGACGATCGGTATCGGCGCGGGCAAAGGCTGCGACGGCCAGGTGCTGGTTTTTCACGATTTGCTCGGTATGTTCGACGGACCGCAGCCGCGTTTCGTGCGTCGCTATGCCGACCTGCAAGCCGAGGCGGTACGGGCGATGCAGGATTTCGCGCGCGACGTGCGTTCGGGTGCTTTCCCTTCGCGCGAGGAATCCTACGCTTCGCCGAAGGCGCAGGGAGGCGCTCGTTCGCTCCGCAGTTCCTGCGACGAGAAGGCGGCGTCCGGCGGAGAGACGGGAGGATAGCTTCGTGGAACTGATCCGGCGTTTGCACTTGATGCGTGAAGCCGTTCGCAAGGCGAGAGCGGAAGGGAAGAAGATCGCCTTCGTTCCGACGATGGGCGCGCTTCACGACGGGCACCTCGCGCTGGTGCGCCGGGCTCGAGAACTCGGAGATATCGTCGTCGTCTCGATCTTCGTCAACCCCGAGCAATTCGGCCCAGATGAAGACTACGACACCTATCCGCGGGATCTCGCGCGCGATACGGACCTTTGCGTCGAAGAACATGTGGATTTCATCTTCGCGCCCGATCCCAAAGAAATGTATCCGGATGGATTTCGCACGTACGTCGAGGTCGAAGGACTGTCTTCGATCCTCGAGGGGGCGTCGCGTCCCGGGTTCTTTCGCGGAGTGTGCACGGCGGTTTTGAAGCTGCTGAGCGTCGTCAATCCGCATTTTGCGTTCTTCGGGCAAAAGGACATGCAGCAGGCGGTCATCGTTCAAACCATGGTGCGCGACCTGAATCTCAACGTCGAGATCGTTCTCTGCCCCACGGTGCGGGATGATGACGGCGTGGCACTTTCATCGCGCAATGTGCGGCTGAACGTTTCCGAACGCGTCAGCGCCATGGCGTTGCGCCGTGCGCTCGAGCGGGGTCGTGTGCTCATAGAAGACCAAGGTGTGAGTTCCGTGGAAGAGGTCGAGACGAAGGTCCGTGACGTGCTCGGCGCCGATGAGAGCATCAAGATCGACTACTTCGCGGTCGTCGATCCGGTATCGCTCGAACGCCCCGAGACGATCGGAGGAGAGGTCTTGCTGCTCTTGGCCGTTTGGATCGGTCAAACCCGGCTGATCGACAACATCTCGGCTTGTCCGGAGCCTCCCGACGAGGCCGAGTGAAACGCCCGGGTTCGAATCGGACCCGGATCGACGAGGATGTTCAAAGATGAAGCGGAAGTTTCTCTACGCCAAAGTTCACCGCATGATCGTGACGCAGGCTGATCTGGAGTACGAAGGCAGCTTGACTCTCGATGTCGCATTGATGGAAGCGGCGGGCATGCTGCCGTACCAAGCCATCGACGTCTACAACGTCACGCAAGGAACCCGGTTTTCGACATACCTGATCGAGGGGGCCCGAGGCGGTGGCGACTGTTGCGTCAACGGCGCTGCGGCGCACCTCGCCGACCCCGGAGATCGCATCATCATCGCCGCCTACGCAGATCTCGAAGACGACGAAGTCGCCTCGCACCGGCCGCGCCTCGTTTTCATCGGTGACGAGAACACCGACTTCGAGGTGCGCGAAGGCGAGAGCGCCTTCCGTCGAGTCGTCTGAAAATAAAAAGGCACCCCCGACACGATTGTCGGGGGTGCCGGAGGGCGCGGCTTTCGCATTGCGGGGGATCTGTCAAAAGGCCGCGCCGCCTCCTTCGAGTTCGTCCGAATCCGTTCGTTCGCCGGTGTCTAGGAACTCCGTACCCATTTCCGCTGCACGAAGTTCTAGGTCGTCATGGCCGAATGCGTCGTTTCGAACAGGCCGGGAATATGCGATTTCAGCTCCTCTAAGGCGCTCTCGCTCATGCCGAGTTCCGCGAGCGCCGGATGGGAATCGATGTCGATCGAAGGGTCCGCATCTTCGCCTAGCCCGAGGTGGTGGGCGAGCGCATCGGCGAGGCTGATCACCCAGACGTGCCGCGCCCCTTCGGTGCAAGCTTCGGGTTGGTGGTGGTGCCGCGCAGCCGCAGCCACGACCGACGGAAGTCCCCACCGCTTGGCGAGGATCTCGCCGGCGGTGGTGTGGTGGCGGTCGATGAGCCCAATGGTTTCGGGCGGCAAATCCGGCTCACTGAGCCCTTCGGCCTCACGGATCGACTTGATCAAGGCCAGTCGCCCGAAGTCGTGGAGTAGCCCGCAGAGGAAGCATTCGTTGCCGTCGATCCCTACCTCGTCGGCGATCAGCCGTGCGGCGAGCGCCACGGCGAGCGAATGGCTCATCAGGTCGGCTCCCGAAGAACCGTAGACCTTGGGGTCGGCCATCTGAGATCGCAGCACGAGCGCCAGAATCAGGTTCTTGACTTGCACCAGCCCCACCCGGACCATCGCGAAAGAAAGATCGGTGATCTCGCTTCTTGCGCCGTAGAGCGCGGAGTTGGCCACGCGAAGCACCGCCGTGGCGACCACCGGATCCTTTTGCACGTATTCCGCGAGCTTGCGAGGTGACGAATCGTCGTTGCGGACTTCTTCGAGAATCTTGGCCGCCATCTGCGGCAGCACCGGCAGATCGGAAGGATTGCCGAGGAGTTGCTCGACACTGAGTTCTTCGCTCTGACACGTCGTTCCAGTCACGGTTTATGGGTCTCCCACGAGTCCTGCTGCGCCTTCCGAAAGGCTTGTCGTCCGAAAGCGGGCCTCCTTGAGTCGGGAAAGGCCTGAGGTGACGCGGGTCTTGCATGCTGCGGGTGATGGTGGCAGTGAGGATTCCCGTCGGCTTGACGGGGAAATCGACGTACCTTTTCGGGAGCGTTGCGCGCTTCATGAGCGCATCTCTCTCGCCGGCGGCAACGGCTCGAGGGAGCGACGCGGACACGGGGAACGGGGACGAGGGGCCGGGGAGGCCGGGAGCGGTGGCGAAGGCGCAAAAAGCTTTCGCCACCGCCACCATTTCGGGGGCTTCCGCCACGTGGGCTTCCGGAGTATCATGGGCTTCGTTCGGGGGCGCCGTTCGGCGTCCCTGGCATAGGGCTGAGAGGAAGGAGCTCGTCTCCTTCCTCTTTTTCTGTCGTATCGGCCGGTTGCCGGATGGGCTAGGGCGGGCAAAAAAAGCCCGGTGACGAATCACCGGGCTTTTCGTTAGGCTTTCTAAAGGCTCTGCCGACCTAGCGGCCGGCGGTGTTCAAGCTAGAGCCTTCCTTACGGTGCCGACGGGGATGACTGGCAATCGCGATAGCAATTCCAGGCGACCGTATTGGCGGCACTGATGCAGTCGTTGTGGTCATTGGCGGCGATCTGACGCTGACGCTCAACTATCCGCAGACAATTGAACAGCCCGAACGGATCGGTTGCGTAGTCCACGAAGCACTGGTCTGAGTCTGCATCTAGCTGTGCGAGCGTGTCGGCAAGGGCCTGATCACAGGCCGCCTTGTCCTCGGCATACTGGTCCGCACAGGCATTCACGCAATCCGTGAAGGGATCTGCAGCGGCAACCGACATACCGAGCACCGCCACGAACGCAAGAGCAAGCATCGTGCTCATAAGCTTGCGCATCGTTATGGGCTCCTTTCCTCCCGGCGCAGGGGATGGTTTGGTTCTTGCCTCTTGGGCTTTGTACCGACTTCTGCTTTCCTACCCGCAATTCCGTCGTTTTCGGCGACCTCGGACACGACCAATCGTTTGCAGTTAGTGTGTATGGTCCGGGAAGTCCGAACCCTACCCCTGCGCCGAACCCACTACGGGGGCCTTCTTGTCCTCGGTAACCTCAGCAACCCGTACCCGCGTGCCTCACCATCGGGGGCAGCTCCGTCAAGTGAAAACGCCGGAAACACAGGTCCGCTGACGGCAGAAATAGACCCGCATCGGCGCCTCAATGCAAGGAAAAAGTTATCCTTTGCGCAGCGAAGTCGCTGGGGAAGGGTAAGTGGCGCTTTTCTCGTGAGTTGGGGCGCTCCCTGGAGGCTTTGCGCTCTTCTTGCCCGCTTCGCTCGCGCCGCTGTGCCGGTGTCGGCGATTCATGGCGGGCTCTAGGGCGTATCTGCGATTCTTCTTGTCCGGCCGACGAGCCTGTCGGATTCATTCGTATTTTTTCGACGATCGAGCATGTTTTCGGTGAAAGGCGCCTTCGCCTGCATGGGGATCACTACGAAAAACGGTCATGCCGCCACCTCGAAAAGGACAGGCGATAGAGCAGATGGAAAGGGGGGCTGGGGCACCCGCGGGGAAAATGAAATTATCGTCCACTTCTTCTTCTTGCTGCAGAAAATCAGCGTATAAATCAACCACTCGCACCGCGGGTTGCCGGTCTTAGGAGTCTCGGGCCCACGAGTTTTTCCGCCCGGAAACCCGGAAAACGTCCCCAACTTCCACCCTGGAGGTCTGGTTTGATGAGCCTTTCTCGACGGTCCTATCGAAAGCCTCGACGTGCCCGCGCGGCCGTCTCTTCTCTTCTTGCGGCGGTCTCGGCCGTTGCGATCTGGGTCTCGTGGGCGGGGGATACCGTCATACGCGATCCGGATGAACGCGTGGATGTTCTGGAAGGGTCATTGACGAGGACCCGCACGAAGTTACCCGTCGTCGACCTGCAAGGCTCGGAGGCCTATGCCGTCTACCTCGATCGTCGTGTTTTCGCGTCGTACGACCCGTTTTTCAATGTTTCGGTGAATCAGGGCGGGACATGGCGGACGGGGGACCAGAAGCTGAACGTGGGTTCCGGTTTCATTCCCGGCGATCCGGCCTCTTCCATGCAGTTCGCCAAGGTGGCCGCCGCGGGTGATCAATACATCTTCGTGCTGATGGTCGACGATACCTTCAATTCCCGCAGCACTTTCATGCAGTGGTCGCAGGACGGGGGCAGGACTTGGCAGCCCAACGTACGCGAAATGAGCCCGGGCTCGGATGCCTTTGATCACCGCGAGCACGATTTGATCGCCGCTCCCGGCGGCAAGGCTCACTTGACGTGGTTCGATGCCCGCGATGGACAGATCGGAACACCGGGGGCCGGACTCGTTTCCGTTTGGCTGTCTTCGACTCTCGACGGAGGGGATTCATGGTCGGCCGAGCAGCGCATCAATATTCCCGACCTCGATGCTTCGATGACCCCGACGCCGTCTCAGGAGCGTTCGTCCGAGTCGGTTCTTTGCGCCGATTCGGGATCGAACCTCTATGCCGCTTGGAAGGACAAGCGCAATATGGTCGATCCGGACAACAGCACGGCCGTTCCTGGCCGCATCGTCTTTCGCTATTCGAACGACGACGGCGCGAACTTCCTGCCAGCGGACGTGGAGATTCGCCTCGATACCGGGGATGCCGCCGAGACGGAATCGCAGCAGCCGGTGATCGCCTGCCGCGACGACGGCACGGTGGTCGTCGCCTGGGAAGATCAGCGCGAGGGGCAGTTCAACGCCTTCGTCAACGTCTCGCGGGACGGAGGCCTGACATGGCTGGCGAGCGATCTGCGTGTCGATGACGAGCCGACGGGAATCCAAGCGACAAACCTGCGAATCGGTCTTGGCGAGAGCGAACCGCCGGAGGTGTATTTGGCCTGGGAATCCGACCGGGACGGCGGGAAAGATATCTACTTCTCGGTGAGTTCCGATGGGGGGCAGACCTGGGCGGCGAGTCGACGCCTGAATACGGGGACCACGCCCGGAGCCTATCCCGTCGATTCCTGGGACATGGATGCCGACGGAACGACGGTCACCGCGGTGTGGATCGACGATCGGAACGGCCCGGGAACGCCGGACGTTTTCCGCCGCGATGCATTCTCGGTTCGTTCGCTCGACGGGGGCACGACCTTCAGTCCGGAAGAACGGCTCGATCTAGGCACCGGTCCCGGGGAGGTCGACTCCAAGCAAATCGACTCGGCGGTCGGGGGCGACGCCTACGTCTCGATCTACATCGACTATCGTCTCGACGATGAGTTCCCCGCGGTCTTCGCCGGCGGCGAGGGCATGGACTACGATCCCGACGACGCCGACGGCGACGGAATCCCAAAAGGCCAGGACAACTGCCCGAACTATCCCAACGCAGGTCAAGAGAATGCCGACTTCGATCGCCGGGGAGATGCCTGTGATCCCTTCCCGACCGATCCGGAAGATGATCCCGACGGCGACGGCATAGCCTCGGCCGACGACAATTGTCCTCGCCGCGCCAATCAGTTCCAAGAGGATGCCGACGGCGACGGCTTCGGCGACGATTGCGATCTGTGCCCGGCAGTTGCCACCGATTTGAACAAAGATCTCGACGGGGACGGTCAAGGCGACGCATGTGACGACGACATCGATGGGGACGGTCTGCTCAATGTCGACGACCTCGATGATGACAACGACGGAGTCGACGATGTGATCGACAACTGCCCGGATGTTCCCAACGCGGCTCAAGCGGATGACGACGCGGATGGCGTGGGCGACGAATGCGATGCCGACGACATGATCGTTCAAAACGTGCAAGTCCGTCCGACGAGCCCGTCCGACGATCGCATGAGTTGGGATAGGGAGAAGGGGGCGCTGACTTACAACGTTTACTTCGGGCTCGGCGAGAGGCTCGGAACCTCCGACAAGGGATTCTGTTTGCGTCCGGGCTACGAGGTTCCGGCGACCTTCCTACCCGAAAGTCCCGACTCCGGTTCGCTCTTCTGGTACGTTGCGACGGCGGATGACGGTGTCTCCGAAGGGCACGGCGGCCGACAGTCGGACGGCACCCTGCGCGATCTTCCGGCATGCTCGGTGGATGCCGCCAACGATTGGGACGGCGATACGGTGGGCAATTCCAGCGACAATTGTCGCTTCGACGCCAACACCGGCCAGGAAGACGACGACCTCGACGGTCGAGGAGACGTCTGTGACCTCTTCCCGAAAGATCCCTTCGACGACAGCTTCGACGGCGATGGTATCGGCTCCGATGTCGACAATTGCCCCTTCATCGCCAATGCCGACCAAGCCGATATCGATGGTGACGGGGTTGGGGACGTCTGCGACATCTGCCCGTCGAACTTCGATCCCGGGCAAGAGGACATCGATCGCGACGGTCTCGGCAACGCCTGCGATGCCGACATGGATGGTGATGGTGTGGCCAACACGCTCGATGACGATGACGACGGCGACGGCATCTCCGATGGCGTCGACAACTGCCTCAACAGCGCCAATGGATCGCAAGCCGACCAAGATGGGGACGGCACGGGTGATGCCTGTGATATCGACGATCAGGAGATCTTCGGCTTGCGTTTCCCGCGCGATGCCAAGCATCGTTTGATCTGGACGGCAGAGACCGGAGCAACCGGTTACTCGGTCTACGCGGATGCGGTGGGCACGCTGAGCACCGGCGGAGTCTACGGACAATGCTTCACTCCGGATACGGCGCTGACTTTCGTGAACGACACACCTGTGCCGCCTTCGGGAGACGCGGACTTCTACTTGGTGACCGGCTTCTTCAGCGGAGTCGAGGGAACGGCCGGTCGCGATAGCGCCGGCAACGAACGCAACGTGCCGGCAGGTTGCCCATAAGCCGGCAAGCCCACGAGTCTGCAAGCCCACAGGTCTGCAAGGCAGAAAAAGTGGGGGAAAGTGCCGGGCCGTGCTGCGCGGCGATACCTCCTTTGCGGCTTGGTGCGCGATGCCTTGCCCCTGGTCGCCGGTTGCGCGTTTCGAAGCAGCAAAATGAATCGCGCCAAGCCGGCCAAGGCAGCGCAGAGGGGAGTCTAGCCGCGAGCCGGCTGCGATCGAGTGTTCTTGGGGGGGGGCTTCACGAAATATTTCCGGTGAGCCTCTCTCGAGGTCGCCTCGTGCGCTCGCTGATATTCCGGCGGCGTTGAAGATCTCGCGCCCCGTGACGGGGTGGACACCCGCGCGCCGCGGTTTTCCGCCCCTGGTCACGAAAAAGACCGGAAGCACCTCGATCCGCCGGCCGCGTCGAAGAGCGCCGGATTCATGGATATCAAAGAAACGGCCCCGCTTTCGCGGGGCCGTTGTCCGACATTGCATCCGGTACGGTCGATTCACTGCACTCGCCCGGGAGTTCGTTCCGGCACATGCCGGATCAGGAGGGTCACCAGAACGACGGGCACGTCTGGTTCAATACTTCCGAATCGCGGTGCCTAGGGCGTACCGTGTCCGCGAGGACGAGTCCTAGCCGCCGGCCGGAACTTGCTGCATCGAAGGAATTCCGAGAGACAAGGTGCCGGCGCTACCATCCGGCGGGCAAGAGCCGGAGACGACCGGAATCTCGATCAGTAGATTCCCGGTATTTTCATCGACCTCGAGGAAGGGCTGCCCGGTGCAGGTCTTCGGTACGGAGATGTTCGGCGGTGTGACGACATCGCAGGTCACGTCATCGACCGTCGTGATGCTGACGACATCGATCGATGCGCTGATGCAGTCGTACAGTCCGGGTGCGAGATCGAAGGAACCGAGATACTCCGGGGTCGTCTGCGCCTGGATCAGATCGACGGTTTCGCCGTTGAGCGAAAACTCGGTACCATCTCGCTTGTAGAGCATCAGCTCGGTGAAGGTGACGTTCACCGCCGCCAAGCCGCTGTCGGCTTCGGGGGGGGCATCGGTGCCGTTACCTCCGACGGTGCCGGCGTAAACGTCGACACTTCCATCGGCCGGTGTGAACCGCGGGTCGCCGCCGTCGCTGCCGCAGCCGGCGAGCAAGAGCGCCGTAGCCGCGGTGAGCAGAACGAACAGCAATGAAAAACGAATCTTTGTCATGGTGGACCTCCCTTTCAGAGTTAAAGTGTATCCCGATTTCAGCTTCGGGCCACGCGTGAAGGCGATCTTTTGCTCGAACAGGCCCAAGGAGGAAGTGGAATGGCCGAAGAAACACCGGGGCAAGTCGAGGTCGAATGCCCGCTATGCCATGGCCGCTTGACGGTGCGCACCTCGAGCGGTGCAGTGATCGATGCCGAAGCTCCTCAAAAGAAAGCGAAAGGTTTCGACGATGTGCTCGGCGACCTCTTGGATTCGGGGAGTCGACGCGAGGCGGAGTTTCGAAAGGCATTCGAAAATGAAGAACATCGACGAGAGATCTTGGAGCGAAAGTTCGACAGCGCGCGGCGCAAAGCCGAAGAACCGGAAGGTTCCGATTCGGACTCCGAGTAGACCGCGCTTTTGCGGGAGTGGAGCCATTTTGTTGGTGCTCGCTCTCGCGCTTGCGGCTTGCGAAGAGGATACGCCGAGCAAGATCAACCACCTCGTCGATGCCGAGCGTCGCGGAAAGCTCGATGCCTCCCTCGTCGAGCGCTCGGCACAGGATGCGAGCCCGGAGGTTCGCGCGCTCGCCGCCGCCATCATCGGCCGACAGCCGACCGAAAACGCGCTCGCGGTCTTGACCCGACTCAGTGAAGACGAGCAATCCGGCGTGAGGGCGTCGGCGGCCACGGCGATGGGGCGATTGGGAGATTCTCGCGCCCTTCCGATTCTCGAGCGTATGGTCGAAGACCCTTCCGAACTGGTGCAAAGGCGCGCCGCGCAAAGCCTGGGCATGCTCGCTTTGCCCGAGGCCTACGCTGCGCTCTTGCCCCTGCTCGAGCACCCGAACCCGGATCTTCGTCTCGAAGGAGCGAAGGCGCTGTATCACCTGCAGGCACCGGAAAGCTTCGATGCCTTGGTGAAAGCTCTCGGCGACGAGGACCTTCTGGTTCGAGCGAAGGCAGCGCAGACTCTCGGTCGTCTTGGGAATCCGGCGGCCCGCCCGCACTTGGAAAAGCTCCTCGCGAGCGAAAGCCGCTACGACCGCGGCGCGGCGCGCCAGGCTTTGCAGGTTCTCGAGGAGTCGATCGCTCGCAAGCCATCGGCGCGTGGGGAGGATCAGGGGGAGGAAGATCACCTGTCCGGGCAAGCCGAGTCGGCTAGGCGGGACGGGGACGAGCGGAAGGCGGGCCGAGGAGAGTGATTCCCGCCACTGCTCGAGCGAATGGGCAAGTGAGCTAGGCAAGAAGAGGCTCTGCTGAAAAAAAGAAAGCCGGCGAGGCCGATCCTCGCCGACTCCCGATGCGAAGAGGGGACGGTGTTCTTCGCACTGGTTACACCGAGCGATATAGCGAAGAGCGTGCCAAATCCCCGCTCCACGTCCACGTTGGCGGCGGATGCCTTCCCTGCGGCCGCGCCAACCTTCTTCGACACAGTGGGTTAGCGCGGATCATGCCGCGTCGCTAGGGGCTGTTCGTCGCGACCGGCGCCGACCCCGTCTTCCCGCGCCAGATTGGCTTGTCCCCCTCGGGGGACGCCTGATTGTCCTTATCGGAGGATGGTTCACGGGAACTCCGCCCTAGTCCGCCAAGCGGCCGCAATCGCCGGGCCTTTCCATCGATTTCCGAGTTTCGAATCCTCGAGACCGATGGGGGGTGCTTTTCTCCCGAGCCCGTAGGTATGCTCCCCCATGGTGTGGGGCAAAGAGACCCGACCGTCGCTCGAGAGCATCGAGGCGGGTGGAGCATGAGGGATGTAGGCACCGACAGGAAGTCGATTCAACGAAGTTCCCGGGCCGGCCCCGAGGCGTGACTTGCTATTGCCGCTCAGGCACCACGATATCTGGGCGAGGCCATGGGAACCTAGGAGCGAATGGATGGCCCGTATTCTGATCCTCGTGACTCTATTGAATGCGCTCCTGCCCGTCCCGGGGCTGTCGGCCGCATCGAAAGATGAGCGTCTGCCGCCCGTGACGCAGCCGATGCGGAGACCGGCGGCTGGTGGTGCGGACACGACTTCCGAGCAGACGAGGAACGCGCTTTCTCTGTATCACCAAGATCGGTTCAAAGCGGCTCTGCCATGGCTGAGGGCTGCCGCCGCCGACAGGCCCGAGGATACTCGGCTCCGCCGCTATGCGATTTATGCCCAGTATCATGCGGGCAAGCTGCCGGGTGAGCTTGGTGTCGCTCCCGAATTCGATTCCGA
>Ga0256830_1001452_pt1 | contig 16818 bp, 15 predicted proteins | sample 128326metaG_FD_190537 | JGI IMG/M metagenome (GOLD analysis project Ga0256830, IMG submission 190537) | Hydrothermal vent microbial communities from Lau Basin, Pacific Ocean - 128-326 | ecosystem: Environmental > Aquatic > Marine > Hydrothermal vents | place: Pacific Ocean: Lau Basin | collected... | reverse complement strand
TTCACCCTGCTGGAGATCATGGTGGTGGTGCTGATCATCGGCCTGGTGCTCTCGGTGGTCGGCGGCAACGTGTTCCAGGCGCTGTTCGCCGGTCAGGAAGGCACCGCCAAGAACCAGATCCGCAACTTCCAGCAGGCGCTGGACCAGTACCAGCTGTTCAACCACCGCTACCCCGACTCGCTGGAGGACCTGACCTCCGGCGAGGGTGCACCCGGCGGCGAGCCCTACATGAAGAAGATCCCGCTCGACCCCTGGGGCAACGAGTACCACTACGAGACCACGCCGGAGGGCGGCTACGTCATCGTCAGCTACGGGGCCGACGGAGAACCCGGCGGCGAGGGCAAGAACGCCGACATCAGCTCGGAAGACCTCTGACGAGGCCGCTCCCCACGATGGCCGGCCGCCGCCGCTCCGCCTTCACCCTCATCGAGGTGACGGTGGTGCTGTTCCTGATCACCCTCTTCCTGGGGATGAGCATGACCAGCCTGAAGGGGTTCCTGCCGGCCTCGGCGGTGGAGTCGGCGGCGCGGGAGCTGGTCATGGTGCTGGACTCGGCCCGGGTCCACGCCATCGGCTCCGGTCAACCCTACGACGTGGTCTTCGACCTGGACGAGCAGCGCTACGCCATCCGCACCCCCTTCGACGAAGAGGGCAACCTCGTCGCCGACCCCGAGGAGCGCAAGCTGCTCTCCTGGCACACCCTCGCCGATGGCGTCGTCCTCGAGGAGGTGCTCGATGCCTCGGGACAGCCATTGGCCTCGGGTCGCTACGTCCTGACCTTCCATCCCGCCGGCGATGCGCGCGACTTCTGGGCCGGCTTCGGCCACGAGGCCGGCGAGGGCTATCGGATGACCGTGCGCGTGCTCGGCCTGACGGGCATCGCCACCGTGTTCGAGGGCGAGGTCCTGCCGCAGGAACTGCGCGAGGTGGACTTCGGCTGATGCGGACGCGCCGCGGATTCACCCTGCTCGAGATCATGGTCGCGCTGGCCCTGCTCGCGACCGTCTTCGTGCTGGTGATGCAGGCCCAGCGCCAGGCCATCGCCCAGGCCGCGGACGCCCGCTCGCAGTCCATCGCCGCGCGGCTCGGGGCGCAGTTCCTCCACCGCGTCGAGGCCGGGATGGTGCCCGACCTCCACGACGGCTACAGCGGCGACTTCTCCGAGGAGGGCTTCGGATCGTTCACCTACGTGGTCGGACTCGGCGACGGCAGCCGCTTCGCCTCGGGGCCGCTCGACGAGTCGGAGGCCGCGTGGCGCGAGTTCAAGCGGCGCATCGAGGAGGAGGCCGACGACGACGAGGTCCTGCCCCCCGAGACCCGCGTCTTCCTGACCATCTCCTACCCGGCCTTCGGGCCGAGCGAGGAGACCCGGACCTACACCATCGAGACCCTGATCGACTCCTGGGCCATCCATCAGGACTTCCGCCTCTACGAGGCGCTGTGGCCGGACCTGCAGCCGGAGGCGATCGAGTGAGATCCCGCGGCTTCTCGCTGGTCGAGGTGCTGGTCGCCCTCTTGATCACCGGCATGGTGCTGGTCGCGGTGTTCACCAACCTGGAGAGCACGCGGCGCGCCGTGGACGCCATCCACAACATCGTCGAGACGGAATCGGTCGGCCCGCGCATCCTCGACCAGCTGCGTGACGACCTCGACCACCTGGCGGTCTACGACGCCGACGACTACCGCGTGCTCCACGGCGAGAGCGACCACCTCGGCGGCGCGGATGCCGACCGCCTCGACATGATCGTCCTGGCGCGGACCCGACTCCCCTTCCGCCACCCGCTGTTCGAGCGCCAGCTCCATCCGCCGTTGGCCGAGGTCGGCTACCGGCTGCGTGAGAACCCGGAACGCCCCGAGCTCATGGAGCTCCACCGCCGCGAGGACGCCCTGGTGGACGACGAGCCGTGGCGCGACGGCTCCTTCGCCATGCTCTACGACCGGGTGCTGAACTTCGATCTGCGCTACCTGGAGCAGCCCGCCCTGGATCCGGTCTGGGAGGACTCCTGGGACTCGGAACAGCGCGAGTCCCTGCCCTTCGCCATCGAGGTCCTGCTCGAGATCGAGGTCCAGCCGCGGCGCAGCTCGGAGAGCCTGGCCATCCTCGGCACCAACCGCGCCCGGCTCGACTTCACCGACCTCATGGTCCTGGAGCCGGAGCAGCGCTGGCTCTTCCGCCAGCGCCTCCACCCCACCGTGCCGGAGACGGGCGGCGGGGCCGGCGGCGGTGGCGGCGGCGGGGCCGAGGAAGGCCCGGGAAGAGGGACCGGAGGCGCTCCCGACGGCGCAGCGGAAACGGTCGGGACGACCGGTTACGGCGGCGGCATGGGCGGTCTCGGGCCCCGCTAGGCCTCGGTCGCCGCCCCGGGTGGGACCAGGAGTTCGCGCCCTCCGAGCCAGGGACGCAACGACTCCGGCAGCGCGATCGAACCGTCGGCCCGCTGGTGGTTCTCGAGCAGGGCGATGAGCACCCGCGGGGTCGCGATGACGGTGTTGTTCAGGGTGTGGCAGAAGACGGGCTTGCCGTCCTCGCGGTAGCGCAGTCCCAGGCGCCGGGCCTGGAAGTCGTGGAACCGCGACGCCGAGTGGGTCTCGCCCCAGGTGTTGCGACTCGGCATCCAGCACTCGACGTCGAACTTCTGGACCTGGCCCTGGCCGAGGTCGCCGGACGACACGTTCACCACCCGATAGGGCAGTTCGAGGCGGTCGAGGAAGTCGGTGGCATGCCCCAGCATGCGCTCGTGCTCCCGGCGCGACCACTCCTCGTCGGCCGGCCCGATCACGACCTGCTCCACCTTCCAGAACTGGTGGACCCGGTACAGGCCCTTGGTGTCCTTGCCGTAGGTCCCGGCCTCGCGACGGTAGCAGGGCGACAACGCGACCCGCCGGATCGGCAGCGCTTCGGCATCCAGGACCTCGCCGGCGTGGATGGAGGTCAGCGGCACCTCGGCGGTCCCGACCAGGTACAAGCCGTCCTTCTCGACCGCATAGGCCTGCTCCTCGCCGCCGGGGAAGTAGCCGGTCCCCTCGAGGCACTCGCGCTTGACCAGGGTCGGCACCGAGACCGGCTCGAAGCCGCGCTCCAGCATGTGGTCCAGGGCGGCCTGGAGCACGGCCCGCTCGAGCAGGGCGAGGTCCCCGGTGAGGAGGTAGTTGCGCGAGCCGGCCAGCTCGACGCCGCGGGGGATGTCCAGGAAGCCGTGGAGCTCGCCCAGGGCGACGTGGTCGCGCGGTTCGAAGTCGAAGGCCGTGGGCTCGCCGCGGCGCCACAGCTCGACGTTGTCGGAGTCGTCGTCGCCCTCCGGAACCTCGGGGGCTGGAGGCATCGGCAACCGCAGCGCCCAGGACCTCGCCTCGGCCTCCAGCTCGCGCTCCACGCGCTCCAGCTCCTTGAGCCGAGCCTTGTCCGCCCGGAGCCCGGCCGCAGCCGCGGCCCGCTCCTCGGGCGGCATCGCGCCGAGCTTCCGCGAGGCTTCCTTGAGCCGGGCGCGCAGTCCTTCGGACTCGGTGAGCACCCGGCGGTGCTCGGCGTCGGCGGCGAGCCACCGGTCCACCGCTTCGGGGTCCATGCGCTTGAGTCGCGCCGCACGGCGCACCTCGTCCGGGTGCTCGCGCACCCACTTCGGATCGAGCATCGTCGTCGTCCTCCTACTTGGCCTGGATCGTGCCCGTGAGCTTGCCGAACCAGGGATGCTTCTTGAGCGTGAGCTCGACCTCCATGGCCGAAGCGGGTTTCTTGAGCTCCACGGCGAGGTCCATCGGGTAGTAGAGGCGCTCCCAGTCGGCGCCGGCCTCCTCGGTGGTCGGCGCGCGCAGCTGCTCGCCCTTGACCCCCTTGCCCGAGACCTCCACTCCGTAGAGGGGGGCGCCGATCATGCGCAGGTAGCGCTCGCCGGCCTTGCCGACCACGTGCAGGTCACGCCCGGAGACGGTCAGTTCCTTGCCGTCCAGCGACGCCTGGGTGACCAGGCGGAACGGCGCGCCGAACTCCAACTCGGCACTCGTGCCCTCCTTCACGTCCACCAGGATCGGGGTCGCGGCGGGCGGCAGCACCAGGACCTCGTTGCCCTTGGCGTCGCGGAACCGGGCCTGGAGGAAGGAGTACTGGCTGACCGGCAGTTCGTACTTCGGCCCCTTCCACACCGCGAGGTCCACCACCAGGCCCTTGGTCGGACGGCTCTCGCTCTTGAGGAGGAGGCTCGCCAGTTTGAGCTTCTTGACGCCCTTCCAGGAGACGGCCAGCTCACCGCGCTTGCCCGACACCGGAATCAACCGGATCTCGGTCGGGGCGGCGTGCGAGTCCATGGCGAGCTCGTACCACTGCCCGTCGGCGTCGGCGACGAAGCGGCTGAACGGCCAGCTGTGCTTGACCTTGCCGAAGACGATGGCATCCGGACGGTAGTAGAAGGTGTCCGGGAGCAGGCCCTCGGCCCAGTCCAGCCCAGGCTCCTCGGCGCCGAAGTGGCCGTCGGCGTTGAGGTCGCGCACGGCGATGGGGCCGAACGGGGTCTCGGCGCGGACCTCGGCCGGCGAGCGGTAGTAGACGGTGCCCGAGTTCTCGGTCGGCGCCAGGTTCATCTGCACCCCCTGGAACATGTCGCTCTGGGTGCCGGTGACGACCTCGACCCAGTACGGGCGGACGGAACCGTCGGTGAGCTTGCGGGGCACCTCGACCACGGTCGGCTTGGAACCGAGCCGGAAGGTCGCAGAGGGCTCGGCGCCGCCGAGGAGCTGGAACTTGTCGGCGCCGACCCGGAGGATGGAGATCGGCGGCCCGAAGCCCGGCAGGGCCGCGGGCTTCCCGTTCTGGTCCTCCGGCGCGCCGAAGGCGGCGCGTTTCCAGGTGTGGAAGTCGGGATGGTCCAGGTCGCAGGAATGGACCACCTTGTCCTTCTTGACGAAGCCGGGGGCGAGCGCGGCGCTGGTCCACTCGGCCCCCTCCGCCGGCTTGAGGTCCTCGGGCCGTGCCAGGGCCGCCTTGGCCTCTTCCTCCTCCCCCTCCTCGACGATGCCGAGGCGGAAGCGGAGCTCCTTCCACACCCGCTCGGTGCCGGCGTAGAAGGCGTCGTTGGTGAGCCCGAGCTTCTTCCGCGCGTCGAGGCACTTCTGGTACGCGGCCAAGGCCTTCTGACCGTCGGCCCCCTCCTCGAAGAAGGCCGGGTTCCACAGGTTGCCCTGGATGTTGGCGGCGAAGGCGAGGTAGAAGAGGTCGCCGGAGCTCTCCATGCTCGTGACCAGGGCGTCGGCGCGCTCGCGCGCCACGACCAGGTCCACGTCCTTCCCGTCGAGGGCGTCGAGGTGCAGCCGGTTGACCTGTCCGAGTTCCCCCAGCGCCTTGCGCCGGATGTCCAGGCGGTCCCGGTCGGCGAAGGCGAGGTAGCGGGTGTAGTTGCGCGGGAAGCCGGTCTTGAAGGCGCGGGTCCACACCTCGGTGAAGCGGTCGAGCCACGCCCCGAGGTCCACCTGGTCGGGGTCCTCGGCGTAGGCCGCTGCCCGCTCGACGAACAGCGGGATGGCGGCCTCCTTGTAGCGGCGCAGGAGCTTCTCCTGGGCAGCGACGTCGCCGACCTCCTCGGCCTGCTTCCAACCCTGGAGGAAGGCGGCCCGGGGGTCCTCCTGCTGCGGCGCGGCGACGCCCGGGGCGGCCAGGCCGAGGGCGGCCGCCGCGCCGAGGATGGCGGCCGGAGCGACCCGGCGGAGTGCGGTCACGAGCATGGCCCGATTCTAGCGCCCGGAGCCCTCCTTCCGCTTGGAGCGGCGCTCGAGGAAGCGACGCTCGCCGGGGGTCAGGCCCTGGAGGCCCTCGCGGGAGATCTTGCCCAGGATGCGGTCGAGCTCGCGCTCCTCGTCGGCCCGTTTCCGCGCGCGCCGGCGCTGCCACGCCGCCGGCACGTCGAGGGCGCGGGGCAGGCGGAGCCGGTCACGCAGCCGCGCCGCCCGCGGCGAGACCGCGAGCCAGCCCCACAGGGCTCCGGCGAGGTGGACGTGGTTGGCGACGCCGTCCGGTCGGCCGGCGAGGTCGGAGAGCAGGAACAGGGCGTCCACCCCGACCAGGACCAGGACGAAGGTCCGCATCCGGAAGGTCAGCAGGCCGAAGAAGGAAAGCAGCCGGAAGGGGTAGACCACCGCCTGGACGGCGAGGGCGGCCATGACCAGGCCCGAGCCGCCGAGCACGGGGTAGCGGAACGCGCCGCCCAGCAGCAGGGCGAAGAGGACGGAGACCACGGCGCCGAAGAGGGCCGCGGCGAGCAGGAAGCGCAGGAAGCGGCGCGGCCCGAAGAGGCGCTCGACCTCGGGCGCGAAGCCGGCGAACAGGAGTACGTTGAAGAAGAGGTGCAGCAGACCCTGGTGAACCAGTGCGTGGGTCACCAGGCCGGGGAGGGCCCCGAAGTCTCCGGCGAGGAGGGCGGCGGGCCGCAGCGTCAGCCCGCCGGCGAGGTCCAGGCCGCCGAGGTCGGCGAGGAACGCAAGGACCCACAGCCCGATCCAGGTCAGGATCACGGCACGGGTCACGGGAGGCAGAGTGGGCATCGCGCTAGACTCGCCGCATCCTAGCGCTGGAGCCCCCCTCATGAATCCGACCCCCGGTCCCACCGCCTCCGGCGCGCGGCTGCTCGACGGCCGCGCGGCGTCCCAGGAACTGCTCGACGCGCTGCGGCGCGAGGTCGAGGTCGGCGTCGCCGCCGGACGCCCCCGTCCGGGTCTGGCCACGGTGCTGGTCGGTGAGGACCCGGCTTCGCAGGTCTACGTGCGCAACAAGCGGCGCGCCTGCGAGAAGGTCGGCATCCGCACCTTCCACCTGGACCTGCCCGCCGACGTCGGCCAGGAAGGCCTGCTCCGACACGTCCGCGACCTCGACGAGCACCCCGAGGTCCACGGCATCCTGGTCCAGCTGCCGCTGCCGAAGGACGGGGGCTACGACGAGAACGAGGTCCTCGCCGCCATCTCGCCGGAGAAGGACGCCGACGGCTTCCATCCCGTCAACCAGGGCCGGCTGATGCTGGGGCAGCCGGGCCCGCGGCCGTGTACGCCGCGCGGCGTGATGCACCTGCTGGACCGCACCGGTGAAGAGCTGACGGGACGCCATGCCGTCGTCGTCGGCCGCAGCAACATCGTCGGCAAGCCGGTGGCGCTGATGCTGCTGGAGCGCCACATGACGGTCACGGTGTGCCATTCGCGCACCCGCGACCTCGCTGCGGAAGTCGGCCGCGCCGACGTCCTGGTCGCCGCGGTCGGCGTGCCGGAGCTGGTGAAGGGCGCGTGGATCCGTCCCGGCGCCGTCGTCGTGGACGTCGGCATCAACCGCCGTCCCGAGGGCGGGCTGGTCGGCGACGTCGAGTTCGACGCCGCCGCCGAGCGCGCCTCCTGGATCACCCCGGTCCCCGGCGGCGTCGGCCCGATGACCATCGCGATGCTCCTGCGCAACACCGTGGAAGCCGCCTGGGGCCCCCTCGCAATGCCTTGACCGCAGCCGTACTACTGCGCCGGGGTCTCGGGTGACGGGGCCATCATCCCCTCCGCAGGGACGAACTCCATGTCGGTGTAGCGGTGGAGGCTGTTCTGCGAGGCGGGCAGGAAGCCGAACAGCTGGAAGGTGATGTAGATGGACAGGGCCCCGGCCACGAGCAGGGCCATCGCCCTCTCGCCGCGCCATCCGGCGACGAAGCGCAGGTGCAGGTAGATGACGTAGAACAGCCACGAGATCAAGGCGCTGACCTCCTTGCTGTCCCACCCCCAGTAACGAGCCCATGCCTCCTGGGCCCACAGTGCGCCCTGGATGAGACCGGCGGTGAGGAACGGGAAGCCGACCATGAAGATGAGCCAGGTGAAGCGGTCGGCGTCGCGCTGCCACGCGTCGAACCACTCCATGCGACCGGAGCCGGCGAGGCTGACGGCGGTGACGACCCCGGCCAGGGCCAACACGCCGGGGCCGAGCAGGACTCCCTGCATGCCGAACGGAACGGCGGCCAGGCCGAAGACCACGACGGCGAGGACCTCGAGGCGGTTCAGGGGATGGCGGCGTCGATCGAAGACGCCGCGCCAGAACCGGAAGCAGAAGTACAGCCAGGCCCCCATCGCCGCGATCATCAGCGTGAAGTAGCCGAGCATGTAGGCGGTGATGTGGGTGGAGAACCAGTACGACTGGAGAGCCGGCGGCAGCGGCTTGCCGGTCGGATCGAGCCCGAGCACGTAGTGCAGGGTCATTCCGCCGGCGAGCAGGATGAGCGCCACGAACAGGTCGCCGAAGGCCCGGGCCAGGCCGCGTCGGCGGTGCAGGCCGACGACGAAGTAGAGCGCCATCGTGGACAGGTAGCCTGCGGTCACCCCCAGCGGGATGACCTCGTACATGGTCTGGGCCGGCCAGTGTCGCACCTCGCGGTAGCGCAGCGCCATCGCCGTCACCGAGACGACGAACCCGAGTGCGCAGAACAAGAGGAGCATCCAACTCGCGCCTTCCAGGGTGCGGACCGGACCACGGCCCTGGTTCGGGGACGTCGCCGAGGACGGGACGCCGGCCAGGGCCGGGCGCGCCGCGCCCCGACGGGCGAGGAAGGGAACGACCATCCAGCCCAGGAAGACCGCGAGGCCGAAGAAACCGCCGGCCAGGCCCAGGGCCTCGCCGAGGTGCAGGAAGTTGCGGTAGCTGAAGAACTCCATCGTCAATCGAGGCCGCGGTGGCGGCGGGTGAGGAGGGGCTTCACGAGGAACACCGCGAAGGTACCGAACATGACGGCGAAGAGCCCGAAGACGACCATCGGGATGCCGGGGTCGTAGACCACCCCGATGCCGGAGTAGGTCGGATCGGTCGGGCTGGCGTCGGTCTGGAAGAAGCGGTGCCCGCCGTAGGTCATGTAGTCGTTGACCCGGATCTCGCCGTGGTGCACCGGGGCCCAGGCGGCGTCGGGGGTCGGCTGCTCGAGGACGGTCAGCTTGGAGCGCCACTCGATGGGCAGTGCGCCGCCGTCCTTGTCCTCGCGGAAGCGGAAGGCGACGATGCGCGGCTCGCCCTCCGGGCCCACGTAGTCGAAGATCTCGTAGTGCTCCGGATCGGAGACCATGACGAACTCTTCGGCCCCCTCCGGGGTCGTCACCCGCAGCCGCACCGCCGGCGGCGCCTCGTCGTAGAAGTCGGCGTCCGGCTTCTGCTCGAAACGGACCTCGACGATGCCGTGGGCATAGGCCTCCGGGATCCGCAATCGCCGCCCATCGAGCAGGGAGGCCTCGAAGGGGCCGCCCTCGCCGACGGCGGCGACGCTCTCGGGGTCGCCGACCCGGGCGGCGAGCACGGAACCGTCGCCGAGGACCCCGACCAACCAGCGTTCACGTGCGGGCGCGGCCCAGGAGTCCCAGCGGAAGCGGAAGTGGAGGTCGGGGAAGGCGATGCCCTGTTCGTGGACGTCCTGTTCCAGCACCCAGCGCGTGCCTTCCTCGCCGTCGGGCCCGCGGATGGCGAGCTGCACGGCGGGATTGGTGGGCAACGCGTCGGCCATCTCACCGGACAGCGGCAGGGCGTCGACCTCGCCGTCCTCGCCGGGGGCGAGCCGGAAACTGGGGGTGGCGCGCAGGACCTCGACCTCGTAGTCGCCGTCCGGGGTGTGGAAGACGGTGGTGCCGCCCTCGAGCACCGACAGCGTCTGGGTGACGTCCTCCTCCGAGGCCGGAGGCAGGGTCAACTCACCGAGGCGCTCCTCCGGCGGACGCGACGCTGCGGCCAGGAAGGCCGCTCGGTCGGGGAAGGTGGCGAGACGCACCCGCACCCCGCCCGGGAGGCTGGCGGTGGACAACCCGGTGTCCCCGCTCGCCGTGGTCACCAGGAGGCCAGAGACCACCGCCGCCCCGCCGGGTGCCTCGGCGAGTTCCCAACTGGCCAAGGGAAGTCCCGGCTCCTCGGGCAGGGAACGCCGCGGCTCGAGCCAGGTCCGAGCCCGCGAGGCGTGCTCCAGCACCTCCACCCGCATCCAGGGGCGCATCCCGCCCTCGCCGACGCGCCCCCAGTCGTAGCTCGCCTCCAGGCCCTGGAACACCCGGAGCTTCGGCTGCTCGGCGAGTTCGAACTCGGGGAACAGCCCCCCGTCGGCGCCGCGTTTGGCGTAGATCACGTCGAGGACGTCGTGGTAGTCGGCGCGGAAGTCGTCGAGCCGCAGCCGGAAGGGCGGTCCGTCGTGGAACGGCGAGCGCTCCTGGAGCGGCGCCACGCCGCCGCCGTAGAGCAGGTAGTCCCCCATCGTGTCGCCGATGTGCATCTGGAGGATGCCGCGCTGCTCGGTGAACCGTCCGAGGAAGGCGCCGAGGAGCAGCACCAACACCCCGCCGTGGGTCACGGCGAACCCCCACTTCGCCGGCTTCTTCAGGGTGCGCCACCGGCCCGGCAGGGTGTTCAGGAAGACGCCGAGGAACAGGATCACCCAGAGGGCGGAGAACCAGTCGGCGCGATAGACGCGCCGCAGGTCGAGGCGGTCGGCCCAGACGAAGAGGCTCCACCAGAAGTCCTGCCACTCCTCCTCCAACCGCTGGATCTCGGCGTTGATCTGCCGGTTCCGCAGGCCGGCCTCGCTCTGGGCCCGGATGGCGACCGCGAACTCCTCGCCGAAGCGCCGCTGCAGCCCGGGGAGATGTTCCTCGAGACGCGCCAGCGCCTCGCGCGCCTCCTGGCTCTCACCGGGTGGCGGGCCGGTGAAGCCCAGCCACCGGCGCAGTCCGAGGTCGGTCAACAGGTGGTAGACGAAGTAGGCCTCGGCGTGGCGGAAGTTCTGGTAGTCCACCCAGGCCATGCGCTCGGACACGCTCCAGGCCCCCGAGGCCTCGCCTTCGCCCCGCGCGGCGAGCGCCTCGACGGCGCCGGGCATGGTCGGCCGCATCGGGTCCTCCTGGTGGAACAGGACGCCGATGACGGCGCCGACCCCGATCAACGCGAAGGTCACGACCCCGACCTTCATCGAGCCGAGGAAGCGGCGCAGGGCGCGGCGGCGATAGACCAGGGCTGCGGAGGCCGGGACCAAGAGGAGGAACATCAGCACCGCGTCACGCGAACGATGCGGCGACGACGGGTCGCGCAGCGAGGCGCCGAGGTGGACCACGACCTCGACCCACAGGCACAGGAGGACCACGGCGGCGAAGGCGCGCCCGAAGGTCCAGGGCTTGCGCAACCGCGCCCCGGGAGCCGGAGGCGGTGCGGAAGGGGGAGTGGAAGGAGGAATGGGGGCGTCCACGTCAGGAACGGCGCTGTGCGAAGAAACGGGTCAGGGCGGCCAGGTGGCGGGCGTCATCGCCCTCGGGCAGGCGCTCGAGCGCGGCGCAGGCCGCGTCGAGGAGGGCGGCGGCCTCGTCGCGGCAGGTCGCGCGGGCCTCCCGCCAGGCCGTGGCGAAGGGCTCCTCGGCGAGGAAGTCGAGGTCGCCGCGCGCGGCGAAGGCGGCGGCGAGGCGCTGGCGCTCGGGGAGCGCCAGGCGGTCTCGCAGCCGGATCATCGGCAGGGTCATCTTGCCGGACGCCCAGTCGGTGCCCAGCGACTTGCGCGTCGCCGCCGGGTCGCCCTCGACGTCGAGCAGGTCGTCCACGATCTGGAAGGCGCGGCCGGCGAGGACGCCGTGCTCCGCCGCAGCGGCGACCGCGGGGTGGTCCTCGGGCAGACCGGCGTGGCGCGCGGCGAGTCGGCCCCCGACCTCGAACAGGGCGGCGGTCTTGCCGTCGATCTGCGCGAGGTAGTCCGTCTCCGACAATTCGAAGTCGCCCCGAGTCAGGTTCTGGTGGATCTCGCCGCGGCAGATGCGCAGGGTGGCGTCGGCAAGGGCGCGACTCGCCATTCCACCGTCGCCGAGCACGGTGCAACGCGAGAAGGCCAGGGCGTAGAGCCAGTCTCCGAGCAGGATGGCGGCATGGTCCCCCCATCCGACGTGCAGACAGTCGAGACCGCGGCGCTCGGATGCGCCGTCGAGCACGTCGTCGTGGGCCAGGGTCGCGGCGTGGATCAGTTCGACGATGCCGGCGAGCGCGACGTGTTCCGATCGCAGCCCGCCGCAGGCCCGCCCGACCCACAGGACCTGGGCGGCGCGCACCCGCTTGCCGCGGAACCGGGCGACGTGGTCCAGCAGCGGGGCGAGTTCCTCGGGACCGGACTCCAAGCCATTGCGCAACCAGTCCTCGACCCGCGCCAGGTCGGCGGCGATGGGCTCGAGCAGGCCGGAGGTCCCGACGCCGGCGAGGGAGGACTCGGGAGTCATGGCGCCACCGGCCGCCCGCCGGTCCAGGCCCTCCACTCGTCCGGGGTGTCGAGGTCGTGCCACGGCCGACCGTGGGCCGCGGCGACGGCGAAGGTGCGCCGCAGAGCGGAGGGCAGGGCGCGGCGCAAGGCCCGCTCGCCGGCTTCGTAGCGGTCGCGTACGACCGGGGCCAGGGCCTTCGGAACGGCCATGGGCAACGGCTCGACCCGACTGCGGCCGCGCAGCGGGAGGAGGACGCGGTCGGGCGCCTCGAGGGCGGCACGCTGGAAGGCTCGCAGGAAGCCCGGGTCCACGGCGGGCTGGTCGCCAGCGAGGACCAGGAGCCAGGGCGCAGGGCTTTCGTCCTCGAGGGCGGCCAGGAGGCCGGCCAGCGGACCTTCCCCGGGAGCGACGTCGTGGAGCCGCTCGAAACCGTCGAGCGGGGGTGGTTCGACGTCCGCGGGAGCGACCAGCGCCAAGCCGCCGCCGCAACGGGTGCGCAACGCGTCGGCGGCACGCTCGACCAGGAGCGCACCGTCGGGGAGGACCAACCGGAGCTTGTCCGTGCCCATGCGGCGCGAACGCCCGCCGACGAGGAGGACGCCGCGGAAGCGCGGGTCCGGGGCCTCGTGTGTCACGGGTCAGCTCCCGCTCCGGTCCTCGTCTTCGCCGGAGCCCTCCTTCTTCTGCTTCCCGTCGTCGCCTTCCCCCTCCTTCAGTCCCTTGCGGAACTCGTGGACCCCGGAGCCCATGCCGCGCATCAGCTGGGGCAGCTTGGAGCCGCCGAACAGGAGCAGCAGGACCAGGGCGACGAGGGCGATCTCCGGTCCACCGAGCGTGCAGCTGGGAAGCAGCAGCGACAGGGCCAGGAGGAGGAGGACGGGGCGGGCGAGGGGTGCCATGGTCGCGGAGCGCATTCTACGCTCCCGACCCGCTCCCGCGTACGGCATGGCACGGCGGCGGTGCGGGACGGTGCCCCTCGCTTCAGGCGGTGGCCGCCCCGCGCTCGGCGCGCAGTTCGACCAGGGTCCGGCCGATGGCCCCGGGCGAGGGCGCGATGCGCACCCCGGCCTCCTCGAGGGCCCGGATCTTGGACTCGGCGGTGCCGCTGCCCCCCGAGATGATGGCGCCGGCATGGCCCATCCGCTTGCCGGGAGGAGCGGTGGTGCCCGCGATGAAGCCGACCACCGGCTTGGTCACGTGGTCGGCGATGAAGGCCGCGGCCTCCTCCTCGGCGGTGCCGCCGATCTCACCGATCATGATGATGGAATCGGTGTCGGGGTCGTCCTCGAAGGCGCGCAGCACGTCCACGAACTGGGTGCCGGGAATCGGGTCGCCGCCGATGCCGACGCAGGTGCTCTGGCCGAGCCCTTCGTTGGAGACCTGCCACACCGCCTCGTAGGTCAGGGTGCCGGAGCGGCTGACGATGCCCACCGTGCCCGGGCGGTGGATGTAGGCGGGCATGATCCCGATCTTGCAGCCGCGACCCTCGCCCGGAGTGATGACGCCGGGACAGTTGGGACCGATGAGACGGGTCCCCGTCTCGGCCAGGACCGACTTCACCCGCGCCATGTCGAGGACCGGGATGCCCTCGGTGATGCAGACCACCAGGCGGACCCCGGCGTCGGCGGCCTCGAGGATGGAGTCGGCGGCGAACGGAGCCGGCACGTAGACCACGCTGGCTTCGGCGCCGGTGGCGGCGACGGCGTCGTGCACGGTGTCGAACACGGGCAGCCCGAGGTGCTCGCCCCCGCCCTTGCCCGGGGTCACGCCCCCGACCACGCGGGTGCCGTAGTGGAGCGCCTGCTCCGAATGGAAGGTTCCGTTCTTGCCGGTGAAGCCTTGGACGAGAACCTTGGTGTCGAGGTCGACGAAGATGGCCATGAGGTCTTGCTCCTACTTCTGGGCCGCACGCACGGCCTCGCACACGAGGCGCGCGGCCTCGTCCAGGGAATGGGCGGCAACGAGGTCGAGGCCGCTCTCCTCGAGGATGCGGCGCCCCTCGTCGACGTTGGTGCCTTCGAGACGGACCACCAGCGGCACTTCGATGCCCACCGCCTCGGCCGCTGCGACCACGCCGCGGGCGATGACGTCACAGCGCATGATGCCACCGAAGATGTTCACCAGGATGCCGCGCACGTTGCGGTCCGAGAGGATGATGCGGAAGCCTGCGGTGATGGCCTCCTCGGTGGCGCCGCCGCCGACGTCGAGGAAGTTGGCCGGCTCCTCGCCGCAGAGCTTGATGGCGTCCATCGTGGCCATCGCCAACCCGGCGCCGTTGACCATGCAGCCGATGTTGCCGTCCAGCGCCACGTAGTTGAGGCCGTACTTGGACGCGGCGACCTCCTTCGGGTCCTCCTCGGTCTCGTCGCGCATCGCCGCGACGTCCGGGTGGCGGAACAGGGCGTTGTCGTCGAAGTCGATCTTGGCGTCCAGGGCGACGACCTCGCCGTCGTCGGTCAGCACCAGCGGGTTGATCTCGGCGAGACTCGCGTCCAGCTCGAGGTAGGCCTGCGACAGGCCGGTGAGGAAGGCGACCGCCTTCTTCATCGCGTCGCCGCGCAACCCGAGGAAGAAGGCCGCCCGCCGCGCCTGGTAGGGCTGTAGTCCCAAAGCGGGATGGATGGGCTGCTTGAGCAGCGCCTCCGGGCGCTCGGCGGCGATGGTCTCGATCTCGACGCCGCCCTCGGCCGACGCCATCAGCACCGGCACGCCGAGCCGTCGGTCGAGCGCGATGCCGACGTAGAACTCGCGCGCCAGGTCGAGCCCCTCGGCGACGAAGACCTTGCGCACCACCTGCCCCTGGGGGCCGGTCTGCGGGGTGACCAGCGGCTTGCCGAGCAGCGCCTCGGCGACCCGGGCAGCGTCCTCGGCGCTGGTGACGAGTTTGACCCCGCCCCCCTTGCCGCGGCCTCCGGCATGGATCTGGGCCTTGACCACGGCGAGCTCCCCGCCGAGGCTGCGGAAGGCCTCCGCGGCCTCCTCGGGGGTCTCGGCGACGATGCCGCGCTGGGTTCGGACGCCGTAGCGTTCGAGGACTTCCTTGGCCTGGTACTCGTGGACCTTCATGGACGGTGGCGGGGACGCGGAAAGTGCGATAGGGTAGGGATGCGCCCCCCGGAGCGGAAGGCCTTCCCCAGCCTTTCCGGGAACCCCCCACTCCTTCCTCCCGTCCCCTCCCTCGAGACCCATGCCGAACCAGCCCGCCCGCCCGGCCTTCCTGCTGGTCTGGATCCTGGTCGCCCTCCTCGGCTACGGCGTCCTGCTCCAGTTCCTCCTCCCCCCCGAGACCGAGGCGTACCCCGTCGCCGGCGACCCCGCCGCCACCAGCGGCCCGACCGAGCTCCGGCCGCCCGTCCCGGCGGAGGCCGCCGAGGCGACCGATCCCGAGGCCCTCGCCGCCGAGACGGAGCAGCCCGACGCAGCCGAAGCGGTGGCGCCGGTCGGCGACCCCGCCCTCGACCTCGGCGTGCCGCGTGACGCCGGCCTGACCGCCGGTCCGCGCCTGGCCGAGGCCGGAGTCGCCGTCCCGCCGGCCCTGCTTCCCCCCGCCGGCTCGCCGGACCGAGGCCGACCCGAGTTCGATCTGCTGCGCTGGACCGGCGCCCGCGGCGACGATGGGGCCTCGCTCCGCCGCGTGTCCGCCCCCGAGGGCGCCTCCGCCCCCCGGCTCGGGGCCTCCACCGGCGGCGGCGCCACGCTCGCGGTCCGCAACGAGCGGAAGGCCGCTGCTCCGCCCCGCCGAGCCCGCCCGCGTCTGGTCGGGCTGCGTCTGTTGGTGCTGTCCGAAGACCGGTGGCAGGTCGAGGTCACCGTCGAGGAGGGTCCAGCCGAGGCGCCGCCGCCGGAGACCGAACCCCCGAGCCCGCTGCGCCGTCTCGAGGCGAAGCGCACCACGACCGTGGCCCGAGACGATCTCGGTGACGAGGAGGGTGCCGACGACCGAGGCCTCGAGGACCGCGCCGAAGACTGGATGCGCCGCTTCCGCGCCATCGCACCGGACCAGGCCGAACGACTCGCCCAGGCCCTGGAGCGCCGCTTCGCCCAGGGTTCGGTGGGCTCGGCCCGCCTGACCGCCCTGCTCGAGCTCCCCCCGGAACGCGCCCTGGCCCTGGTCCTGTCGCTCCGCGCAGACCGCGCTGCCGGCACGCTCTGATCCTCGCCACTCGCTGAGGGGCGAGGCCCCCGCACGGAAACTGGCCCGGTCGAATCCGTCCGCTGGCGGAAGAGGAGTGAGACCAAGCGCCCGCCCGATCGTCTCCCTTGACGAAACCCCGACCAGGAGACGATCGTGCAGTTCCGGCCACCCTTCTGTCCCAACCCCACCTGCCCCAGCCGAGCCCGGGAGGCCCGGTTCCGATTCCGGAAGGTCGGCACCTACCGCCGCCGTTGCGACGGCCGGACCGTCCAGCGGTTCCGCTGCAACGCCTGCCGCCGCGAGTTCTCCACCCAGACCTTCCGCCTCGACTACCGCCTACGGCTGCCCCACCACGACGGCGCCATCTTCCGCGCCCTGGTCTCGAAGGTCACCCACCGACAGACCGCCCGGATGCTCGGCATCGACCGAAAGACCGTCCACCTCCGACTGCGCCGCTGGGGGCCGGCGATGCGCGAGCTCCACGA
>Ga0256830_1001451_pt1 | contig 16819 bp, 10 predicted proteins | sample 128326metaG_FD_190537 | JGI IMG/M metagenome (GOLD analysis project Ga0256830, IMG submission 190537) | Hydrothermal vent microbial communities from Lau Basin, Pacific Ocean - 128-326 | ecosystem: Environmental > Aquatic > Marine > Hydrothermal vents | place: Pacific Ocean: Lau Basin | collected... | reverse complement strand
CGCGGCGCGCATCGAGATCGGCGAATTCAGCCCGGGTGGCCCGGAGTCGCCCCTGGAGCTGGTGCTGGTGCAGGGGATCTCTCGCGGTGAACGCATGGACTACACGGTGCAGAAGGCAGTGGAGCTGGGGGTGTCGCGCATCGTGCCGGTACTCACCGAGCGCACCGTGGTGAACCTGAAGGGTGACCGTGCGGCCCGTCGTCGCGAACACTGGCAGGCGGTGGTGAACAGCGCCTGCGAGCAGAGCGGTCGAAACCGGGTGCCGGCGGTGGCGGAGCCGTTGCGTCTGACGGACTGCCTGGCGAGCTGTGAATCGAGTCCGCGCGACGGACTCCGGCTGGTGTTGCATCATCGCGCCGGGGCCGGGCTGGCGGGGATGTCGCCGCCGGCAGGGCCGGTGACCCTGCTGGTGGGGCCGGAGGGCGGCCTGTCCGGTGCCGAGATCGCCAGCGCGGAACAGGCGGGGTTTCGGCCGCTGCAGCTGGGGCCGCGGGTGCTGCGCACGGAGACCGCGGCGGTGGCCGGTCTCGCGGTGTTGCAGTGGCTGTGGGGGGACTTCCCCGCGCCGGGCGGTGATGTGTGAACGTGCTGCGCTGGTTGCGGCGGGCGCGTTTTCTGTCGGATCGGCAGCGGCTGGAGTGGTATCCGCCGTTCTGGCTGATGCGGGTGCGGGTGCTGGAGATGCACGATGACTGGCGGGTGCTGCGCCTGCGGCTGCCGCTGAATGCACTGTCCAGAAACATGAGCGACAGTATGTTCGGCGGCTACCAGGCCAGCATCGCCGATCCCATTGCTGCGCTGGCCTGCGCGCGCCGCTTCCCCGGCCACGAGATCTGGACCCGGGCGATGAGTATCGATTTCGTGGCCGAGGGCAACAGCGACCTGGAACTGAGATTCGTCTTCCCCGACGAGGTCGACGCACAGATCCGGGCCGATCTCGCCAGCAAGGGCCGCAGCACGCCACGCTTCGAGTACGCGCTCTATCGTCGGGACGGCATGGTGTGCAGCCGCATCGTCAACACGGTGGCGATTCGTCCCAGGGGGTATGCCGGGCCGGGCCCGGCGAGCCATGCCGGCGGCTGATGTTTTGTCGAGAAAGGCGTTATACTTCCAAGAGGTGTCGGGGTGATTTCAGGGAAGGCGTCCCCGCACCACGAGCGCAGCCGCCATCGGGGAAATCGTGATTTCCATTGTCGCGTGGGGGTGTACACTTCGCGTTATGCCGCTGTTCCGGAGCGGTGTTGGAGGCGGGACTGCGGTAACAGGTTAACGATGGACTCGTGAACGCCATGAAGCCTTCGCAAGGTACCGCGGAGCATGTGAGGCGTTGAAGGAAGGAATGTCATGCAACAGGTCACGCAGCAAAATTCGTCACCGGACTCACTGTCGGATTCCCGGCAGGAGACGCAGCAAGCAGACACCTTCGCCACCCGGCTGGCACGCCTGATTCAGGAGCACGATATCTCGCACGCCGAGATCGGTCGCATCGTCGGTGTTTCCGGCCAGGCGGTGGGCAAGTGGGCCAAGGGCGGCAATATCGAGTACGAAAACCTGCTCGCCCTGTCGCGCCATTTCGGCGTCAACTGGATCTGGCTGCGTTACGGTGACGACGCGATGCAGTCCTTCAGCGAGCGCCGCACCGGCAGCAAGGCTCGTCGCGCGGTGATCCGCGACATCGTCGAAAACGAGCAGCGCGTGCGCCTGGCGCTGAATGCAGCCGAGATCGGCACCTGGGACCTGGATATCATCGGCGACGAACTGGTCATGTCCGATGTCACCCGCCGCTTGCTGGGGGTGCCCGCCGATGTCACCGAGGGTGGCAAGGGTCTGCTGCTGGACTGCGTCAGTGACGCGGACCGCGCCGCGGTGGACGAGCAGTTGACCGAGGTGCTCGAAAACCGTCAGCCCAGCTTCGATATCGTTCATGGCATAAAGGAGGGCGGTCGCCGCCTGCGTCAGCGTGGCCGCGTGGTCAGCGACGACATGGGTCGGCCGGTGCGGGTGGTGTGCGTGGTGACCGCGCCCGACAACCTGTAGCGGGCCCGCCGGTCTCGGTCGTTAAGCATTTGTAATTTCAGCTTTTTTAGTTCGCTCCCCCCTTTCCCAACTTGACCTGGTCGGTCAAAACGACGATGATACGCCGCTTTGAAACGCCCCCCTGACATCCCCTCGGGACAGGGCGGTGTCTGCGCGTCCGCGGCTCGAAAATCACCATTCAATCAACTGTTTACGTGATAAGCCCCCGGTCGTGATGTTACGATCCGCGTCATGGCCCCGCGTTGGCCGGCTCAGGTCAAATAGAATTCAGGCCGGCCCCGGGGCTTGTGGACCCCTGTTCACGAGTCATCGTGCCGCCCTTCAGGAGAGTTGAAAGCATGTCCCAGCAATCACAGATGCCGGATGTTGATGCAGTTGAAACCCACGAGTGGCTCGAGGCCCTCGAAGCCGTCATTGAGCACGAAGGCGTCGAACGCGCCCATTTTCTGCTGGAACAGATGGTTGACAAGGCGCGACGCTCGGGCGTCAACCTGCCGTTTTCCGCCAGCACCGCGTATGTGAACACCATCCCGCCGCACATGGAGGCGCCGCTGCCCGGCGACCCGGCGCTGGAAGACCGTATCCGCTGCTATATCCGCTGGAACGCGATGGCCATGGTGGTGAAGGCCAATCGCAAGAGCGCCGAGCTGGGCGGGCACATCGCCACCTTCGCGTCGGCGGCCACGTTGTACGACGTGGGCTTCAACCATTTCTGGCGCGCGCCCAGCCACGAGCATGGCGGTGACCTGATCTTCTTCCAGGGGCACGCGTCACCGGGCACCTACGCCCGTGCCTATATCGAAGGCCGGCTGGACGAGGAACAGCTGGACCGCTTCCGTCAGGAGGTGGACGGCGAGGGCCTGTCATCGTATCCGCACCCGCACCTGATGCCGGATTTCTGGCAGTTCCCCACCGTGTCCATGGGCCTGGGGCCGATCATGTCCATCTACCAGGCGCGGTTCATGAAGTATCTGCAGGACCGCTCGCTGGCGGATACCCGCGAGCGCCGGGTGTGGTCGTTCATCGGTGACGGTGAATCCGACGAACCGGAGACCCTCGGGGCGATTTCCCTCGCCGGCCGCGAGAAACTGGACAACCTGACCTGGGTGGTCAACTGCAACCTGCAGCGACTCGATGGCCCGGTGCGCGGCAATGGCAAGATCGTGCAGGAGTTGGAGGCCAGCTTCCGCGGCGCCGGCTGGAACGTGATCAAGGTGCTGTGGGGCAGCTACTGGGATCCGCTGCTGGCGATGGACAAGGATGGCCTGCTGCAGCAGCGCATGATGGAATGCGTGGACGGTGATTTCCAGAATTACAAATCCAAGGACGGCGCCTTCGTGCGCGAGCATTTTTTCAACACCCCGGAGCTGAAGGCGATGGTGGCGAAGATGTCCGACGAGGACATCTGGCGCCTGAATCGTGGCGGCCACGACCCGCACAAGGTCTATGCCGCCTACCATGCGGCGGTCAACCACAAGGGCCAGCCGACGGTGATCCTTGCGCACACGGTGAAGGGTTACGGCATGGGATCCGCCGGCGAGGGGCAGAATCGCACCCACTCGCAGAAGAAGTTGCAGGACAACGAGATGCTCGCGTTCCGCGACCGTTTCAACATCCCGTTGAGCGACGAAGACGCCGCCGCCGGCAAGTATTTCAAGCCCGCCGAAGACAGCCCCGAGATGAAATACATGCGGGAACGCCGCAGGGCACTGGGTGGCTCGTTGCCGGCGCGCAAGAACGTGGCGGCGCCGCTGGAAATCCCGCCGTTGTCCATCTTCGAGCCCATGCTTGCCGGCAGTGGAGAAAAGGAAATGTCCACCACCATGGCCTGGGTGCGCATGCTGAACCTGCTGTGCCGCGACAAGACCATTGGCAAGAACGTGGTGCCCATCGTGCCCGACGAGGCGCGCACCTTCGGCATGGAAGGCATGTTCCGCCAACTCGGTATCTATTCCTCGGTGGGGCAGTTGTACACGCCGCAGGACAAGGACGAGATCATGTTCTACAAGGAGGACAAGAGCGGCCAGATCCTCGAAGAGGGCATCAACGAGGCCGGCGCCATGTCGTCCTGGATTGCCGCGTCCACCGCATACAGCGCCCACGGCGTCAACGTGATTCCGTTCTACATCTACTACTCAATGTTCGGCTTCCAGCGCATCGGCGACCTGGCCTGGGCCGCCGGCGACATGCACGCACGCGGCTTCCTGATCGGCGGCACCGCCGGGCGCACCACGCTGGCCGGTGAAGGACTGCAGCACCAGGACGGCCACAGCCTGATCCTGTCCGGCACCATTCCCAACTGCGTCAGCTATGATCCCACTTTCAGTTATGAGATGGCGGTGATCATCCACGACGGCATGCGCCGCATGTTTGCCGAGCAGGAGGACGTGTTCTACTACGTCACCGCGATGAACGAGAACTACAGCCACCCGGCCATGCCCGAGGGTGCCGAGGAAGGCATCATCAAGGGTCTGTACCTGTTCCGCCCGGCGGCCAGGAAGACCGGCAAGAAGAAGGTTCAGCTGATGGGCTCTGGCGCCATCCTGCGCGAGGTTATCGCCGCGGCGGACCTGCTGCGTGACGACTGGGGCGTGGATGCCGACATCTGGAGCGCCACCAGCTTCACCGAGCTGGCCCGCGAGGCGCGCGACTGTGACCGTTGGAACCGTCTGCATCCCACCAAAAAGGCCCGTGTGCCCTACGTGACCCAGTGCCTCGAAGGTCAGGCCGGCCCGGTGATCGCGGCGACCGACTACATCCAGTTATACGCGGACAAGATTCGCAAGTGGGTGCCGGCGCGTTACGAGGTGCTGGGCACCGACGGCTTCGGCCGCAGCGATACCCGCGCCCAGTTGCGCAAGCACTTCGAGGTGAACGCGGCCAACGTGACCGTGGCGGCGTTGAAGGCGCTGGCCGACGAGGGCGTACTGCCGGCCAAGACCGTGGCCGAGGCCATTGCCAAGTACGGCATCGATCCCGAAAAAATCAACCCGCTGCATGCCTGATTGCGGACCACTGAAGCCGAACGCGGTAAAAGGTAACGAGCATGACAAAAAAAGCTGACGACAAGGGCGGACTCAGGGAAATCCTGGTCCCCGATATCGGCGACTTCGATGCAGTCGAGGTCATCGAGATACTGGTGAGCCCGGGGGATACCGTGGCGGTGGAGGATTCGCTGATCTCCGTGGAGTCCGACAAGGCCACGATGGAGATTCCGTCGCCCGAGGCGGGCGTGGTGAGGGACGTGAAGGTGGGCCTGGGTGACAAGGTGTCCGAGGGCAGCCTGATCCTGTTGCTGGAGCCCGCTGCCGGCGCGCCGGCCGAGTCTGCGTCCGCCGCGGAGCCCGCAGCGCCGGAGCCGCCGGCCCAGCCACCGGTATCTGAGACGCCGGCGGCCCCGGCGCCAAGCAAGCCCGCGCCCGCGAGGGTCTCGCCGACCGCGAACATCGACGAGGTGAGTTTCTCCAAGGCCTATGCCAGCCCGGCGGTGCGCAAGTTCGCCCGCGAGCTGGGCGTGGACCTCGGCCAGGTGGACGGCACTGGTCGCAAGGGCCGCATTACCCGAGAGGACGTGCAGGGCTTCGTGAAGCGCGCGCTGGCCCAGGGCGGGGGCGGCGGCCTGGGGGTCGCGCCGATGCCGGAGATCGATTTCAGCCAGTGGGGCGAGGTAGAGACCCGGCCGCTGACCAAGATCAACAAGCTCACCGGCCAGTTCCTGCATCGCAACTGGGTAACGGTTCCCCATGTCACCCAGTTCGACGAGGCGGACATCACCGACCTGGAGGCCTTCCGCAAGTCCATGGCGGCGGAGTACAAGGACAAGGGCATCAGGATCACCCCGCTGGTGTTCCTGATGAAGGCGGTGGTTTCCGGGTTGAAGGAGTTTCCGCGTTTCAATTCGTCGTTGGACGCCAGCGGCGAGAACCTGATCCTCAAGCACTATTTCAACGTCGGCATCGCGGTGGATACGCCGGATGGCCTGGTGGTGCCGGTGGTGCAGGACGTGGACCGCAAGTCGCTGGTGGAGCTGGCGCAGGAACTGGGCGAGATTTCCATCAAGGCCCGCGACAGAAAACTCAAGCCGGCCGACATGCAGGGCGGTTGCATTACTATTTCCAGTTTGGGGGGTATCGGCGGCACCAAGTTCACGCCCATCGTGAATGCCCCGGAGGTGGCCATTCTCGGCGTCTCGCGCCACAAGATGCAGCCGGTGTGGAACGGCGAGGAGTTCGTGCCGCGGCTGGTGTTGCCGCTGTCGCTGTCCTACGACCATCGCGTGATCGACGGCGCCGATGGTGCTCGCTTCACCTCCCATTTAAGCCGCGTGTTGTCCGATACACGTCGCCTGTTGCTCTGACCGGGGAACGACTGCATGAGCGAATTGATTGAAATAAAGGTGCCGGATATCGGTGATTTCGAGGCCGTCGAGGTCATCGAGATACTGGTCAAGGCCGGCGACAGCATCGCCGAGGAAGACTCGCTGATCTCCGTGGAGTCCGACAAGGCGACCATGGAGATTCCCGCGCCCCGCGCCGGGGTGGTCAAGGAGATCCTGCTGTCGCTGGGCGACAAGGTGTCGGAAGGCACGCCCATCCTGATGCTGGAGGCCGCCGACGCGACCGCGGAAAGCGCGGCAGCGCCGGCAGCGGAACCCGAGCAGGCACCGGCTGCCGAGGCCCCGGCGGCCGCGCCCGCCGCGGCCCAGTTCAGTGGTGACGTGGATCTGAGCGCCGAAGTCGTGGTGCTGGGCTCCGGTCCCGGTGGTTACACCGCCGCGTTCCGCGCCGCGGACCTGGGCAAGCAGGTGGTGCTGATCGAACGCTACGACAGCATCGGCGGCGTGTGCCTGAACGTGGGCTGCATCCCGTCCAAGGCGCTGCTGCATACCGCGCAGGTGATCAACGAGGCCGCCGAGTTCGGTGACATCGGGGTCAGCTTCAACAAGCCCAAGGTGGATCTCGACAAGCTGCGCGGGCACAAGAATGCGGTGGTGGGCAAACTCACCGGCGGGCTGCGGCAACTGGCCAAGCAGCGCAAGGTGCAGATCGTGCAGGGCTACGGCAGGTTCACGTCGGCCAACACCATCGAGGTGGAGGCGGCGGACGGCAGCAAGACCGTGGTGGGCTTCGACAACTGCATCATCGCCGCCGGCTCGCGCGTGACCAAGCTGCCGTTCATTCCGTGGGACGACCCGCGGGTGATGGACTCCACCGATGCGCTGGAGATCGAAGAGGTCCCGAAGCGACTGCTGGTGGTGGGCGGCGGCATCATCGGGCTGGAGATGGCCACGGTCTACGACGCGCTGGGCGCGAAGGTCACCGTGGTGGAACTGTCGCCGGGGCTGATTTCCGGTGCCGACCGCGACGTGGTGCGGCCGCTGGAGCGGCGCATCAAGAAACGCTACGAGAACATCTACCTGAACACCAAGGTCACCGCGATCGAGCCGACGAAAAAGGGCCTGGTGTGTTCCTTCGACGGAAAGAAGGCCCCGCAGCAGGACACCTTCGATCGTGTGCTGGTCTCCATCGGACGCTCGCCCAACGGCCTGTTGATCGATGCCGACAAGGCCGGCGTTGCGGTGGACGAGCGGGGCTTTATCAATGTCGACAAGCAACAGCGAACCAACGTGCCGCACATCTTCGCCATCGGCGACATCGTCGGTCAGCCGATGCTGGCGCACAAGGCCACCCACGAGGGCAAGGTCGCGGCACAGGTGATCGCCGGGCAGAAATCCTATTTCGATGCGCGCACCATTCCGTCGGTGGCCTACACCGACCCGGAAGTGGCGTGGATGGGCAAGACCGAGGACGAGTGCAAGGCCGAGGGCATCGACTATAGCAAGGGCGTGTTTCCATGGGCGGCCAGCGGGCGCTCGCTGTCGCTGGGACGTGACGAGGGCATGACCAAGGTGCTGTTCGATGCCGACCACCGGATCATCGGCGCGGCGATGACCGGCCCCAATGCCGGTGAGCTGATTGCCGAGGCGGTGCTGGCGCTGGAGATGGGTGCGGATATCGAGGACATCGCCCTCAGCATCCATCCCCACCCGACGCTATCGGAAACCTTCAACTTTGCGGCAGAAGTGGCCGAAGGGAGCTGTACGGACATACTTGCGCCGAAGAAGGCTCCCAAGAAGCGGTGACGACCGGTCGCTCGGAACCGGCACATCTCAACTGGGCTCGCGGAACATGAATGAAAAAACGGCACTGGAAGGTTTGAGTCTACTGGGTGACGGCGAGGCGTTTCGCGATCAGCTGTGCCGGATGATCGAGAGCGTACCCATGTTCGGCGACCTGTCCCACGCGGAGGTGGAGATACTGGCCGGATACATCCGCGCCTACGAGGCCACGGCGGGCACCGAGATATTCCGTGAGGGCACCAAGGGGCAGTTCATGTGCATCGTGGCGACCGGGCGGGTGGACATCTTCAAGGAAACCCGGGAGCGGGAAAAAAAGAGGGTGGCGACGGTGAGGCCGGGCAAGTCTATGGGCGAGATGTCCCTGCTGGACGAACTGCCCTATTCGGCCACCGCGCGGGCCAGTGAAGACTGCGAGCTGCTGATGCTGACCAAGCTGAATTTCGAGCGCTTTACCGAGGAGCAGCCGGTGCTGTGCAACATGCTGCTGCGACAGATCGCCCGGCTGATGAGCCTGCGCCTGCGCCAGACCACCGGCATCCTGCTGGACTATCTCAGCCACGACGGCTAGCCCGGCCACAACCCACACGTTTACCCATCTGTATCAGGTTCGAATCCCATGTCCAAGAAACAAGTCAACAAAGTCGTGCTCGCCTACTCCGGCGGGCTGGATACCTCCATCATCCTCAAGTGGCTGCAGGACGAATACGACTGCGAGGTGGTGACCTTCACCGCCGACATCGGTCAGGGCGAAGAGGTGGAGCCGGCGCGCGAAAAGGCCAAGGCGGCCGGCGTGAAGGAAATCTACATCGACGACCTGCGCGAGGAATACGCGCGCGACTTCGTGTTCCCGATGTTTCGCGCCAACGCCATCTACGAGGGCGAGTACCTGCTGGGCACCTCCATCGCCCGGCCGCTGATCTCCAAGCGCCAGATCGAGATCGCCAACGAGACCGGCGCCGATGCGGTATCCCACGGCGCCACCGGAAAGGGCAACGACCAGGTGCGTTTCGAGCTGGGTTATTACGGCCTCAAGCCCGACGTGCAGGTCATCGCCCCGTGGCGTGAGTGGGATCTCAACTCCCGCGAAAAACTCATGGCCTATGCCGAGGCCCACGGTATCCCCGTGGAGCAGAAGCGCGGCAAGAAATCCCCCTATTCCATGGACGCCAACCTGCTGCACATCTCCTACGAGGGCGGTGTGCTGGAAGACCCCTGGGCGGCGCCGGAGGAGGACATGTGGCGCTGGACCGTGTCGCCGGAGAACGCGCCGGACAGTCCGACCATCATCGAGCTGACGTTCGAGAAGGGCGACATCGTCGCCATCGACGGCGAGAAGATGAGCCCGGCGCAGGTGATGGAACATTTGAACAAGCTTGCCGGCGCCAACGGCATCGGCCGCGACGACATCGTCGAGAACCGTTACGTGGGCATGAAGTCCCGCGGCTGTTACGAGACCCCGGCCGGCACCGTGATGCTCAAGGCCCATCGCGCCATGGAGTCCATCACCCTGGATCGTGAAGTGGCCCACCTGAAAGACGAGCTGATGCCACGCTATGCCACGCTGATCTACAACGGCTACTGGTGGTCGCCGGAACGCCGCATGCTGCAGGAGATGATTGACGCCTCGCAGGTCACGGTAAACGGCCGTGTGCGCCTGAAACTGTACAAGGGCAACGTGATCGTCGAGGGGCGCGAGTCCGCCACCGACAGTCTGTTCGACGCCAACATCGCCACCTTCGAGGACGACGAAGGTGCGTACGACCAGCAGGATGCCGAGGGCTTCATCAAGCTCAATGCACTGCGCATGCGCATCGCCGCAAGAAAATAGCATCTCGTTCACATCTTGCTATTGGTAATATCACCGTTCTGTGATTATATGCAGTGACAGCAGGCATCACGGCCACCTGCTGCGGCGATGATGTTCCGCGAGTGAATAACATCAATTATTTTCTTACCTCGATCAGGGGGGTTGTTTGCGGACGAAGCTGAATCTCGTCAAGGGCATATCCTTGCAGGATCTGCCGGATATCTCTCTGGAACCCGGAGAGGGCTTCGTCGCCCTCGACCCCAAAGGGCGGGTGTTGCATCTCAGTCCCGAGGCCGAAGAGCTGTTGGCCTGTGCCAGTTCCGAGCTGGAGGGACAGGACTTCTTTGCGGTCAGCCAGTTTGCGCTGAAGGATGTCTCGTCACTGGGCACCGGCTCCTGCTGCCCGGCGCTGAACTCCGTCTGCTGTCCCCACCTCAACACCCGCGCCGAACTGACCCTCAGGGACCGCGGTAAGCTGTCGGTGGATTTCATGCTCACCACGCTGTTCGAACAGGGCAGGGTGGCGGGCAAGCTGTTCGTATTCAAGGTGCTCGAAGATCAGCACGGCACCCATCACCCCCACGAGATCGTCGAGTCGGCGGCCAGCATCATCGTGCGCATCGACGCCGATGGCTGCGTCCGTTACAGCAATCAGCATGGGCGTTGGCTGCTGGGTGACGTGGCGCCGGAGGACCTGTTGCCGGAGGCGGTGCGTATCCTGCTGGAGGAGAGCCCCGAGCAACTGGACCAGCAGACCCTGCTGGACAGACGCTGGGTGCCCGACGAGGCCAAGGAAGTCTGCATCGCGTGGTCGGTGGCGGTGACCCGGGATGCCCACGGTGACGTGACCGGCGCGGTGTGCATCGGCAACGATTTCACCGACCACCACCATTCCCTGATGGGGCGTCGCCAGGAACGGCTGATGGTGCAGAAGGTATTCGAGCACATCAGCGACGGCGTGATCACCGTGGATGACGACGGCAACGTCGAGTACCTGAATCCCATCGCCGAGCAACTCACCGGCTGGACCAACGAGCAGGCCCAGGGCAAGCCGCTGAAAGAGGTCTACCACGTGGTGGACGAGAAGAGCCTCGAACCGGCCGACGATCCGCTGGCGAGGATTCAAGGCCGCTCCGCGTCGAACGAGCAGCAGAACAACCGCGTGCTGCTGCGCCGCGGAGGCTGGGAATTCATCGTCGAGGACACCGCGACCCCGCTGCATGATGCCGACGGCAACGTGGTCGGTGCCGTGGTGGTGTTTGCCGACGTCTCCGAGATACGCGGGCTGGAGCGCTGGCTGGCCTACGAGTCCAGCCACGACCCGTTGACCGGCCTGATCAACCGCCGCCGTTTCGAGGAGCGCGTGCGCGAGGCGCTGGACAGCGCGCGTGACGAGTTTCGCCAGCATGCGCTGATCCACATGGACCTGGACCAGTTCAAGCTGATCAACGACAGCTATGGCCACGTTGCCGGCGACCAATTGCTGAAGGAGGTATCGGCGCTGCTGATGGGGCATCTGGACGGTGGCGACAGCCTGGCCCGGCTGGGCGGCGACGAATTCGGCATCATCCTCGAGGACTGCCCGCTGGACACCGCGCGTGAGACCGCGCGGGAACTGTGCCGCGCGGTGCGCGACTATCGCTTCGTATGGAACGACAAGCCCTTCGCGATCGCCGTCAGCATCGGCCTGGTGCCGGTGACGGATCAGTGGAGCGATCTCGCCGAGGTCATGCGGGTGGCCGACTCCGCCTGTCACGTAGCCAAGGAACAGGGTTGCAACCGGGTGCACGTGTTCCAGGCCGAGGACCTGGCGCTGCGCCAGCGTGACGGTCAGATACGCTGGATCGAGCGCATTCGCCACGCGTTCAACGAGGACCGTTTCCGCCTGTACTGCCAGAATATCGTGCCACTGTCGTCGGGCTCCGGGGGCACGCCGCACTACGAGATCCTGCTGCGCATGGTGGACAGGGAAGGCAACGTGGTTCGACCCAGTGGCTTCATTGCCGCCGCCGAACGCTACCACCTGATGCCCACCATCGACCGCTGGGTGGTCACCAACGCGCTGCGCCTGCTGGCCGAGCGCCGTGACCGGGCGGGTATCTTCTCCATCAATATCTCCGGGCAATCGCTGGACGACGAGGAATTCCTGTCCGACGTGGTCGGATTGCTGGAGCACTACGACGTACCGTCGGAGAACATCTGCTTCGAGATCACCGAAACCGCCGCCGCCAGCAGCCTGGTGGTGGTGCGCCGTTTCATGTCCGTGCTGCGGGAAATGGGCTGCAAGTTCGCGTTAGACGACTTTGGGCGCGGCGTGTCATCGTTCGCCTATCTGAAAAACCTCAGCGTGGACTATCTGAAAATAGACGGCATGTTCGTGCGCAACCTGGTGGAAGACAAGGTCGGCTACGCGATGGTGGAATCCATCAACAAGATCGGTCACGTGATGGGTGTGCAGACCATCGCCGAGTTCGTGGAATCCCAGGCCGTACTGCAAAAGCTGATCGACCTCGGCGTGGACCTGGTGCAGGGCTACGAACTGGGCCGGCCGCGCCCGCTGATGCCTGCCTACCAGGGCGTCGGCCGGATACACTAACCCACCGGCGGGTCAGCGTAGCGCCTGCACGCAGCGCAGGTACTGGGCCTCGTCCGGCGCGCTGTTGTTTCGCTGTGCCTCCCACAGCGCGCGGCCCAGGCATTCCATGACCTGGTGGTCCACTTCGTGTGCGTCGCCGACCCTGCCCAGCAACGCCTGGTGGGCGGCGCGGATACCGGCGGGCCGGTCGGTGGCCAGTTGTTCGCGAATCGCGATGTGCATGCCCATGTGCATGAACGGGTTGGACTCGCCCAGTTCCGGCATGAAATCCTTCGCCAGTGCCTCATCACCCTTTTCCAGCAGTGGGTGGTATTCCGGGTGCTGCGCGACCACGTCAGCGATCATCGCCTCCAGCGGTTGCAGCGGTTCGCCGTTGCGTTGCTTGCGCCAGGCATCGAGATACATCTGCCGCAGCTGGTTTCTGTCCTGTCCGAACATCTATTCGTAGACCTTCTTCTTGTATTCGCACAAATCCTCGATCACGCAGGAACCACAGCGCGGCTTGCGTGCCACGCAGGTGTAACGCCCGTGCAGGATCAGCCAGTGATGCGCATCCTGCTTGAATTCATCGGGGACGAATTTCAGCAGTTTCTTCTCCACCTCCAGCACCGTCTTGCCCGGCGCCAGCCGGGTGCGGTTGGCGACGCGGAAGATGTGCGTGTCCACCGCGATGGTGGGGTGGCCGAAGGCGGTGTTGAGAATCACGTTGGCGGTCTTGCGCCCGACCCCTGGCAGCGCCTCCAGCGCGGCGCGATCCTCCGGTACCCGCCCGCCGTGTTTTTCGATCAGCAGGCGACAGGCCTGGATGATGTGCCGGGCCTTGCTGTTGAACAGCCCGATGGTCTTGATGTACTCCTTCAGCCCGTCTTCACCCAGGGCCAGTATCGCCTCCGGCGTGTTGGCCACCGGGAACAGTTTCGCGGTGGCCTTGTTCACGCCCTTGTCGGTGGCCTGCGCCGACAACGCCACCGCCACCAACAACTCGAACGGGGTACGGTAGTGCAGTTCCGTGGTGGGCTCCGGGATGTGCTGCTGCAGGCGCTGAAAGATCAGTCGTCTCTTTTCTGGATTCATCGAGTCGGGCTTGTGTCGGGAAACGGGGTCCGCAGCCGGTAGTGGACCAGCGCAGCGGGGCGCCATTCTTGCAAATTTCCGGCATCGCGCCTAGCCGGCCGCGGCCGCATGCGTCTTTTTGGGTGCGATGTCAAGCCTGTTTCGTTCATTTATTAACAGCAGTGGTAATGACCGGTCGAGAGGTAAGGGAATCCGATAAGGGAAGCCGCTAAGTTACTGATTGTTCGTTAAGTCTATGAATTTATTGTTAAAAATAAATGTTCAAAAAATAGCCATTTTGATCGCGCCCGTTAAATGATTCGCGTTGAGCAGGTTTGTCACGGGGTTGTTCACAGAGTTATCCACAGGTTTTGTGGATAACGGGGAAACCTGTGTCCTAACAACAGCTTAGTGGGGCGCCGGCCGCAAAACGAAGTGTCCGGGCACCGTTCTCCGCAGCAATGTCGGGATACGACGTGGAATCTGCCCGGTGTTCCGAAACCGTGAGCCATTTGGCAAACCCGGCCCCGTTTCCTGCGGCACAGTGGTGGGTGTGGTTGGCTAAGGAACCCCTGATCAATTCATGGAACGCGATCTTGCGGCTGAAATCCTTCATCGCGGCGTTGCGAATCTTGCCAATAGACCGGCTATTCGCAAGATTCGCGCCTTGCGCTGAATGATTTCATCTCACAATCTCGCTGTCCCAGAATTAATCAGGGGTTCCCTAAATGAATCCGGAATCATGCCGATACCCGAAAGGTAACGAACCAGATCACGGCCCGGTGTGGCCCCGTGTTGGCGAAACGCGGCGGTGGTCGTTGGTCGTCGTAGCGCTGTCCGACGGCTTGGGTCGGAGAGTCGCGGGAGCGCACAGCAGGCCGGCGAGGAGCGCCGGAGCCGACTTGAAATAGATACACGACTAATACACACTCTGCCAATCCGGCCCCGTTCTCAGAACAGAAAATTTGAGGCGTATCAAGCGGGTAAGACAGGGAATTGCGAGAAAACACCAGGTGACAATAATGGGCAAACTCCAGAAGATACTCATGCCGCTGTTCTTGATAGTGATCAGCTTCGGGCTGGCTGGCTGCGGAGGTGGTCAGGACGCCTTCACCAATGCCGACGGGAATAACGATGGGGGTGGTGGAAATGGCGGCGGCGGTGGCGACGGGACGGGGCTTGCCGTCAGTGTAAGCCTGGTGGATGCGGGCACCGGCGCCCCGATAACCGGTGTTTCGGCGACCAATCCGGGGGTGTTGCGTGCCACGGTCACCTATGATGGTGCCGCCCTTTCGGGCGAGGTGGTAACGTTCACGGTCACCCTCGGTAACCTGAACCCCGCCAGCGGCACCGCGCTGACCGACAGCAATGGCCTCGCCTCCCTGGGCCTGGAGGAGGGCGGGGTAGATGGTGCCGGTACCGCAACGGCTTCGGTGACCTACCTCGGTGAAACCGTTGAAAGCTCGGTCAGTTACCAAGTGGTGACCGGCGGCGGCTCGGTGACACCCACCGTCTTGCGCATGGGCAGCGGCACGCCCGTTGCCACCAATTTCCAGGAAGGCTTGATCGAGGTCGGCCTGTCGACCCTGTCGGCCGGCGGCACCACCAGCGCAACGGTGTTGATCGTCGACGAGAACGACAATCTGTATACCGTGCCGGTGGACGTTTCGTTTACCTCCGGCTGTGTCGGAACCGGCCTGGCGACGATGGATGCCACGGTAACCACCGTCAATGGCAGCGCCTCCAGTACCTATCTCGCCCAGGGCTGCGTGGGCCCCGACACGATTACCGCCTCTGCGAACATCGGTGGCACCACCTACTCCGCCAGCGGTTCGGTGACGGTTCAGGCGGGCGCCGTGGGCAGTGTCGAGTATGTCTCGGCCACTCCGGACAACATCACCCTGCAGGGTACCGGCGGCGCCGGGCGTTCGGAGACCTCGGTGGTCGTGTTCCGCGTGGTCGACGTGCAGGGCAACCCGGTACAGGGGCAGGACGTGACGTTCTCGCTGAACAGCACGGTCGGCGGGATGTCGCTGGACCCGGCGTCCGCCACCTCGGACAACGACGGCCTGGTGCAGACCACCGTGCAGGCCGGTACCGTGGCGACCGTGGTGCGCGTCACCGCCAGCGTGGCCGCGGGCACCAATACCTACGAATCCCAGTCCGATCAGCTGGTGGTCACCACCGGTATCCCGGACCAGGACAGCCTGGACCTGTCGGCGGTCATTCTGAACCCGGAAGGCTGGGACTATTCCGGTACCACGGTGGAGATCACCGCGCGCATGGCCGACCGGTTCAACAACCCGGTACCCGATGGCACGGCCATTACCTTCACCACCGAGGGTGGCGTGATTGACGGGTCCTGCACCACCGTAAACGGCGCATGCACGGTGACCTGGACCAGCCAGGCACCGCGGCCCTGTGGCCAGACCCTGGGCGATTCCCAGGTAACGCTGGACACTACCGCGGGCCCCAACACCTGCACTGTCGTCTCCGGCGGTTCGACCAACCCCAGCGAACCGCAGGTCGGCGTGGCCCCGCTGGGTCAGCCCTATGGCGGCCGGGCGACCATCCTCGCCACCGCGGTGGGTGAGGAGAGCTTCACCGATATCAACGGCAACGGTGTGTTCGACGAGGGTGACCTGTTCAACGATCTGCCCGAGGCCTGGCTGGACGAGAACGAGGATGGCATCAGAGACAGCAATGAACCCTTCCTCGATTTCAAAAGCAATGGCAGCTATGACGTCGCTGACGGGAAGTTCAACGGCGTACTGTGTGATCGCCCCACCTCCAATGACTGCGGCGAAAACCAGACCCTGAACGTCAGGCGCTCGCTGGTGCTGGTGATGTCCGGCAGCAGCGCCTACATGCAGATGGTACCGTCCACGATCACCTTCCCCAATGGCGGCGCCGGTAGCGGCATCCTGTATTTCTCGGACCTGCATAACCAGCCGATGCCGGCCGGCACCACGGTCGATATCAGTGTGAGCAGCGGCTTCAAGTTGTTGAGCGGCAGCAGCTACACGATGCCCAGCACCTCGAGCAACCAGGCCTGGAGCCTGGGTGTCGACGTGGAGGGGCCGGCCGATGGCACCGCCACCAATGGCCTGCTCACGGTCGAGACCACCACTCCCAACGGCCTGGTGACCATCCAGACCTTCGGTCTGGTGGAATCGGCTTCACCCCC
>Ga0256830_1001450_pt1 | contig 16827 bp, 18 predicted proteins | sample 128326metaG_FD_190537 | JGI IMG/M metagenome (GOLD analysis project Ga0256830, IMG submission 190537) | Hydrothermal vent microbial communities from Lau Basin, Pacific Ocean - 128-326 | ecosystem: Environmental > Aquatic > Marine > Hydrothermal vents | place: Pacific Ocean: Lau Basin | collected... | reverse complement strand
GAGAATGTTATATACATTAACAGATGGAGAAAGCGAAGTGGAAATAATTGCCTTTGTTCTTGATGTGATTGACCACAAAAAATATGATAAAAAATTTGGATACAAAGGAAAATAAGCCAGTACCTCTACAATATTGCCTGCTTCACAGATTATTGATAAAAAGACATGGTTCTCAAACTCTAAGATTTCCTTCGAAACGTTGCACTAAATTCTATGCCTTCCCTTTGGTCAGACGAAACTAACAGGAATTGTTAGCTTCAATTCAAAATCCAGTTATAATATCCAGGTTCCTTCATGCACAAAAAGAAAGTGGTTTTTATTTTTATCGTCAAAGTGGATATGCTCTTTACTCTCTTTTTTATGCCATCTCTTTTGTTAGAGATTTAGCATATTTGAGCGTTCAAAATCCATTAACTCCTGCCTTTCTCTCCAAAACTTCAATTCTCTGCTGAAGATGATAAAGCTGATTTGAAATTTCTTCAAGCTTGTTAGTCATATCCATAAGTCTTTTTGCAAGCTTTTTCCTTTTATCGTCAGCACTTCCAGACATATCAAAATAATTCTCTGAAGAGGTCTCGTTTGATGCTGCGCTGGAAGTTGAAGCTGAAGCAAGCCCTCCAAGAAAGCCAAAGACTCCTGGCGAATTCTCCTGAGAATCCTGATGTGAATTTGAATCCTTAATCTCTTCGCGCATTTGAGAAACTTTCTCATGCTGTCTTCTCATCCTTTCAGACAAATCAATAACTTTATCCTTTCTTCCAAATCCAAAAATACCCATTATACCTGAAAGAATTTATTGTTTATAATAATTTCTGTCCCTGATTTAAAAAGGAGAACATTTTTTAAACATTCTTTGTTATTTAATTAAAAGCTAGGAAAATAATATGGCAAAAATAAAGACTATATCTGAGATAATTGAGGATGTCAGCCCTTATTATAAAGAAAAGGGGGGCCCTGAAGCAGCTCACACAATAGTCTATGATTCCTCTTCTGAGACTCTTGAGCCTGTTTATTTTTTCATTCTTGATTTGTTAAACGACTTTGGCTTGAAGCCAGAAAAGATTATTGATAATTTCTCATCATCCCCTGGATCAGGGCATTTTGGGGAGCTGGGGCAGAGAGCAACAGTAATGCAGCAACAGGCTGCACAAAACCTGGAAAGAGTAAATGCGGTTTTAAGAAGCGTCCTTAATATTATCTATGACCTGAAAGAATTCAGAATAAGGCTGCAGAGTTATAATGACCTTAAATCAAAAGATAAAGAAAAGAGAGAGGCTGCTCTGCTTTCACTAAAACAAATATGGATGGACAAAGTTGACATGGCAAAGGGCCAGTCAAGCATAAAGGCAATGGCTCTGGGGCAGGCAGGATTTCAGACCCTTATTGATGCGTTTCTTGTTGCTCAAAATGAAAAAGACGCTGACAAGCTTGATCTGAATGACAGGGTAAGGAGAATTGTAAAATCAAGAATAGCTGAATTTAACATATGGCTCAAGCGTTCTGAAGAAGAATTAAGGAAAAGGTATGAGCTTGAGAAGCACTATCTAAGAAGCCAGGTTAACAGCTTGAAGCTATATTCAAGATGGGCAAAGCCATATCTTCGGGCTGCAATGCAGCTCGAGGCAAAATCTTCAGGAATGGAAAGAGAAGCAGCGCTGGTAAAGACTTTCAACACAATTATTCTTGAAATGACATTGCTCGGAAAAACCAAGCTGAATGTAAAAAGCTCCGCAATTGAGGGAAATCTCCCTGAAGAATTCTCAAAAGAGAGCTTTTTAAGAACATTGAAAAGAAATTATTATAGCTGCGTAATTGTTGAATTCAGATTCAGGGGAATCCCGCAAAGAATAATGCAAAGAGGAGATTATGTTTTTGGAGGAAGGGCAGAAGTCACATTCATGGCATATGCATTAAATGATGATGAATTAAAAAAGCTGAATGAAGAGGTTGAAAAATCAGATATTGGAGATGTGCTTCAGCTTATAGAAGGGACAACAACAGAAAGTCTTGACCAGATTCAGGAAGAGATTAATTTCTTTCTTGAAGAAAAATCAGATGAAGAAAAGAGCAAAAAATCAAAAGACGAATCAAATCCTTTTTTGGCATTAATAGGCTATTATGACCGAACTGACAAAAACACCGGAAAAAAGAAAAAGGCAGAAGGCAAAGAAAAAAGGAAAGAATTGGTTCCTGACAACTGGATAGAGAAAAACCATTTAAGAAGAGTGGCTGGAGAGAATGCTAAAAATCTTGCTTTTGATATTTTTGACATCTACAAAAAAGCCCATGGAATGGCGAGTTTTACATGACGGTTTTGGAGATACAGATAACAAATATTATTCCTTACTATAAAATAGTGGCAAAATAGAAAGGTTTAAAAGGAATTCTATAAATGTATAAAAAATGAAAAATCTGAAAAAGAAAATTATAAAAAAAGCGAGTGCTATTGGATTAGCAGCTGCTTTATTCTTGAGTCTGAATCATAGATATATAGCTGAAAGTGGGGAGCAGAACAAAAAACATGGTTCAGAAGCAAAAGAGATAATAAGCCGTAGGTTAAGCAAAGTATGCATAGATGACGTTCTTGTGTTTGGGAATGATCCAAAGAAAAGAGACCTCTATATTATTTTCCAGAAACACCCTTCTTCAAGGCTGAATATGGCTGGCGAAGAAAAAGCAAGGTTTTATTCAAATACAGGGGTTTTTAAGAATCAGATATGCGTATACAGGATACTGGAGGACTTATTTAAGAACAGGGATCTCGGGCTGATAGTTTCAGAAGGAGCTTTTCATGATGATTATGAAGATATAATCAACAAGGATCAAAATTACAAGAATCTCCATCCTGAAGATGTAAAAATAATAGAAAAAGGAAATAATAATGCAATAATAAATTATGTCTTCTTAAAGGACAGGCCAAGCTCAGAGTTAATTGGAATATTGTATCCTGAGTTGTATCTTACAGGATTTGAAGATAGGTCAATAAAAACAAGTGACGAACCATTTGGATATTTGGAAACTTCCAAGCAAAGGAGCGAAAATGCAATAAAATATTCCTTAAAACATTCTGAAGAGCTTTATAAAAAAGGAATATTAAAAAATAAAGACGCTGCAATCGTCATAGGATCAAAGCATTTTTTGGATTATGAAGACAATCATAAAAGAGCAGAGAAAGGGGAAACAGAATATAATCTGATTTATATCTTTCCAAAGGAAAGCTTGTTGTAGAAGCAATGGACATATGTCCCCTGCGCACACACCAAAGCAGCTATAAAGGATATCCTATGCAGCAACAAAGAATTTCTGAGCAGAAAAATGCAGAATAAATCAATTATTTGTTATCTTTTCTCGGGTGTGCTCTAAAGAGTGTGGAAAAATTCAGCATTCATCCTGAAATCCAATTCGTCAAGAGGCATCACTAAAAATATGCTTGACAAAAGGCATGACAAAAATTTTTATATTCTTAATCTGCCACTCAATTATGACAAAGATACTCAGAATTAGCAGACGCAATCAAGAAAAGAGCGAAATTGAAGCAGCTGCTGAAATTTTAAGAAATGGTGGTTTAGTGGCATTTCCTACTGAAACAGTCTACGGTTTAGGGGCAGACGCATTAAATCCGCGGGCTGTGAAAAAGATATTTGAAGCAAAAGGCAGGCCATCCGATAACCCTTTGATTGTTCATATCGGCAATAAAAAAGAAATCTATAAATTAGCGAGAGAGATTCCTGAGGAAACAGAGAGATTGATGGAGAAATTCTGGCCAGGCCCTTTGACGCTTGTCCTTAAAAAATCTAAGGCAGTTCCAAAAGTAACTACAGGAGGTTTGGATACTGTGGCAATTAGAATGCCAAAACACAGGATTGCTTTATCTTTAATTAAAAAAAGCAAAGTCCCTATTGCAGCGCCAAGCGCAAATCTTTTTAGCAGGCCAAGCCCGACTTTAGCAGAGCATGTGATAGAAGATCTGCATGGAAAAATCGAGGCAATCATAGACGGCGGAAAAACAAAAATCGGCGTTGAGTCGACTGTTCTTGATTTGACCACAGATCCTCCAACTTTGCTGAGGCCAGGAGGGATTACTTTAGAGGAATTAGAGGAATTTTTAGGGGAAGTCAAGGTGCATCCTGCTCTTAAGGGAAAGAAAATAAAAAAAATGGATTTCAAATCTCCCGGAATGAAATACAAGCATTATGCTCCAAACGCAAATGTGATTGTGGTTGAAGGAGACTGTCGGAATGTCAAAAAGAAGGTTCAGCAGCTTGCCGACAAATACAGGAAAGAGGCAAAAAAAGTTGCTGTAATGACCACTGATAAAAATCACAGCTATAAAGCAGATTTAATAAAATTTGTGGGAAGGGAGTTTAATGCAATTGCTAAAAACTTATTCAAAACTTACAGAGAATTTGATGAAGAAAAAGCCAATATAATTATTGTAGAGGGTGTCGAAAACAAAGGGCTTGGATTTGCAATAATGAATAGATTGAAAAAAGCATCCTGCAAAACAATAAAAGTGTGAGGAATCCAATTCCTAATTAAAAAACGCTATTGGCATATTATGTTAAATAGAAGCAAGATATTTTGGGAATCTTTCTATTTTAAGGCCATTATTTCTAAAAAACTTCCAATTTTAATAAGGGCCCTTTTAAATATCCCCCTATTCTCTTCAGATTATGATGCATGTTTGATAAAAGAATTAAAGGTTTTTATAGATTACTTTGCTTTTTTGTATATGAAAGAAATAACTTACAATGAAGCTCAGGAAAAAGAGTCACTAAGACAGGATTATCTAAATCAGTTTTTTAAAAAATATCCTGAAAAAAGTGTTCTTAGGATTGTTTATAATAAGAATGAAGGCAATTTCAAAAAACACTTGAATGCTCTAAAGATTAAGGGGAAAATAACAGAAAAAGATTATAATAAACTGATTAAATCATTTAAGAAACACGAAGGAACAGATATGAATCTTTTTGCATTCTGCCCTAGGGGAGAGGTGGGAAAAGGAATATCCCCCAAGATATTTGTAAATCCTGTTTGTTTCAAATTAGATTTTATGGATTTTGTATCTATTTTGGTAGATCATGAATATATTCATGCAAAACATGTTAAGGAAGGGATTAAACTAAAAGAAGGGCTGGAAATTTCCTATTTAAACCAGAATTTTTTCACCCCAGAAGTCCTCTTATTATTAGATGAATCTGTAGCTTATATAAATACCATTGAAAAAGCTATTGAAAGGGATAACTTGTCTCCACAGATAAAAGAGCTAATTAAGGCTTTCAGGAAAATTCAGGAAGAACTGCAAAGCATAAATAAATTTAATTCTGTCATTGAAGAGGCATCTGTAAAATTCCAGATAAAGAATAATTTAAGAGCATTGCAGAAATATTCAGAAGCTGAAAAGAGATAAGCTATATCTTTAGGCAATTCAGTTAATCCGCTCCAATGATTTTATTAAGTGTTGATTTCATTTTTTCTTTTTAAGCATAAATAAAGCTAAAGAAGTAATAATTAACCCAACCCCTATTAGCCCTGCTGTGCTGTTAGACAAATTTCCTATAACTCCTCCTGTAATTCCTGCTCCGGATGCAAGCAAGGCCAGAATTCCAGCTATTCCAAAAATAAATGCCGCAGCTTTTTTGTATGCCTGGCCAGTTGCATAAGCCTCTATTCCACTTACAACCTTTTCCCTGCTTTCACGAGTCCTTTCTATTATTGCATTCTTAAGGGCATCGTATTGCCTTTTATCCTTAATTAACCCATAATACTTTAATACATCAACTGCAGGGTCCAAAAAACCCATGTCATAAACTGTTGAGACTGCTTCTGCTACTTCAGGCATTCTCTTGGCATAATCTCCTGTCTTGAATAAAGTGTATAAATCCTGAAATGCCCTGAGAGTGTCATTAAGGTATTTTTCTCCCTCCAGATTATTTCTCGCCTTTCTTCTCCTTAACGATAATATATCAAATAGAGAGCCGCTTTTTGCCTTTTCTTCAAGGCTTCCTTTGAGTATTATTTCCTTTCCGGCTTCGTCAAAAACAGCACCAGTAGCAACATAATCTGAAATTTCCTTATGAAGATACTCTGCCTTTTTTTCATCAGGCCATCTCTTCCCTTTTTTTTCTATATGCTCATAAACATCTTCTATTTTTTCATTTAGTTTATTGTAATCCAGATGCCTAAGAATATACTCCTGATGCTGCTTGAATTGAGGATGATTCTCCATAATCTCTCCTATGCCTTCACTAATTGCGGAATTAATTATTTCATTAGCACCAAAGCCCCTCCTTTTTCTTCTTTTACTGCCTCTTTTTGACATAATTAAATTAAAGATTTTTAATTAATAAATATTGTTGTTTCTTATTTTAAATTACTTCTCCAATTTAGAGAGAATTTTCCCAACAATTTTTATTTTTTTATTAATATCCTTAAAAGTATTTTTTCCTCTAACTAACTAATACATCTCTTTTTCAATATTTGGCTTCAGTTTTTTTAAATCCTTGTGTAGTCTCTTATAGGGCAGCATAAACATGCAATTATTTTTCGCGTAAAGAGCCTGACAAATAGCCTTTATCATATCCCATTGCTCAAATCCAAACTGAAATTCATTTCTAAATCCATGATGTTTCCAGTAAAACAGATTTTCTTTTATGGAATCTATTTGAGAATCAAAAACCTTTTTCATAACTCTTTTGGGATATTTTTCAGCCTGTTTTTTCCATTTGGTTAAAAGTTTGTCTGGGTCATACACTGCAATTGAATCTACTATTTTATGTTTAATAAAATGCTGCAGTTCTAAAAAATTATCTTCTGACTTATAAAGATTATTGACTTTTTCTTCCATTCTTTTTCTAGAAATAAATGTAAAGTCTGCCCTCCTCCCTAAAACATCAAACTGCTCTTCAACATCTATTCCAGGATGCTCTTCATTTTTGAATACTCTGAAATTCTTTCTAAGAATTTTGGCAATCTTCTTTTCATCTTTATCGCTTTTTAGAATTACTACAAAATCTAAGTCTGAATTGGAAGCATCCATTCCAACTATTGAAGAACCATTATTAAAAATTGCCAAAACCTCTGGCTCTTTTGAGATAACTTCTGTTATTTTATCCCGTACCTCTTTATATTTCATCTTATATAACCCCTCTTCCTTAAATCCAAAAGCACCACATTCGTCATTTTTTAAGCAAATACTCGTAAAACGGGATGATTTTTATTCCATTTAGAGTGTCTTTTATATCATAAGAAATTATGATGCCTTTTTTTGATTTGAATCTTTTTTGAAATATTTTTACAGGCTTAATGTCCCTGCTTTTTATTTTTCCTGACTTAATCTCAATAGGAAGTGTCTCTTTTCTGCCTTCTTTAATCTGAACAATATCCACTTCATTTTTAAAGCTGTCTCTGTAAAAAAATTCAGCATGTAACTCCATTACCAAAATGTTTTCAAAGGCCTTGGAGAAATCTGTATTAATCACATAAGGATTTATTATTGTTGGGTAATATTTTTTTAATCTTCTCTCTGTTTTTCTTATGTTTTTTGAAAAGTTATATAGTTTTTTTATTAAAAAAGCTTTCTCTAAATATTCAAGGTAATCAGAAAGGGTATGCCTGGAAATCCCTATTTCTTTTGCAAGCTCCTGAACTTCAATTATCTGCCCTGGGTTATTATAGATGATATTAAAAACAGACTTTAAAACAGAGATATTTTTTATTTCAAAAATCACCGGTAAATCACTGAAAATTATCTTTTCTATTATGTTTTGCTGAATATACTTTAAAATAAAATTCCTGTCCTTGCCTATAAGCTCTGGAAAGCCATTGCAGATTAAATATTTTTTGAATTCTTTCAGTATCTCTTCCCTGTACAATATTAAATTATCAAATAATTTTCCCCTGAAAATCAAGTATTCTTTAAAACTAAGGGGATTCATCTTAAACTCAAAAATTCTTCCTGCAAGGCTCTCTCTTGATTTTTTTCTTATGAAAAGTGACTCTGAGCCAGATATTATAAATTTTATATTTGGATAATTGTCATAAATTCTCTTTAACTGCTCTTCCCAGTTCATGACTTTCTGAATCTCATCAAAAACAATTACAAAATTCCCCTCAGATATGTCCTTGTTAATTATATTCTCATATAATCTTATGAGCTCTCTGATTCTAATATCTGAAAACTCATCAAAGGAAAAATAAAATATGTTCTCTTTTGGAAACTTCTTTTCTATCTTTTCCTCAATTATCTTAAACATCAGTGTTGTTTTCCCGACTCTTCTCAATCCTGTTAGTGCTATAATCTGTCTCTGTTTAATAAATTTAGATATTTCTTTATGGATATGCCTCTCTTTATATCCTGCAACCTCAAATTTCCCTCTCCACCACTTATTTTCTTCTTTTATTAATTCAACAAGTATCTTTTCTTCCATATTTGTGTATATTACAATATCCATAAATTTATATTTATGTTAAATAGAAATAACATACTTTTATAAATGTTTCTATTCTGTTGATTTAATCCATATACCCCGCAGCTCTGCTGCGGTTGGGTAAAGCTAATAAGTATCTATTACCTCTTTTTTTAATGGAAATTGAACATGCCTGTCATTGTACTTACAGAATAAGGTATCATATGGTTTTTGTTGTTAAATACAGAAAGAAAATGTTATTAGAGAAAATTCCTTTAGAATATTTTAAAGAGTTGCTTACTGGCATTGGAGAGAGATACTGGTTCAAATTTGAGTCAGTTGGCATTGAAGAAGACCATTTTCACATTGTTGTGGGAGCAGCACCAAGATATTCTCCCAGCAATATTATGCAGATAATTAAAAGCATTACAGCTAAGATGATATTTAGAAGATTTAAATCAATAAAGAATGAACTTTGGGGGGGAGAGTTCTGGAGTGATGGAGGTCATATAGATACTATAAGTGAGTATGGTGGATTAGAGAAAATTAGAAAATATGTAAAGGAACAAGGCAGATTAGACAAACAACTAAAATTATTAAGTTTTGTTAATTAGATGCCCCGCAGCTCTGCTGCGGTTGGGAGCTTCACTTTTGTAAATTTGTCAAATATTTTTGCATTTCTCATCTCAACTCCTCCAGAATCTTATTAAGTATCTTTATTCTCCTTAGTACATCTTTTTTATCAAATGATTTTATTTCCATCGCACTTTTAATCCTTTCTTCAAAATCCATAGGTTTCTTTTTTATTAATAAAGCATAATGCAGTTTCCATTTTGGCCACGGGATAAAGTAATTATTCTTGAGAAAGACAATGTCAAAAATCCAATCAATAACAACATTAATCAGATAGTGTGCTTGGGCAATATCCCCTCTTTCTATAAAATCTTCTGGAAGCTCAATATACCACGAGGCTCTTTTTTGAAGCTCATCAAGAAGTTCTTCTTTTTCTCCTTTTTCCCACCTATTTTTATTTTTTAATAGATTTTTGACTTTTGATTTTGTGTCATATAATACAATGTGGTGCTGTCTTTCCCATCTGTCCTCAATCTTCCATGGTTCTTCTGATTTATTTTCTTTTGCATAATCAAAAATTTCTATTTCAATAGTATATTTTCCTCTCTTACGACTTCCTATTTTTATCGGAGGATTTTTCATCCATCTCTGATATTCTTCTGAAGTTAAATAAACATAAAGGTCAATATCAGAAAACTCATCTGAATGGTCTCTTCCGATTCCCCCGCCAACAGCAATTCCCACAACACCAGAATAAGAAAAAATCTTTTTAGCATATTTTTTAGCAATCTCCAAATATTCTTTATTCCTATTTTTAGTTTTTAAGTTGGGCTTTATTTTCATTTTATATACCCTCCTTTCTGAAGGTTCCAGAGCTTCCTGTATTCTCCAGGCTGTTTTATCAATTTTTTGTGAGGGCCTTGCTGGATTATTTTTCCTTTTTTCATTACAATAATCCTGTCTGCATTCATAATAGTGGATAATCTATGAGCAATTATGATTGATGTTCTTCCCTCTAAAAGCTTCTTTAGATCCCTCTGTATTTCATGCTCTGTCTCTGAATCCAGTGCAGAAGTTGCCTCATCCAAAACAAGAATTTTTTTATTTGCCAAAATTGCCCTTGCTATTGAAACTCTCTGCTTCTCTCCTCCAGATAATTTCACTCCTCTTTCTCCTACAATAGTGTTCTCTTTTTTTGGGAAATTCTTTATAACCTTGTCAAGCTGTGCAAATTTTATTGCCTTCATTACTTCATCTCTTGAGGCTTTTGGATTTGCAAATTTAATATTGTTAAAAATAGTGTCATCAAACAAAATACACTCCTGAGGCACTATTGCCATCTCTTCTCTTAGAGATTCCTGCCTGAAATCTTTGATGTTTTTTCCATCAATTAAAATCTCCCCTGACTCAACATCATAAAGCCGGTAAAGAAGCTTTAAAAGAGTTGTTTTTCCGCATCCAGAATGCCCGACTAGAGCGACTTTCTCGTTTTTTCCTATCTTTAAACTGAAATTTTCAAGGCTGAATGATTTTCTTTTTCCATAATGGAATGATACTTTCCTGAATTCAATTGTCCCTTTTCTTATTTTTAAATTTCTGGCATTGGGCTTGTCTTTAATATTGTTCTTAATTTTCCCATACTCAAATAAGTCCTGCAAATCCGCCATAGACCTGTATAAATTCCTCATTCCCCAGACAAATCCAAACATTGTTCCAACTACATTTCCATAAACAGTATATATAAATGCCAGAGTTCCCAAACTTATCTCTTTATTTAAAAAAGAAACAATTGGAAAATAAATCAAAAAAAACATCCCAATCCCTAAGATAAACACCTGCCCAGAGTTAAACCACCTGTAATACCCAAAATATCTGGCCATACCTGATTTAGTAATTCCTGCTATTTTTCTGAATTTATTTCTTATAATATTCTCTTTCCCAAAATACTTTATTGACTCAATATTTGTAAATACATCACTGACAAAACCTTTCTCAAAGTCTTCTGACTGGTTATAAATTAATTTTGATTCTTGTTGAATCTGCTGAATGTAAAAACTGTAGCTTATAAACACCAGAGTAGTTATAAATAAAACAACTGCAGGAACCCAGTTAAAATAAGCTAAAGAAATTCCGACAACAATCAGCTGAAAAATTAATGGAGTGAATTGAAATGCAAGAGTATCTGTCATATTCTCCAAAGCAGAAGCCCCTCTCCCTATTCTGGAAATAAGAGATCCTGTCTTATGAGTTGTATGAAAGTTATAATCCAATCCCAAGACATGGTTAAAATATTTTCTTTTCAAGTCAAATATAGCTCCTGAATCAAGATTTGTCAAGAAATGGATTCTTAGCCAGCTGCTAAAAGTTCTAATGAATATTACACTTATAAAAACAGCTCCGATAATATACAGTATAATTATAAATTCATTAAGAGGCAATGCATCAGAAACAAACTCTGTCCCCTTGTCAATTACTATCTTAAATAAATAAATACTTGTCTACTACAAGCAGACCTTCAAATATGAAGGTGATTATCAGAAGTCCGAAAAACAGCCTTTTATAGCGCCTTAAAAAACTCCAGTATTCACTAAGATTATACTTCCAGTTTATGTTTTTTTTTATTTTTCCAGTGTTTCATTTCCTTGTTTGTTGATTAAGAGCAGAGCATATGCACAACACAATTAAATTCAAAAAGAAGAGATTGAGCTTACACTAGCTCTGAAGATTGCCCTGTTCATGGCCGGCAGGCTCGGCAAGCAATCTTTGTAACAACTCACTAAATTCTCCCCTCTTTTTAAGCTTTTTGATTGTTTTTGCCATATTCAATACATTTAAATACTTCAAAGGCTTTTGTTTCTTATGGATGAACGGATTGTTATGGGCAATTCAGCCTTAAATCCAAAGATGATGGATTATGATTCAGAAGAAGCTGAATCTGATGATTTTGAGTGACTTCTTTTTCTTTTTAAATCTATAATCATATTGACTTCAAACTCCCTTATAGTTCATCTATATGAACCTTAGTATCTTTTCATTTTAAAAAAATTGATATACTCAACTAATTCTCTCGTCTTACATGTCTTTTTTGTGTTTAGATTTTTGATGAGAATATTTCTCTAAGATTTTATTTAGTCTCTTTAAGGTTTTCTTGTAATCTTTATTGAATATTTTGATATTATAGAGAATCCTTTGGATAAAAAAATTAATATAGATAAAATCTAAATATTCTTCTGTAAGATATTTAGTGGAATTTACAGAGTTGTATCCTTTTAGGTAGGCATTTCTTCTTTTGGATGTTTTACCGAATTTCAGGTAAAATTTTGCAAATCCAAATCCCTTAATTCTTGGCTTTATTCCCTCAATATCCACTAAGTACACCTTTCCATTTTTATCAATTCTAAAATTATTTGGAGAAACATCATTAATATCGAGCGCAAGCGAGGGATTTAATTTATTTTTTAACAGATTATAGACTTTATTAATTTTTTTAACTTGCTCTTTTTGTAAAAAAACTTTAAATTTCCTGTTTTTAACTCTTTTTAATTTAATCCTTTCTTTTGTGGTTAATCTATATACTCCTGTTCTAAGTTCTCTCAGTTGCTGGTTAAATCTTTTACTAACATTCCCTTTTATTTTTATTTTATTGATATATCCTGCAATTCTTCCCATTTGTTCTAGTGAATTTAGAGATTCTATCTTAGTAAGATCCCGACCTTCAATATATTCAAATAACACATCTTTTCCAAACCTTCCTAAGAACTTTGGCAAGAAGTTGTATTTTCCGAACTTTTTTGATATCTCCTCATACCTTTTCGCAATTGAGACTTTTGAACATCTTCTCACCACATATTTTTTATTGTTATATGTAACCAAATGAACCTCCCCACTGAGTCCTCCACCAGTTTCTTCATCTGGGAGCAACAAAGTTATCTGCCCTTCTTTTAATATATGTTTCATCTCAACCCCTTTTCATTTCATGCTCAAACAATTTGATTAAGTTATTGTTTTCATCCTGCATATTTATACAGCACCCTCATAAACTCATTCTTTGATTCTTCATCCCTGTATCTTACAACTAATGCAATGAAGGTTGAAAGGTAAATTATCTCCACATCAAATTTTTGATTGCTTCCGAAGCTTATTCCCTCATCCAGATTTTCTTTGTAAAAAGGGTTTCTTTCGCTTTTAATTTCCATGCCAATCTCTTTAAGAATTCCTTTGTAGTTTTCCAGAAACAATTCACTTTTGTCAAATGTCACTAATATCATATGATTAGCTGACTGGTCTCTGAAGTTTATTATTTTTAGTTTTTGCATTTTACCACACAAGCTGCCTTTTTTATAAGTGCCTTATTTGTAATTTCTTTCATTTAAGACACCCTCCATTATATTAAGCAAAATTTGATTAATAAAATTTGTCATCCCTTTTTCATTCCTTTATCATCCAATGATATTTATTTCCTTGAGAGTATCCTTGCCTTTTGCACATATTTAAGCTTGCTACATTGTTCTCTTCAACAAAAGCAGAGTAATATTTTGCTCCTTTTTCCTTTAATATCTCTTCTGCCTTAGCCATAAGTTTTCTTCCATTCCCTCTATAAGGCTTCTCTGGACTTACCCAAACATTTTCAATAGTGGCTTTTTTTGTTACAGGATGGAATGTGGCTAAAAGATATCCTCCTATTTCTCCTTCTTCTGCAACTAAAGCAACATCATTTTCAGACTTAACTAAATCTTCCAATATATTCTTTGGCCAAAAACAACTTGATTCATCACTTATTCTAAATTCATCCACCTCAGAGCCAATTTTATGAACAATTGGAACATCACCTAAAGTCATTTTCCTAATCATTGTATTTAGCCTCCATGAACATCCTTTTTGGATTAATTCTCAATTTACTGCAAAAATCAAATTCTTTTCTTTGCAATTTTTCATGAAGCTCGTCTTCTTCTGGGCAGATTTCACAAAATTTTTCATATCCTAAAGGAATAGAAAGAAGGATTGCCAATTCATCGATCCTATACTTAACGGCGATTTTCAAAACTCTTTCAAAATTTCTACATTCTATTTTTTCCTTATTTCGCGAAAGATTTAAGAATTTTCTGACATCTTTTTGACACAAGTCTCTAAATTCCTTATTTTGCATATACGCTTTCTTTAATACCTTTAAATTTTCCCAATAATTTTCGTCTTGTAATTCAGAGTAATTTTTTACATATACATTTGGAAAATCTTCTGTTATCCTCTCCAAAAATATTCTCATACAATAACCGGCCCTCATAACCTTGGTTAAGGCAGATTGTTCTGATATTCCTTCTATTGCCATTATATTATACTTTTTTGGGAGATCTGCAATTAAGAAATAAGATTCTGAAAAGTGTTTACTCATAAATTCAGCATACTCTCTAATTACTTTTTTATTTCCAAAAAGCTTTTTTCCGACAGACAAGCCCATAAAGCCTTGGCTACCTTTAGTTTTTTCCCTTATTTTCTTGTATTTTGATGGTATTTTTATCATTTTTCAATATGTGAATTTTTTATTTATTACTATTTAGGGATAAACTATGTATATTTAAGACATTCTATTAAATTTTGCCATAATTACATAAATTTATAAATAAAGAACAGCAAGCAAGTATATGGAGCTTAATTTAAGGCAAAAAAAGATACTGAAATTACTGGCAATTAACTGCAGGTTCAGCAACAAAGACATTGGAAAAGCTGTAAAGATTTCAGAGGATTCTGTGGCATATCAAATAGACAAATTAATTAACAAAGAGAAATTTGGAAGATTTAATGTCCAGTTTTATTATCCCATGCTGGGATATGGACATTATCATGTATGGATTAAATTAAAAAATTTAGATGTGAATTATGAAAAATTAAGCAAAATCAAAGGAATCACCTCAATAAATTCAAGCTTCGGAAAGTTTGACTTGCAATTGATTGTTTTAACAAAAACAAAAAAAGGGCTGCAAAGCATAATAAAACAGATAAAAAGTGTTTTAAGCATAAAAGAATGCAAACTATCCAGATTCAATTCATTTTACAAGAGATTCACAAATATTCTCCCTCCAATAGATGTGAATGTGCCTATTCCTAAAAACAGGAAAGATTATGCTTATGAGCTAAGTGGCAGGCTCTATGCCCAGCCAGAAGAAGGAGTAAAAATAAAACTAGATAGAAAAGACAGGAAAATCATAAATCAGCTTCTTAAAAACCCCAGAGCGAGTTATATGCAATTATCAAGAAAAACCGGAATTAATCATGAAACAATAAGATACAGGATAAGGAATTATGTTAAAACAAGATTCATTAATAATTTTGGGTTGCTTCAGGATTTTAAAAAATACGGCCTTTACACAACATATTTTTTATTGAATCTTAACAATCTGGATGAAAAAAAATTCAAGGATTTTCTTGCAGCAAATAACAATGTTTTTTATTGTGCAAAGCTTGAGGGAGAATACAATTGCATTGCCTATCTGGTTTCCCAAAACCCTCATGAATTAGGAGAGCATTTTAGCAGCCTAATGAGAGTTTTAGGAGCATCAATAAGGAAAATAGACTTGTTGTTTTTGGACAAAGTTCATAAGTATGTCCAGTTTCCAGAGGGGGAGATTGAATAGGTAAAAGACAATCTCGATATACAAATAACCAATAGTAAAAATTATATATTTCTCTCCCCTCTATAAAACATGGAAGATAAAGAAAAAAAGAAGGATAATAAGAAAGCTGATGAAGGCATTGAAGAGTCTGAAAAAAAGAAAGAAGGATCACAATTAGAAAAGGAAGTTAAAGGGCAAATTAAAAAAGTAAAAAAAATCTCCGAGGGCAAAGAGTTTCATGAGTTTTTGACCGGTTCGCAGATTACAGAGGCAAAGACCCTGCCCATCCCCTCTTCAAAAAGCATTCAAAATCCAAAAAACCTAGAACAAAATCTTGATAGAGTTAATATTCAAAGCCAGTCAAATAAAAAAGAAAATGTCTTTGATAAATACATCCCTGATGCAGGAAAATATGCATCTATTGGAGAGAATTATGAAACAGAAAGAACTGAAACAGCATGGAAAGATATGAACATGATGAATACACCCTTTATAAGAATTGATGAAGAGATTGTGGCAGTAAGAACAAATGGATTAAAGCAGGTTCGCATGCCGGACTGGGAAAAAGAGCACTTCATAAAACACAAAAGCAGGGAAAAATATACTGCTGATGCATCTGCTAAAAGAATACATGAAATTGACAACAGGCTTCCGTTTGAAAATCAGGCAAGGAAATACAAAGGAAGGCCGATTTAAGAAAATTTATTAATGATGCTTATAAAGATTAAAATGAAACTCATTCAAATAGACAAAATCAAATCTTTAGGAAGCCATCATCAAAAAGGGAAGAATCCGCTTAAAATTAAAGGTAACATTCTGAAATGCACGAAAAATCCTTAAACATACCTCTTCCAAACAGAATCTGCTATCAAGCAAGTGTGAACTGCAATATTCCCTCTTCAAGGTATTCTGAAAAAAGTTCTCTCTACAAAAGGCAAAAGAAATGAAATACAATCAATTAATAAGCACTCTAATGAAAGATAAAGATATATTGGCTATTGGGCTTGAAGGAAGCTTTGGTTTGGGATATAAAGATAAATATTCCGATGCTAACCTTATAATAGTTACATCTGGCAAAATAACTCTCAAAGAATTTACTGGAAAGATAAGATTGTTGAAATTAGAGATTCACCCTTGCCCAGAGATTTTTAAAAACCTGAATATGCTTCCTGTAAAAACAAAAGACATGAATGTTGACTTAAGATTAATCAGCATAAATAAACTGAATAATGCCAATA